>Ga0070681_10001562_pt1 | contig 20307 bp, 20 predicted proteins | sample KBSC83BmetaG_FD_65650 | JGI IMG/M metagenome (GOLD analysis project Ga0070681, IMG submission 65650) | Corn rhizosphere microbial communities from Kellogg Biological Station, Michigan, USA - KBS C8-3B metaG | ecosystem: Host-associated > Plants > Roots > Rhizosphere | place: USA: Michigan... | reverse complement strand
AGCGCGTCCTCCCATTCCCCTGCGAGCAGCCGCGGCACGAGGTCGTCGAGCAGCCGCAGCGTCATGCCCCAGAGGACGCGATCGCCGACGGGGATCCCGTCGACGAGCAGACCCTCCGGCCACCGGGCGTTCGTGAACAGGTGCTCGCGGCGGATCGCGGGGTCCCAGAGCTCGGCGACGGTCGGCGTCAGGACGTCGACGACCTCGTCGTGGTTCGGTCTCCACTCGAGTCCGTCGGGGATGCGACCGAGGAACGCGAAGACGTCGATGTTAGTGGGCCCGCTGCGAACAGGCGGCAGCTCCGCGACGACGGTGACGAGCGAGGGGTCGAGCCCGATCTCTTCCTCCGCCTCGCGCAGCGCCGTGGCGACGAGGCTCTCGTCGTCCTCGTCGACCCGCCCGCCGGGGAACGCGAGCTGCCCCCCATGATGGCCGTGGTCGGTCCGCACGATCAGCACGATTCGCAGCTCCCCGTGGCCGTCGCGGAAGACCGGCGCGAGCACGGCTGCCTGCGCGTCAGTGCTGGACGTCGTCACCGGGCCAGGTGTCGCTGAGCAGATAGCCCTCCGGGTACGGATCGCGATCGTCGACGTAGAGCTCGGTGCGGCCGGTGATGAACGCGCTGCCGCGAATCGCCGGCACGATCCCATTGCCCGCCTCCGCGACGATCCGTCCTTCGAAGGTCGAGCCGATCACGGACGCGTGCGTCATCGTGTCTCCGACGCGCATCAGGCCGCGCGCGTGCAGCACGGCCATCCGGGCGGAGAGCCCCGTTCCGGTCGCCGACCGGTCGAGCCGGCCCGGGGCGATGACGACCGCGTTCCGCGACACCGCAGCCACGCCCTGCCACCGGCCCGCGAGCTGGACGATCGACACGTCATCCGAGAGCTGCTCGCGGGCCGCGAGACGGATTGCCTCACCGGCGGCGCACAGATCGCGCGCCTCGTGAGGCACGAGCTCGAAGCCGAGCCGCGCTGCATCGGCGATCGCGTACCACATGCCACCGAACGCGATGTCGACGGTGAGCGTCCCCAGACCCGCGACCTCGAGCGCCGCGTCGAGCTGCGTCGCGTACGCCGGCACGTTCGTCAGCTCGACGCTCTCCACCCGGCCGTCGCGACACGCGCATCGAACCTCGACGACACCCGCGGGCGCTTCGAGCCGAACGACCGTCTCGGGCTCGCGGAGCTCGACCATCCCTGTCTCGAGCAGGACGGTCGCGACGCAGATCGTGTTCGAGCCCGACATGAGCGGATATTCGGTCGGCTCCATGATCACGAAGCCATACGCGCAGTCCGCGCGCGTCGCCGGGACGATCAGGTTCGCGTGGGTCGCGACCGACCCACGCGGCTCACGCAGCAGAAAGCGGCGCAGCCGGTCGTCCGCGCGCAGCGTCTCCATCTGCTCACGGACAGTCGCGCCCGCCGGCGGATCGACACCTGCGACCACGACGTTCCCGACCTCGCCGCCCGCGTGACACCCGATGACGGTGATCGAGCCCACACGCCGACACTATCGAGAGAGGTGTGCGCGCAGGCCTTCCGTAACCGCAGAACGGAGGTCAAGGGAGCGGCCTGCGGCTTGCCTGCTCCGACCAGCCTCGGTCGACCTGCGCGCGCGAACCCAGTGTGCCGCCCGACCGCGGTCGATGCACTAGCCCGTCGGGTGGTCACGCCCAGCCGCCCGGACCGAGTGGGTGTGGAACCGGGCGACGTGGGGAACAGGGCGCGACGATGAGCGAGATCGACCGGCGCAAAGCCGCCAACGAAGCGATGTTCAGGAACGTGAACGAGCGCATCCAGGCCCTCCAGCATTCGTTCGCGGTCGCCGAGCGCGAGCCGCTGCAGATGGTCTGTGAATGCGATCGCCTCGACTGCATGGCGCGCGTCCCGGTCGAGGTCGACACCTACGAGCGGATCCGATCGCAGCCGGACCAGTTCATCGTCAGCCCGGGGCACGAGGACCTCAAGGTCGAGGAAGTGGTCACCGTCACGGCCGGCTACACGATCGTGCGCAAGAACGCGGGCGACGCGCGCGACGTCGCCGTCGAGACCGACCCTCGTTCCTAGGACACGTGCAGCACGTAGCGCCGCGCGTCGTGGTCCGGCGGCGTGATGCGGAGCGCCAGGTCGCCCCGGCGGTGGGGCTTGATCGTGAACCGGTAGTTGCCCTTGCCGTCGGTCGACGTCGTCGCGAGCACGCGCCACGGGCCGACGCCCCACCGCCCCGCGAGCACGACCTTGCCGACGGCGCGGTCCGTGCCCGCTTCGGAGCCGGTCCGCCCGGTGATGGTGAACGTCGATCCGAGCGCCATCGAGTACCCCTTCCCGACGGCTGCGAACGACGGCGCTGCGAGTGACGCTGCGAGCACCGTCAAGGCGACGAGGAAGAGAAGACGGCGGCGCATCGGCTCGCCGCCCATCCTAGACGTCGGACCGTCGCCCGCCGGGGTCGGGCATCCGTCGATGTGTGTGCGAAACACGGACGACGGCAGGGACGGCTCGCACCCGTCGGCGGTCGGCGCGTTGCGCCGGCGACTGCTCGTGCTCCAGGCACAGCTCGCCGAGCGTGAGCGTCGCACATCCGGGGTGGCCGCAGACCTTCAGCATGGCCATTCCGGGAACGTACGACAGTGGCCGCCCAGCGGGAATGCCGGGGTCAAGATCTGACCGTCAGACGTGCGGAAACTCCGAGATTTCCGCCACCGCAACGAGCGGTCAGGACGTACGTCCCCGGGGCCCGTGTGGCCGGGATCCGGGCCTTTGCCGAGAACCGGCCCGCAGACCCGACCTGGGCGAGCACCGCCGGCACGCCGGCGAAGCTGTGGGTCGCGGCGAACGCGGGCGAGAGGACGGTTACGCGGTCGCCCGCGGTGCAGCCACCGGCGACCCCGCTCACCAGCACTGTCCCACCCCGGCGCACGGTGGCCGGCGTGACGGACAGTGCCACGGTGACGGCAGACGAACGCCGACTCACGTCGAGACCGCTCGCAACGGCCGACGCGAGGCCGCCGGCCCCGAGCCCGGTCGCGCTCGACGCGCTCAGCACGTAGGAGCGGCCGCGCGGCCCGGCCACGCAACGCCAGGCGACACCGCCCGCGTCGGACCAGTACACCGTGTTGCCGTCGAGCCGGAGCGTCTTGTCGACGGTGGCGAACGCGGTGCAGTCGCCTGCGTAGCGCCTGGCGTCCCAGACGAACGTCTTCTTCGTCCATTGCCACACACCGGCGCGGATCCGAACGCGGTTCGTGAACGTCACCGCCAGGTTCCCGTTCGTGACCGTCGCTCCCGAGCGGTAGCGATAGAACGCGGGCGTGCGTGCCGGGAGGTACAGCGCGCCGCCGGCCTCGGCCGCGAGCTGCGCGCGCAGTGACGCGGGGATATAGCTCCACGCCGGCGTGAACCCTGCACGCGCCGCTCCGCCGGCGACGGCAAGGAGAACGACGGTCGCGACGAGCGCACGCCTCACGCGCAGAACCTACGCCCGATCTGTGTCGTGGCTGTCAGGAAACGGTTCGCATCTCGGACGACCTCTCGCCGGCGCGGCGAAGGCCGCGGAGGTCGATCACGATCGCGCGGCGGCGGCGAAAGAACGATCGACGCGATCGCCGTCTCGCCACCGGCTGAAGCACTCCTGCATACATGCCCGTGCGGTTCGCGCCGCGGCGCACCACTCCTGCAGGCTCGGGCCGATGGTCGTAGGCTCGCGCGCGTGAGCGACGTCGATCCCGGGCAGGCCGCAGACGGCATCCTCGGGGACGCGGCAGTGCAGCCGCCCGAGCCGGGCGACGGCCCGGGTGCCGCGGCGCTCCGGGCGGTCGCGGCCGGGCTCCACCAGCAGGGACGCCGCGAAGATCCGTGCGGCTCGAACCGCAACCCGTACTCGACGTACTTCGGCCTCGGCGCGCAGTTCTGGTGCGCCGACTTCGTCGCCTGGTGCATCGACACGACCGGCGACCGCGACCGGCGCGTGGCGTGGGGGCCGCCGTCGGCCGTCCGCACGATCACCGCGTGGGCGGAGCGGGGCAAGCTCGTCGTTCCCGCACCCGCGCGCGGCGACATCTTCACGTACCGAAACGGCGCGCACTGCGGCCTCGTCACCGGCTCGAACGGCGAGCGGTTCACGACGATCGAGGGAAACACGACCGGGCGCGACGGCAAGACCTGCTGGGTCGCGCAGCACACGCGGCGCGTCGACGAGACGTATTACTTCGTCCGCTGGGGCTGACTACGCGAGGCGCAGCGAGATGTCGAGCTCGTCGTCGGCGCGCGTGAAGAGCTCGATCGCCTCGGTACGGCTCTCGACGCCGAGCTTGCGTACGACCGCGGCGATGTGCACACGGATCGCGGTCGGTGAGAGCGTGAGCTTGTCGGCGACCTGGCGTGTCGAGAGACCTCCCGCGATCAGGTTCAGCACCTCCCACTCCCGGCTCGTGAGCCGGGCGTTGGCGCCGAGGATCGCGCGGCGGCGCGGCTCGTTCGTGCGCAGGCGCTGCACGACGCTGCCGGTCAGCCGGCGCGGCATCGCGAACGTGCCGCAGTAGACGTCCATCAGCGCGGCCGGCAGCCAGCTGAGGACCGCCGACTTGAGCAGGTAGCCGGAGACGCCGATCTCGAGCGCCTCGAGCAATTCCTCCTCGCCTTCCCGGATCGTGAACATGACGACGTGCGCGTGCGGCAGACGGGCCTTGACCTCCCACGCGGCGGCCAGCCCGCCGCCCGGCATCGCAACTTCGAGCAGGCAGATCTCGGGAACGGTCGCGACGACGGCGGCGATCGTCTCGGCGGCGTCGCGGGCGGTCGCGCACACCTCGAAGCGCCCGTCTTGCTCGAGCACGCGGGTCACGGCGCGCTGCGAGAACACGTCGGGATCGCCCAGCAGCACGCGAACCTTCCCAGGGTCGGGCCTGCCGTTCTCGTCCTGCCGCACTTCCGTGTCGTCCGTCAATACCCGCCCCTGAAAGACTGCCGCTGCTCGACGAATCCTCGTCGAACATGCGGGAATCTGCACAGGTCCGAACGTCTAGGAGCTGCCAGCCGAACTTCGCGGATCCCCCGGACGGGTGACGATTCGTCGTGCCCGATCTTCCGATGCAAGCGATCGAAGTCGCATGCCGCGCGGCCGGCGATATCAAGATCGTCGAACGGTCGCGACGTCGGCCGCCGGTCGTGCGCCCTCCCGTCCCGCCAGCGCCTGGAAATGGGGCTTTCCGAAGCTCCACGTAGGATTCGCCCCGTGCTCAAGGTCGTAATCGCCGATGACCATCGCCTGATCCTGGATGGGATCAAGAACGCGCTCGTCGAGGACGGCGGGTTCGAGGTCGTCGGCGAGGCGACGAGCGGTGAGCGGGTCCTGCCCCTCGTCGCCCAGAGCAACCCCGACCTGGTCGTCCTCGACCTCCGGATGCCCGGGATGGACGGCCTTGCGTGCCTCGAGCAGATCAAGAAACGGCACGAGAACATCAAGGTCGTCGTGCTGTCCGTCTCGACCGACGAGCGGGTGATCGAATCGGTGCTGACACGCGGCGCGAGCGCCTACATCGTCAAGAGCGTCAACCCGGTCGACCTGCCGGCGGCGCTTCGCCAGGCGGTTGCCGGCACGGTCTTCACCGCGATCGGCCTGCCGGACGCTTCGGCGCCCGGCGCCGCCAAGGAAGCGGGCCTGACCGATCGCGAGCTTGCGATTCTCTCGGCACTCGCGCGCGGGCTGTCGAACGGGCAGATCGGCAAAGAGCTCTGGATCGCCGAGCAGACGGTGAAGTTCCACCTGACGAACATCTACCGGAAGCTCGGCGTCGCGAATCGCACCGAGGCCGCGCGGTTCGCCTACCAGGAAGGGCTCGTCACGAGCCCGATGCTCGACCGCGACGAGACGTGATCATCTGTCGGCGGTGCCGAGCGGCCGCCAGGCCGGGATCGAGACGAACACGGTCGTCCCGACGCTCGGCAGGCTGTCGATCGAGAACACCCCGCCGAGCAGGCGCACGCGTTCGTTCATCCCGACGATGCCGAGCCGCCCGCGCCGTGCGGCGGCGCCTGCCGTGGCACGCAGGTCGAAGCCGCGGCCGTTGTCTGCGATCCGCAGGTCGAGCCCGTCGTCCGTCGCGCGAAGGTCGACCTCCACCTCGGTCGCCTCGCTGTGCGTGCGGACATTGCTGAACGCCTCCTGCACGATGCGCACGACCGCGATCCGCTGCGACATCGTCAGCACGTCGAGGTCGCCTGCGACCTTGACGTCGACCGCGATCGACGTCTTGCGCCTGAACGTCTCCGCTTCGCGGTGCAGCGCGTCGGCGAGAGGGAGGTCGGCGAGCGTCGAGGTCTCGAGCGATCGCGCGATGCCGCGCAGCGAATGATCGAGCTCGCCGAGCCTCGCGGTGACGTCGTCGACGCGGCCGATCAGCACGTCGGCCCGGAGCGACTCCGCCTCGCCGATCTGCGTGCGCAGCAGCCGTAGCTCCGCACCGAGCGCAGCGAGATCCTGCAGCGGCCCGTCATGGAGATCGAACGCCGTGCGGACGAGCCTGCGCTCGTAGGTCTGCCCCAGCCGCGTGCCGTCGCTCGAGCTCGCGTGCAGCAGCAGCTCGCGTTCGCGGATCGACGAGAACACGAGCGCGAACTCCTCGAGGAACGGCAGCACTTCCGGATACGTCTCACCGCCGAGCCGAATCACGAGTGCGCCCGCGCGGCGGTCGCGGTGCCGAAGCGGGTACGCGTGAATGCGCACGCGCGAGGCGTACGCCTGGACGGTGACGTCGGCGCCGTCGAGCGCGAGCTCCGCGGCGCGCTTGCACCGGCGGGTCGTCGCAAGGCGCCCGGCCGCACCCGCCGGCTCGACCGCGGTGCCGAGCCGCAGCCAGACCGACGCGGACGAGACGGGCGCGAGCATCACGAAGAGGCGCAGCTGCGCGGCGAGCGACGCCGACGGGTCGCCGCCGAGGAGCGCGAGCCGGCGGGCGGCGTGGCGGAAGAGTGCGCGCCTCGCAGCCGGCTCGGCGATGCCGGCGATCTCGGTGACGAGCTGCGCCACCTCCGCCGCGTCGTCGACCGGGACCTTGATGTCCTGGTCCATCGCGGCGCGCTGCAGCGCAGCGCCTGCGAACGCGAGCACCGAGTCGACGCCGGCGCCCGGGCCGTCCGACGCGCTGATCGCCCAGACCGCTTCGAGATCCTCGCGCAGCCCCGACCGGGCCCCGTCCTCGGGCGTGCTCGAGGGGCCGGTCGACCGCCCGGTGGCGGTCCGCGTCTCGTTGTTCGTGCTCATCGGGACCAGAAAGTGTGGATGGACCGCAGCGCTCCATCAACTCTTTTCCCGTGACCGGCCGGCCGCAATCGGCCAATCGGGGGATATCCGGCCGATTTGTGGCTTCAGGAGGCGATCGGGCGCTCGTCGAGCACGACCAGCTGGCGCCCGGCGATGTCACCGGCCCATGCCCGCAGGAAGAACCGAAGCTCCGGGAACTCGTGCTCGTCCCACATGTGCGGGTGGTCGGCCTCCGAGGCGCGCCAGATCGTCGTGACCACCTCGCCGTTCCGCTCGACCAGTGCGCCGCGGAGCTCGAGCTCCTGGGCGAGCATCGCAGCCTCGTCGACGGCCGACACGCGGAGCGTCATCTTGTACGCGCGAGCAGGGGCCGCAGCTTCCGCAGACACTCGCGCAACCCTTCCTCGTCTGTCGCCAAACGTCAACGGCGTTGGCGTTCGGGTTGTTGAACGCCCCCGAACCCCTACGCGGAAGAGACGACGATGCGGTTCTTCCCTGCGCGCTTCGCCTCGTAGAGGCTCCGGTCGGCATCGTTCAAGAGGTCGTCCAGGGCTACCAGGTCGGGGAACGAGGAGATGCCGAAGCTCGCCGTTGCCCCGACGTGTGCGTCCCCGACGGTGACCGCCATGCTCTCGAGCTCGCGCTGGATGCGCTCGGCGACACCGTGCGCGCCCTCGGCGTCCGTGTTGGGAAGCAAGATCGCGAACTCCTCGCCGCCGAGGCGGGCCGCCAGGTCGATCGTGCGCGTCGCCGCAGCGAGCGCCTCGGCGAGGCCGCGCAGGACGAGGTCGCCGGTCTCGTGACCCCAGGTGTCGTTGATCCGCTTGAAGTCGTCGATGTCGAGCATGATCACGCTGAGCGGCGTGCCCGCCCGCTCGGCGCGCTGCTCTTCGCGCCTGAACTCGGTCATGAAGCGGCGGCGGTTCGGCAGTGACGTGAGTTCGTCGGTGAGCGCCTGCTGCTGGACGAGCCGGTGCAGGTACGCGTTCTCGAGGGCAATCTCCGCCTGGGCCGCAATCCATTTCGCGGCGTCGCGGGCGTCCTGGTCGAACGGCTCGGCGCCGCCGTAGAGGCGCAGCACGGAGGTCGTCCCCGTCTCGGTCCGAAGCGGCACGTCGAGCGGCTCGGCGCGATTCCCGTTCGTCGTGCCGATGCTCACGCGCGGGACGTCGTCCGTGAGGATCACGCCGCCCGTAGCACCCGTCGCCTCGGTCGCGGCTTTCAGCACAACCGGCAGGAGCGCCTGAGGATCGTGCGTCGCGGCGAGCGTCTCGCCGACGATGTCGAGACTGCGCGCGACGTCGAATGAGCCGATGCGGCGGCCGCGCCCGACGCCGATCACTTGCGCCGTCGCGATCGCGGCGAGCAACGCCGCCAGCGGTGGCCACCATGTGCCCCCGGGAATCGCCGGAACGGAGGAAGCAAGGCGGACCGAGCTCGGCCCCTCGGCCGGGAAGGGGACTGCGGCGGTGACGGCGCCGTCGTCGGCCGGGACATCTCCCGTTGGCCAGATGCGAATGCCGTCGACGACGTACGACAGGCGGAGCCGGTGCGAGGCGTCTTGCAGAGCGGCCAGCTGCGCGTCGCTCGGAGGCGCGCCGGCGACGACCGCGCCGAGCCGCTCGTTCGCAGGACCGATCGCGCGGCGCTGGACGACGGCGCCTCGGTCGATCCTGCCGACGACCGCTCCGGACGGGAGGGAGAACGCAACGTTCGGATGATTGGCTGCGAATCGACTGAGCACGCCCGCGTCGCGACGGGCGAACGCTCTCTGGATCCGCGGAAACCGAATCACGTTCTCGGCGCGCCGCGCGGCAGCGTGCCGCAGGTCGACCGAGAGCAGCTGGGCACGTGCGGCTGCATGGTCCACCCGGCTCCGCGCCGAAGCCTCGGCGTGGTGGGTGACAGCCGCCTCGATCCCGACGGCGAGCGCACCGACGGCAAGCGCAGCCAGCGCGGATCCGACCGCGGAACGCCGGTCCAGCGGCACGAACCACGGCCTCACCGCGTACAGGCGCGCACGCGCGCGCCACCCGTCGAACGTCCCGCTGCGACGTGCTGCAAGCACCCTCCCTCTCACAGACTCACCCGGAAGGATGAGTGGGAAATCCCCCGAATGGGTGAACCTCATGCTCGACGCCTCCGATCCTCGCAAGCTGACCATTCCTGCTGCGCTCGAGGAGATGACGAAGCGGGCGCGCGCGATCGCGACCAGGCGCACCCAGCAACTCGGGCTGCCCGACGCCCACGCGCTGCGGGTTGCGATGCTCGCATCGGAGGTCTCACGCCGGCTCGGCTTCGGGAAGGACGAGATCGACGTCGTCGTCGAAGGCGCGTTGCTGCACGACGTCGGGAAGACGCGGATGCCGCGCGGGATCCTCGAGCAGTGCCGGCCGCTCACCCGGGCGGAGTACGCGGTCGTGATGCAGCACCCCGTGTGGGGCGCGGCGATGGTCAAGGGCTGCGTCTCGGAAGGCGCGCTGCTCGCGATTCGCCACCACCACGAGTGGTGGAACGGGAAGGGCTATCCGAAGCGGCTCACGGCCGGCGACATCCCGATCGAGGCACGCATCGTCGGGATCGCCGACGCCTTCGTCGCGATGCGCGAGGAGCGCCCCTACCGGCCGCCGTTCTCGAGGCAGGAAGCCGTCGGCGAGCTCGAGAACGGTGCGGGCACGCAGTTCGACCCGCAGCTCGTGGATCCGCTGCTCGAGAGCCTCGTTTCCGCCGACAGCCCGTCGCCGCGCCTCGTCGCGCACTGATCCAGGACGGCGATACGGCTCGCAACAGCCAAGGATTCACCTCGGGCGGGGCGTAATCCGGACGTGCGCCGGCGGCCGGCCCCTAAGAATGACGGCTGCAGGGTCCGTCGTCGGCGCACTCTTCGTCTTCTCTGACAAGAGGAGAAGGAGATGGGGGCTTTGGTCCAAACGGGGGAGTGATTGCCGTCAGTCCGCCGCAGGCCCGCCGCCCGTTTCTTTCTTCGGCAATCCGGGCGGCGGGGATGAGGGAAACCGTTCACGCCACCTTCACCCCAACGGGGGATTGATCCCGGGGCCGCGCAGATGAGCATGAGCGAGGGATGGGCGGCGATTTTCATCGCGGAGACTTCGTCTTCGTGCGTCCGACGGAGCCTGACGCGCCGCGCGAGGTGCGCGGGTTGGCGGGCGTGATCAAGAGGATCCGCGGGAACCGCGCGACGGTCGAGTGGCGCAGCGACCAGAACGCGTTCGTGTACGACATCGAGGCGCACCTGCTCTGCCACGAGCGCCGCCGGCGCGAACGTCCGCCCGCGCACTGGGCCGACGACGACCTCGCAGCGACCGGGTAGCCCCGCGGGCCCGCGGCTAGACTGGCCGCGCATGCCCTCTTAGCTCAGTTGGTAGAGCACCTCCATGGTAAGGAGGGGGTCGACGGTTCGAGTCCGTCAGAGGGCTTCAACGAAAGACCTGCAAATCGGGCATTAGGCTTGTCCGTCTCGTAAACGGCTGTCACGCGCGGGCACTCGCGGGCACTTGCTGGTGTTCCCTCGCTGGACGCATCGACAGTCGGATTTGGTTTCTTCAAGCCGGTCCCGAACGTTCTGACCCCCTCTACACCGCCCCGCGCTCGAGTCGGTGTGGTACGCGGGCCGTCGGGATCGTGGCGGTGTCGGCGGTCGCAGCGGCCTTGGCAGGCTGCGCTGAGACCACGGGCGGGATTGCTTTCAACGGATTTTCATCTGCGGTTTCTGCGGTTGTTATCGCGGCGGAGCCATCATCGGCGGCGTGAACCGGGCCCCAAGCCTTTGCATCACGGCCGCCGTAATCGCCGGACTCAGCCTGCTGGCGACCGCCTGCGGCGGCTCCGCCTCCAGTAAGGTGGCCCAGCTCGGCTCGACAACGACCCGGAGCGCCGCCAACCCTTCGGCCGCGTCTGGAAGGCAGAGCGGAGCGCTCGCCTTCTCCCGCTGCATGCGCTCGCACGGGGTTCCGAAGTTCCCGGATCTCCCGGTCGGCGGTAAGTCTCCGCCTGCGCAGCAACTCGGAGTCGACGCCTCCCGGCTGCAGGCAGCCGAGAGCGCCTGCATACGCCTGCTCCCGCCGGCCAGTGACGCTTCGGTGATGCAGTGCTTCGAGACCGGCAACTGTCCACCGCCCTTGCTGCAGCGGCTGCTGAACGGTATGCGCGAGTTCGCCAGGTGCATGCGTGCGCATGGGACGCCGGGCTGGCCGGACCCCACCGTTGCTCCCGGCCAGGGCCCTGGTTTCGACCTGCTGCATGTACACGGCTTCGACCCGAACTCGTCGCAGATCGAGGACAAGCTGGCCGAATGCACGCGCCTCCTCCCGGGTGTCAGGGTCGCGCTGGAGCGTCCCTGAGCGACCCGGCGCCGGCCGTCAGACTGTTCGCAGTGCTTCGGTCGGGGACATGCGCGCCGCGCGGATGGCGGGAAGCAGTCCGGCGACTGCGCCGATGCTGACGGCCGCGGCGAGCCCGCCTGCCCAGGCGCTGGTGGGGATGACGACGCTCCAGTGCTTCGTCGACGCGTAGATCGCGGTCGAGAGGGCGCCGGCGCCGACGCCGGCGGCGCCTCCGAGCAGTGCGAGCAGGATGGCTTCGGCGAGGAACTGGGTGCGAATGTGGCTTTTGGTCGCACCGAGCGAGCGGCGCAGCCCGATCTCGGAGCGGCGTTCGAGGACGCCGATGAGCATGATGTTGGCGACGCCGACGGCGCCGACGAGGAGCGACACGGCGCCGAGCCCGAGGAAGAGGCTGTTCAGCGCGCCCTGCGCTTCGGCGCGGGCGGTGAGCGCGGCGGAGGGCTGGCTGACGTCGACCTCGTTCGGCGCCTCCGGGTTGGCGGTGGCGGCGAGCACCGACTGCACCGCCGCGGTCTGGCTGGTGACGCTGCGGACGTAGATCGTGGTCGGATGGCCATCGAAGCCGAGATACCGCCGGGCGGCCGGAAAGCCGACAAGGACGGAATCGTCGATCTCGGGTGCAAGGGGCGCGGGCTCGAGGATGCCGGTGAGGTAGAACCACATGCCCCCGAGCCACACGCGCTCGCGCGGGAAGATGCGGTCGATCCCGAGCCGCTGCGCGGCGGCGGCCCCGAGCACGGCGACCGGCTGCCGTGCGGTCGCGGCGTTCAGGTAGGCGCCCGACGCGATGGTCGTCCCGACGGCGGCGGGCAGTTCGAGGCTCGCGGCCTGCACGGAGAGGGCGTTGGTGTTGACGGCCGGGATGAGCGGGCTGCGGTAGACGTTCGCGGTCGTCCATCCCGTCTCCTGTACCTGCTGCACCGGGCCGATGCGGGCGATCATTCCGGGAGCCGCGAACGGCAGCTCGGCTGCCTGACCGAAGAGGGTCTGGCCGTTGGTCACGGTGAGCAGGTTGGTGCCGAGCCTGTCGATCTCGGCGAGCAGGCCGGCCTGCGACGAGGAGGAGAGACCGAGCACGGCGACGATCGCAGCGACGCCGATCGCGATTCCCAGCGCCGAGAGTGCGGCGCGCATCCGGCGGGTGCGCAGGCCGACGCTGGCGACCCGGGCCAGGTCGGAGAGCCGAAGCCGCGGCGGCTCGGGCGCGGTGCTGCTTGCCGCGCCGATCTCAGCCTCCGCTGCGGGCGACGTTGAGCAGCGCAAAAGCGACGTGCTTGCCGGCGCGTTTGACCGTTGCTGTGACGATGTAGCCGCCGGCCTTCCGATCCGCCTCGAAGGGCGGAGCCACCGCAATCCCTTCGCGGTTCGTCTTCACTGTCGCGAGCCGCGTCTTCTTCGTGGCCGCATGGCGGCGGGTCGTGAAGTGGCCACTCGGCCCGCGCCTCGGCGCCCGAAAGCCGACAGTCGCGTCGGCGACGGGGTTGCCGTACCGGTCGTCGACCGTGACGGCGAGGCGGATGGGGAAGCGCGTGCCGGTGCGGGTCGACTCTCCCGAAGCTGCGCCGGCCATGATCGTGTTCGGCTTGGCGGCGAGGTTTCGGAGCTTGTAGATCAGCGGCTGGGTGCCGCTGCTGGTGGTGGCGACCGCTGTGAAGGCTCCGGCCGCCGTGTTCGCGAGCAGCGGCGGCGAGCTCGCCACGCCGTTGGCGTCTGTGAGCTCGTTTGCCTGTGTGCCGCCGCTGAGGAAGTTGGCGCCGGCCCCACTGCTCCCGGCCGATCCGGCGGCGGCGGGGGTTGTGATCGTGAAGGTGACGCTCGCGCCTTCGAGCGGCTGCCCGTTCGCATCAAGGACGCGCGCCTCGAGGGGCGCGGTAAAGCGCCTGGCCACGGTCGCTGTCGCTGTGAGGCCGTTTGGCGCGATGGTGACCGTCTGTGTGGCCGCGTGGTTGTCGAGGGTGTAGATGGCGACCGCTGAGACGCCGGCCACCGAGGCGACGGCGGTGAACCGGCCAGGCTTCTCGTTGGCGAGAAGCGGCGGTGCGGTCGCAATCCCGTCGGCGCGGGTGCTTGCGCTCGCCTGCTCGCCGAGGAAGATGCCGCCGGCGCCGGTCACGCCGGGCACGACCTGGAAGGTGACCGTCGCCGCTTGCACCGGGCTGCCGTTCGCGTCGGTGACGCGCGCCTGCAGCGCGGAGGGGTAGAGCGCGTTGATCGTCGCCGTTTGGCTCACCGTCCCAGCGGCTGAGATCGAGGCGGCGAGCCCGGAGGCGGTGTTCGTGAGATACAGCTTGACGCTGCCGTAGTCGGACTCGGCATGAACGCTGTAGCTGCCGGCGGTGTCGTTGGCGGTGAAGGCAGGCGCGGTGGCGACACCCGAGGCGTCCGTGCCGGCGCCCGCGACGTTCGTGCCGGTCGAGGCAAAGATCCCGCTCGCTCCATCGGCGGGGGCAACGAAGTCGATGTTGATTCCGGCGAGGTTGCCGGTGAGGTCGCAGCCGTTTGTGTTGGCGAGCTTCACCTGCAGACTCGTCGCGAAAGTGGTGCCGAGCTGGGCCGTCTGGCCGCTGCCGCCGTCGATGACGATCTCGTTCGGCGGATTGGAGGCCGGACATGCGGTACCGGTTGCCGAGGCCGTGCCGCCGCCCGCGAGAGCGGCAACGGCCGTCACCTCCAACCCAACCCAGAGCATGACTCTCCGAGCCGCGCTACACATCACAGGCCCTCCTTTCGCGGCCCAGCAGTGGTGTCGGCGACGATGTGGCCGTCGAGTAGCTGAATCTGCCGCGGGCAGCGGGCGGCGATTGCGCGCTCGTGGGTGATCACGATGATCGTTGCGCCTTCGCCGTTCAGGGCTTCGATCAGGTTCATGATCTGGTCGCTGGTTGCGCTATCGAGGTTGCCAGTCGGCTCATCGGCCAGAACGATCGCGGGAGCGCCTACGAGCGCTCGTGCGATCGCAACCCGTTGCCGCTCCCCGCCGGAGAGCTGCGGTGGGTGTGCCTTCAACCGCGTCCCGAGGCCGACCGCGCTCAGTGCGCTTGCCGCCTGCTCGCGCCGTTCCCCTGCCGCCACGCCCGCGTAGAGGAGCCCGTCGGCGACGTTGTCGAGGATCGTCGAGTGCTCGGCGAGAAAGAACTGCTGAAAGACGAAGCCAATCCGGGTCGCCCGCACCGCGGCGAGCTCGCGATCCTCGAGCTCGGCGACGTCGAGGCCGGTGATCGCGACCCGCCCAGACGTCGGCCGCTCCAGCGTCCCCATCAGGTGGAGGAGCGTCGACTTGCCCGAGCCGGAGGGGCCGACGACGGCTACGAGCTCTCCCGCACCCACGCTGAAGCTGACGCCTTGCAAGGCCGGAATCGGCGGGTCGGTGCCGTACGTCTTCGTGACTGCCTCGAGCTCGAGTACCGGCACGCCTCCGTCGGGTGCGAGCCGGGCCGAAACGAGCATGGGTGGCGCCTCGGCCTTCACGGGGCGGGAACCACCACACGCTGGCGGGCAGCGAGGCCGCTTCCGGACACCTCGACGAGTCCTCGCGCGTCGTCGAACAGGCCGGGCCTGACCGCGACCAGTTGATGTGTCCCGTCGGGCTCGAGCTCTTCCACTGCGTAGCCGCCCCCGGCGAGCGCGACGAGCGCGTTCACGGGCACGGCCAGCACGTTCCTGGCGCTCTGCTCGGTGATCGAGACCTCGACCGGCGCTTTGTCGAGATGGCCGGCCGCGCTCGGACGGAGTAGCCGCACGGTGACGTTGATCGTCGGCGAGCTTGAGCCGCCTGCGGCCTGCTGATCGGCCGAGCTGACGGTCGCCACCCTGCCAACCGCGCTCACAACACCAGGCGTGCTGCTGTTGTCGGGAAGGATCACGCCCACCCGGTCGCCCACCCTGACCTCCGACTGCTGGGCAGCGTCGAGCTGGACCACAACCTCCTCGCGGGTCGACGTTCCGGCCAGAAGCAGCCCGGCCTGAACCGCCTGGCCGACGGTGGGCGTCACCGTCGTCACCCGCAGCGGGCCGGGCTCGAACACGACCGCGCCTAAATCCAGCGTCCCGGTCTGTGGCAGGCCGTGCGCCTGTTGCAGCGCCGCGATCGCCGAGCTCGTCTGCGACGTGAACACGTCGTCGCCTCGCGCGCCGTAGCCGAGTGCCGCAAGGTTCGCATTCAGCTCGGCGACATCCGCTCCCGCCGACATGCCCGCCCGGAAGGCGCGCCAGGCCGGCATCGACCCGTACAGGAGCAGCGTCGCCTGTCCGTCGATCGCATACAGCGGCTGGCCGCGACGAACGACGTGTCCCGGTGAGGGGAGCATCGTGTAGCTCGAGCTGCTGCCGTACGACATCGCCGTGGCCCGCGCAGCGTCGAGAGTCTGCTGCGCCCCGCTGAGCGTCGCCCGCGCGCTCGCGAGCTGCGCCCGGTCTCCGGTCACCTTCTGTTGCGCAGCCGACTCGGCCGTCTCGTCCGCGGAGACGGTCTGCATCGCGCTCGCACACGGGCTCGAGCCCGAGCCCTGGCTCGAGCCGGAGTCGCCGCTGGCGGCGGCGTTGGCGCCGGCACAGTCGGAGGACTCCTTCAGCCGCGCCGCGTGCAGCGCCGACCTCGCCTCCGCGAGAGCCTGCTCGTCCGCTCCGGCGATCGCCTCTGCCGCCGTGACGGCAGCTTGGGCCGAGGCCTGCTGCTGCTCGGCCTGCAGCACTGACGACTGTGCCGTCCCGGCGGGCACCGCGACCGTCCACGAGCCTGCAAAACCGAGTGTGCCGCTGACCTGCGTCTGCGAGGCAAGCGAGGTTCGCTCCACCCGGCTAGTCGAGGTTGGCGAGCCGTTGTCGAGATTCGAGTCGCGCGGCGCGGCATGGCCGGCGAACGGATCCGCCACCGCCACCGCTCCCGCCGCGAGCGCCACCCCAAGCGCCGAACCGGCCAGCACGCGACGCCCCGAAAACTTGCGCCTGACGCTCACTCGCTAGCGGTTCCCGAGCCGCTGGTCTGGAGCTGTGGCATCCGGCCCTGACAGGCCTGCCGGGCTGTCGGCGAGTGCGGGGTCGGTTCGCCACTGGGTCGACACGCAGGGGATTCCCTGCGGCTGATAGCGGGCCGGGGACGGCTGCCGTAGCCGGCGTCTCTGATCGGGACGATCGAGCGAGCGACGACGTGTCCAATTAGCGATTCCGAGCCCGCTGACAGGGAACCGTGTCGTGCCGTCGCTGCCGCCATGCCTCTCATCGGCGCAGCTCATTCCTGTCGCAGGAGCACAGCGCCGGGCTCACGCTGGCAGTCGCCAATCTTGGAGAGCATCTGCGGTGAACGCGTGGCATCGATGGAAATGCCCGCCTTGGTGACTTGGAAGGAGGGGCGCCCCATGGAGTCGATGGTCGGGTCGGGCCAGTGCGGGACCCCGTGGCTGCGCATGCACTGGGCGAACTTCCGACCTTCTTCCAGCGCCGGCTGTACCACGGATCGTGGACAGTCGCCGGTCATCAGGCACTGTGTCAGCGACGCACTCCCGCTGCTGGGTAGCAGTTGTGAGCATGCTTGCCCGGCTGCCTGGTACCGCGAGGTGCTGACCCCAAAGGCCTGCGCGTTGCCCTTGGGGAGGTTTCCGTTGCTGTTCGGGTCGGGGTAGTTCGGCACCCCGTTGGAACGCATGCAGCGGGAGTAGGCGAGCGCCTTGTTCCCGTGCGCCGACGCTGGCGAGGAGTTGCTGGAGGAGCTGCCCTGGGTGGTGGTCGTGGCGGTGGCGACGCTCGCGACCCCCTGGGAGCCGCCGCCGCCACAGCCCGCCGCGAGCAGCACGAAGGCGGCAACCGCGAGACCGGAGACGAGGACGATTGGACGGCGGCAGGGCATCTCTCTTGGGCTTCTTTCAGTCGAGAGAGCGAGGAAAGTCGCTCGCGCTACGGGTACGTCCCGCGAGGAGCGTTCGCATAGCCTGGAACGAGGTGCTGGCATTTGCCGATCGCGCCGAGTACCTGCGGCGACTGTGTGTCGACGCCGGGCATGTCGGCGGGGAAACCAGGGGAGCCGTTCCCCTCGGCATTGGCGGACGATGGCGCAGTCGCCGCCGTGCGGCGGCTCGACGAGCCGCCGCACGCGGAGGCGAGCAGGGACAGGGCGACGAGCGCCGGGACGAGGAGCAGCGCACGGCTCACGCTGTCGATGATCGCGTGGCCGGATAACAGCCCCAGGAGCCGGCGATGAACAACCGATGAAAGTCACGAGCCGTTGCGCCGGCTGTAGGGGAGACCCGCCGGGATCAGCTTCGTGCAGGTCGTGGCCGCGCTCTTGAAGCGGGCGGAGCTCTGGTCGATGCTCGCCGGGATGTGGACCGCGACGCTGTGGCCGGGGAAGCTCGGGTCGGGGAAGCCGGGGAAGCCGTGGCGCCGCATGCACGCGGCAGCTTCGAGGTAGTCGACGCGAGCCGCGGCGGGGATCGCCTGGGCCTGCCCGGGGCTCTCGAAGTCGGCGTGGCAGTAGCGGTCTTCGACCCCCCGCACCCTGGCGAAGTCGATCCCGCGCTGACGCAGCTTTCCCTTGTCGAACGAGCCGTCGGGCTCGGGGTCGGGCCACGCGGCGATCCCGTGCGAGCGCAGGCAGCGGGCGAACGCGAGGGCGGCCGCGGACGCGCCGCTCGTCCCGTACACGATGGTCGTCGTACCGGCGGAGCCGGCCGAACCGGCGACACCGGGAGAGCCCCCGCCGCCGCAGCCGGCGGCGAGCAATGAGAGCGCCGCGACCGCGACGGGGAGAACGAGCACGAACGGACGGTTGCGTTTCGTCATGCGCCAACCTCACCAGCCCAACCTGAGCCTGGCGGCGCACAGGCTGAGAGCCCGCTGAGAGCTTCCTTAGAAGCGGAGCGTGACGAGCACCCCGCCACCGTCGGCGTTCGCGACGACGACGCTGCCGCCGTGGTCCTCGAGCGCCTGCCTGACGATCGCGAGCCCGAGGCCGGAGCCGGGCAGCGCACGGGCCGCGGCGGCACGGTAGAAGCGGTCTAGGACATGCGGCAGGTCGGCCTCGGCGATCCCGGGCCCGTGGTCGCGCACGGTCAGGTTCCCGCCGGCGAGCCGGACCTCGACCGTCCCGCCGGGCGGGCTCCACTTGATCGCGTTGTCGAGCACGTTGTCGAGCGCGCGTTCCAGCCGCAAGCGGGCTCCGACGAGACGCCAGGGCTCGAGGCGGCTCTCGAACCGGAGCTCCGGCGCCCTGTGCCGCGCCCGCTCGACTGCCGCCGCCGCGAGCTCGTCGAGCGCGACCGGCTCCCGGACGTCGACGGAGCGTCCGTCGCGCGCGGCCTGGATGAGATCGCTGACGAGCGCCGAGAGCTCCTCGATGCCGCGGACGGCCGCGGCGAGCACGTGCCGGCGCCGCGCGTCCGGCAGGTCCGGCCGCGCCAGCAGCTCGATGTTCGCGCGATGAGCGGTCAGCGGCGTCCGCAGCTCGTGCGAGGCGTCCGCGACCAGCTGCTGCTGAGCTCGTTGCGACTCGTCCAGAGCCGTGAGCATCGCGTTGAAGTCCGCCGCGAGGCCGGCAAGCTCGTCCCGGCCGCTCACCGGGATTCGACGGCCGAGGTCACGCGTGGCGCTCACGTCGCGCACCGCGCCGGCGAGCGCACGTACCGGCCGCAGCACGGCGTTCGCGGCGAGACGCCCGAGCAGGCCCGCGGCGAGCGCCCCGCCGAGCGTCAGGCCGAAAAGGAGCCAGCGGACGCGGGCAACCGTCGCGTTCGCCTCGGTCAGCTGGCGCCAGGTCCGCACCAGCCCGTCACCCGCCGACGGCAACCGCATGGTGTACACGCGATTGACCGCACCCGCGAAGCGAACCTCCCTGAAGTACGGAGGCGAGAGCCCCCTCGCAACCGATTCGTCGCGCGCGGCGAGCTTCCGGTCCGGCGTCGAGCCCGACGCGGCTGCCGTCGTGCCGGACGGCGGCAGCGGCGCTCCGCTCGCCGATAGTCCTTCGTTCGTCCGCGCACGGAGGTCCGGAACGACCTGGAACAGGCCGGCTGCGGCGGCGTCCTTGCCGAACAGGAGAGCCGCCATCTTCGCGGGTGGAGGATTGGCCGCAGCTTCGGCGGCGGCCCACCGCGCCGCCGCGGTCTCGGCCGACTTGATCAGCGAGACGTCGACCTCGTCCCGGAGCTTCGCGCGGACGTCGAGGTAGATGACGAGCGAGGCGATCGCGAGCGCGGCGAACACAGCGCCGCTCCCGGCGAGCGTCAGGCGCGTCCGCAGGCTCACGGCTCTCGCAGCGCGTAGCCGACGCCGCGCACGGTGTGGATCAAGCGCGGCTCGCCGCCGGCCTCCGTCTTTCGCCGCAAGTAGCTGATGTACACCTCGAGCGGATTCGAGGTCGGCCCGAAGTCGTAGTTCCAAACCCGCTCCATGATCAGCTCGCGGGTCAACACCTGGCGCGGGTTGCGCAGGAACAGCTCGAGCAGCGCGTGCTCCGTCCGCGTCAACTCGAGCGGCCGCCCGCCGCGGGATGCCTCCCGCGTCTGCGGGTCGAGCGAGAGCCCTGCGAACCAGAGCGGCGCATCCTCGCCGGCCGGGCGCGTCCGCCGCAGCAGCGCGCGCACGCGGGCGAGCAGCTCGCCGAGCGCGAACGGCTTCATGAGGTAGTCGTCTGCGCCGAGATCGAGGCCGCGGATCGTGTCCTCCTCCGAGTCGCGCGCCGTCAGGATCA
>Ga0070681_10001557_pt1 | contig 20331 bp, 12 predicted proteins | sample KBSC83BmetaG_FD_65650 | JGI IMG/M metagenome (GOLD analysis project Ga0070681, IMG submission 65650) | Corn rhizosphere microbial communities from Kellogg Biological Station, Michigan, USA - KBS C8-3B metaG | ecosystem: Host-associated > Plants > Roots > Rhizosphere | place: USA: Michigan... | reverse complement strand
CGCAGTTGATGACCGGCAGTTGGTTCGCCGTGACCCAATTCGTGTTGTCGAGGGCGTCGAGGGCTTCCTGCAGCGAGTGGAACGCCCGATTCGCTCCGCCCGTGCCCGGGGTGGTACCATCACCGCCGGTCGCGCTCGCACAATCCACGTAGTAATTGGCAACAGGCGGCGGACCGCCCGCCGTTTCGAACGTGATGCCGAGCGAGCACTCGAACCACGGACGGACGGTCGTCGAGGTCGACGTCTCGTTCTCCAGGAGATCGCCGCCGGTTGCCGTGGAGCCCCAACGGGATGAGCCCGAGATCGAGGAGCCCGAGGAATCTCTGTGGCCGAATTCCACCACGAGCCGATCGCCCGCGACAGTCGCGTACGACCCCGTTCCAGCGTCGCCATCGAGGAACGCCTTGTTGCGAAGTGACGTGCTCCACTCGCTGCCTGACGAGTAATCGGCAATCGCCTTGATCGTATGCCGAACGGTCGAGCCATCCCGCGACACGATGCGAATGCCAATTCTCGATCGGAGGTTGTCGCCCGAGCTGCTCTCGAGCGCCTGCGCGTACGCCTTATAGGTGACCGACGTATTGAAGACGTTACCGGCGGCCATCGGAGGACTGATGAACTGGCGGTGACATCGGTCCTGACCCGACGTAGAGCCGAACCCGGAGATCGTCCTAACGTTGTCGCCGTCCGCGGGAGACGTGTTCATAGAACGACGCGCGAACGGGGCGGCCGACGACTCCCAGCCGGCATCCACCGCCGGGCTCACGGGCGCAGCAGATGCTTCCCAGAGGTAGAAGCGTGTCGGCCCCACAAGCGCGGCGAGGTCTCTCGCACCAATGGGGCGTACCCGATTCGGCGCCAAGGGATCGGCGTCCGGCGCGCACCCGATACCGAAGTAGGTGAGTGCGCCGCCGCCTAACAAGACACCGACGCGGCGGAGGGACTCGCGGCGCGAAATCTCACCGGCGAGCGACTTGGCAAGGGCGTCTAACGAGCGGTCCATGAAGCCACTCCTGGCGTTGGCGGGCATGAGCAGGCCCGCTTTCGCCGTCCGATGGGATTTTTTTGCTTAGCGGCCGCCAATGTTAGGCAGCCCCTCCAATGTTAGGCAATCCCTACAAATGTTAGGAAATTGCCCGCACGCGCGCTGCCTAGGTGTGCGACGCTGTCGAAGCGTGCGCATAACGTGGGTTCCTCAGCCGCAGGCGACCAAGGGCAATAGTGGGGACGGACGCGACTTGCGCGTTTCACTCCCAGGCGCCGTGTTAGGCGCGGTCTCCCTCGGTCCGGGAAAAAAAACCGGCCAGCGATGACGCTGGCCGGAACGGGAGTACGCCGTGATTTATGGACTTGACGGAGAGCCAGCGGTCGGGATTGAACCGACGACCGCCCGATTACGAATCGGGTGCTCTACCACTGAGCTACGCTGGCGAGTCTTGCATTTTGCACGTTCATGCCCTGGCGCGGACTCGAACCGCGACGCCTTTCGGCACCACCCCCTCAAGATGGCGTGTCTACCAATTTCACCACCAGGGCGACTGCGGGAACAGGGATCGGGGAACCGGGAACCGTATCTCCGTGAGGAGCCTCTGTTCCCGGTTCCCCGTTCCCTGTTCTCTCGTAATACGGGGCTGACGGGGCTCGAACCCGCGACCTCCGGTGTGACAGACCGGCACTCTAACCAGCTGAGCTACAGCCCCAACTCCACAACGACTACCTCATTACTCCGACGCCTAACGCGACCGACATAGCCCCAACGGGAATCGAACCCGTCTTTCGACCTTGAAAGGGTCGCGTCCTAACCGATAGACGATGGGGCCAATCAATCGGGGTCCGAGGCTCGGCGGGCCCCGTCCGAGACGCGAGTCAGAAGCAGCCGCGAAACCCCGAACCCCCGAACCCCCGAACCAAGACCCTTCGTGCAATAGCGGTAACGGGATTCGAACCCGTGTTCCAGCCTTGAGAGGGCTGTGTCCTAGTCCCCTAGACGATACCGCCTCGAAGCTCACTACTCGGTACTACTACTAACCACTCGGTACTCGCCGTTCCGATCGATTCCCGATTCCCGACAACAGGCCCGGAGGGAATCGAACCCCCAACCGCCGGTTTTGGAGACCGGTGCTCTACCAATTGAGCTACGGACCTAGAAAGGGTGACTGAGGGGACTTGAACCCCCAACCCCCGGAGCCACAGTCCGGTGCTCTAACCGGTTGAGCTACAGTCACCATGTTGCCGAGCAACAAGCGCGAAACCGGAGCTCGGCTGTCTCGCAACCGATTTGGCGGCGAAGACTTTGATAGTAATTGGGCCAGCGAATCGAATCAACCGCTCCGCCCCTCGCGCCCGCCCGACTACTCCTCGATTACTTCGCGCGGTCCTGATACTCGCCGGTGGTCGGGTTCACTCGAATCTTCTCGCCCACGCTGACGAACTCCGGCACGTTCACCGTCACGCCGTTCTCGAGCTTGGCCGGCTTGCTCGATGCCGTCTTCGTCGCCGTCTTCATCACCGGAGCCGTATCGACAACCTCGAGCGTCAGAGTGTTCGGCAGCTGAATGCCGATCGGCCGCCCATCATAATACTCGGCTACGATCCGCATGCCCGGCTGCATCCACTGCGCGTTATCGCCGAGCATCTCCTCGTCCATCTCCAGCTGATCGTAGTTCTCGGTGTTCATGAAATGGTACGTGTCGCCACCCTGGTACAGGAACTCGAGATCGTGCGTCTCCATGGACGCCTTCTCGATCGAATCCGCGGCGCGGAAGCGATGCTCGAAGCTCGACCCCGTGCGGAGATTCTTGAGCTTCGCCTGCACCATCGCGCGCAGGTTGCCTGGAGTGTGATGACGGAACTCGACGACACGACAGGGCTCGCCCTCGAAGACGAGGACCATACCCCGGCGGATCTGGGTGGCGGGCATTGCCATAACGATCAGTCCAACGGTGAAAGGTGCGATAAGTGCTTTAGCGTAAGATGAAACAGCCTTTGATTTTAGCCGGCTGTTGGGGTTGCGTCAAGTTGTTTGAGCACTGGTTCGAGCGCGGCCCACACATTGTTCGCCACGATCTGCTCGCCTTTCTCGTTGGGATGCATACCGTCCGGCTGGTTGAGGCTCGCGATCCCCGCAACCCCCGCGAGCAGAAATGGCATCACCTCGGTGGACGTTTCTTTTGCAACGTCCTGATACATGGCATGGAACGCACTCGTATATTTCGCTCCAAGATTCGGCGGCGCCTCCATCTGCGCGAGGAGAATCCGCGCGGCGGGACGTGCCGCCTTCACTTTGCCCACGATCGCCCGCAGGTTCGCGCGAGTCGAGTCGACGTCCAGCCCACGCAGCCCATCGTTCGCTCCGGTCTCGATGATCACGACGTCGGCCGGTCCCCTCAGGAGCCAGTCCATGCGTCGCAACGCTCCGGCCGAGGTCTCGCCGCTGAGACCAGCGTTCACGATCTCGACATGAAGGCCGAGCGAATCCGCCTTTCGCTGCAGGAGCGCCGGATAGGCCTCTTCGGGGTCGAGCCCGAGGCCCGCGGTAAGGCTGGTGCCGACGATCACGACCGTTTTTCTGACGACCGGCGACTGGCGACTGGCGGCGGGAGCTTCGCGCTGCGCGCCCGTTGCCGCGGTTTTGCCGTCGCCAGTCGCCCGTCGCCCGTCGCCCGCCCGACTAGAGTCGGGCGCCTTCCCGCCCGCACCACCCGCGCAGGCGCACAGCACTAAGACCAGCAGAATCCGCATGCTCGTTGCTCGAGAGTTGACCAAGGAATTCCAGAGCGGCTCGCACCAGCTCACCGTGCTGCGGGACGTCTCGTTCTCGGTGCCGCAGGGCGCGTTCGTCGCGATCGTCGGGCCGTCCGGAAGCGGAAAGACGACGCTGCTCGGGCTGCTCGCCGGACTCGATACCCCGTCCAGAGGTACCGTGATCCTCGACGGCGTGGACCTGGGTCGCCTCACCGAGGACCAGCGCGCGAAGCTGCGTGGCGAGAAAGTTGGATTCATCTTCCAGAGCTTTCAACTGATTCCGACACTCACCGCGCTCGAAAATGTACAGGTGCCGCTCGAGCTCCGTGGCGAGAGCGGTGCCGCGGCACGCGCGGTCGAGCTGTTGACGCGCGTTGGCTTGCGCGACCGCATGGATCACTTCCCTTCCCAACTGTCCGGCGGTGAACAGCAGCGCGTCGCCATTGCCCGGGCGTTCTCCAATCGGCCGCGCATCCTGTTCGCCGACGAGCCGACCGGCAATCTCGACGCCAACACCGGCGGTCGCATCGTGGAACTGATCGAGGAGCTGAACCGCGAGTCGGGCACGAGCGTCGTGCTCGTCACGCACGATCTGACGTTGGCCGGACGCGCGGGACGAATGATCCGCTTGGCCGACGGTGTCGTCGTGGAAGATAGGGAATCGGTGGGAGCCCGCGACCAGCGGGCCGGTGGGAATCGGGAATCGGAGCGCCCTCGGGAGGCTTCGATTCCCGATTCCCATCTGCCCGCCTTCGGCGGGCGCCCGCCGATTCCCGACAACGAGGAGGTCGCGTGAGTACCATACCGTCGACCACCCCGTTCCACGACGCCGACATTCCCCGCCGGCGATCGCTCAAGACGCTGTCGCGCGCGCTGCTCTCGCTCGCCTGGCGCGAGAGTCGCACGGCACGACGGCGACTGCTGCTCTACATGTCGTCGATCTCGTTAGGCGTCGCGGCGCTCGTCGCGATCGATTCGTTCGCCTCGAACGTCACCGAGTCGGTTCGCGAGCAATCCCGCGCCCTCCTGGGCGGCGACGTCGCGTTCGGCGCGCGCCAGGGAGACTTCACGCCGAAGGCCGACTCCCTCCTCGACTCCCTGCAACACGCCGGCATCCGGCTCGCGCGACAGACCACGTTCGCCTCGATGGGCCTCGTGGAACGGAGCGGCGGAACGCGACTCGTGCAGGTACGCGCGGTGACGCCCGAGTATCCGTTCTACGGCGTCATCACGACGTCGCCGGCCGGCCGATGGGCGCAGCTGCAGACCGGCAGCAATGCCCTCGTCGATCAGTCGTTGTTGATTTCCCTCGACGCGCACGTCGGCGACACGCTCACACTCGGGTACGCGAAGTTCGCGATCATCGGAGCCCTCGTGAACGTGCCGGGCGACCCGGGAATCTCGGCGACGATCGGTCCGCGGGTTTTCATTCCGGCGTCTCACCTCGCCGAAACGAAGCTGCTCACCTTCGGCAGCCGCGCGGATTACGAGGCGTTCGCGAAGCTGCCTGAGGGCACCGATCCGGGCACATGGCTCGCGCCACTCCGCCAACGGCTCGAGCGCAATCGCGTGCGAGCGCGGACCGTCGTCGAGAACGAAGTGAATCTCACGGAGTCCATCGACCAGCTCAGCGATTTTCTGGGTGTCGTCGGGCTCGTCGCCCTGCTGCTCGGCGGCATCGGGGTCGCGAGCGGTGTGCACGCGTTCGTTGCCCGCAAGATCGACACGGTCGCCGTGCTGCGCTGCCTCGGCGCGACGAGCCGGCAGGTGCTGATCATCTACGTGCTCCAGGCGGCCGTGATGGGCCTCGTGGGCGCGGCCGTGGGTGCAGCGTTAGGCATCGCCATCCAGTACGCCCTGCCGCTCACCGTCCGGGACTTCCTCCCGGTGGACGTCACAGTGTCGCTCGCGCCTAAGGCGATCCTCGTCGGACTCGCCTTGGGCGTCTGGGTCGCGATGGTCTTCGCGCTGCGGCCGCTGCTCGCGCTCCGGAACGTCTCGCCGCTGCAAGCCCTGAGGCGTGACTTGGGCAGCGCGCCACTGACGGCCGGGCTGCGCGACTGGCCACGCGTGCTGGTGAATGCCGCACTCGCGGCGAGTGTCGTCGGCCTCGCCGCGTGGCGTTCGCCGACGCTCAAGACCGCGCTCTGGATGAGCGTGGGCATCGCCGCGGTTCTGGTCGTGTTGCTGCTCAGCGCGATCGTACTGTCCGGCATCGCGCGGCGTGCGCTCCGTGCTGGATGGCCGTACGTGGTGCGGCAAGGCATCGCGAACCTGTACCGACCGGCGAACCAGACACGCGCCGTCGTGCTCTCGCTCGGATTCGGTGCGTTCCTCATCACGACGCTGTATCTCGTGCAGGCGAATCTCCTGCGCCAATTCGACCTCACGACGTCCGCGGCGCGCGGCAACCTGCTGTTCTTCGACGTGCAGGACGACCAGGACGCCGGCGTCGCGTCGATCGTCAAGAATGCCGGGTTTGCCGTGGTCCAGTCGACGCCGATCGTCACGATGCGGATCAAGTCGGTAGCCGGCCGCACCATCTCGGAGATTCTGACGGACACGACGCGGCGCGGCGGCGCGTGGGCTCTCCGTCGCGAATACCGCTCGACGTATCGCGATTCGCTTCAGAGCTCGGAGCGGATCGTCGCGGGACGCTGGTTCGGCAAGACGCCAGCGCGTGACAGCCAGCCGGCCGCGGAGGTCTCGCTCGAGCAGGACGTCGCGAAGGAGCTCCGCGTGAAGATCGGTGACGTGGTGGTCTGGGACGTTCAAGGCGTCGAGGTCCCCAGTCGCGTCACGAGCCTCCGCGACGTTGAGTGGGCGCGTTTCGAGCCGAACTTCTTCGCGGTGTTCTCCCCGGGCGCGCTCGAGAACGCGCCGAAACAGTTCGTGCTGCTCACGAACGTCTCCGACGGCGTGAGTGCGGTGCGCGTTCAGCGCTCGGTCGTCCAGCGGTACCCGAACGTGTCGGCGATCGATCTCTCGGTGATCCGCAAGACGATCAGCGAGATCGTGGACCGCGTGTCGATGGCGATCCGGTTCCTTGCCGTATTCAGCCTCGCGATGGGAATCCCGGTGCTCTTCAGCGCCGTGGCTGCGACACGCCGCGAGCGGGTGCGCGAGGGCGTCCTGCTCAAGACCCTCGGTGCCACCCAAGGCCAGATCCGCCGGATCCTGTTCGCCGAGTATGCCCTGCTTGGCGTGTTGGGGAGCCTAACGGGAATGGTCCTGTCGTTTGGCGGCGCGTGGGGCCTGCTCAAGTACGTCTTTCATCGCCCGTTCTCGCCGGCGACCGTTCCCGCGGTATTGATCGCCGCCGCGATGGTACTGGTGACGGTGTCGATCGGCGTGCTGAGCGGGCGGGACGTGTTCAGGACGACGCCGATGGCGGCGCTCAGGGAAGCGTGAGCCAGCTCCGGGAAGCGTCAGCAAGAGCGTCGGCGACAGCGCCAACGGTCGGCATCTCCGTCGCAACCCTCGCATCTATTTGCCTCGAGATGGGTAGCGGCAAGACCTAACGCGGATTAACAACGATTACGCCGATGGGCGCGGATTTGCTCCGCTCGCAGTGATGGCTCCGACGGCACGTCCGGTCTCTCATCTTTTCGTTTGTGACGACCTCGGGAAGCCAATGCGTCCCGAGGTCTTTCCATTCTCAATTCCGGCTCGTGGTGGGCGTAGGTGTTGTTGCCGGCGAACGATCCGGCGTATCGGCTCGATCCGGAAGCATCCGAACACCTATTCGTCTGTGGGGCCAGCCCTCTCAGCTCCGACATCTACGACAAAGGGTGTTCGGAAGCATCGGGATCGGGCGATCAGCCGGATCGCTCCCGGTCGCGTCCACTGTTGGTCGCGCTACGAGCCGGGATTCTTGTTCAACGGCCTCGCGACGCAGACGCGTCCCGAGGCCGTTGGACTTCGAGAATAGCGCAAGCCTAACGACTTCCGGCTCGTTCGATCACTGCACGCGAACGATGTACACGCGCGCGCCGTCGAACCCGACGTTTCCGCCACCAGGATCGAGCATCCGGAACGTCGAGAGCGGCGAGCCGGTCGGGCGCGGCGCCAGCCAGTAAACCCCGGAGCCTGACTGCGCCGTCGTCGTGGTGGACACGCCCGGTGCTGGCGTCGGCAGCGGATACGTTCCGCTCTGACGAGCGCCCGAGATCGCGTCACGCATGTTCCAGCTCACATACGAGTACCGCGCGTCGAGATTGGGAATGCCGAGGTTGTCCGCGTAGTTCGCAATCAGCCAGCCACCGATGATCTGGTCGAACGACACGCCGGCGTGCTGAACGAAGTTCGTGACGCCCGTCTTCGGGCCAGCGACGACGCCGCGGAAGAACGCGCGAGCGTTCCCGGGAGCGAATTGATCCGCCGTGTACCGAAGCAGGGCCCAGGCCGCACCGCGCGGCGCGAGGTCCCGATCCGCTCGCGAGCTGATGGGCGATGACGTGTCGGGGCGCGCGAGCCAGGTCGAGAATCGCGCGAGGTTCTGCTGGAAGTAGGCGTTGTAGTCGTCGGCGTTCGCCTTCACATCGGCGGACGTCAGACTCTGGAAGTCGCCAAAGCCGCGCGCCGCGCGTCCAACGGCTTCCTCCGCGAAGTGCGAGAGCCCCTCGTTCAACCAGTCCACCTCGAAGTCGGTGACGGCCGGGTTGAACTGCCGGAGGCCCTGGTTGATCATGTGCTGGAACTCATGCGCGATCGTGCCGCGGGTCGCCTGCCTAACGAGCGCCGTACTGCGGGCGTCGCCGAACTCGCCACTCGGATCGGCCGCGAGCAGATAGAAGATCTCCTGCTCGTTGGTCTGGGGGCACGTCATGTTCGCCTGCTGGTAGTCCGCCGTCGTGAACAGATCCCCGCCCCAGAAGAATCCACCGATGTAGCTGGGCGAGTTCCGCGGCGTGAACTTGTTGACCTCGGGCGTATACAGGATCGTGATCCGGCCATCCTTGTTGATGTCTGTCGGTGAGCCGAACCACGCCGTGTCGGTCTTGTACGTGAGGTCGTCGAACTCCGCGGCGATGGCCGTGAAGTCCGCGGCGGTAAATCCGTTTGTGGACGCGTTGACGTCCTGCACGATCTGCGACTTCTTCCCGACCGCCTTCACCACCGCCCGCACCGTCGCGTAGTTGGTGCAGAGATTCGAGGCCAACACGTCCGGCACGCGGTAGGTGATCGTGTCGCCGAGACCGACGGCCGCGGCAAAGGACGGGGACACGCTCACGTTCGCGCTCGCGGCCGCCCGCTGGGCCGCGGCTCGCGTCACGCCACGCGACGACATGGCGCGCAGGATCTGACTCTCCGCCCCGCGAATTCGGTTCTCGACCGCGTCGCGCTGCCCGACCGACTGTGCAACGAGGCGCATCTCGGCCGAGACGTCGGCGGCCGCGATCCGGCCCGCCGGCGATATCGACGCAATCGTGCCGGGGAGGAACGACACCGCGAACGCCTGTTCGTCATCGGACACCGAGTTCGCGTTCGCGGTGATGAACAGCAACTGGCTATTGTCGGTCGCCGCCGCAATCGTTATGCACGATACGGCGGTCGGTCCGCTCTGAATCGAAACCTGCCCCACAGTCATCGAGAGGGGATTCTGGCAGCGGTCGACGTCCACCACGAGCGGGAAGGTTCCCGTCGCCTTGTCGGCCGACGCCTTGATCTCTACGGACCCGGGCGCCACCGCGGTGATCACACCGTTTTGGTCCACGGTCGCGACGGCGGCGCTGCTCGTGCTCCACGTCGGCGTCCTGCCGCTGATGCTATCTCCCTTGGAGTTCAGGAGGCGCGCGGTTGCGGTCATTGTCGTACCGACCTGCATCGTCGGTGACGGGGCCGCAACGACGATCGCCGTGACGGTCGTCGGCGAAGGGCCGGTCGGTCCGTCACTGCTACATGCGGCGAGGGCTACGGACACCACGGCCAACGCGAGAACTCTCTTCATGAGCACGCTCCCCGAGCGCGAAAGTGCAGCGCCCGAGGGCAGGCACTGCGAAATCATTTCGGATTGGTAAAACAAGAGCGGAAGGCGTGCTCGTTGACACCGCCTCCCGCGAACGACCCGCAGAAGTCTACGGGCTCTGCCTCACGAGACCAACCGCAATCAGCCCTGCATGACCACCATCACACGGCGAGCCCGCTGCGACGGCGGTCACATCCGTTGGCGCCGCAACGCTCGACCTTTACCCTGCGGCGCGCCTTTGGTTCACCGGAACGTGTAGGCTGCGCCGATACGAAAGGTTGTCGCGTCAGCTGGCACCGAATACAACTCGCCTGTCACTGCAGTCGCTCCGCCCACTCGGTACCACCCACCAGCGCCCACCGCGAATCGTGTCAGGTCGACGTTGATCTTGGTATCGTCGTACGCGGCATCCAGGTACTGAAACCCTACCTGAAAGCGCGGCCGCAACCACGTCACCCCGGTTGACGCGTATGCCCCCCAACGGTCACCGGCCGACTGCTTCGCCAACCCCACCTCTCCGCCGAACATGTTCGGCTTGTAGGTGTCGTTGGATTTGGATGTCCCGTAGCAGGCGGCGCTCGGATCGTCCGTTTGCAGCGCGTCTTCCGGACAAGTGATCGAGCCTTCCACTTTGCCGAACGTCCCGTGTGCGCGGAGCAGCATGGACAGGGTTCCATGCTCGGCGTCCCCGGACAGGCGGTGCGGCCACGACAATGCAACGCTGCCGAGGTTCGGCTTTGCGTCAGCGACTTTGATAGGCGGGAGATAACTCCCCTCGAGCAGGAGGCCTCCCGGTAAGCCGATCGTTACGCGGGGCCGCGGAAAGACCGGCGAGAGATTCGTGTTCTCTGTCTTCTTGACGGTGTAACACGCCTCGGGCTGTTGCATCTCCTTGCTCGGCGACGGCACGTAGGACGCCTCGAAACCGACTCGCACGTTCCAGGGCGCGAGCCCCTCGACGATGCCGCCGGGCGAAAACGCGATGGGCGTCGCAAAGAACGCCAGCAGCTTTGCTTCGTTGCTGTTCTTCGGCGGTGTGCACGTGTAATTGAGCTGGGCGCGTGCAACCGAACCACTGAAGAACAGTCCGGAAACCATCGCGAGAATTCGAGCGGCGCTTGTCGGGCCGCGGATCGTGAATGGGGCTCGCATGAGAATATTTTGAGGATTTTCGTAGGATAATGACGGGTCATCCACTCGCCACCCGACTTGCGTCGAACGGGCAGTGTGGGGCCTGATATCAAAAACGCAACGAGTCCTCGGCGAGAGGACGTTTTCCGTCGGCGGTCGCCTGCCGCGGGCGCCTGCCGCCTGCTGGCTGGGGCCAAGCGACCGCGGCCGTAGCGGGCTACTAGCCTAACGCCTGATCGAGATCGGCGATGAGGTCGTCGCGGTGCTCGAGCCCGATCGACAGCCGAAGCAGGTTGTCGGGGGTGCCGCTTCCGGGCGCCTCCACCGAGGCGCGGTGCTCCACGAGGCTCTCGGGGCCACCGAGACTCGTCGCACGCGTGAAGACCTTCACGCGACTCTTCATACGGAGGGATGCCTCACGGCCACCGCGGACCTGCACCGAAACCATCCCGCCGAACGCCGACATCTGGCGCGCCGCGATGGCGTGCCCCGGGTGTGATGCCAGTCCGGGATAGTGCACCGCTTCGATTTTCGGGTGGGAGGCCAGGAACTCCGCGACTGCCGTGGCGTTCGCGGTGTGCGCTCGCATTCGATGCGGCAGCGTCTTGATGCCGCGAACGACGAGCCAGCAGTCGAACGGCGCGGCGACCGCGCCACCCGCGGTCTGCACCGTTTTGACGCGCTGGAAGAATTCGTCGTCCTCGCGGGTGACCAGCGCCCCTCCCGTCACGTCGCCATGCCCACCGAGGTACTTCGTCGTGGAGTGCATGACGAGGTCGGCGCCGAGCACGAGTGGGCGCTGCCCGACCGGCGTCGCCCATGTGTTGTCCACTGCGCAGCGCGCGCCGGCGTCGTGCGCGATCGCCGCGATCCGTTCGATGTCAGCCACTGCAAGCAGCGGATTCGACGGGGACTCGACCCACACGAGCCGGGTCGTGGGTCGCAGCGCGGGAACGACGTTGTCGGCGTCCTGCATGTCGACGCTGGTCATCGTTAGGCCCCAGCGCGCGAACACCTGATCGAGCAGCTTTCGCGTTCCGTAGTAGACCGACGTCGGGAGAATGACGTGGTCGCCCGGCGCGAGCGACTGAAAGACCGCCATCGTCGCGGCCATCCCGGCGGAGAACGCGGCCGCGGCACGACCGCCCTCGAGGGCAGCGAGAACGCGCTCGAGCGCGGCGCGATTCGGCGTGGCGTCGCGCGCGTACAGATAGCCGTGCGGCAGCGATCCGTCAGGCTCGCGCTCGAACGTCGTGGAGAGATAGATCGGCTCAGCGACCGCACCAGTCGCGGCATCGGCGCCGTGCGCGCCGTGGACCGCGAGAGTCTCCACGTGCAACTGACCGGGAATAGGCGGGAGCCCGCCGGAGGCGGGCAGATGGGAATCGGGAGTCGAACCAGCTGGTACGGTGGTCATTGACGACTCCTCGGTTCCGGACGACCGCCTGGCTTCCATTCCAGCTTCGTTGGCGTATCGGCCAGCAGACGCGCGGCCCGCACGGCGACATCGACCAGCCGCGTCATGTGCGCGAAATCGATGTGGGCCACGTCGTCGCTCGGCTCGTGATAGTCGTTATGCATGTTGTACGACGACAGCGTGTGCGCCACGATGCCACGCTCCGCGAAGGCAATGTTGTCGCTCCGCATGAAGAACTGCTGGTCGAGGCGCTTGTCGGCGACGATCGGCAGGCCCGCTTTCGTGAAGAGGTCGCCCATCGTAGACCGCTCGAAGCCCGTGAGCCAGCCGCGACCCGGTCCACCGGCGAGCGAGTCCGGTCGTCCGATCATCTCGATCTCGAGGTTTGCCACCATCGCATCGAGCGGGCGCGCGGGATGTTCGAGGTACCATCGTGTGCCCAACAGCCCGACCTCCTCGCCCGTCGTGGCGGCGACGACGACGGTTCGTTTGGGCGGCGGGCCTGCGGCGAGCGCGCGCGCGATCTCCATCACCGCGACCACGCCCGACGCATCATCGTCCGCGCCGTTGTAGATGGAATCGCCGGCCTGAGCGTGTTGCATGCCGAGATGGTCATAGTGCGCGTCGACGAGTACGACCTGGTCACGCAAGACGGGATCGGATCCCTTGATCACGCCCACGACGTTCACGGCGTTCGCTCGGTCGCCAGCGGGAACGCTGTCGCGCGCCGCGAGCGACGAGAGCAGGGTCAAGTGCCGCCGGCCATTCCGCGACGTGAACGCGACGGGCACGCGTTGGAAGAATCCACTGTCTCCCGCCGGCTGAACGCCGTACCGCGCGAGCTCCTCAGCAATGAACTTCGCGGCGCGCGCAGATCCCGGTGTCGCGGTGCCCCGCCCTTCCATCGAGTCATCAGCGAGCGCGCCGAGCAGTCGGCGAACGTCGCTGTCGGTGACGCCTGTGGGAGCGTTTGCGGGCTGAGCCGAGGGAGCAGCCGCCGAAGGAGCAGCCGGCGAGATGACGGTCGCTCTGGAACACGCTGCGAGCACCGCAATGCAAAGAGGCGAAGCGAGCCGGCGGAGGCTCGAGAACGAGGGCATCGCGATCGACCGGGTCGATGGGTTTCTGGCGGAGCGCTCTGCGTGGCCGAGCGCGCTGAATGACCTGTCGGACGTAAGCGCCACGCGATGCCGTTTGCAACCCGCACCGGCTCGCGCCGTGCAGTACCGCGACGTATACTCGCGTTCGACCGCCATCACCCGTATCGGTTGATCGAGCGATGCTGTTAGCTGTCCTCCCCGCCGCATTCCCGGTGTTCGTCGCAGTGGCGTTCCAGGTTGGAGCGGCGCTCAAGTCGGCGGAGTTTCAGCCCGCGACCGTAACGTCGCCAGCGGACTCGCAACGCGTGGTCCGCGACGCGCGCTCGGCGCAGGCCAACTTCGAGCGCACGCGGCGCGCGAATCTCCCGGTCGAGAACGGCGGCAGCTCGGGACGCTGCGATGTTCGAGTCGGTCGGTTCTGCTATTGGTGGGATGACGGCGAGTTCCAGCCTCCGCCCGAGCCAGCCAAGACGAAGGCGGCGCGTGCGTCATTGCTCGAGCGTCTCGCCCAGGGGGCGCATCGCATACCCGGCGACGGTTGGATCGCCGGTCAGCGAGTTCGCTATCTCGTGGAGGACAATCGGGGCGCGGACGCGGTAAACGCAGCCCACGAATGTCGCGCCGACGCGAGCTGGTGCGCGGCGCTCGCCGGGTTCGCGTTCCATGGGGCTGGGGACTTCGTGCACGCCGACAGCGCGTTCGACGCCGCACTCGCCGCCATGCCGGAAAGCGAACGGTGTCACTGGACCGACATCTCGCTGCTGCTGGAGGGTGATGCGCGCAAGCGCTATGAGCGTCTTCCCTGCGCTCAGCGAGGGGAATTCGAGGCGCGGTTCTGGGCGCTCTCACGGCCGCTGTACCTCGTGCCGGCGAACGACTTTCGCACCGAGCACTTTGCGCGCCTAACGATGGTTCGCCTGATCCGCATGTCGGGCTACACGCACGACATGGCGTTTGGCGAAGACTCGGAAGAGCTGCTCATGCGCTACGGGTGGGAGACCGGTTGGACCCGGTCACCGCCAGGCATGGCCAACCCGTTCGACGTGCACGTCATCGGGCACGAGCCGACTCCGGCCTTCGACTTCGTCCCCGATGCCGGAGTGCTCTCGGTGCCTGACTCCGCGAGCCTCTCGGACTGGGAGCTGCACGACCGGCTGGCGCAGAGCAGATACGCGCCGCGTTATGCGCGATCCGTGGGCGAGCTCGACACCCAAGTCGCGTTCTTCCGCCGGGGCGATTCGGCGATCGTGGTCGCGGCGTTCGACGCGACGGCGCAAACGGGGTTTACCCACGATACGATCGACGCCGCGCTCGCGGTTGCCCCAGCGGCGAGCCCCGACTCGGCGATCGTCACCACGGACTCCGCGGCACATCGACGCGGCGTTCTCGTGGCAACGGCCGAATGGCGGCCGGCGATCATCAGTGTCGAGACGCGAGATTCCGCCGAACGTCGCGTGGCGCGCGCACGCGCCGTGTTCCGCCCTCCGTCGTCGAGCGGCCGCGTGACGATCTCGGATCTGCTCCTCTTCGACGATCCGTCAACGCTGCCAACCTCGCTCGACGAGGCGACGCCTCGTGCACGCGGGTCGTTGAAGGTGGACCGCACCAAGCCCGTCGGCGTGTACTGGGAGATGTACGGCCTCAGTCCGGAGGGTGAGACGCTCGCGTATCGCCTCACGGTTACGCGCGAGCGGACACCGTGGTATCGTCGGGCCGCGGAGAAGCTCGGCGTGGTAGAGCGCCGGGCGCCAGTGCGAATGCAGTGGGATGAGCCCTCGGCGCGCCCGGGAGCCGCGCACACTCGAGCGCTGGCCGTCGACTTCTCCACGCTGCCCGAGGGCCGCTACCGCATCGAGCTGACGCTCGAGACGGGGAGCCTAACGATCGCGACGGCGACTCGGACCGTCGAGGTCACGCGGTAACAGCAGCCCTCTCTCGGGACGATGAGGATCCTTCGCCTTGCGGCTCAGGATGACAACCCGTGTCATTCCGAGCGCAGCGAGGAATCCTCATCGTCCCGAGAGAGGGCTATAGGACCAACACGATCACGTCATACAGCGCGTGCGTCCACGCAGTGATGCCAAACCCGCGGAACACATACAGCGCACTGAATGCAACGCCTGCAATCGCCCGGAACACGAACGAATCCACGCGTAACGGATCCCCGAACGGGCCGATGTAGTGGAAGGCCGAGAAGATCAGGGCGCCGAGTCCGACGGCGAACGTGTTCGCCAGCGTGGTGCCGAAGCGGAAGACGCGCCGCGCCAAGAGCAGCAGGCCAGACACCAGCAGCACCCGGAACAGCAGCTCCTCGTACAAGCCTGCGCCCAACGAGAGCATCAGACGAGCCGCGACGCCCATTTTCGGCTGCCCACCAAGGATCGCCAGCGTGGTGAATGGTGACAGCAGCTTGGCCGTCACTGTGCCGATAACGAGCCCGAACACGAGCGCGAGGCCAACGGCCTCCGCGGTCATCCACACGAACACTCGGGGCTCGAGCCGGCCGGCGCGTTTCAGATCGCGAGCGATCAGGAAGATGCTCACCGCGATCACGCACGTGACGAAGATGACGGGCCCGCGCCGCCCCGCGACGGCGACGAACAGCGAGCGGAGCATGACGTCCGCACCGTTCCGCATCTGTTCCCCGGCGAAACGCGACAGGCTGGCCGCGAGCGCCTCGTACAGCAGAAGCAGCGGCAGCGCGAACGTTACGCTGTACCGTGGGGCACGGCTAAGGGCCCAGTAGGACCCCAGTTTCGAAGGCATAGTGGAGAAGGAAGGATAAACTCCGTACGGGCCGCACGATCGATAAGTGGCGTCGCGTCGCACCGAGTGTAAGGGCGCGTGGTGCCCGGCCGATGCAGAACGGCCAGCCCATCGGGCTGGCCGTTCTTTCATGCTCCCTATCCGAGGTTGGCCCTTACGGGCAACCCTGCGGCTTCGGCGCCGGCCGCGCGTCGCACTCGGCGAGCGGCACCGGCTGCACCTTCGCCACGAAATGCGTGTACGTGCCGCTGGTGATGTCGAGCGGGAGCTGGTTCAGAATGCCGAACCGACGGTAGTCGTTCCAGCGCTGCCCCTCGAGCAGCAGCGAGTAGCGCCGCTCGTACAACAGCTTCGTAAGGCCATCCTGCTGCGACGTAATCGTTGTCGGCGGGAGCTTGCCTGAGACCGCACGGATGTTGTTGATGTCCAACGTGGCCGCGGCAAAGTCGCCGAGGAAGATGTTCGCCTCAGCGCGCAGGAGGATCAGCTCCTCGTTACGGATGATCGGCACGTCGGAGCTGTTCGTTGGATAGATGTCGAACGTGTAGTCCGCCGGGATGCCGATGCCCTGTGGCGGCGAGACCGGCCCCTCCAGCTGGACGACCTTTCTCGTTAGGCGATCATCCGGGCTCGTGCCGTTCGCCTGCTTCTGCGCGTCGGCCAGGATGCTCGCGTGCGCAAACAGGCTCTTGTTGTTGTCGTACGAGTTGCTGTTCTGCACATCGCCGGTCGCCGTGCTGTAGATGTTGTACACGCCGATGTTGAGATCTGCCAGGGATCCGGCGCCGCCAACCGGTGTCGCGAACGACTCACTGATCGCCGCCAGGGCTTGCGTATAGCAGTCGTTGCCGCAGCCCTGCGACGCGCGGTTGACAAGCACTCGCGCCGCGATCGCCCGGTTGAACTTGAGGAACGTCGCCGGCGTGTCGAACCCGGCGAATCCACTGCTCAACGTGAACGGGAACGACGCGGAGCCACCCGCCACGAGATCAGCCTTACCCTGCTCCAGCATCCCCGTGGCAAACTTGTACGCGGAGTCCTTGCTGACGATCGGAGCGAGCACGGTCGGGTCGTCGTTGACGTCCGTCGGCGCACCGAGCGTGTCGTGGGCGTAGATCACCCACATCATGTCGAGCCCACGGATGGTCTCGGCGAACCCTTTCGCCGCACTCTTCTCCTCCGCGCTCAACGTCGTGCTGGCGTCGACCAGGGCGAGGAAGTTCTTGACGTTCCGCATGTTCGCGAACCGGCTGCCCCAGTTCGTGTTCGTCGCGGCGAATCCACCCGGATCGACCGTCTTACCGCCGAATCCGGGCACACCAACGAGGAATCCCGTCACGTTGCGGCCGTCGGTCGGGAAGTAGATGTAGGACTCGCGACCGAAAAAGCCGAATTCCTGGGTCGTGCCGGGCTGCAGCGCGCGCTCACGCTCGATGATGCCCGTCGCAGCCAACTGGATCGCCTGCGGATCCTTCGAGACGCCCCCGATGTCCGGCGCGTTGTAGTTCGGGATCTGCAGGCGGTCGGAGCTACACGCCGCCGTCCCGATCAGTGCTCCGAGGAGCACCAGTCCCTTGAAGTCGTACTTCATGCTTTATCTCCTCGGGCGCCTGCGGCGCCCGTTAGGCAGTCTGGATTGAGTAGCGGGACGGTTAGAAGCCGAGGTCAATGCTGAAGAAGACCGAGCGACTCGGCGGGAACGGCGCGAGATCGACGAACCGCGCCACTACGTTGCCGCCGTTGTTCACTTCGGGATCGAAGCCGTTGTAGCCCGAGATGATCCACAGGTTGCGGCCGGCGAGGCTCAGACGCGCGTTGTCGATGCCCTTGATCTTCGCGGTCATGCTTCGCGGAACGTCCCACGACAGGCTGACTTCGCGGACCTTCGTATACGACCCGTCCATGAGGTAGGCGGACGTGTTCGCGCCGCCGCCCCACAGATCGTACCGGTACTTACCCAGCGGCACGTTCGGATCCGGCGACTTGTCCTCGTAGTCCCACGTGTTCTCGCCCTCGTCGTACAGGTTCAGCGTCATGTTCGAGACGGTGCCGCCGTGACGGTAGTCCACGAGCACGTTGAGCGCGAACGCCTTGTACGTGAAGTCGTTGCCGAACTGCATGAGGTACTTCGGGTTCGCGTCGCCCAGCGGAATGTTGCCGACGCCATCCTTCGCGCCCCAGATCGTGCTGACGCGGTTGCCGCTCGCGAAGCGCAGACGGCCGTACGCGTTACCGAAGCCACCCGACGAGTTGATCGTGAACGGCAGCACGCCCTCGCCGAGGGTCTTGATCTCGGCGTAGTTCTGCGTGTGAGACGCGCGGGACGTCCACGTGAAGTTGCGGGTCTGGACCGGCACGACCGTGAGGCCGAACTCGGTGCCCTGCGACTCCATCTCGCCGCCGTTGACGATCGTCTGCGTCACGCCACTCGACGGCGCCAGCACCGGCCGAACGAGCAGGTCGGTGATGTTGCGCCTGAAGTACGTCGCCTCGAAGCGAACCCGCTCGTTCCACGCCGTGATGTCCGTGCCGAATTCGGTCTCGGCCTGGGTCTCGGGTTTGATCTTCGGGTTTCCAACGCTCGCCGTCTGAATGAACGACGGACGGCCATCGAGCAGCGATCCACTCGTGACGGTCTCGAAGCGATCGCCGTAATTGGGCAGGTTGCCCGACAGGCCGTACGCGCCACGCAGCTTGATCTCGTTGATGCCCGGGATGGGAGACACGAAGCGATAGGACGCAGCGGCACGCGGGAAGGTGTAGAACTTGTCGACGTCACCGTTCACGCTCGAACGCTCGCCGCGAAGCGCGCCGGACACGTAGAGCTTCTCGCCAAGCATGAAGCCCTCGACCTGACCGAAATACGCTTGGTTCCGAACCGCCTGGCGGACCTGGGGCGGGATGGTCGTGTTCGCTGCGCCGGACGCGTTGTACTGCCCTGGCGTCAGGCCGCGCCCCTGGATGTTGTAGTCGTTCAGGTCGCGGGTCGTGTACTGGACACCCGCTTGCGTCGTTGTGCGAAGGAAGCTGCCGAACGTCCAGTCGAACACCGCCGCGGACTGGAAGCTCGTGTTGAGCTCCGTGCCGTTGCCCTGAATGACGACGCCGGGGAACGATCCGCCCTGGTTCGAACCCGGCTGCTGGAACTGAAGCGCAACTGGCGCAAAAACGTAGTTCTCGTTCGAGAACCGATCGACGCCGCCAGACGCCGTGATCTGCAGCGCGCCCTTGTCACCGGTCCACGCCGACCAGTTTGCGTGGCCGCCACCGATGATGCGGTAAACATCCTCATCGGTCCGCATCAGGTCATACGTCTGAAATGGGTTCGACGCCGCCTGAATGCCGCCCGGGGGGAACGGGTTGAACTGGTAGTTCCCGCTCGCGTCCTTCTTCTGGAAATTGACCACGCCGGGCGTGTAGGCAAACGCGTAGATGGGACTCGAGAACGTGTTGTCGTTGTTCGAGACGCCGCGCTGCGAGAACGACCGCAGCATGTTGGCGTTGAGGCCGACCGTGATCTTGCTGCCGATGTTCTGGTCGACGTTCGCGCGCAGCGACTGCCGCTTCGCATCCGTGTTCATGGCGGTACCGGCCTCGAACCGGTTGAAGCCTGACACGAAATAGCGCGTGTTCGCGGCGCCGCCCGTGAGGCTCGCGACCGTCTCGTACGACGGGTCGGTCCGGCCGAACATCTCCTTCTGGTAATCGTAGTGCGGGCAGTTCGGCGTGCAGACCGCCTGTGCCGCCGCGATGGCGTCGGGGTTGTTCTTGATCGCGCCGACCGACGTCACCTCGTCGAGCGTCTCGAACTGACGCGAGTCATGGAGACGAATCGACTCATATGTGCCCACGCGCTGCGTAATATTGAACTTGGGCGCGCCCGCCTTGCCCTTCTTGGTCGTGATGAGCACGACGCCGTTCGTGGCCTGCGACCCGTACATCGCGGCCGCCGCGGTGCTCTTGAGCACCTCGATCGATTCGATGTCGTTCGGGTTGATGTCCGCAAGGCGATTCGTTCCGTTCTCTTCGCCGGAGTTGAGCGAGCCGGTCGCGATGGACTGGCGCGTGCTGCGGACCGAGTTCGACACGACGACGCCGTCGACGACGAACAGCGGCTGCGTGTTGCCGATCAGCGAGCTCGCGCCGCGGATCTGCACCTGCGCGCCACCGCCCGGTGCGCCGTTGTTCATGCTGATGCTCGCGCC
>Ga0070681_10001556_pt1 | contig 20332 bp, 25 predicted proteins | sample KBSC83BmetaG_FD_65650 | JGI IMG/M metagenome (GOLD analysis project Ga0070681, IMG submission 65650) | Corn rhizosphere microbial communities from Kellogg Biological Station, Michigan, USA - KBS C8-3B metaG | ecosystem: Host-associated > Plants > Roots > Rhizosphere | place: USA: Michigan... | reverse complement strand
CGGCCCGCCTGCAGCACCGCCTCGCCGCCGATGCCCGCGCCGCGCGAGGCCCAGGTGCCGCCGCCATACGGCGTGACGGCCGTATCTCCTGTCACCACGCGGACCTTGTCCAGGGAGACGCCGACCGCGCTCGCCGCGATCTGCGCAAAGATCGCCTCCGTGCCCTGCCCCTGCTCGGTCACGCTGCAAAGCACGGTCACCATGCCGGTCGGCTCGAGCCGCAGCGTGGCGCCGTCCTGCGCCGAGATGCGCGCGCCGCCGACGCCGTAGAAGGCGGGCGACGGGTTCGTCACCTCGATCATCGAGGCGAGGCCGATGCCTCGATAGATGTTCATCCTGCGCAGCTCCGCTTGCTCGGCACGGAGCCGGCGGTAGTCCATCGTGCGCAGCAGGACGTCGAGCGTCTTGTGGTGGCTCAGCTTCTCGAACTTCAGGCCGGCGGGATTGGCGTACGGATAGGCGTCGTCGCCGATCAGGTTCTTGCGCCGGAACTCGGCGGGGTCCATGCCGAGCTTCTGCGCGGCGAGGTCGACGATGCCCTCGGTGAGCGCCACCGCGATCGGGTGGCCCACCGCGCGGTACTGGCACGTCACATTCTTGTTGGTGAAGACGACGTGCATCTTCGCGCGGTAGTGCTGGTGCTTGTACGGGCCGCCGGTCAGGTTCACGACCTGGTTGCCCTCGATGCCGCTCGTGCGCGGGTACACCGAGTACGGGCCGATGGCGGTGAGGTCGTCGAGGTCGAACGCCGTGATGTCGCCCTCGCGCGTGCACGCCAGGCGCACGCGCACCTTGTGCTCGCGCGCGTGGATGTCGGAGAGGAAGGATTCGAGCCGATCGGCGATGAATTTCACCGGCCGGCGCAGCATGACCGAGATCGCCGCGGTGGCCATCTCGTCCGGGTAGACGTGCACCTTGATGCCGAACGCGCCGCCGACGTCCTTGGTGATCACGCGCACGTTCGCCTCGGGGATGCCGAGGTGGCGCGAGAAGATGTCCTGCATCATGTGCGGCGCCTGCGTCGCGTGATACACCGTCAGCGAATGCTCGCCGGCGTTGTAGTCGGCGAGGATCGCGCGGCCCTCGAGGCAGACGCCGGTGTGGCGGCCGAAGTGGAAGGTGTCCTCCACCACGACGTCCGCCTTCGCGAAGGCGTCCTCGGCGCCGCCGGTGTCGAGCTCGCGCCTGAAGCAGATGTTGTCGCCGAGGTCGGGATGGATCACGCGCCTGCCGGCGAGCGATTCCTCCATGTCGACCACCGCGGGCAGCTCTTCCCATTCCGCCTCGATCAGCGCCGCCGCGTCCTCCGCCTGCGAGCGCGATTCGGCCACGACCGCCGCGCACGGCTCGCCCTGCGAGCAGGCGCGCTCGATCGCGATCGCGTGCTGCGGCGGCGACTTGATGCCCTTCAGGTGCGCGAGCACCGCGACCCACGGCGTGCAGTATTCGGCTACGGCGCGGCCGTCGAGCACGGCGATGACCCCCGGGGCCTTGCGCGCGGCGGTGAAATCCAGGCGCTTGATCCGTGCGTGCGCATACGGGCTGCGGAAGAACACCACATGCGCGAGGCGCGGAAAGCGCAGGTCGTCGGTGAACGCGCCGCGCCCCTGCAGCAGCCGGGCGGCATTCGGCCGCGCCACGCTCTGGCCGATGTAGCCGCGATCGACCTGCGTGCCCGGCGCGTGGAGCGGGAGCTCAGCCTTGCCCAAGCGTCTCCTCTATTGCGTCCACGATGGACTGGTAGCCGGTGCAGCGGCAGTAATTACCGGAGATGTGCTCGCGGATCTCGTCCCTCGTGCACCTCTTGCCGGCCCGCACGAGGTCCTGCGCCGCCATCAGCATTCCCGGCGTGCAAAACCCGCACTGCAGCGCGTTGTGCTCATGGAAGGCCTTCTGCAGCGGCGCGAGTTCCTTCGAGTCGGTGAGGCCTTCGATCGTCTCGACGGAGCAGCCGTCCGCCTGCACGGCCAGCATCAGGCAGCCCCGCACGATCTCGCCGTTCACGCGGATGGTGCAGGCGCCGCAGACGCCGTGCTCGCAGCCTATATGGGAGCCCGTCAGGCCGAGCTCCTCGCGCAGGAAATCGACCAGGTGCTGGCGCGGCTCTATGCGCCGCGTCAGCTTCTGGCCGTTGACGGTCAGTGTGGTTTCGAGAGCGTGTTCCATGCGCGCGAGAGCAGCACCTTCGCGAGGTGCATCTTGGTGGCCGATGAGTGATAGAGGTCCGCGGGCGGCTGCAGGTCCTTCTCCAGCGCCTTCTGCGCCGCGTCGAGCGAGGCCGCCCTGGAGGCATTCGGCGCGAGGACCGGCGTCGCGCCCGCACCGCAGAACGCGATGCGCTTCCCGGAGGCGTCCGCTATCGCGGCGATGCCGATGATCGCGTAGTCGCCGTGGCGGCGGGCGAGCTCGATGAAGACCGAGCGCTCGACCTTGGGAAACTCCACCGCCGCGACGAGCTCGCCGGGGCGGATGTCGGTGTCGAACAGGCCCTTGAAGAAGTGCTCGGCCGAGACGCGCCGCTCGCCGCGCCGGTTGACCAACACGATGGTGGCGTTCAGCGCGAGCGCGCATGCCGGATACTCGGCCGCCGGATCGGCAAGCGCGAGGCTGCCGCCGATCGTGCCGCGGTTGCGGATGGCGGGATGCGCGACGTGCTTCACTGCCTGCGCGAGGAGCGGCACGTGCTTCGCGACCAGCTCCGACTTCTCGATCTGCGCATGCGTGGCGAGCGCGCCGACGCGCAGTCCCGCCGGGCGCAGCTCGATCGCCTTCAGGTCGCGCAGCCCGTTGATGTCGACGAGCAGGTCGGGATGCGCGAGGCGCATGTTGAGCGAGGGAATCAGGCTCTGCCCGCCGGCGAGGACCTTCGCGCCGGGACGCTCGATGAGCTCGAACGCCTCCGCGAGCGACTTCGCTCTGGCGTAGGCGAATGACGGGGCTTTCAAAACGACCTCCTCCTCGACGGCCGATTATGCACGAAGTGGACTACACTTTTTCCAAAGGAGGTGAGATGAGGATCGTGTTTCTGCTGGCAGGCGTGCTGCTCGCCGCCACGGCGGGCGCGCAGAGCTATCCGAGCCAGCCGATCAAGATGATCTCGCCATTCCCGCCCGGCGGCAGCGTGGACATCATGGCGCGGCTGATCGCCGATCCGCTCGCCGCGCACCTGAACGGGCGCATCGTGGTCGAGAACCGCAGCGGCGCCTCCGGCAACATCGGCATGGAGGCGGCGGCGCGCTCGGCGCCCGACGGCTACACCATCGTGCTCAACACCATCCCGCTCGTCACGAACCAGAGCCTGTTTCCGAAGCTCGGCTGGGACCCGATCAAGGACTTCGCGCCGATCGGCATGGTGGCCACCGCGCCGCACGCGCTGGTCGTGCCCAAGCGCCTCAACGTCAACAACGTGCAGGACCTGCTCAAGCTCGCGCGCGCGAATCCGGGCAAGCTTTCGTACGCGTCGGCGGGCTACGGCACCACGTTCCATTTCTGCGCCGAGATGTTCAAGGACATCACCAAGACCTTCATCGTGCACGTGCCCTATCGCGGCGGCGGGCCGGCGCTGGTCGACACGCTGTCCGGCCAGGTGGACATGAGCTTCCCGACGCTGTCGGCGGCGGTGCCGCACGTGAAGGCCGGGCAGCTGAAGGCGCTCGCCGTCACCGGCGCCACGCGCTCGGACCTCCTGCCCGACGTGCCGACGATCAAGGAAGCGGGCGTCGACTTCGTCTTCGTCCAGTGGCTCGCGATCCTCGCCCCCGCCGGCACGCCGAAGGACATCGTCGCCAAGCTGAACGGCGCACTGAACGCGGCGCTCGGCTCGCCGCAGGTCCGCCAGAAATTCGAGGAGCAGGGCTTCGAGCCCTTCACCAAGTCACCGGAGGAAACCGGCGAGTTCCTCGCCGGCGAGGTGAAGCGCTACGCCGCCCTCATCAAGTCGCGCGGCATCAAGCTCGAGTAATTGGGGTCAGATCAAAATTAGCGGATGGGCGGATTAACCCGGCGATCCGCAATTATTGCTCTGACCCCAATTAGTACTTGGCGTTGCCGGGCGTACGCGGGAACGGGATGGCGTCGCGCACGTTACTGAGGCCGGTGGCGTAGGAGATGGTGCGCTCGAAGCCGAGGCCGAAGCCGGCGTGCGGCACGGTGCCGTAGCGGCGCAGGTCGCGGTACCAGCCCATGTGCTCCTTGTCGATGCCGATCTCGTCCATGCGCGCATCGAGGACGTCCAGCCGCTCCTCGCGCTGGCTGCCGCCGATGATCTCGCCGATGCCCGGCGCGAGGACGTCCATGGCGGCGACCGTCTTGCCGTCATCGTTCACCCGCATGTAGAAGGCCTTGATGGCCTTCGGGTAGTTCATGACGATCACCGGCTTCTTCACGTGCTTCTCGGTGAGATAGCGCTCGTGCTCCGACTGCAGGTCGACGCCCCACTTCACCGGAAATTCGAATTTGTCCTTGGCCCGCTCGAGGATCGCGATGGCGTCGGAGTAGTTCATGCGCACGAATTCCGAGTCGACGATGCCCTGCAGCTTGGCGACGATGCCCTTCTCGATGCGCTCGTCGAAGAAGGCCATGTCCTCCTGCCGCTCCTGCAGCAGCGCGCGAAACACATACTTCAGCAGGGCTTCGGCCAGCTCGGCGTCCGCCGCCAGGTCGGCGAACGCGATCTCCGGCTCGATCATCCAGAACTCGGCGAGGTGGCGGCTGGTGTTCGAGTTCTCCGCGCGGAAGGTCGGGCCGAACGTGTAGACCTTGCTGAGCGCGAGGCAGTAGGCCTCGACGTTGAGCTGGCCGGAGACGGTGAGGAACGCCTCGCGGCCGAAGAAGTCCTGCGCGAAATCGACCTTGCCGTCCTTCTTCGGGATGTTCGCGAGGTCCAGCGTCGAGACGCGGAATAGCGCGCCGGCACCCTCTGCATCGGCCGCCGTGATGATCGGCGTGTTGACCCACAGGAAGCCGCGCTCGCTGAAAAAGCGGTGGATCGCCTGCGCGACGGTATGCCGCACGCGCGTGGCGGCGGCGATGACGTTGGTGCGGGGACGCAGGTGCGCCACCTCGCGCAGGAACTCGAGCGAATGCGGCTTCGGCTGGATCGGATAGTGGTCGGGGTCCTCGACCCAGCCGACGACGCGGATCTGCGCCGCCTGCATCTCGAACGGCTGGCCTTTCGCCGGCGACGGCACGATGCTGCCCGTCGCCTCGACGGCGCAGCCGCTCGTCAGCTTCTGCACGTCGGCGTAGTTGGCGAGCGTGTTCGGCGCGACGACCTGCACCGGATGGAACGACGAGCCGTCGGAGACGTGGATGAACGAGATGCCGGCCTTCGAGTCGCGGCGCGTGCGCACCCAGCCGCGCACCGTGACCGGCGCATCTTTCGGCGCACGACCGGCCAGGATGTCGCGCACGCTCAACGTTTCTTTCATGGGCTCCGAAAAATAGGGACAGACCCTATTTTTAAAAAAATTAGGGTCTGTCCCTAATTATCCGGCTAGAGCGCCTTCCCGTTGAATTGCTTTGCCGGGTACGACCTCGGATCGACGCCTTCCAGCGAGCGCACGTTGATCGCCGCCATCGGCTTGCCGCTGCGGTCGGCGGCCTCGGCGTACGGGTGGATGCCGCAGGTCGGGCAGAAGCGGTGCTTGATGAAATGCTTGTTGAAGGTATAGGTGCTCGCCGCGCTTTCCGGCGTGAGCAGCCTGAAGCGCTCGCGCGGGATGAACCATAGCAACGAGCCCTTTCGCTGGCAGATCGAGCAGTTGCACTCGAGCACGTCCTCGATCTCGCCCTCCGCCTCGAAGGCGATCTTTCCGCAATGGCAGCTGCCCCTGTATTTCATGCCGTCGTGATCTCCGCCTTGTCCGGGTAGAACGCGAGCCGGCCCTTGAGCGCCATCATCTCGTCGTAAGGGCTCTCGTAGCTCCACACCACGTCGTCGCCGCCCTCGCGGATGGCGTAGTACGTGGCGTCGCCCTTGAACGGACAATGCGTCCGGGTGGACGTCCTCACCAGGCGCTCGGTCTTCACGTCCTTGCGCGGGATGTAGTAGACGACCGGCGCGACGGTGCTCGTGTCCGCGCCCATCGCTTCCTCGAGCGCCAGGGCATCGGTCGTGTCGGCGATGATCTCGCCGTTGTGCTTCACGCGCACCCGCACCTTCGCCGGCTTGAGCTTCAGCCGGTGGTTCGGGAATTTCTTGAAGCCGGGCGCGCTGTTGGTCATGGCCGGAACGTGCAGCGCGCGAGCGTCGCCTGCACCCGGGGCTTGAGATCCTCGCTGAACCGGACCGCCTGCCGGTGAATGTCGCTCATGCCGCCATTATCCCGTCACAGTGTGAAGCGCAACCCTTTGAGGAGCGCGCCCGGCAGGCGGGCGCTGGAAGTCGAGCGCTCGCCATAGGTCGAGGGGTCGGGCAGCATCTCCGCCGTGCAGGTCAGGCCCGCAAGCTCACTCCCGAGCATGCGGTAGACGGAGTCGTCGAAGCGCATGGGGGTGACGGGGCCGGCGATGCGGCCGGCCTCCACCCAGAAGGTGGCGAAGCGCGTCATGCCGGTAATGCGCCCGGCCGGTCGATCGGAGAAGTTCAGGTACCAGAGGTTCGGGATGTAGAGCCCGCGGTCCAGCTCACCGAGCACGGCGCCCTCTTCCAGCGCGCCCGGCGCCATGTCGAGCGAGTCCGGCGCCTCGCCGCCGCCCGCTCCATTGGTGGAAAGGCCGTATTCCTTCGCCGAGCGGGGCGAGACGAGCGGGTCGCCAAGGCGCCCCTGCGTGATGAGCTCGACGCGCGGCGGCTTGAGGAAGCCTTGTCCCTGGAACGCCGGAGCGATCCCGTGAGCCACGTCTTCCGCAAGAGTGACGAGAGGCGAAAGCGTGCGGCCCTCCTGCATGAGGAGCAGCGGGCTCTGCCGGGTCTGCCGCGCCCGCGCGGAAAATCCGCCCCAGCAAAGCAGGCCCATCAGCTCGTTCAGGGCCGCCGGCGCGAGATAGGCGCGGTAGTCGCCGGGCTCGAGCGTGCGCCGCGGCGGGGCGAGCTGGCCGACCTGCTCCGCGGCGCCGGCCATCTTGCCCGCGAAGGCAGCCGCGTCCCACTCGAAGCCGGCGTAGCTCGTCTTCACCGCCCGGTCGCCCCGCAGGTAGAGGCTCCAATCGAAATTGAAGCTGTCGACCTCGTGCCAGTTGCGCTGGCCGAGCGAGTTGGCGAAGCCGCGATAGAGCGTGCCGCCGGCATAGAAGCCGACCATGTCGCGGCCCTTCGCCTCCCCCACGGCCCGCTCCACCACCGCTTCGGCCGGAGCCAGCCTTCCGCGGCGCTCGGTCGACGTGGAGCGCGGCTCCTCGTTGACGAGGAAGAGGGGATCCGCCGGCAGGCCGGCGAGCGAGTCCCGCAGGGTCGCGAGGGCCGTTTTCGCGGCGTCGAATTCACCGAGCGGCAGCGTCGCCTGGGCCTGACGGCGCTCGCGCGCGAGGCGCAGGGTCAGGTAAGCCTGCTCGACCGTGCCCGCCTGCCGCACGAGGCCGCGGTTGAAGCGGACGAAGTCCGAGCGCTCCGCGGAAAGATTGCAGAGCAGGACTTCGCCCGCCCTCAGCTCCTTCTCAAGCGCGCCGCTCAGCTCGCAGAAGCGCTCCCTCATGCAGGTGCGGCGCGGACTCGTTGTAGCGCGGCAGGCTGCCCCAGCGCGCGAAGTAGTCGCGCAGCTCCTCCGCGGCGCGCGTCTTCGGCATGGGGGTGACTTCGTAGGAGAAGTGGGTGGCGGACATGTCGCCCGCCATCGCCATGGTGAGGGCGTGGGAAAGCTCCTCGCGCAGCGTCGAGCGCGGGGCGGTGCGGCCGACGTAGACGAGATTGGCGTGGTGCCAGAGGCAGAAGATGCCCGACTGCTCGGGCACCTGATGGACGTACTTTTCCGTGAATCGAAGATTCATTGCGCGGGTCTCCGGGTGACCAGAGTCGCGGTGCAGGGGCCATGCCGGACTTTGTAACTGTCCGAACGATAAATTTGTCTGGCACTGCGCGACGGGGTCTACTCGGAACCACCGAACACTTCGACGTCCGCAAAGACGCAGGCCGGCGCGGCGTGGCCGCAGCTAACGGCCTGGTTGGGCTCGCCCTTGCCGCAATACTGCGTGCCGTGCACCTGGAAAGTGGACTTATCGCCCACCGCGCGCAGGCTCCTCCAGAAGGTAGCGGAGACCCCGCGATAGTTGGGGTTCTTCACCACGCCCACGCGCCGGCCGTCCTCGATGCGCTCGCCCCACTCGCAGCCGAATTGAAACTTGTTCCGCGAGTCGTCGATCGACCACGAGACGTTGGTGCGCATGAGGACGCCGCGCCGGATGGAGGCAATCATCGCCTCGAGGCTCGACGGGCCCGGCTCGACGTTGAGGTTCGCCATGCGGTCGATCGGCGGCCGGTTCCAGCCGCTCGCCCTCGAGTTGGCAACTAAGGTATTCGCCGTGCCCCCGAGGCCGGCCCGCGACTGCGACAGCCGTCCGCCAAGCGGAGCGACCAGCAGCCCGTCGCGGATCAGCCACACTTTTCCCGCCGCCGAGCCGTCGTCGTCGTAGCCGAACGACGCTATCTCGTCGCGCGGCGTGGGATCGTAGGTGACGTTCAGCAGCTCCGAGCCGTAGCGGTAGCTGCCGAACATCTCGGGCGTGACGAAGCTCGTGCCCGCGTAGTTGCGCTCGTCGCCCAGGATCCGGTCGAGCTCGAGCGGGTGCCCGATCGACTCATGCACCTGCAGCATCATCTGGTCGGGCATCAGCAGCAGGTCCATCGTGCCCGACGGGCAGTTCGGCGCCGCCAGTAATTGAAGGGCTTCAGCCGCCAGGCGCGCGCCCGCGCCGATGAACCCCGAGCGCTCGATGTTCTCGCGCCCGCCCTGCCGCGCGAAGTCGAGGCTGCGGGACTGCGTGTCGGTACCCTGGCTCGCGGTGACGCGAAGGTGCGGCACCGTGAAGCGGAAGCGCTGCTTCACCTCGCCGCCCGTGCTCGTCAGGTAAAGGCGCTCTTCCTCCACGATCTCGAGCGCCGCCCGGCGCTCGACGATGCGCGCGTCGATCTTCGCGCGCCTGCACTCCTCGGCGAGCAGGTCATGCGCGTCGGTCGGCGCGAAGGCGACGCCGGGACTTTCGTACTCGCCGCGCGGCGCGCCCATGCTCGCCGGATCGAAGCGCACGACGCTGCGTCCGCGCGTGGCGCGCGCCCATTCGGTGGCCCGGTCGAGCGCGGCCTGCAGGCCCGCCGGGCTCAGATCGCTCGTCGCGCAATAGCCGTAGCCGCCGTCGACGATCGCGCTCACCATCGCGCCGCGATCGAGCGAGAGGCTCGGCGGCTCCACGGTGTCCTGGCGAACGGAAAAAGTCTGCCTGCGCTCAGAGTGGCGTCGCACGGACCAGAAGTCCGCCGACGAGCGCAGGGCGTGCATGGCCCGCATTCTACGCGGCCGGTGCCGCGAATATCCCGGTCGCAGCTACGGGCTTCCGAAGGGAATCGCGCCGCCGGCGACGGTGGCGAGCATCACCCACAGCTTCGCCATTTCCGACTCCGGGTAGTGCATCACCACGCACGCCGCGAGCCAGTTCGCGGCCTCGTCGGCTTTCGCCGCGGGAAAAGTTGCGCGGTGCTTTCCCAAAGATACTTCGATCGAGCCGTGCGCGAGGCGCAGGTCGACAGGGAGTCCGGCTCTTTCCAGCATCGCTGCAGTGACGAAGAGGTCGCGGCGCATGCCCTCCCCTCGCAAGATCGGGGCCGATGTCGCCGCTGATCGCTCCGCGGGCATGTTCCCGCTAGCGGAGCGCGTCCTCGATGCGCTTGTGCAGCGCCTGCAGGCCGAACGACACGTCCTGGATCTCGCCGTTCACGAAAAAAGTCGGCGTCGAGCGCACGCCGCTCTTCCGCGCGTCGGCGATGTGCTCGCGCACGCGCTGCAGGTAGGCATCGTGCGCCATGTCGGAGCGGAATCGCGCCACGTCGAGGCCGAGCTCGCTCGCATAGCGCTCGAGCTGCGCGTCCTTGAGGTGGGACTGGTTGTCGAACAGCACGTCGTGCATCCGCCAGAACTCGCCCTGCGCGCCGGCCGCTTCCGACGCGAGCGCGGCGTGCAGCGCGTGCGGATGCACTTCCTCGAGCGGAAAATGGCGCCACACGAAGCGGATGCGGCCGGCGAAATGGCCGAGGATCATCTTCACCGCGGGCGCGGCCTGCTTGCAGTTCGGGCACTCGAAGTCGCCGTATTCGACGAGCGTCACGGCGGCGTGCTCGTTGCCGAGGATATGGTCTGCGTGCGTAACCGGCATCATTTCTTCGCTCCGAATTCCCAGGGCGGCAGCGCCCTTTCGTCCTGCCAGAGCCCGATGCGCCGCAGGCGAGCATAAGTCTCGAGCTCGTACATGGCCGAGGTCGGCCGCGTCGCCTTCGGCGATGCCCAGGCCATGCCGCGCCGCAGCTGCTCGGCGTTGGCGTCCTTGCCGGCGCAGGTGACGTAGCCGATCGGCCGCTTGCGGCTGTCGCGGTCGGACCATTCGACCTGCGCGCTCTTGCGATGGCAAAGCGCGGCGAGCGAGCGCGCCGACTCCATGAAGAACGGCTGCCCGCGCTCCGGCGCGTCGATGTCGGCAAGGCGCACGACGTGGCGCTTCTTCGCCGCATCCTGCACGACCAGCGTATCGCCGTCGATGACGCTCACCACCGTACCGGCGAGCGTCTCGGCGTAAGCGGCGTGAAAGGCGAGCAACGAAAAGGCGGCGAGCCAGCGCATACGCCAAGCTTAGTGTCCCTTGGAGTACCGAGCAAAGGCTCTCGCACCGATATACTCCGCTTCGCCATGACCGCCGACCTGAATCTGACCGCCGAAGCCGTGCGGCTGCTGGTCGAGCAGTTCGGCAGCGTGAGCCACCTCGCCGAAGCCATCGGCGTCACGCCGCAGCAGCTCTACGCCTGGTACGACGGCAGGGAGACCGTGCCCCTCGACAAGTTCCGGCAGATGGTGGACGTCGTCGCCGCCGCGCGCTAGCGCTTCGCCAGGACGAAAGCGATGTCGCGGCCGACATTGCCCTTGATCGCCAGCCAGATCCAGCTCATCGCCACGCTCTCGGTGTAGCGCGCGTTGGACAGCGGGCCGAAATCCACCGGGTCGAAGCCCGGCTCGCCCGCCAGCTGCTTCGCCACCGCCTTCGCCCCCGCGTCGTGCCGGCGGCATACCGGGCGTCGAGCATGATACGCATGCAAGCCGACTCCTTTCGCCCCTATGATTCTTCGCATGGCGACGGAAGACAAGGCCTTCGGCTGGCTGCTGGTCGCCGTGTCGGCGGCCTTTGCGCTCATCATCTGGCCGCTCTTCGGCGCGGTGCTCTGGGCCGTGGTGTTCGCCATCGTGTGCGCGCCGCTCTTCCGCTGGCTGCGCCGCGCCTTCGGCGGGCGCGGCTCGCTTGCCGCGGCCGCCACGCTCGTGCTGATCGTCGTGGTGGTGATCGTGCCGATGATTTTCGTCACCGCGTCGATGGTGCGGGAGGCGAGCGCACTCTATGAGCGGGTGAAGTCGGGCGGCCTGGGCAACTACGTCCAGGGCCTGTTCGAGCTGCTGCCGTCGTGGATGACCCGGCTCCTGCAGGAGCTCGGCATGCCGGATATCGAGTCGATCCAGTCCCGCATGACCGACAGCCTGGCGCAGGCGAGCCAGTTCATCGCCGTGCAGGCGCTCAACATCGGCCAGAACACGCTCGAGTTCATCGTCAGCCTCGGCGTGATGCTGTACCTCCTCTTCTTCCTGCTGCGCGACGGCGAGGCGCTCTACGCGCGCCTGCGCGCGGCTGTGCCGCTGCGCGCCGACCGGCAGGGCCCGCTGTTCGACAAGTTCGCGGTGGTGGTGCGCGCGACGGTGAAGGGCAACCTGGTCGTCGCCGTCATCCAGGGCGCGCTCGGCGGCGTCATGTTCTGGATCCTCGGCATCGGCGGCGCCATGATGTGGGCCGTGGTGATGGCGCTCTTCTCCCTCCTGCCGGCGATCGGCACCGCGCTGGTCTGGCTGCCGGCGGCGCTCTACCTGCTCGTCACCGGCGCCGTATGGAGCGCAATCATCCTGGTCCTCTTCGGCGTGCTCGTCATCGGCCTGGTCGACAACGCGCTGCGTCCGGTGCTGGTCGGCAAGGACACCAAGATGCCCGATTTCCTCGTGCTCATCTCCACGCTCGGCGGCATCGCCGTCTTCGGCCCGAACGGGTTCGTCATCGGCCCGCTCGTCGCCGCGCTGTTCATTGCGGGGTGGGATCTGTTCGCGGCGTCCCGCAATCGGCAGGAAATGTGAGATCCGTCACTAAGGCTGGCGACAGGCTTGCTTAAGGATTTCTTAACGAACGCAGGGGGACCATTCAGGGGTCGTTAATCGTTTCCATAAAGGGAGATACACCATGAATCGCACCCAGATCTTCACCGCGCTGGCCGCCGCACTCGTGATCGGCGGCTGCGCAACGTCGGGCAGCGACTCGGCGACGAGCAATCCCGACACGGCCGGTGGCCAGTCGAGCGCAAGCTCCAGCGCCGCCCCCGCGCCGGCACCGGCGCCGTCGAGCCAGCTTTCGGGCCGCTCGTCGGGCTCGAGGACCGGCAGCCCGACCGCGCGCTCCGTGTACTACGAGTTCGACAAGGCGGATCTCTCCGCCGAGGACCGTCGCCTGGTCGAGGCGAACGCGCGCTACCTGCGCCAGCATCCCGACACGAAGGTTCGCATCGAGGGCAACGCGGACGAGCGCGGCAGCGCGGAGTACAACCTGGCGCTGGGCCAGCGCCGCGCGGAAGGCGTGGCGAAAGCGCTGCGTGCCGGCGGCGTGGCGGAAGATCGCCTCGAGGCCGTCAGCTATGGCAAGGAAAAGCCGAAGGCGGACGGTCACGACGAGAAGTCGTGGGCCGAGAACCGCCGCAGCGACATCAACTACCGCTGACCGATCCGTAACCGTTCGGGGGCGGAGCCCGAATCCGATCGGGCTCCGCCCCCGATTTCGTTTCAGGCGGCGCGGCGCTGCGGGTGCTTGCCCTCCGCGATCTCCTCGATCAGCTTCCGGCTGAACGCCGGAATGTCGTCCGGCTTGCGGCTCGAGACGATGCCCTTGTCGACCACCACTTCCTGGTCGACCCACTTCGCACCCGCGTTCTGCAGGTCGGTCTTGAGCGTCGGCCAGGACGTCATGGTGCGGCCTTTCACCGCGTTTGCCTCGATCAGCGTCCACGGGCCGTGGCAGATGACGCCGATCGGCTTGCCGCTCTCGACGAAGCGCTTCACGAACTGCACCGCCTTGGGATTGCCGCGCAGCTGGTCGGGGTTGGCGACGCCGCCCGGCAGGAGCAGCGCGTCGAATTCGTCCGCGTTCGCCGCGTCCACCGGCACGTCGACCTTGAACTTGTCGGCGTGCTCGAAATGCTTCCAGCCCTGCACCTCGCCCTTCGCCGGCGAGACGATGGATGTCTTCGCGCCCGCGTCCTCGAGCGCCTTCTTCGGGCCGGTCATCTCCGACAGCTCGAATCCTTCGGCGACGAGAATGGCGACGCGTTTCCCTTGGATCGTCATGGGTTCCCTCCGTTTGTGGAAAGCAAACCCGGAGCAAGATTGGTGCGCGCGCACGCTTGGCTGTAAGCCCGGGCGCAGAGCTGCGACTAAACTTGCGAACAAAGGAGACCTCGTCATGCGCAGCCCGATCGGAAAGCTCGTCGCCGTGTTCACCCTCGCCACCCTCGGCGCCTGCTCGGCCAGCCTGGCCGGCCCCCTGCCGGATCCGGCGGACGACATCCCGCTCGCGAAATCGAGCGGCACGGCGACTGCGACCTTCGCCGGCGGCTGCTTCTGGGGCGTGGAGGCCGTGTTCGAGAACGTGAAGGGCGTGACGAACGCCGTCTCCGGCTATGCGGGCGGCCGGACGAAGGCGCCGAGCTACGAGCAGGTGTCGAGCGGGCTCACCGGGCACGCCGAATCGGTGAGCGTTACCTACGATCCGTCGAGGGTCACGTACGGGGAGCTGCTGAAGGTGTTCTTCGCCGTCGCGCACGATCCGACGCAGCTCGACCGCCAGGGGCCGGACACCGGCACCCAGTACCGCTCGGCGATCTTCTATTCCAGCCCCGAGCAGGAGCGCGTCGCGCGCGCTTACATCGCGCAGCTCGGCGCCGCCAAGGCGTTCCGCCGCCCGATCGTCACCGAGGTGTCGCCGCTGAAGGCGTTCTACCCGGCCGAGGACTACCACCAGAACTACCTCGTCCGTAATCCGACCCAGCCCTACATCGTCATCAACGACCTGCCGAAGCTCGACGCGCTCAAGCACGAGCTGCCGACGCTCTACGCGGGCCGATAAGCCGCGGCCTCCTACGGCCGGTCGGCCGCGACCTGGACCGCGGCAGCGCGCACACCGGGCAGGTGCCGCCGGCGAAACAGCACCACGAAGCCGAGCTCGCCGAAGGCAAACGCGGCGAGCAGCTGCGGGCCATGCTTTTGCCACACTCCGGCGCTCGCATGCACCGCCTTGAAGTCGCAGTGCCCGAGGTTCTGGTCATAGCTGCCGCCCGCGTCTGCGCAGCGGTCCATGGCGAGCATCTCCGCCCCGATCGGCCACGTCAGCGCGAAGCCGGCGATGAGGAACACGAAACCGAGGACGGTGCGGGCCATGCTTGCGACATCTTAGCGAAGATCGTCGGTGCTAATGCGCGCCGGCGGCGGCCGGGCCGCCCGAGCGGCGCGGAGGACGCGCCATCCAGACGAGCGGAATCAGGAGAACCAGAATGATCGCGGAGGCGTAGAAGAGGTCGAGCGCGGACAGCGTGAAGGCCTGCTGGGTGACCAGGCGCTCGATGAAGGCGAAGCGCTGCTGCTCGTTCATGCCGCTGCGCGCGAGGAAGTCGAGCGTGGCGTTGGTCGCCGGGCTGCCCGGCGTGATGTGCTCGATCAGCCGGGCGTGGTGCAGCGCCGCCCGGTTCTCCCACAGCGTCGTGGCGGTCGACGTGGCGAAGGCGCCGGCGGTGATGCGCAGGAAGTTGTTGAGGCCCGAGGCGGCGGCGATCTGGCTTTGCGCCAGGTCGCCGAGCGCGACGCCGACCAGCGGGATGAAGAACGCCGACACCGCCGCGCCCTGCAGGAGGGTCGGCACCATGATGGTCCAGAGGTCGACGTTGGTGTTGAACTTCGAGCGCATCCACGCCACGACCGCGAAGATGACGAGCGACAAGGTCGCGTAGTAACGCGGATCGATCTTCGTCCCCGAGGTGCGGCCGACGAACGGGGTGAGGAAGAGCGCGAGCACCCCGACCGGCGCGAGCACCATGCCGGCATCGGTCGCCGTGTAGCCCATGTACTGCTGCAGCCAGAGCGGCATCAGCACGATGCTGCCGAAGTAGGCGCCGTAGGCGAGCGCGATGGCCAACGTGCCGCTGGTGAAGTTGCGGTTCTTGAAGAGCGACAAATCGACCACCGGGTGCTCGTCGGTCAGCTCCCAGACGAGGAACAGGCAGAACGCGAACGCCGCGGCCACGGCGAGCACCACGATCTCGGTCGAGGCGAACCAGTCGAGGTCCTTGCCCTTGTCGAGCATCAGCTGCAGCGACCCGACCCAGACGACGAGCAGGACGAGGCCGACGCTGTCGATCGGGCGCTTCACGCGCGGCGTCTCGCGCTCGCGGTAGATCATCCACGTCATGCCGAGCGCCACCACGCCGACCGGCACGTTGATCCAGAAGATCCACGGCCACGAAAAGTTGTCGGTGATCCAGCCGCCGAGCAGCGGCCCGACGACCGGCGCCACCAGGATGGTGAGCGAGAAGGTGGCGAGCGCGACGCCGGCCTTCTCGCGCGGATAGGTCGAAAGCAGGAGCGTTTGCGAGAGCGGAATCATCGGCCCGGCCACCGCTCCCTGCACGATGCGGAAGAAGATCAGCATCGGCATCGACAGCGAGAGGCCGCAGAGCAGCGACGCCACGATGAAGAGCGCGGTCGTCGTGAGGAACAGGCGCACCTGCCCGAAGCGCTGCGTGAGCCAGCCGGTGAGCGGCACCGAGATGGCGTTCGCCACGGCGAACGACGTGATCACCCAGGTGCCCTGGTTCGGCGACACGCCCAGGTCGCCGGCGATCGCGGGGATCGACACGTTCGCGATCGACGTGTCGAGCACGTTCATGAACGTGGCGAGGCCTACGGCGAGCGACGCGAGAAGCCGCTCGCTGCCCTCGAGCGGAGCGGGGTTACTTGCCGGCGGCTGCGCCACGGACGGAGGTGAGCCGCGTGGTCGCCGCCGGATTCCCGTTGGCGGCGATGATGCGCTCGATGCTCTGCTCGGCCTGCGCGTTCGCTTCGGTCGAGGCGAGCACGCTCGTCTCGTACGCCGCCCTGCCGCCGCCGATGCGCTCGAGGCGGCCGGCGGAGCGGTCGTGCGTGTCGACGTCGACCTGCATCGAGAGGCCCACCTGCAGCGGGTGGGCATCGAGCTCCTTCGCGTCGAGCGCGATGCGCACCGGCACGCGTTGCACCACCTTGATCCAGTTGCCGCTCGCGTTTTGGGCCGGCAGCAGCGCGAACGCGGCGCCGGTACCGGGGCTGAAGCCGGCGACGCGCCCGTGATACTCGACCGACGAGCCGTACGCATCGGCCACCAGCGTCACCGGCTGCCCGGGGCGCAGGTGCGATAGCTGGTTCTCCTTGAAGTTGGCGTCGACCCACACCCTGTCGAGCGGCGTGACGGTCATCAGCACGGCGCCCGGCGCGACGCGCTGCCCGAGCTGCACCGAGCGGCGCGCGACGTAGCCCTCCACCGGCGCCGGCACTGCGGTGCGGCCGAGCGCAATGTAGGCCTCGCGCACCCGCGCCGAGGCGGCACGCACGTCCGGGTGGTCGCGAAGGTCGGTGTGGTCCACCATCGCGCGCTGCGCCGCGAGCTGCTGCTCGGCTTGCGTCACCGCCGCACGCGCAGCCGTCACGGAATCGATCGCGTGCTGCAGCTCTTCGCCGGAGACGGCGCCGGACGCCTCGACGGCGCGGCGCCGCGCAAGGTCCTGTTCCGCCTTCTTCAGCTCCGCGCGGCGCACCGCCACGTTCGCCTCGCCGCCGGTGCTCGTCTCGCGAAGATTGCGCACCTCGCGCACGGTCTTCGCGAGCTGCGCCTCGGCCTGCGCAACCATGACCTGAGCGTCGGCCTGGTCGAGGCGCACGAGCGCCTGCCCGGCCTTCACATAGTCCGTGTCGTCGGCGTGGATGGAGACCACGGTGCCCGCGACCTGCGCGGTGATCTGCACGAGATTGCCGCCGACGTAGGCGTCGTCGGTCGTCTCGTGGTAGCGGCCATGGATCAGGTACCAGGCGGCGTAGCCCGCGCCCGCGAGGAGGAACAGCGAGACGACGCCGATGATGAGGATCTGACGCTTTTTCATTGCATGGCCATTGTCACGTCGAAGCCGCCGCCGAGGGCGCGGATCAGATTGATGGAGAGCGCGAGCTCGCGCGAGTGCAGCTCGGTGCGCAGCGCGCGCTGGTCGAGCACCTGCGTCTCGACCGTGATCACCTGCAGCAGGCTGCCGATGCCCGCCTTGTAGCGCGTGAGGGCGAGGCTGTATGCCTCCTCGGCCGAGGCGAGCGCCGCGTCGGCCTCGGCGCGCTGCGCCTGCACCGAGCGCATCGAGGTCAGCTGGTCCACCACTTCGCGCAGCGCGTCGGCGAGCGACTGGTTGTACTGCTCGACGGCGGCGTCGTACTCGGCGTCGCGCGCGGCGAGATTGCCGCGCAGGCGCCCGCCGTCGAGGATCGGCAGCCGCACGGCGGCGCCGAGGCTCGGAATGGCGCTCGCCGGATCGAGCAGATGCGAGAGCGATATCGACTGCACGCCGATCAGCGCGGACAGGTTGACGTCGGGATAGAAGGCTGCCTTCGCCGAAGCGATGTCCTTGGCGGCCGCCTCCGCGCGCAGGCGGCTCGCGACGATGTCCGGCCGCCGCCCGAGGAGGTCGGCAGGCACGTTGGAGGGCAGCGTGACCGCGGCGAGCCGCAGGTTCGGCCGCTCGATGCCGAGGCCGCGGTCCGGCCCCTTGCCGAGGAGCGCGGCGAGCTGGCTGCGGGAAAGCGCGATGGCTTCCTCGGCCTGCGCGACACGGGCGCGGGCCGCCGGAATGGACGTCTCCACCTGCTTCAGCTCGAGCTTCGAATCGAGCCCGGCGCGCACCCGATCGTTGGTCAGGCTCTGCACCTTCTCGCGGTCTTCCAGCGTGCGGCGCGCGAGGTCGAGCTCCTCATACGAGCGCTCGAGCTGCACATAGACACCCGCCAGCGCGGAAGCCAGCACGAGGCGCGCGGCGTACTTCTCGGCCTCGGCGGCGCGCGTGCGGCCGAGCGCCGCCTCGTACGCCGAGCGGTTCTTGCCCCAGAAGTCGAGCTCGTAGCTCGCGTTCAGCGCGAGCTGGGTGGTGGTGTAGGTCGAGCCGCCGATCGGCGGCGGAAAGATGTAGTTCTCGGAGAAGCGCTGGCGCGTGACGTCGCCGCTCGCGCCCACCTGCGGCGAGCGCGCTGCGCCCGCGACGCGCGCCGCCGCGTTCGCCTGGTCGAGGCGCGCCTGGGCGAGGCGGATGTTCGGGCTGCCGGCCAGCCCTTCCTCGATGAGCGCATCGAGCTGCGGGTCGCCGAAGCGCTTCCACCAGTCGAGCTGCGGCCATGCGCCGTTGCCCTGGCCGAGCGACGCCTCGGCCTTGAGCGTCGCCGGGTCGGTGGACATCGCGCGAGGCTCGATGCCGCGGTAGCTCGCGCAGCCGGTCACCGCGGCGACGGCGAGGACCGCCCAGTGCTTCATGCGCCCACCCCGTTCGCGTTCTCGAGGATGCGCTTCAGCAGGCTCTCCAGCGTGCGCGCCTCGCTCTTCGTGAAGCCGCGCAGCATCTTGTTCAGCACCTCGACCTGCACGCGGGTCAGCTGGCCGTGCACGGCCTTGCCCTCCCTGGTGAGATCGAGGTGCGCGGCGCGGCGGTCGTGCTGCGCGCGCACCCGGCGCACCAGGTCCATGTCGACCAGCTTGTCGACGATGCGCGTCATCGCGCCGGCGTCGTGCGAGAGCATGCGGCACATCTGCGCCGAGGTGGAGGCGCGCCCGTCGGCGAGGAAGAGGATGACCAGCGCCTGCGCGACGTTGAGGCCGAGCGGCGCCAGCTCGCGCTCGAATTCCTCCGCCAGCGCCTTGCGCGCGAGCCCGACCAGGGCGCCCACCGCTTCGCCGCTGCGGAAGGTGCGCGCCTCGTAGATGGGGACGGACTTCGATTTACTTGCTTCGGCAACCATTGCCGCGGCAATAGTGCCTGAGCGGCCGACCGCGGTCAACCCTGCAACCAGGCAGCGCGGCGCTATTTGGACCGGCGGCGCACGAGGGCGATCTTGTCGTTGCGGAAGACTTCCTTGCCGTGCTGGTTGTAGACGTGGTCGCGGAACACCACCACGCCGCGGTCGGCCTGCTTGGACGGACGCTTTTCCACCACCTCGACCTCCGTGCGGATCGTGTCGCCGGGGCGCACCATCTCGAGGAACTGCGCGTTCTCGAGCGCGCGCAGCGCGATGATGCTCTCGGCGAACAGGTCGCCGGTCATCGCGGTGGTGAACGACATGATGAGGTGGCTCGGGCAGATGCGCCCGGGCAGGCCCCTGGCGCGCGCGGCGGCATCGTCGAGGAAGATCGGCACGCGATAGCCCACCACGCGGCAGAAGGCGTCGTGGTCCTCGTCGGTGATCGTGCGCACGCGCGTCGGGTAGCGCGATCCGGGCTGGAAATCTTCGAAATAGAGGCTTGCGGGAGTGGCGTTTGACATCGATGCTTTATACGTGGATCTCAAGCTGAAGGGCAAATCCGTTCTCGTCACCGGTGGCTCCAAGGGCATCGGGCTCGCGTGCGCGCGCACCTTCGCCGCGGAAGGCTGCCGCGTCCAGATCGCCTCGCGCAATCCACGGCAGGAGTTGGGCGGGGTGACCACCCATGCCGTGGACCTGCGCGACGCCGCCGCGCTCCAGGCGCTGGCGGCGAAGTGCGCGGACGTCGACATCCTCGTGAACAACGCCGGCGACATCCCGGGTGGCACGCTCGAATCGCTCGACGACGCGAAGTGGCGGCACGCGTGGGACCTGAAGGTGTTCGGCTACATCAACCTCACGCGCACCCTCTTCGCCGCGATGAAGGCGCGGCGCAGCGGCGTGATCGTGAACGTCATCGGCATGGCGGCGGAGCACCCGTCGCCGGAATACATCTGCGGCGCGACGGCCAATGCCGGGCTCGCCGCCTTTACGAAAGCACTGGGCAAGAACGATCACGGCGTGCGCGTCCTCGGCGTGCATCC
>Ga0070681_10001555_pt1 | contig 20335 bp, 20 predicted proteins | sample KBSC83BmetaG_FD_65650 | JGI IMG/M metagenome (GOLD analysis project Ga0070681, IMG submission 65650) | Corn rhizosphere microbial communities from Kellogg Biological Station, Michigan, USA - KBS C8-3B metaG | ecosystem: Host-associated > Plants > Roots > Rhizosphere | place: USA: Michigan... | reverse complement strand
CACTTCATGTCCACTCCGCCGTCGTCAGTCGGGAACGTATGGCACGGCAGGTTTTCGACAGCGCCACCTGACTCGACCCCGCGGATGCGGGTACACCACCCGTATTGTTTGAATGCGCGGTTGACATTCACTGCCATCGCGTATGCGGAATTGGCCCATGTATAACGCTCGTGCTGCGCGCCTTCAATGTCTTCTTCAAAGTTGAACTCGTCAACTGGATTGGTCTTGGCACCATAAGGGCTACGGGCAAGGAACCGTGGCATCGCGAGACCGATGTAACGTGCATCCTCTGACTCGCGCAGCGATCGCCACGGAGCATATTCCGGCGAACCAAAAATCTTGGTCAGATCGCGCGGATTGCTAAGCTCGCGCCACGATTCCATCTGCATGACCGTCGGCGATGCCCCCGCGATGAATGGCGCATGGGCGGATGCGGACACTTTGGCGATCTCGCCGAGCAGTTCAACGTCAGGCGGAGTCTGATCGAAGTGATAATCGCCGACCAGACAGCCAAACGGCGCGCCACCAAACTGCCCGAACTCTTCCTCGTAGACCTTTTTAAATATCGGACTTTGATCCCATGCCGTTCCTTTGTACCGCTTGAGCGTTCGCGCCAGGTCCTGTTTGCCGATATTCATCACCCGGATCTTCAGCATTTCGTCGGTTTCGGTGTTGTTCACCAGATAACTGAGGCCCCGCCAGGCACCTTCGAGCTTCTGGAAATCCTCATTGTGCAGGATGAGATTGATCTGCTCGGTCAGCTTCTTGTCGATGGCCGCGATAATGGCCTCGATCGACTTAATTGCGTCCGACGACACCAACCGAGTATCGACCAATGCCTGCTCGGCCAGCGTACGCACAGCGCGCTGAACGGCTTCCGTCGCCTGAGCGGTCTTCGGTTTGAATTCCTTCTTCAGCAGCGCTGAAAATTCGTCGAGTTGCACCTCACCGGTTGCTACTTGTGCATCGGTCTGCTTTTGAGCTTCAGCCATATACCACCTCAGCGAGTAAATTCATTCAGCGGATCCGGCGCTCAGCCGGCACTACCTTCAGAACCACCTTCCTGCGGCTTGGGAGCAGAGGACAGTGATTTGAGCAGATTGGGATCTTGCAGCACCTTCGCAATCAATTCTTCTGCCCCGGTCTTGCCATCCATATACGTAAGCAGATTTGCCAGTTCGCCACGGGCTTGTAGTAGCTTGTTTAATGCATCGACCTTTTTCGCCACTGCGGCCGGCGAGAAGTCCTCCATGCTCTCAAAAGTGATGTCGACACTGATATTTCCTTCGCCGGTAAGCGTATTAGGAACTTGGAACGCAACCCGTGGCTTCATCGACTTGAGCCGCTCATCAAAATTGTCGACGTCGAAGTCGAGAAACTTCCGGTCGGCTACGGGAGCGAGCGGCTCTTTGGGTTTGCCGGAGAGATCGGACATAACGCCCATTACAAACGGAAGCTGAACCTTTTTCTCGGAACCGTAAACTTCCACATCGTACTCGATCTGAACACGGGGAGCTCGATTTCGGGCTATGAATTTCTGACTGCTTTGGGCCATCGCTTATCTCCTGTCTATCATGCACTTTTATTCTATTGCAAATATCGATAACAGCGTAGTACTTCTACTTCTGCATAGGACCCGTCATTCAAGCTGCTGGCGGACTGCCTGTCAGTTTTTCCACCTGCGCAAGCGCATCTGGCGCCAGATCCTGAATGATGTCGAGAAAGCTCTTATCCAGCAAGCGCTGGGCTCGCCTTATCAGGATGGGCGCCGGGTTGCTCGGTTCTGTTTTCTCTATAAATAAGCAGACCTGCTCCAATATTCGTTTGACGTCATCCCGGGAACGCAATGCACCTGGCGATGATACTCCGGTTCCCTGACCCGCAGGCAACTCGCCGCCCGCGCCTTCCGCCATGACCGTGTCTTCAGGTTTGGGGAGCCCTTTTTCCAGAAACGCGCTACCGTAAAATAGTGTCTTCTCTAGCGCCTCGAAATTAGGACCGCCGCCTTTTGCGTTTTTGATAAATATAGCGTCTATCGCACGCAGGTCCTGTTCCACTGCTCTGAGCCGCGCGAGTTTCGCCTGCGCGTAGTCTGTGCCGACCTCACGAAGCGCCGCCATCATCAAGTCCATGGTCGGGCTCGCTTCACCTTGCGGGGCAGTGGACCTTTGCTCCGCGATGTCGAGATCGCGAAAAGAAAAACGCCCTACGGATTTGGCCTCCACCAGATAGGTTTTGCGCACGATACCCAGCAGGCCGCCCGCATCAGACAGCGCAACAAGCGCGTTCGTCCTGACTGCCGGATCGTAATCATCTTCGGCTTCGAGCCTGGGGTAAATGTCCTCCCAATAACGATCGAGTAGCCCCCGGACAAGCGCAATACTGGATGCCAGACCATCGATACCTTCAAGGGCAGTCTCGGCGCGCGCAAGCTGCACCGCAACTCGCAAATCCTTAGTGCGACCCAGGAGCTCCACTGCAAGGCGGCGCATCTCCTTCCATTCAGGCTCCTTGGCCGGAATCACTTCATTTCCGGATTGGCGCTCCTCTGCCCCTGCGGCTGCGCGCTCAAGTTCAGAAAAACTAGGGTCGTACTCGAGATTCTCTCCGCTGGGAGCCGCCTCGCTGATAGGACTTAGCAATTGGTCGAGCGCGAGTCCAGACATGTTCAGCCGCGTGTCCTCATTTTCACACTAAACCGCGCGTCGGAAAAAGTATCGTAATCGATACGCCACCGATTATCAGGCGCAAACCATATTTGCCCGCATCTTGCGATTACCGCTACAGAAGATAGCGCGAATCACGTTTTTCAGTTTACACGTCGATTATGACACTCGCAACACAAAATCAACCACTTGAATTAACAACCTGGGTGCTTGACTCCCATCCGTGAGTGTCCCAAAGGCCGTCGAAAAGCGCGCAGAAATGCCTTGCCCCGGGGAGTGTTTTAGTCATCAAAAGCGCGGGCCCGATAGACGGCGTTCCGGTAGTCAGCCACGCGCAGCGCGAAAGGGCGGCAGTAAACTGCTCTCTGCTTAAGGCGTCCAGCACTGAAGCATAGGAGGATTGCTGCCCCAGCGAGAGCTTGATCGCAGGAAAAACCCGCTGGGCTATAGGAAGCGTATCCTCGGTAGTATCCACATGTGCGATGCGGCCGATTGGAAATGCGATCTGCTCAATGCGCCGATCGAGTTCGTCGAGTTGGACGTCTGAGTCAAAAGCGGCGGCGGCTTCGCGCTCGATGGTGCCGTACCACGACGCCGCTGCGAATAGCGTATACAGGACGTCGGTTTCATCGGGCAAAGCGACCGCAATTGTCAAGGGAAAATAGCGACCGACACGGTCCATGCTAGGTTGAATGATGCCTGTCCACGCCGACTCGCCGCAGATACCGGGCGCGGTAACGAACCGCCAGACGGGCGCGTCCCGATACTTCTCCTCCCAAGCGGGACCTATGGCAAGCTTGCATTCGACGATGCCTTGCTGGAGCCATGCGTCCCATCCGCTTACGAATTCCCGTGGCAGCCGGCGTACTACGAAATCACCGTGACTGTGCAGCTTTCCATAGAGGCCCGGCCGGGTCGGGAACGGTGTCAGCGTCGGACGGGACAACGGAATTCCTCTAATGCCTGTAACTTGAATGGATTGTAGACGGCGCTCTGCGCACGCAACTCGAATACGACCCGGCTCCCATCCAATACGTAGGTAATTTGCATACGCTCCGGTTGCGAGCCCGTTTGCGGGTTACCACGGTCAATCAGTCGGAACAATGCCCAGCTTCCTTCGAAGCTCATCGCGCTACCCGTCGGATATACCTGTAGTCTTACGCGACCCCCAGCGCGCTGGCTGGGCCATGTGATGCGCTGAAGCGATGCAATGCGATCGAAGCGCAGCACTTGGTTATCGATTTCTATGGTGGCATGCGTCAGCCGGTCATCGATCGCGACCAGCGCAAGATCCGCAGCGGCCGCGGGCGTCTTGACGCCACCCCTGAAGAATGCATCTCGAATAGATGCGGCGCGTTGGAACTGTGCAATCGTCTGCGCCGGTAACGCGGCGCCGCCTTCTCCAGAGCGAGCACGCCATTGGCGTCCGGAGGTATCCACCAGAGATGCAAGATTCTTCTGAAAAAACTCGTCAAGATCTCCACCGGGCGCAAACACCTTGCTGAAGTCATCGATGGTAACCTCCGCCTGCGCATTTCGGGTAAATGGATAACGGCCACCTATTGCTTTCTCACAAAACGACGCCGCTCCGCCAACGTCGGTGGCGAGTTTGTCGCGTGCCGCGCCCGCGGTCTGCCCAACGCTCGCGACAACCAAACTCCCGAGAATCTGGCGAATAGGCGGAGGTGACTGTTCCGCGTCCGCGCGAAGTTGGGTAGCGTCCACCAGTTTAGGCCCAAGAGAATCTCCTCGACGCAGTGCCTCGGCCACGGCATCCAGCCTGACTGCGTACTCCTTTAGTGACTCCATCAATGCATCCATGGGGGCTCTGCCCCCGGGACTCGCGGTTACGAACAGCCGCAAGTTCCTGAAGTGCTCGTCCACGACAGCTTCTGGCCGACTAGGCGATGCGGCCTCGAGTTTTGGGGCATTGCTTCCCAACGCTTTCTTCGCAAAATCCACGACTGCGTCAGTAGCAGCTCGTGCCACCGTTGCTTTGGTTGTTCCCTCTGCGGAATCGGCAAAAGAAACTTCCTTTGCCGCGTTCTGCATCAGTCGCTTCATAGGCGAATCGGGTCCAGAGAGCAATTTCACCAGCTGGAGCGTCTGCGCAAGGCCTGATGAAGGCACGAGCCGAATATCATCGAAAAAGTTGTCCCACGCTCGTATGTAATCTTCAAAATAGCGTCTTCGCACGTCATTGAGCACTTGCCCGGAACTGGATGCTTTGGTTGAACCAGCAAATTTCGGACCGAGTACCCACGACTCCTCTTCGAGCATGCGTCGGGTAAGCGGCTCCATCGCCGGACTAATCGTCTTCGTGTAACCGGCCATAGTGAATATACCGGGCACACCTTCCGTGAGCGGCCGCTTTGAGGCTCGGGCGAATGCCTGGGCCGCCGCAGGCCCCGATGCGTCGCTGAGCCTGAACGGCGCGAGGTCCAGTCGCATTCCTTCCTGAAGTAACCGTGCATAGATTCGCTCTGGAAGAGAAGCGCTCGCGAGATTCTGTCGGGCATCGTTTACCAATTGCTCGTTCTGCAGGCGCTCGATCTCCAAAGGCCGATTTCGAAGCGCTGTTCGAAGATGCTCTTGAAACATTTTCGAGGACTGCCCTGAATCTGCGGTACCGTTAGTCCGTACCCAGTCGCGAAGCATGAAATCCTCTAGCGCTTTTGGGTCCAGAACCTTGTCAGAGTAAAGCATCAAATAGGTCTTCAGCGTATCGTACTGATCAATTGCGTTTCCGCTCTCGCGCAGTAATTGCTCGAGCCGAAGCCCAACCCGAGGCAGCAGCGCCTCTTTCAATGCGACGTTATAGGTACGGATAGCCTGTGAACTGAGTTTTTTGCCCTGGTACAGTCCGAACCCCAGTGACCATGGAACGTGGTAGCCCGCGTTTGAATATGGTTCGCTGAGCGCTCGCAAATCTGAGAGCACTTGAATAACCGGAACAAGATCACCAGGCTTCGGCGCGGGCAATGCGTCCACCGTTACCTTTACGGCATTAGCTTTCGTTTCAAATTCCGAAATCAATGCGTCGTTGCGGAAATAGCTCACTCCCCACAACGATAGCAAGGTCAGCGTAAGCACCGCCACCAGTGAATAGCCGCCGATTAGAGCCAGCTTTAACTTGCGTTCGAGCTTTGCATTGGCACCTACCAGCCCCGCTTCAGGAAAAATCAAATCCTTGAGCAGATTGGTGAGAAAAAAACTCTTGCCGCTCGACATTGCCGGCGGCAGGATTTTTCGTTCGAGATTAAAGCTCCGCGCGAGCGTACCAAGCACACGGTCGATCGGACTTCCCTCCTGTGTGCCGCTGGTGAAATATATTCCACGGAGCATCGCCTGCTCTGCGTAGCGCGATCCCTGAAAAACGCTGGCTACGAAGCTGGCAAGCGCAGCTTTCAAACCGCTAAATTGCTGCGGAAAGTTGTACACAAGCGAGCGTCGCTGCTGATCTCTTTCCTGCTGTACACGATCAAGCAATAAACCATTGAGTCGCAGCTCCAGCGCCTGATACTCGGCCTCAAACAGTCCAGCATAGTCGGCCGCAACTGTCGCGTCGGGCGTGTGAGGAAACGTCATACCCCAGACCTGTGCCCGTTCCTCTCGCCCAAAGCTTGCGTAAAATTCGTTGAAACCGGCCAACAGGTCGCATTTGGTGACGACGACATAAAGCGGAAAACGTATTCCCAGTCGTGTATAAAGCTCCTGGATCCGCTGTCGCACCGCGTCTGCATAACGCGCCCTGTCGGAATCGCTCCAGACAAGCAAGTCAGATACGCTCACTGTGATAATCGCACCATTCAGCGGTCGTTTTGGACGATATTGTTTCAGCAGGTCCAAGAAACCAAGCCATGCAGCCGCATCGGTCTTTTGTTCGCTCTCCTGGGTCGTGTAACGGCCCGCTGTATCCAGCAGCACGGCCTCGTCGGTGAACCACCAATCGCAATTGCGCGTTCCGCCCACACCTTTAATCGCTTGTCCTTCGGGCCCGCTGCCCAGCGGAAAACGCAGCCCCGAATTAATCAAGGCCGTTGTTTTTCCAGAGCCCGGCGCTCCGATGAAAACGTACCAGGGAAGTTCGTACAGAAACTGTTTCTCGCCACTGCTGTTTTCAAAGCGCGCTTGTTTTAAAGTCGTTGCCGCTTCCTCGAACCGTTGGCGAAGGGCCGCAACTTCTTCCGCCGACTTGGCCGCCGAAGCGTCGACATCTGCGCCGCTTGACGCTATTCCTTCCAGCAATTTCTGATTTGCCCGGCGCGATGCCCAAAGCTGACCGAGTTCAATGCCGAGCCAGATCGCGGTGATCAAAACGATCAAAGCAACACGTGTTGTGGTGCCATCGAGTGGCCGAAAATTAAATATGGCAATCGCGGGACCTACAAACCATATAGCGAGGCCCAGCGCTAACACCATAAGAGCACCGAGGAACCAACGATTTGTAATTAAATTACGCATGCCAACGATTTTCGAAAGACACTGGTATCGCTGCGCTCGACCTGGAGCCGGATAAAAATACTGCGATTATTAACTCGTTCATTCCTGCCCAACCTTGAGCACGATTTCGACGCGCCGGTTACGCGCCCGGTTGGCGGGCGTGTCGTTTGGAGCCACCGGTTCAGTGTCGGCACGGCCTTCGCCTTTCAATCGCTCCGGCTGTGTAACGGTTTTCGACATCAGACGAACAACCGAATCCGCTCGCTCCTGCGACAAGTGCCAATTCGAAGGAAAGCGTACGGATCTGATCGGGCGATCGTCCGTATGCCCGGTGACAGTCACTCGACCGGGCACTTTATTCAGCGCATCGGCAATGCGAGCAATTACCGGCTCGTACGGTTTCTCAATTATGTCGCTGCCCGGCTCGAACAATCCGTCTCCCCTTATCGATACCACGCTAGTGGTTTCGTCCTCGCGCACATTCACGAGCCCGTTCTTGATGTCTTCCGCCAGGAATTTGCTGAGCCTCGGAGAAACGGGCGTGGGGACCGCCGCGGCGATGGGGGCCGGTGGGGCCGGTGGCGCCGCTAGTCGCAATCGCGCTAGCTTTCCAAATACGTTGTCCGAGGTTTTATTGAGGGAAATACTCAGCGCGATGAATACGCCAGCCAAGACCAGCGCCGCCACGGCGACTGTAACCCAGAGAGGAAGGAAGCGGACCATCCGGCCGACCGTTGTACGAAGTCCGCGCCAATGCGGCGACAGGTTATGCTCCGGCTCGCCACGCTGTCGTCGGATCATTTGGTAAAGTCGCTCGCGTACCACTTCCAATTGGGCCTTGCCGCCATCGATGGCACGATATCGGCCTTCGAAACCGAGCGCGAGGCAGACGTACATCAGTTCAAGCAAATTTATATTCTTGTCGGGGTCTTCCGCCATCTTAGCGAGTAGCAAGAAGAACTTTTCTCCGCCCCATACCTCCTTATATAAGGTGACCAATAAACTGTTGTTGGCCCATTGGCCGGAGCCGCCCCACGGTGTTAGAGAAACGGATTCGTCAACAAGTGTGCACAGCGCGTAGCGCGCTGCCAGAACTTGCTCGGGAGTAACGCCCTGACTGCGCGCGGCCGTTTCGAAAGCGCCGAGTTGGCGCAGGAGAAGATCGCGCAGCCCGACCGTATCGGGATGTGCGACGGAAGACCGCAATTGTGGAACGAGCGATAGCAATGGATTGGCTGCTGCGACAATCGGGTTGATACTGGCCAGCCGACCTACCGAGAGGGTGCGGTTCTCCGCAGCACGCACCACCGCGTCGCTCTGAAGAGCTGACCTCTGGAATGTCTTTCGACTCGCCAGCGATGTAAATACCGTCGCATCGGCATCCTCCCCCTGAATCGGTAATTGACTCATGAGATACCCATGGCTGTTTCGTTACGATGCCAGTTCAAAATCTTATGAATCGCTTCTAATTGCCCACAATTGGACGTTCAATTCCGGAAAATCCCCCGCTACGTGCATGACCAGCATGCGCGATGTTTCCAGCTCCTTCCAATAGTCCATTGGATCGTTCGGTCTGCGCGTCTTGTCGAGCTCGAAGTATGTGTAGCCCGCATGATAGGGTATCTGTCTCGGTGCCACCGGAAGCGGCCGCAAAACGATTCCGGGAAGTTGCGAATCGACCAGCGTGCGAATTCTTTCTCGGGATCCGATCTGCGCCTCCCTTGGAAAGCGCGCCCGGAGCGTTTCGGCGGGAAGCTGCGCGTTAACCGAGAGCACGAAAACCGAAGTTCGCAATAGTTCGACATCTTGAACGCGACCGACAAAGTAACCCTTTGTCAAATCCTCCAGCGGGATCACCACTGCGGCGGCCTCGAGTATAGCGGTGAGACCACGCCTGACTTCTTCCAACACCGGTTGAAACGTTTCCCACAGGAAATCGTGCCGATACGCCTCGAAGTCCACGGACCGGCGATCTTTTCTCGCGAAAGTCGCCAGCTCGCCGGCAAGCGCCAGCAGATGCGCGTAAAACAGTTCAGGGTGCAGCACACTGCGGGTTGCCAAATGTGCGAAGACTGGCTGCAGGCGATTGCACAGCTGAAGCAGTAGGAAGTCTGCGAATTCGGCAACACCTCTACTTCCTGGTTGCGAGACGCGATCGGACAATGCTTGAGCGCGATGGCGCAGGAGACTATAGACTTCCTTGACGCAATCGAACAATTTCGGACTAGCTCGGCAATCAAGCACTGAAGGAAAATAATTCTCGTCGAATACCAACTTTCCGTCCGGCCGTTTCTCGACGACCCGCGCAACTCCAAGACAGCTATATGCTGGCGATAGGTCATCTGCGAAACATAAACTAAGATTCAACCGTCCAACTTTAAGTTCAGCTGAGCTTTCCAGCTCGGCTATGGAATCTCGGGCTTGCATATCGACGGCGTAATAGCGTGTAAGTGCATTGCTTGGGCTGCGCTCAAGCGCCATCGATGGCATATTCGGGCGACGCAAAGGCAGCGCTAATACTATTGCAGCGCTTTTTGCTGACTGGGGCACTTCGAGAGGAACTGGAATGTCTGCGTCATGAGGGATATTAAAGGCCGTTCCATCTGGGAACATACCTTGTGCGCTCGCCAGCCCGACCTTGCCAAGCTTACTAAGTTCCTGATCGATTTCTAAATTGACAAAGCCAAAGCAGTAAGCAAGAGTGAATGTTTCGAGCTCACTAAGGGATCTTTCTAAGAATCGCTCGGTCTGCTGAAAATGTTGCGGCCGTAGAAATAAACCCTCCGTCCACGCGACGCGATTGCTTTCCGACATAACGCAGCCTTACTCTCCCAATTGACAAAGCCGGCGCGTAACCCATGCGTTTATCGGAGCTAAACCGCCGCCAAGCGCAACAACGACTAGCCTAAGCTCTTTTTCCGCCCTCGTTCAATTCGACGTAACGCCCCGCAGACAGTATCCTACTGTGTTTTGCACTTAGTTTCCAATGACTTTGCCGATTGATCCAGGCGGCCGTAAAGTGGCTGGCCGAATCTCAGCACAAGGCGACTCACGAAGAAGGCAAGAGCAAGCTTCGGTGGCTGCAGCAATACCGTCGGGGTCGTCCACTCGAAGCTATTGATCGAGAGCTGATCGCCGCTGTTGGAGAAGCAAAGGCGCAGCAATCGAGTCCCGCAACAGCCAACCGGCATCTGGCGTTAATACGCGCCATTCTTCGGAAAGCTGTATATGAATGGGAGTGGATTGATAAAGCGCCGAGAGTCAAGCTGTATCGTGAAGCGAAACGGCGTATTCGCTGGATCACGCCCGAGCAGGCAAAGCAGTTACTTGCAAAGCTCCCCGAGCATCAGCGTGACGTCGTGCTGTTTGCACTGGCAACGGGACTGCGGCAATCCGAATGCATAGTGCGGCGGTATGCGCATCTAGCCCCGGTGCAGTTAGTACAGCGTGCCGAAGTCGTCTCAAGGCTGCTTGACGGCAACAATTGCGGCACAGCCAAAAAAGGAAGGCGAGCTAAGTACTAGCTAACCTTCTGATTTTTGGTAGGGCGTGAGTGGATCGAACACTCGACCTACGGATTAAGAGTCCGCTGCTCTACCAGCTGAGCTAACGCCCCGAAGAAAACTTCGAAGCTATTTTACTCTAAACGACAGCGTTTTTCTCGCCCCGCCGGCGATCACTTGCGCTTCAACCCCGCAATATATTTGCCGCTATCCAACGGTAGCGCTTTCACTCAAGTTTTAGCGAGGACGCCAATGACTACCGTCGGCTGCATCCTACAAAAATATCGGAACACTACGATACCGCCTTAACTCTTGTTTGGTTACATTCACCGAGACGATTTGCATGGTGCGGGCTGCACATGCTTAAAACCGGCTAAGGGAGACCGCAAGATGGATTTTGGCCAAGCGAGCAATTTCGTGTTGAACGTAATGCGCGGGGAAGACCAAGCGTGGCATGTTGTCGCGCAAGACATTCACCAACCACTGGCGTCATTTGATAATCCGCATTCGGCATGCGCATGGGCGATCGCGCACGCAAAACCGAAGTGCGGCAGCGTTGTAATGGAAAAAATTCCGGTCGCGTGGATGGCGGAAGGCGATTCACGGTACGCGCTTGCGCGCGACCCCTCGAGGTCACGTATATAGCCGCAGAACTGTTGCCGGGGCTCAGCGCAGATTGGAGGACAGGACTAAAACTTCAATTCTGTTGCTGACTTCATGCGGTGCAAAGTCGGAACCGCGTCGGTTTAATTTCCCGGCTGCAGCAAGCTCACGTGCGCGGCAACGATGCGCCAGCCTTGCGGCGTGCGCATCCAAGTATGGCTTTGGCGGCCCTGACGGCCACCGCGCTCGAACTCGCAATTGGCGGTCGCGAAGTCACGTCCATAGGTGACTATCACTACCTTTACCAGGCGGCGGGCGAGTCCGGCAGGCGGGCGGGCACTGCGAAATTGTGCAATCGCTGCATAGCCATAAAGGTTTTCGGTGGCGCCGTAGCGAAGCGTATGCGGATCGTTCCAGAACAGCTCGTCGAGTACCGCAACGTCGTTGTTCACGAGCGCGGCTTCGTAGCGCTCGAATGCCGATGTGACTTCTGCCAGCACGTCGGGCAGATTGATGGGGTACGTTGTGGCGCTCATAGCGCACCCACCGACGCGGCGAACAGATAGGTCTTCATGGCTTTGGTCCTTCACGATTATCTGCCCCGTAATTCATAGCACGGGCTGTGCGGTCGAATTGCAATATTGGCGAGTTGTCCGATCGATCTCGCATTTCATTGCCAACGCATGCAGCAGAGGGGCGCAAGAAAAAAATGAGCGACCTGGATTTTGCGATGAGCTCTTACTGATTCGCCAGCAGCAGCTTGAGATCGTGTTCGATGTCGGCAGTAGGCACGCCCATCCGTAAAAAGAGCCGCAGCCGTCCATCTGGACCGAACACATAGCTGTGCGTGGAATGGTCAATGGTGTAGTTGCCGCCAGCCCCCGTCTCAACTTTGCGATAGAACACGCGAAAGTCGCGTGCCGTCTTGCGTGTCTGATCGGCACTGCCGCGAAGACCGATGAAGGACGGATGGAATGCCGGCACATAAGCGCTCAACAACGGCGCGGTGTCGCGCTCCGGATCAAGCGTCATGAACAGCACCTGTACGCGCTGTGCATCTTTGCCCAGTGCTTGTACCACCGACGCAAATGCGGCGAGTGTGGTCGGACACACATCCGGGCATGAAGTGAATCCGAAAGCGATCACTACGACTTTGCCTTTGAAGTCGGCAAGCGTGCGTATGCGGCCGGAGTGATCCATGAGTTTAAAACTAGGGGCCGCAAATCCGGCCTCGGTGATATCGTTGGTGCGAAACACTGCCGCGGCCAGCGACGGCGCCGGCGTAAGCAAGGCACTCAGCACGGCGCCCAGCAAAACACGCAACAGAGAACGCCAACTGCATGCGACCGCGCCTGCCGGCGCACGGGTCAAGGTTCGTATACCTCGTTATCGTTGATTACCGACAGAGTGCCTGCGCCGCCAGCGTTATTCACGCCGCTCACTGCGTAGAGTTTGCGGCCGATTACCGCGGCAGCGAACCCATGCCGGGGTTTGGACATGCGAGCAGCCCGCGTCCAGATATTGGTCTTCGGATCATAGATCTCATGGGTGCGGAATACGCCGCCAAAATCGTCCAGCCAGCCTTCGCCGCCAAGCACCGAGATGCGGCCATCGATTACCCCACTGGCTGTGCCACTGCGCGGTGTTGGCATGGGCGCCCTGGTCGACCATGTATCGGTGGCTATATCGTAGGCTTCATTCATGAAGATGTTGGTCGACCAGCCGCCGGAGAAACACGAACCCACGCGCCCGCCGATCACATATATCTTGCCGTCGACGTAGCTGGCGTCCATGTGATTTCGCGGTGTTGGCATTGGACGACGGGTGGACCAGGTCTGCGTTTTCGTGTCGAATACTTCGACAGTGCCAAGCAGCTCGACGGCACTTCCTCCCGTCAGCGCATCGATGTTGGCATTGGCAGGTATTTTGGCGCCACCGATGACATACATTTTTCCGTCTGCCACCGTCGCGGCTAGCGCTCCGCGCGGTGTCGGCATGTCCGGCAGGCGCGTCCAGGTCTGCTTATCGAGATCAAACATCCACGCTTTGTTTTCGGGATACCAGCCGTCCTTGCCGCTGTCGGGGATGCGAAAACCGCCAAACACGTACATGCGGCTCCCTATGCTTGCCGCAGCGGCGTGATGCACTGGCACCGGATTCGACGGCAGCTTGCTCCATTGGCCACTGGCAGGATCGAAGCGCCAGAATATTCCCATCGCGCCTTTGCTGTCCTGACCGCCGTAGACAAGGATCTGTCCGTTGACATTTGCGCCTATCACTTCGTTGGCGCCTTCGGGGATGTCCGGCGCCCGGGTCCACTTCCCTTGCGCGTGTGCTCCTGCCGCGAACAGCAGTGCACCTATGAACATGATGCTGGCAAATAGTTTTACGAATCGGTGCAAAAACATGTTTTCTCCTCCTGTATTAGCTACGCGGCGAGCATATTTCTCCGAAATTTCGTCCATTGTAAATTGCTCACGATGGAGTGCCAATCCCTTCGATAAAAGCTAACCTTGTTACTTCGCAGGAAGCCGCAGGTCCAATCTTCGCATTCCAGTGTTCGGGTTCGATTCAACAACCGACTCCAATGCCAACCCATGTCATTGGTCCGTATTATCATGCCATATGCGGACACACAAACCTCAGAGCACTCACAATGAATCAAACAGTTATTGCGCATCGTTATGTTCTGAGAATTTCAAAAGTCACAACCGGCCGGTCCGGTGAATAACTGTTAGTCCTGAAGAGGTAACACCACTATGCGTACGTTCCTCACACGAGTCCTGGCCATCGTTGTCACAGTCGTATCTTGTTCATCGATCGCTCAAACGCCATCGCCACGACTAGGCATCGTGATCATGCATGGCAAGGGAGGTTCACCCACGAGGCATGTCTCGGATCTGGCATCTTCGCTTGAAGGAAAAGGCTACCTCATCGCGAACCTGGAAATGCCATGGTCCGGGAGACGCAATTACGATGTAAACGTCAGCGCCGCAGAAAAGGAAGTCGAATCCGCGCTCGACACGCTACGTAGCAAAGGGGCACAGAAGCTGTTTGTCGCCGGGCACAGCCAAGGCGGCGTATTTGCAATCTACCTCGGTACTAAGCAGTCGATAGACGGCATTATCGCAATCGCGCCGGGCGGTAACGTGGGCAATTCCACCTTTCGGGAAAAACTTGGCGACTCGGTCGAGTTGGCGCGCAAGCTAATTGCCGAGGGAAAGGGCGATGAAAAAACAAGGTTTAGCGATTATGAAGGCGCCAAGGGCATTTACCCAATTCTTACCACTCCCTCCCTGTACCTCAGTTGGTTCGAGCCAGATGGCGCAATGAATCAAACCGCGGCCCTCAAAAATATGAATCCGCGAGTTCCCATATTGTTTATTGCGCCAACGGGTGACTATCCAGGCTTGCGCAATCTTAAAAATCAGTTGTTCTCCCTCCTGCCCAAAAACCCGCTCAGCAAACTCTACGAGCCGAACTCGAGCCATCTCGATGCACCTTCCGCATCGCGTGATGAGATCATGCGTTGGGCCACTGAAGTAGGAGGTAGGACTAACCCGGAGCTCCCGGGTACGCCCGCGAGCGCGCGCCCTTGAGCTCCGACGTTGAAACGTCAGCTTTGCGCTAAGCTAACCGGCGGGTTCGGCTTTCGAATGCAAGGAGTGTTAGTTACGCAAGGCACTCGTCGACGGCGAGGGAGTAAAAGGTAATCCTTGAATCGGTCGAGAGGTGACAGGCTACATCTTTCACAAACCACATTTTGTTTTCGAGCGACCATTGTTCCATTCGCTTCCATTGCTGTCCAAGGTCTTGGCCGGGGAAGCTCGAGTCTAACTCTGACCACGAAAGTATCACCTCACGACCAGCGCGAGCGTCTCTGACGACGCGCTGTAACACGTGGTTTCCTTCGGTCATGAGGCTTTCTGTTGACAACCCCGCGCTGCCGGAAATTTCGCTATGTTTCGGACAATCCCCCCCAAATCCCAGCTCATCGAACGGGGGAAACAAGGGCCAGTCGCTGGTTAATCCATCCATGGTCATTTATCTCTATGTGGCCGTCGGCGATCACGTATCCGCTCATGAACAACTTGGCCGTGTCCCTTGCATTCTTCTAACTGCAATTCACAGTGCGGGCAATATCCAATTTCGCGTATGTACTCGTAAAGCTGCTTGCGCGCTTCGTCTTCTCTGCGCCTCGTATCGAACTCCAGCGCCTCTGCCGTTTTGCGTGAGACGACCGCGCGCTCATAAAAGAGTTCTAGTTTCGCGAGTTCCGGATCAACTGGCAGGGGCACGGTCGATACTTGTAAGGTGGTTCGACAGCCGGTCTATTTGGTGTTTGCCTGAGAGCAATGTGCGTGCCTGGACATCCAATACACTGAAATTCCGGGGGTTTTATTATTTGACGCGATGCCCAATCGATCGAGTGTAAAGATTTCCGACACGACAGCGCGCTCGGGGCCGCTGGTTGATACCCGATAAATTCGTGACCGATGACAGGGACGTGGCCCGCTTCGCCTCCGGATAATCGCGGCGCGAATGCCTGCCCCGGATTCACGCACGGGCTGGGATAACGACGTGTCTTTGACCCGCCCGGGACGTGGGTTGGCAACAGCATGCTGATCGAGTCGTGTCAGGCCGACGCGCTGACGCCGCCGCGAAGGCGATTATCGAAATGACTTGGATCGGGTTGCGGATTTTACAACAACGAACGCCTGATTCCGCAAGCGAATGAATGTCATTGGAATAATCTTGTTGAATCCCGCGGCCTCTGTCGGTAGGCTCAAAGCCATCACAACTTAGCTGCGCGCTACGATTCGGCCGTGAACTGCGGTATGAGTTAAGGGTAAAAATGGAAATTTTTTTATTGATCGTCGCCTGGCTTCTGGTGGGTTGCGGTATCGCGTGGATGATTGGTTCGGCCGCATCCATGAGCGACGCTACAGTTGGTAAACATTCATCGCAACATGACGCGGACGCAAATATCGAGCAGTTCTGGGCCGGTGAACGTGCGCTCGATGAGGCCGCCAACGAAGCCACCGGCACCGATCAGCGGCAACTGCGCAGCATCTAATCGGGCACGCTGCAGCTACTCAGGTGTGCAACTGGCCTGCTGTTCGTCGTCGGACCTGTCTCGACATTCCTTTGGTAGCACGTGCTGCGCAGTGACATCGAGCCCGAACAGCGGGGAGCCGGCATAGAAATTTCGTTCGCGAACGCTGTGGACGCAAGTAGTTCCAGCCAAACGACGCGTTCGACGCATCAAACGAAAGTGGCTATTAATCCGGGGTGCGACGCTCGCCAGCCTGTGCACGCGATGCGCGAATAATCCAAGCCGTCCGTTATTGCTTGTCTTTCCGCAATCGTCGGCGGTCACGTTGACGGTCGTGAACAAACTGCCCATGCCCGGTGCATTCACTCGATGGCAATTGGCAATGCGGGCAATATCCGAGCTCACGTATGCAGTCATATAGTTGTTGCCGCACTTCGTCCTCTTTACGTCGTGCTTCGAACTCGGCTGCCTGTGCCCTTTTATGCTCACCCGCCACCTGCTCATAAAGGATTTGGAGTTTAGCGAGCTTTGGGTCGGTCGGCAGTGGCATGGTTAATATCCTCGCGCTGCAATTCCTTAAAGTCCACGACGAAGATGAAACTCTTGATGCTCGATACTCGGGGATTGCGTAAGTTTACGGAGCAACGCGAGACGTTGATGTTTGTAATTAACGCGTTTGATGACGCGTGCTAATCCGAACGATCCTCCGAACGTCACACCGCCAATGCCAAATGTGTAAATGATCAATTCGAGAAATATTGACATGATTGCGACGGCTCATTCTATTTCTTCGGCCCAGTATCCTGCGTTGACCTCGTTTGCGGGAGGACTAATGTCACAGCCGGAGCGCAATGCTCGATAGATGGCCGCGGGATAAGCTCGTTGCGTCCGCAGCATATAAACATTGACGGCACTCATAGGTCGCGCACATAAAACGGCGTAAGTCTGGCGTAAGCATGCGGGTGCAAAATTCATCTCGGCGCAGCTACGACGCAAACATCGTGGTCATTAACATATGAGGTCGCAATGGAAAAATCTTTGAATCGAAACTTGGTGTCGCCGGGCCCCGGCGGGATTTGGGGTCGCATTGGCCGTATAATCGTGATGGTTTGCACCGGAGGGTTCGTTTATCCCAACGTATTTGTCGAAGGCATGGATTGCACGGCCATCCAGGAGGAAACCCAGGGTGATCTCTACATCAAAAAGAAGTAGGAATAAGAGCGCAAATCCGGCACTCCGCAGCGATATTAACTAAAGAATGGTGGATCAGTCTGGGTAGTCTTGGAGGTTGAAAATATCGGCGAACGATCAATGCCGGATTAAGAGCCCGCTTACGTCAATGTACTGTGATGCGCGCTGCGACTGAGCGCGCAGTAGAGTCCGGTGACTGGCGCATCAAGTTCAGTCCGCATCGTCTGCTCGTGGACTCGGCTGAAGATAAAGCCGCGCGGCAGGAACACACTTTTGAGCACCGCGAGCGAATGGGTATAGCGTCCGCTCGCGTGGAACCCAGCAGCCGCTCCTTCGCCTTTCTCAACATCAAAGAGAAAGCGGCCGCCAGGGCGGAGAACGCGCGTAACGCCTGCCACGAGGCCGGCTAACACGCCGAAGTAAACGAGAACGTTGGCAGCAACGATCACATCGAATCCGCCGGCGACTTGTGAGAGGTATTCGAGCATTTCCGACTGGACCAACTCGTCGTACACGCCCTTCATTGCAGCGATCGCCAGCATGCGCGGGGACAGGTCAACGCCTACCAGTTTCCGCGCAAAGGGCCGGAACAGCGGTCCGCACCAGCCGCTCCCGCAGCCGAGATCGAGCACATCGAGGCTGCGGTTCTCCACACCACCCTCGGCGCGGTGGAGTCCGAGCAAGATCTCCGGCACGCTGTAGCCGAGGCGCTGCATGTTAGCCTCGTAACTCTCGGCGTTACTGTCGAAGACATAAAGGAGTACATCGTTCGGCAGACGCTCCGGGACTGGTCCTTGGCCCAACGCGGCGAGGCCCATCGTTGCGACTCCATCGGTGGGGGCGATCTCCAGGCATCGTCGATACCAAGCGGCAGCTTCGTCCGGCCGTCCTGTAAAACGCAGAATTCGCCCAAGCGCGCGATACGCATCAAGGTTGCCCGGGTCCTGGCGTACCACGTTTTCGAGACATGCGACTGCCAACTTCGTATCGCCACTCTCGAGCGCTTCCTGCGCCTTGCGCCAGTACGCGGCGGTGTCGATCATCGCAGTTCGCCTGGTTCGTGAACATTGATCCGATTTCGATCACGCGCACCGCGGTCTTGCTGAGTGTCAGTCATATCGAGAAGGGTCAGTCGAATAGTTTCTGTGACTGAAGTATCGGCGAACGATCGATGCGCCTTAGCGTCGGAACAAACTAGATTATCCGCGCCTGCTTACATCTTGCTTACAAACCACGACCGTCTGCACGATATGCGACGCGGGCCGGCATACGCACGCGATTCGCGAGTAGCGAGCGTATGCCCTCAACTCCGAGGTTGTTGTCGCCGATCAGGCCCGCGCTGAATAAACTGGCTATGGCCTTTGCACTCGCTCAGTGGCAATTCGCAATGAGGGCAATATCCGAGTTCACGTATATAGTTGTGTAGATCCCGCCGCGCGTCATATTCTTTGCGGCGTGCTTCCTGATCCGCATCTAGTGTCACTTTGCGCTCGGCGGTTGCGCGCTCGTAGAGGATCTGCAGCTTCGCCAGCCTGGGGTCAACTGGTAGTGTCATCGTGTGCACCCCGGCCTGCCAATCGTTACCCGCTTGGGCGGCTTGTTTGGCGTAGACATGGCGTACATAGTGTCATAGCACAAGGATTTGGCCAAGGGCTGGCGAAGGCCCTCCTTCGGCGCCCACGGCTTATTGGTGGGTCTTGCCCAAGTGAAGTTGCCGATGCGACTCAAGCGTAAATTGGCAGTACTGGGATGCTTCGTTCAATTCCTATGCTCAGGGGTTGCAACCGCCGCGGAAAATACCCCAGCACGCGCTATGTCCACGATGCGACACCGCAATATCCGAAAGAATCAAGGGCTGTGGGCGATCAAGGACGCGTGGTAGTGAGAGCATTGATAGCGGAGGACGGATCTCCCATCAAAGTTGAGGTGCTTAGCTCAAGCGGCCACACGCGTCTCGACGAAGCTGCCCTCGCGGCAGTCGCCAAATCGACCTTTGAACCAGCGACTCGTGACGGACAGGTCGTCCAGGATTGGTTTTCAATTCCGATAAGTTTGTGCTGTTGTCCGATTAAATGAGCTTGGGGCCATGATGGCGGATCGCGCCCGTAGCGCTCGGTTTCGGTAATCCGAGGCGTACTGACAGTGCAATACCTACGGCAGGCAATTGATCATCGAGGCACAGAGCGCTTGTTTTCCATAAAAACTCTTCGACATCATTTGCTAGCGGTCCGACAACCATGACGGCCTGCAGGAGATATTTCGGTTCTATTCCGAATTTATCGCTCCAGTAGCGCACCTCCGATGCGTCGTGAACATTGATCCGATTGCGATCGCGTGGCCCGCGGTCTTTCAGACTATCAGCCATATCGAGACCCCTCCAAAGTGAGGACAGTCTAATAAATCCCTGCGGTTAATAATATCGGCGAACGATTAATGCAAGTGTAAGAGGCTGCCTACTTTCGAGGTGGGCTGACCGCGAAATGCCTACTAGGCGGTGTGCGACGCCGGCCGGCATTTGCTTGCGATTCCACGAGTAGGTGACTGCCACTGCGGCGCAGCGTGGCGCCCCATTTAATCCGCTTGGCGATGGTAATACCTGCTTTCATGGGAGATTTTCCCAGGGGTTCACGTTACGTGCGACAACGCACAGATCATTTACCACAATGTAGCTGACACTTCGTTAACTCAAGTGAGGGAAACACTATCATGAGAACTATAGATAAGACATACCCGTGGAAGAAACTCATCGTCATGACCGCGACAGAGACGGTGGATCTTGCTACTTCGAAGGCAGCCTTTAAAAAGCTCGCTCACGACCCGAAATTCCTGCGGGGCTACGAAGTGTTGCTCGATTGGCGGGACGTCAGCTGCAA
>Ga0070681_10001554_pt1 | contig 20336 bp, 18 predicted proteins | sample KBSC83BmetaG_FD_65650 | JGI IMG/M metagenome (GOLD analysis project Ga0070681, IMG submission 65650) | Corn rhizosphere microbial communities from Kellogg Biological Station, Michigan, USA - KBS C8-3B metaG | ecosystem: Host-associated > Plants > Roots > Rhizosphere | place: USA: Michigan... | reverse complement strand
TATTCGGCGTAGATCATCTTCCGCGTCATCCCGCCGTCCACGACGAAGTGGGCCCCGGTGGTGAAGCCGGCGCGCTCGGAGAGCAGGAAGGAAACCATCTCGGCGATGTCCTGCACGCGCCCGACGCGGCCGGCGGGATGCTGGTCATGGTCGACGCGGCGCAGCTTTGCCTTCCCGGTGTCGATCCATCCCGGGCTGACGCAGTTCACTCGGATCTCGGGCCCCAGGCTGATCGCCAGCGCGTGAGTGAGCGCCACCATGCCGCCTTTGGCCGCGGCGTAGGCTTCCGTGTCGCGTTCCGATTGCAAGGCTCGCGTCGAGGCGATGTTGACGATGGCGCCGCGCGCGCGCCGCAGATGCGCCGCAGCATGCTTGGCGGTCAGAAAGACGCTCGTCAGGTTGGTGCCGATGCGCCGATTCCAATCGGCGAGCGCGAGCTTCTCGATGCGCCCGTTCTGCGGCGAAGCAATGCCGGCGTTGTTGACCAGCGCGTCCAGCCGCCCGAAGCGCCGCACCACCTGGCGGATGCACGCGCGCACCGAAGCCTCGCGGGAGACGTCGCAGCGGACGAAGGCGACGCCGCGTTCCAGGTTGCCGGACGCCTTCACGTCGCAGACCGCCACGCGGTAGCCGCGCTCGAGCAGCAGCTCGGCGATCGCCTTTCCGATGCCGCGCGCGCCACCGGTGACCAGGGCCGCCTTTTGAGAGTATTCTCCTCGGATCATGCTGCGCGCGATTCTATTCGGGCGGGAATAGGAGGATGCGATGCAAGTGAAGGAAATCCTGCGGGTCAAGGGTAACCGGCTGCTGTCGATCGAGCCATCGGGCCGCGTCGCCGATGCGGTCAACACGATGGCGAAGGAGAACCTCGGCTCGCTCGTCGTCATGGAGCACGGCCGCATGGCCGGCATGCTCACGTTCCACGAGGTGCTGCGCGCCGTCGCGCAGCGCTCGGGCGCGCTGGGCGAGGTGCGCGTCGCGGACATCATGGTGCGCGAGCCGGTGACGGCGACGCCCGACATGGAAGTGAACGACCTGCGTCGCACCATGCTGGAAAGCGGCGCGCGTTACCTGCCCGTGATGCAGGACAACCGGCTGATCGGCGTCATCTCCTTCCGCGATGTGGCGAAGGCGGTGCTCGAGGAGCAGGACTTCGAGAACAAGATGCTGAAGGGCTACATCAAGAACTGGCCTGCGTAGACGCACCGTCCTAGGTCTTCTCGCCGGCGGCGCCGCCGCTGCCGGCATCGCCGGCTGGCGCGTCTGGCCCGAGCAGGGGTTCTGGAATCCCTGCCTGGCGGCGCTGCCGCGCCACCTCGCCAACCACGAGCTCGTCGCCGCCGCGTGGCACGGACTGGATCCCGCGCAGGTGTGGGACAGCCATGCGCACCTCGTCGGCACCGGGGACTCGGCGAGCGGCATCTACGTGAATCCGCGCATGGAAAGCGTGCTGAATCCGGGGCTGTACGCGCGGCGGCTATTCTTCCTCAACGGCGGCTGCGTGCACGAGGCCACGGGCAGCGTCGATCGCGCCTACGTTGAGCGCATGCACAACCTGCTGGACGGCATGCGGCCCGGGGTCAAGCTTCTGCTGCTCGCGTTCGAGCGCGCGCATGACGAGCAGGGACGACCGAACCTCGACGAGACCGCCTTCTACGTTCCCGACGCCTACGCGCGCGACGTGGCTCGCGCGCACCCGCGGTACTTCGAGTGGGCGGCGTCGATCCATCCGTACCGCGCCGACGCCGTCGAGGCGCTCGAGCAAGCAAAAGCGGACGGCGCGCGTGCCGTGAAATGGCTGCCGGCGGCGATGGGCATCGACCCGGCGTCGGCCCGCTGCCAGAAATTTTTTGAGGCCATGCAAAAGCTGGACATGCCGCTCATCACGCATGCGGGCCTCGAGCGCGCGGTGTTCGGCCACGACCTGCAGGACGCCGGCAATCCGCTGCGGCTGCGGCGCGCGCTCGACGCCGGCGTGCGCGTCGTCGTCGCGCACTGTGCCTCGATGGGCGAGGACGAGGATCTCGACCGCGGCGGCGCGCGCACGGACAGCTTCGAGCTCTTCGCGCGAATGATGGGCGAGCGGCGCCACGAGAAGCATCTCTTCGGCGACATCTCGGCGATGACGCAACGCAATCGCGCCGGTCCCGCGCTCGCGCGCGTGCTGGAAGAGGAGGCGTGGCATCCGCGCCTTCTCAACGGCTCCGACTACCCGCTGCCGGGCGTGATGCCGCTCTTCTCGGTGGGCTATCTCGCTTCGTTGAATCTGCTTGGCGCGAACGCCGCACCGGTTTTGCGCGAGATTCGGACGCACAACCCGCTGCTCTTCGACTTCGTGCTGAAGCGGCATTTGCGCTCGCGCGGCAAGGGTTTCTCGGCCTCGGTGTTCCAGACGCGCGCCTTCTTCCAAGTAGAATCCGCCGGACATGTCCGGCAATAGCTTCGGCCTTCTCTATTGCGTCACCTCGTTCGGCGAGTCGCATGGGCCCGCGTACGGTGGCGTGGTCGACGGCTGCCCGCCGGGGATGGCGCTGTCGGCCGCCGACATCCAGAAGGAGCTCGACCGCCGCAAGCCGGGCAGCTCGCGGCACGTCACGCAGCGCCGCGAGTCGGATGCGATCGAGATCCTTTCCGGCGTGTACGAAGGCAAGACCACCGGCACCGCGATCGGCTTTGTCGTCCGCAACGAGGACCCGCGCTCGAAGGATTACTCCGCGATCGCCGAGAAATTCCGCCCGGGCCACGCCGACTACACCTATCTGCAGAAGTACGGCATCCGCGATCCGCGCGGCGGCGGGCGCGCTTCGGCGCGCGAGACGGTGATCCGCGTCGCGGCGGGCGCCATCGCCAAGAAGTGGCTGAAGGAAAAATACGGCATCGTGGTGCGCGGCTACCTCGCGCAGCTCGGCCGCACCGCGATCGCGTTCGAGTCGTGGGACGCCGTCGACCAGAACCCGTTCTTCGCGCCGAACGCGGGCATCGTGCCGCAGCTCGAAAGTCAGATGGACGAGCTGCGCGAGTCCGGCGATTCGTGCGGCGCGCGCGTCAACGTCGTGGCCGAAGGCGTCCCGGTGGGCTGGGGCGAGCCGGTGTACGGCAGGCTGGATGCCGACATCGCCGCGGCGATGATGGGCATCAACGCCGTGAAGGGCGTCGAGATCGGCGCCGGCTTCGGCGCCATCGCTCAGCGGGGTAGCGAGCACGGCGACGAGATGTCGCCGGCGGGCTTTCTCTCGAACCACAACGGCGGCGTGCTCGGCGGCATCTCCACCGGCCAGGCCGTCACGGTGTCGATCGCGCTCAAGCCCACTTCCAGCATCCGCCTCCCCCGGCGCACGATAGACCGCCAGGGGAAGGCGACGACCATTGAGACCACTGGGCGCCATGACCCCTGTGTCGGCATCCGGGCGACACCCATCGCGGAGGCGATGCTGGCGTGCGTGCTGATGGACCATGCGCTGCGCCACCGGGCGCAATGCGGCGATGTGCGGCCGCCCGTTCCCGTGGCTAGAAAACCCTAGGGAAATCAATTACAGTATGGCCACAAAACCCCCAAGAGAGAAGAACATGAGCAACAAGGGCCAGTTGCTACAAGACCCGTTTTTGAACACGTTGCGCAAGGAGCACGTCCCCGTTTCGATCTACCTCGTGAACGGCATCAAGCTGCAGGGCCAGATCGAATCGTTCGATCAGTACGTGGTGCTGCTGCGCAACTCCGTCACGCAGATGGTCTACAAGCACGCCATCTCGACCGTCGTGCCCTCGCGCCCGATCAACCTGGGAGCGGAGAAGGACGCGGAGTAGGTTGCCGCAACCGCGTAGTAAGGCTGCTGCCGTCCCTGCCGCCGATCACCGCGCGGCGATCATCGTGTGCCTCGATTTCGGCGACGACGACTTTGATGAGCGCGTCGAGGAAGTCGTTCGCCTGGTGGAGTCCGCCGGCGTCACGCGCCACCGCGTGATTCGCGGCCGCCGCAACCGTCCCGACCCGAAGTTCTTCGCCGGCAGCGGCAAGGTGGAGGAGATCGCGCGCGCCGCCGCGGAGCTGAACGCGGGCTACGTGGTCTTCAACCACGAGATGTCGCCCGCGCAGCAGCGCAACGTCGAGAAGGAGCTCGACGTGCGCACCCTCGACCGCACGGAGCTGATCCTCGAGATCTTCGCCCAGCGCGCGAAGACCAACGAAGGCAAATTGCAGGTCGAGCTCGCGCGGCTCGAGCACCTGTCGACGCGCCTCGTGCGCGGCTGGACGCACCTCGAGCGCCAGCGCGGCGGCTTCGGCGCCACCGGCGGCCCCGGCGAGACGCAGCTCGAGCTCGACCGGCGGTACCTCGCGACCAAGGTGAAGACCCTGAAGGGCAGGCTGCAGCAGCTGCAGAAGCAGCGCGGCGTGCAGCGCCGCGCGCGCGAGCGCGGCGACGTGCTGTCGGTCTCCATCGTCGGCTACACGAATGCCGGCAAGTCGACGCTGTTCAACGCGCTCACCAACGCCAGGGCCTACGAGGCGGACCAGCTCTTTGCGACGCTGGACACGACCACGCGGCGCATCTGGCTGCCCCCGGCGAACCCGGTGGTGCTCTCCGATACGGTCGGCTTCATCCGCGACCTGCCGCACACGCTGGTGGCCGCGTTCCGCGCCACGCTCGAGGAGACGGTGCGCGCCGAGCTGCTGCTGCAGGTGGTCGATGCGTCGTCACCGGCGCGCGAGACGCAGCAGGCCGAGGTGAACAAGGTGCTGGCCGAGATCGGCGCGCATGAGACGCCCCAGATTCTGGTCATGAACAAGATCGACGCCGCGGGTCTGCAGCCGGGGGTCGAGCGGGACCAGTATGGTAGGATTTCGCGCGTTTTCGTGAGCGCGCGCACGGGTTTAGGTTTGGCCGAGCTGCGCGCCGCGATCGCGGAATTCGGAAAAATGCGCGGCTCGGCGCGAAATCCTGAGCGCAATCCTCCCAACGCATCCATAAGCATTTAATGTCCTTGAACGACCCGAACTGGGGACGTGGCGGCAATCGCGGACCGCAAGGTCCCGGCGGCGGCAACCAGGGTCCGCCGGACCTCGACGAGCTGTGGCGCAACTTCAACCGGCGGCTGTCCGAGCTCTTCCGCCGGCGCGGCCGCGGCGCGGGCGACGAGCCGCCGCGCGGCCCGTCCAACGGCCGCATCGGCGGCGGCGCCGGCGCGCTGATCCTGCTCGTCATCGGCGTTTGGCTGGCGAGCGGCTTCTACATCGTGGTCGAGGGCCAGCGCGGCGTCGTGCTCACCTTCGGCAAGTTCTCGCAGGAGACGGCGCCCGGCCTGCGCTGGCGCGCCCCCTGGCCGATACAGTCGCACGAGATCGTCAACCTGTCGCAGGTGCGCACGCTGGAAGTGGGCTACCGCAACAACGTGCGCACCAAGGTGCTGAAAGAGTCGCTGATGCTGACCGACGACGAGAACATCGTCGACCTGCAGTTCGCGGTGCAGTACGTGGTGAAGGACGCGCAGGCCTACACGTTCAACGTGCGCCGGCCCGACGAGTCGGCCATGCAGATCGCCGAGACCGCCATGCGCGAGGTGATCGGCAAGAACCGCATGGACGCGATCCTCTATGAGACGCAGGTCGACATCGCCAACAAGGCGCGCGACCTCATGCAGGCGATCCACGACCGCTACAACACCGGCATCCAGATCAGCACGGTGACGATCCAGAACGCGCAGCCGCCCGAGCAGGTGCAGGCGGCGTTCGACGACGCGGTGAAGGCCGGCCAGGACCGGGAGCGGCAGAAGAACGAAGGCCAGGCCTACGCGAACGACGTGATCCCGCGCGCGCGCGGCACCGCCTCGCGCCTGCAGCAGGAATCGGAGGGCTACAAGCAGCGCGTGATCGCCAATGCGGAGGGCGATGCGTCGCGCTTCCGCCAGGTGCTCACCGAGTACTCGAAGGCGCCGCAGGTCACGCGCGAGCGCATCTACATCGACACGATGCGCGAGATCCTGTCGCAGAACAGCAAGGTGATGATGGACTACCGCGGCTCGGGCAACCTGCTCATGCTGCCGCTCGAGAAGCTCCTGCAGCAGGGCGGCGCGGCGCAGCAGGGCGACAATCAGTCCGCGCCGCGGCCACCGTCGGACAATCCGGCGCCGTCGGATCCGGGGCCGCGCTCGCGCGACACGCTGCGCAACCGTGAACGGGTGGATCGATGAGAGCGAACCGGAGTCGCCCATGAGGGCTCTGGGGCCCATTCTCGCCGTCGTCATCCTGGTCGGCCTGCTGATCTCCGGCATGCTCTTCACCGTCGACCAGCGCCAGCACGCGATCGTGTTCCAGCTGGGCGAAGTGAAGGACGTGGTGACCAAGCCCGGCCTGCACTTCAAGCTGCCGCTCGTGCAGAACGTGCGCCACTTCGACATGCGCATCCTCACCTACGACGACGCCGAGCCGCTGCGCTTCCTCACCCAGGGCAACCGCCCGGTGCTGGTCGACTCGTTCGTGAAATGGCACATCATCGACGTGCGCCAGTACTACGTCTCGGTGCAGGGCGACGAGTTCCGCGCGCAGACGCGCATCCGCCAGACCGTATCCGGCACGCTGCGCGACGAGTTCGGCGTGCGCACCGTGCACGAGGTCGTGTCGGGCGAGCGCGAGCAGATCATGTCGCGCGTGCGCGAGAAGGTGGACCAGGACCTGAAGCGCATCGGCGTCGGCATCATCGACGTGCGGCTGAAGCGCGTCGACCTGCCGCAGGAAGTGAGCGAATCCGTCTACCGCCGCATGGAAGCGGAGCGGAAGCGCATCGCCAACGAGCTGCGCTCGACCGGCGCGGCGGAAGGCGAAAAGGTCCGCGCCGACGCCGACCGGCAGCGCGAGGTGATCCTCGCCGAGGCGTACCGCGATGCGCAGCGCGTGCGCGGCGAGGGCGACGCCAAGGCCGCCGGCATCTACGCGTCGGCGTTCTCGCAGAACCCGGAGTTCTTCTCCTTCTACCGCAGCATGGAGGCGTACCGCTCGACCTTCCGTGGCCGCAACGACCTCCTGCTCCTCGAAACGAACTCCGACTTCCTGCGCTACTTCCGCGACTCGCTGGGACGACAGCAGCAGAACAAGAAGTAGGCCATGGGCACGACGTTCCTCATGGCCTTTGCCCTGATGCTGGTGCTGGAAGGCGTGCTGCCCTTCGTCGCGCCCACGCTGTGGCGCGACACGTTCCGCCGCATCACGCAGATGACCGACGGCCAGATCCGCTTCGTCGGCCTGTCGTCGATCATCGCCGGCCTGCTGCTGCTCCTCTGGGCTCGATCATGAAGTGGCTGCTGCCCGAGTACGTGGAGGACATCCTCCCGGCGCAGGCCATGCGCATCGAGAAGCTGCGCCGCAAGATCCTGGACCTCTTCTTCAGGCGCGGCTACGAGCTCGTCATGCCGCCGCTGCTCGAGTACATGGATTCGCTGCTCACCGGCACGGGCCACGACCTCGAGCTGCAGACCTTCAAGGTGGTCGACCAGCTCTCCGGCCGCACGATGGGCGTGCGCGCGGACATCACGCCGCAGGTGGCGCGCATCGACGCGCACCTCCTCAACCGCAAGGGGGTGACGCGCCTCTGCTATTGCGGCAGCGTGCTGCGCACGCGCCCGTCCACGCCGGGCGCGACGCGCGAGCCGATCCAGCTCGGCGCCGAGATGTACGGCGAGGGCGGGCCGCGCTCGGACCTCGAGATCCAGCGCCTGCTCTGCGACGCGCTCAAGCTCGCCGGCGTGAAGGGCGTGCGCCTCGACGTCGGCCACGTCGCGGTCTTCCGCTCGATCGCCCACGCCGCCAGGGTCGGCGCGGCGCTCGAGGCGGAGCTCTTCGAGGCGCTGCAGAAAAAGGATTTGCCGGCGCTGCGCGAGCTGTCCGGCAGGCTCGAAGGCAGGACGCGCGACGCGCTGCTGCTCCTGCCCGAGCTCTACGGCGGCCCGGAAATCCTCAAGCAGGCGGAAAAGAAGCTGCCGAAGCTGCCCGCGCTCAAGCGGGCGCTCGCCGAACTGCGCGCGCTCGCCAGGGCGTGCCCGGTGCCGGTCAGCTTCGACCTCGCCGAGCTGCGCGGCTACCACTATCACTCGGGCGTCGTGTTCGACGCTTATTGCAAGGGTGTGACAGGCCCCGTAGCGCGCGGGGGGCGCTACGATGAGGTCGGCAAGGCGTTCGGTCGCGCTCGGCCCGCGACCGGGTTTTCCATCGATCTGAGAAGTGTCGCCGGAGTGTTGAAATGAAGGCACGTAACGTCGTCGTCATCGGCACGCAGTGGGGCGACGAGGGCAAGGGCAAGATCGTCGACTGGCTCACCGACCGCGCCCAGGGCGTGGTGCGGTTCCAGGGCGGTCACAACGCCGGCCACACGCTGGTGATCGGCGGCAAGAAGACGGTGCTGCACCTGATTCCGTCCGGCATCATGCGTTCCACCGTCGACTGCTTCATCGGCAACGGCGTGGTGGTGTCGCCGCAGGCGCTGGTGGCGGAGATGGACGAGCTCGAGGCGGGCGGCGTGCGCGGCGTCGTCGCGCGGCTCTCGATCTCGGAGGCATGCCCGCTCATCCTGCCGTATCACTCGGCGCTCGACCTCGCGCGCGAGGCAGCGAAGGGCGAGAACAAGATCGGCACGACGGGCCGCGGCATCGGCCCGGCGTACGAGGACAAGGTGGCGCGGCGCGCCATCCGCCTGCAGGATCTCTTCGACGAGAAGCGCTTCGCGGCGAAGCTGAAGGAGCTGCTCGACTTCCACAACTTCGTGCTGGAAAGCTACTACCGTCAGCCGAAGGTCGATTACCAGAAGACCCTGGACGAAACGCTGGCGCTCGCGCCGCGCCTCGCGCCGCTCATCGCGGACGTCCCGCGGGCGCTCTATCACGCGAATCGAGCGGGAAAAAACCTGCTGTTCGAAGGCGCGCAGGGATCGCTGCTCGACATCGATCACGGCACGTACCCGTTCGTCACGTCTTCGAACTGCGTCTCCGGCGCGGCCGCGGCCGGCGCCGGCATCGGGCCGATGCACCTGCACTACGTGCTCGGCATCACGAAGGCGTACAGCACGCGCGTCGGCGGCGGCCCTTTTCCCACCGAGCTCATCGACGAGACCGGCGAGCGCCTGCGCCAGCGCGGCCAGGAGTTCGGCGCCACCACCGGGCGGCCGCGCCGCACCGGCTGGTTCGACGCCGCGGCGCTCAAGCGCTCGATCCAGCTGAACGGCGTCTCCGGCCTCTGCATCACCAAGCTCGACGTGCTGGACGGCGTCGAATCCGTGAAGATCTGCGTCGGCTACAAGCTGGAGGGCAGCTTCTCCGAGATCCTGCCGGTCGGCGCCGAGGAGCTCGAGCGCTGCCACCCGGTGTACGAGGACCTGCCGGGCTGGATGGAGAGCACGGTCGGCATCAAGGCCATGGAGCGCCTGCCGCAGGGCGCACAGAAGTACCTCGAGCGCATCGAGGAGCTGGCCGGCGTGCCGGTCGACCTCGTCTCGACCGGCCCGGACCGCGAGGAGACGATCGTCCGGCGTCATCCCTTCGACCCGAACTGAGTTAGACTGCACGGTCTAGTCTAGTCCCAAGGGAGCTCCCGCCGTGCCGTTGGAAAACCGCGAGCGCGTGTTGCGCGCCGCGACCGATTCGTTTCTGGCGCGCGGCTACGCCTCGAGCGTGGACGACATCGCGCGCCGCGCCGGCGTGGCGAAGCAGACCGTGTACAGCCACTTCCCGAGCAAGGACGTCCTCTTCCGCGAGGTGGCGCGCTCGCTCGCCATGGGCGTGCTGGTCGAGCTGGAGGGCGGCGACCTGCGCGCGGCGCTCCTGCGCTTCGGCGCCGCCTACCGCCAGCGCGCGCTCGGCGAGCAGGGCATCGCCAGCTTCCGCACGCTGGTTCCCGAGGTGCCGCGGTTCAAGAGCATCGCGCGCACCATGTACGCCGATACGGTCGGCGCCATGATCGAGCGCCTGGCGGAATACCTCGGCGGCGCGATGCGCGACGGCCGGCTGCGGCGCGACGACGCGGCGCTCGCCGCCGAGGTGCTGCTTTCCATGCTCACCGGCACCGACCGCGTGAAGCGCCTGTTCTGCGTCGAGAACGGCATCGAGAACGACGCGCGCCGCACCGCGCGCATCGTCGACACCTTTTTGCGTGCCTACAAGCCATGAGCCGATTCCTTCCCTTCCTGCTTGCCGTGATCGTCGCCGCCTGCAGCAACGGCGACGCCAGCCAGAAAAAACCCGATCCCAAGGCGGCGCCGCCGGCCGTGCCGGTGACGGTGCTCGAGGCAAGACCGCGCCAGGTGCCGATCACCTTCGAGGCGGTCGGGCGCACCGAGGGTTCGCGCGAGGTGCAGATCCGCGCGCGCGTCGCCGGCATCCTCGAGAAGCAGCTCTACACCGAGGGCGACAGCGTGAAGGCCGGCCAGGTGCTGTTCCAGATCGAGCGCGCGCCGTTCGAGATCGAGCTCGCGCAGGCGCGCGGCACGCTCGCGCAGGAGATCTCGAAGCAGGAGCTCGCCCGGAAGGAAACCGAGCGCCTGAAGGGCCTCGCCGACCGCCGCGCCATCAGCCAGAAGGAAGCCGACCAGGCCGCCTCCGCGGCGAGCCAGTCCGACGCCGCCGTGCAGGTGGCGCGCGCTCGCGTGCACCAGGCCGAGCTCAACCTCTCCTACACCACGGTCACCGCGCCGATCGGCGGCGTCACCGGGCGCGCCCAGCAGTCGATCGGCAGCCTCGTTTCGCCGGGGAATGACAGCGCCATCCTCACTACGCTGACGCGCACCGACCCGCTGTGGGTGCGCTTCTCGCTCTCCGAGGCGGAGTACGCCACGGTGCGCAACAACGACGGCAAGGATCCCGACGTCCAGCTCGAGACCGCGGACGGCAAGCCCTATCCGGAAAAAGCGCGCCTCAACTTCACGAGCTCCACCGTCGAAGCCGGCACCGGCACCGTGCAGATGCGCGCCGAGGTGCCGAATCCGCGGCTGGCGCTGCTGCCGGGGCAGTTCGTGCGCGTCAAGGTGGTCGCCGGCAGCCAGCAGGCGATCGTCGTTCCCCAGACCGCCGTCTCGCAGAACGAGGGCGGCCGCTTCGTGTGGGTGCTGAATGATGGCAAGGCGGTGCAGCGCACGATCCGCACCGGCAGCTGGCTCGGCTCGGACTGGATCGTGCTCGAGGGCCTCAAGGCCGGCGACGCCGTGATCGTCGATAACCTCGTGCGCCTGCGGCCGAACGCGCCCGTGTCTCCCAATATGCCCGCCAAGAAGACCGGCTGATGTCGCGCTTTTTCATCCATCGGCCGGTATTCGCGGCCGTCATCGCCATCATCATCGTCCTCGCGGGCATCGTCGCCGCGAAGCTCCTCGCCGTCGCGCAATATCCGGAGATTGCGCCGCCGACGGTGCTCATCACCACCACCTATCCCGGCGCCAGCGCGGACACCCTGTCGAAGACGGTGGCGGCGCCGATCGAGGAGCAGCTCGCCGGCGTCGACAAGCTCTCGTACTTCAACTCGACCTCGTCCTCCACCGGCGCGCTCACCATCACGGCCACCTTCGAGCCGGGCACCAACGTCGACCAGTCGATCTTCGAGGTCAACAACCGCGTGCAGCGCGCGCTGCCGCGCCTGCCCGACGAGGTGCGCCGCAACGGCGTCATCGTGCAGAAGCGCTCTTTCGACATCCTGCTGGTGGTCTCGCTGATCTCGCCGAACAACAGCCGCGACACGCTCTACCTCTCGAACTACGCCTCCATCAACGTCGTCGACGAGCTGAAGCGGATCCCCGGCGTGGCCGATGTCACCGTGTTCGGCGCGCGCGACTATTCGATGCGCGTCTGGATCAATCCGGAGAAGATGGCCCGGCTCGGCGTGACGCCGGCCGACGTGGCCGCCGCCCTGCGCGCGCAGAACGCGCAGTACGCCGCCGGCAAGATCGGCACCGAGCCCGCGCCGCCCGGACAGAACATCGTCTACACGGTGACCGCCACCGGGCGCCTGGTCGAGCCGGAGGAGTTCGGCGAGATCGTGGTGCGCGCCGGCCCGACGGGCAACGTGCTGCGCCTGAAGGACATCGCGCGCATCGAGCTCGGCGCGCTGAACTACGACACGTCCAACCAGCTGAACGGCCAGCAGACCATCGGCATGGGCACCTACCTGCAACCCGGCGCGAACGCGCTCGAGGTCGCCGACCTGATCCGCGTGCGCATGCAGGAGCTGAAGCCGACCTTCCCCGAGGGCGTGGACTACGCCATCCCGTTCGACACCACGCGCTTCGTCGACGCGTCGATCCGCGAGGTGAACCACACCATCTTCGAGGCGGCGATCCTCGTGCTGGCGGTCGTCTTCCTCTTCCTGCAGACCTGGCGCGCGACGCTGATCCCGATGATCGCGGTGCCGGTGTCGCTCGTCGGCGCGTTCGCCGGCCTGTGGGTCGTGGGCTTCTCCATCAATACGCTCACCCTCTTCGCCCTCGTGCTTGCCATCGGCATCGTGGTCGACGACGCCATCGTGGTGCTGGAGAACGTCGAGCGCCTGATGCGCGAGAACAACATGGCGCCGTTCGACGCGGCGATCGAGGCGATGCGGGAAGTGTCGGGCGCGGTGGTGGCGATCGTGCTCGTGCTGTGCGCCGTGTTCGTCCCGGTCGCGTTCCTCGGCGGCATCGCCGGCCAGCTCTACCGGCAGTTCGCCGTCACGCTCACCTTCGCAGTGGTGATCTCCGGCTTCATCGCGCTCACGCTGACGCCCGCGCTGTGCGCGATCCTGATGAAGAAGGGCGACCACCACTCGCGCATATTCGATCCCTTCAATCGCGGCTTCGCCTGGCTCACGCGCCGCTTCCTCGCCGGGGTCGAGTTCCTGCTGCGTCACCGGCTGATCTCCCTCGCCGGCTTCGCCGCGGTGCTCGCGCTGTGCGTCGGCCTCTTCCTTCGCATCCCGTCCTCGTTCGTGCCGTCGGAGGACCAGGGCTACATCTTCGGCGGCATCGTGCTGCCCGACGGCGCGACGCTCGAGCGCACGCGCAAGATGTCGTCCGAGCTCTCCGACATCGCGCAGAAGCTGGCCGGCGTGGAGCGCGTCTTCGCCATCACCGGCTTCGACCTCCTCGGCGGCGGCAACAAGACCAACGCCGCGACCATGTTCATCCCGCTCAAGGACTGGGACGAGCGCAAGGACCGCCCGGCGCAGGCAATCGCCAACGAGCTCGGGCAGAAGGGCGCGGGGCTGCGCGACGGCATGGTGATCGCGTTCAGCCCGGCGGCGATCCGCGGCCTCGGCACGGCGGGCGGCTTCGAGCTCTACGTGCAGGCGCGCACCGATCCCGACCCTGCGCGCCTTTACCAGATCAACCAGGCCTTCCTGCAGGCGCTGCGCGAGCATCCGAGCCTCACCGGCATCAACTCGTTCTTCCGCCCGACCGTGCCGCAGCTCAAGGTGGAGGTCGACCGCGAGAAGGCGCTCGCCCTCGGCGTTCCGGTGCAGGACGTGTTCGACGCGCTGAGCAGCACCATGGCGGCCCTCTATGTGAACGACTTCAACAAGTTCGGCCGCACCTACCGCGTGCAGATGCAGGCCGACGCGCCGTACCGTGCGCAGCCCGAGGACCTCGGCGCGGTCTATGTGCGCTCGACCACCACGCGCGACATGATTCCCCTGAAGGCGCTGATCCAGACCTCCAACGTCGTCGGCCCGGAGCAGATCGACCGCTTCAACGGCTTCGTCGCCGCGCGCGTGCTCGGCAGCGGGAAACCGGGCGTGTCCTCCGGCGAGGCGATCCAGGCGGTGGAGGAGGTGGCGGCGAAGGCGCTGCCCGAGGGCTACCAGATCGCCTGGGCCGGGCAGGCGTTCCAGGAAAAGCGCACCGGGCGGCAATCGGCCATCGCCTTCGGCCTCGCCATCGTCATGGTGTTCCTGATCCTCGCTGCGCTCTACGAGCGATGGCTGCTGCCCATTGCAGTCGTTTTTGCCGTCCCGTTCGCGGTGTTCGGCGCGCTCGGTTTCGTCGCCGCGCGCGGCCTCGAGAACGACATCTACTTCCAGATCGGCCTCGTGGTGCTGATCGGGCTCGCGGCGAAGAACGCGATCCTGATCGTGGAGTTCGCGCAGCAGGGCTTCCTCGAGGGCAAGTCGGCCATGGAGGCCGCGCTGAATGCGGCGCGGCTGCGGTTCCGTCCGATCATCATGACCTCGCTCGCCTTCGTGCTCGGCGTGATGCCGCTCATGCTTTCCACCGGCGCCGGCGCCGCCGCGCGCCGCTCGATGGGCACCGGCGTGGTGGGCGGCATGCTCGCCGCCACTTTCATCGCCACGCTCTTCGTGCCGCTCTTCTTCGTCGTCGCCGCGCGCCGGCGCAACACCCGCCCGGAGCCCAAGATTCGCGACGAGCTCGTCGCCAAATGAAAAACTGGCTCCTTTTCCCGCTGATTCTCGCGGGCTGCACCACCGTCGGCCCGGACTACAAGCGGCCGGATGTGGTGCCGCTGCCGAAGGAGTACACCGAGCCTGCGCCCGCGCAAACTTCGGCCGGCGCCACCGTGCCAGCCGACTGGTGGAGCCTCTACCAGGACGCGACGCTGAACGACCTGGTGGCCTCCGCCCGCAAGGGCAACGCCGACGTGCGGCTCGCCATCGCGCGCGTGCAGGAGGCGGAAGGGGCGCTGCGCGAAGTTCGCGCGTCCATTTTTCCCGAAGTCGTCGGCAACGCGAGCTACGTGCGCCAGGGCGTGAGCACGAAAGCCCAGCCGCCGGTGCCCGCCGGCATCGCCACGGTGCGGCCGAACTACCAGGGGCTCGTCTCGACGAGCTATGAAGTCGATTTCTGGGGCCGCGTTTCACGCGCGAACGAAGCGGCGCGCGCCACGCTGCTCTCGAACCAGCTGTCGCGCGACGTGGTCGACATCACGCTCGCCGGCGGCATCGCGCAGGCGTATTTCGCCCTGCGCTCGCTGGATGCGCAGATCGCGGTGCTCGACAATTCGATCCGCGTGCGCCGCGAGTCGCTCGACATCGCGCAGACCCGCTTGCAGGCCGGTCTCGCGCCCGAGCTCGATGTGTTCCAGGCGCAGGGCGCGCTGGCGGATGCGCTCGTGCAGCGGCGCGAGGCAACGCGGAGCCGCGCCCTCGTCGAGCACCAGCTTGCGCAGCTCGCGGCGCGTCCGGACCTGAAGATCGTGCCGGGCGATCTCTTCGCACTGCCGATGACGCCCGTGGCGCCGGCCGGGCTGCCGTCGGCGCTGCTCGACCGCCGCCCCGACATCCGCCAGGCGGAAGAGACGCTCGTCGCCGCCAACGCGCAGATCGGCATCGCGCGCGCCGCGCTCTTTCCCACGGTATCGCTGACCGCCGCGGCGGGCGTGCAGAGCGCACAGTTCGCCGATCTCGTCGGCGGCCCCGGCGCGGCGATCTGGAACGTCGGCGTCGCGTTATCGGCGCCGATCTTCGACGCCGGTCGGCGCAGCGCACGCGTGGACCAGGCAGCCGCCCGGCGCGAGCAGGCGGTGGCGGGCTACCAGCGCGCCATCGAGACGGGCTTTCGCGAAGTGGCCGACGCGCTCGTCAACGTGCAGCAGACGGGCGAGAGCGAGGCGGAGCTGAAGGACCGGCTCGACGCCGCGCGCAATGCGCTCGAGCTCTCGACGCTGCGCTACCAGTCCGGCTATTCGCCGTATCTCGAGGTGCTGGATGCGCAGCGCACGGCGAACGACGCCGAGCTCGCCTACGTGAGGAACCGCCAGTCGCGGCTCGCGTTCAGCGTGGATCTGATGAAGGCGCTCGGCGGGGGCTGGAACGCGGCGAAATGAGCGCCGCTTGAGAACTAGAAGCTGATCCCGGTCATCCTCTGCCCGATCGCCTGCACCGGGCCGAGCGGGTTCTTGTTCTCCTCGGTGCCCTGCAGGATCGGCTGGCCGCCGGTCAGCTTGTAGACGACCACGTTCTCCTTGAGGAGGATGAGGCCGTTGAAGCGCCAGCCGGTGGTCTGCGTCTCGCGGTAGAAGCCGAGGACATCCAGCACCACGTTGCCCTGGCGGTTCTTGTTCACCATGCTCTGCGTCACTTCGAAGCCGCGGCATTGGACCTTCGCCATGACGCAGTCGCGCACGCCCTGGTCCAGGTCCTGGACCGAGAACGACTGGTTCAGCATGAACTTCCGCATCACGTCGGCGTAGTTCAGGATCGCGATGTTCGGGTTTTCCGCCGGGTCGAGGTCCATGTGCCGCAGATCGGCGATGGTGGTCTGGCCGGGCACGATCTTGTCGAAGGTCTCCTGGGCGGCCTGGTAGGTCGGCCAGGGGCTGGCGGTCACTTCCTTGGATTTCGGCAGGAGCGCGCCGCAGCCCTGCAGCAGGCACGCCACCAACACGAGCGAAATGCGACCGGTCATGGGCCGCATCTTGTCTCAGCCACGCCGAGCCTCGCTGCAGGGCGCCGATAGTCCGCCCGGCGTCCGCGCCGCCCTTGTAGTCGACCCGCGACAACGCGTTCCACGGCGGCGCGACAGCGCGCGTCGCCGCGAATGCGCAGAATCCGGCCATGGGCTACCCGGACATCCAGCGCGCGCGAGAAGGTCGCAGCGCTCTGCAGCGGATCATCGAGAGCTATGCCGGCGACGGCGCCAACCTGCGCGCGCTGCGCCGCGTGGTGGATGTGTGCCGCGACATGTCCGAGGCGATCGACGACGACTACTGCCGCGAGAAGGTGCGCGTCATCGCGGAGTTCTCGGCCGAGCTGCTGTCGCGCGACCAACATCGCGCCCGCGGCACGATCCCGGGCGTGGATTTCCTGCGCCGGCAGATCCACGGCGCGCTGGAGCTCCTGGAGAGCCGGCTCTACAGCCTGGAGCGGACGCGCCGCTTCGGCCAGCAAGCGTTCACCCGCGCAGCCTTCGGCGTCCCGGCCCGCTAGTTCTTACCTCCGAGGCGCTGTTCTGGTGCCGAGGAAGGGACTCGAACCCCCACAGTGTTGCCACCGCTAGGACCTGAACCTAGTGCGTCTACCAATTCCGCCACCTCGGCAGGGGCGGCCGCGATTTTAGCCGAAAATAGCAGGCACGTTGTCCAAGAAAGCCAAAAGAACCGCCCTGCGCCGCCGCGCTCGAACCGAGCGCATTGACTCACCCGTGGACGACGATTACTCGCGCGAGATCCTGCGCGAGCTCGAGCGCGCGGGCGAGCCGCTCAGCGTGCGCGAGCTCGCCCAGCAGCTCGGCATCCGCGCGCGCGAGCAGCGCGCGTTCAAGGCCGGCGTCGCCGCGCTCGAGCGCTCCGGGCAGGTGATGCAGAACCGCGCCGGCGCGCTGCTCGTCGCGCGCAAGATCGCGCTCGTCTCGGGCCGGGTGGAAGGGCATCCCGACGGCCACGGCTTCCTTGTTCCGGACGAAGGTGGCCCATCCGTGTTCCTGCCGCCGCACGAGATGGGCAAGCTCATGCACGGCGATCGCGCCGCGGTGCGCGTCGGCGGCCATGATTCGCGCGGCCGCCCGGTCGGCGCGATCGTCGACGTGCTCGAGCGCGCGAAGCGCCGCATCGTCGGGCGCCTGCACGACGAGCGCGGCGTGATGGTGCTCGTGCCCGAGGACCGGCGCATCGCGCGCGACATCCTCGTGCCGCCGGATGCGGCGCGGAAAGCGAAGCCCGGCGAAATCGTCACCGTGGACCTGATCGAGCCGCCGGCGCCCCATGCGCAGCCGATCGGCCGCATCGCCGAGGTGCTCGGCCATCACGCCGACCCCGGCATGGAGATCGAGATCGCGCTGCGCAAGTTCGACCTGCCGCATCGCTTCTCCAAGCAGGCCCTCGCGCTGGCGAAGTCCATCCCGGACGAGGTGCGCGAGGAGGACGCGCGCGGCCGGCGCGACCTGCGCGAGCTGGAATTCGTCACCATCGACGGCGAGACCGCGAAGGACTTCGACGACGCCGTCTTCTGCAAGCGCGAAGGAAAGGGTTTCAGGCTCTGGGTCGCCATCGCCGACGTCAGCCACTACGTGCAGCACGGGGATGCGCTCGACCGCGATGCGCTCGAGCGCGGCACGTCCGTGTACTTCCCGCGCCGCGTGATCCCGATGCTGCCCGAGAAGCTCTCGAACGGCATCTGCTCGCTCAACCCGAACGTCGAGCGCCTGGCGATGGTGTGCGAGGTGGCGATCTCGGCGGCGGGCGAGCTCGGCCGCTCCGAGTTCTATCCGGCGGTGTTCCGCTCCAAGGCGCGCCTTACCTACACCCAGGTGTGGGCCGATCTTTCCGCTGGCAGGGCGCCCGAGCACATTTCCCGGCTGTACGAGCTGTTCAAGGTGCTCTTCCATTCGCGCGAGAAGCGCGGCGCCATCGACTTCGAGACCGTCGAGACGAGGATGGTGTTCGACCCGAAGGGCAAGATCGAGAAGATCGTGCCCGAGGCGCGCAACGACGCGCACCGCATCATCGAGGAATGCATGCTGGCGGCGAACGTGTGCGCCGGCAACTTCATCGCCTCGCGCAAGCAGCCGGTGCTCTACCGCGTGCACGACGTGCCGTCGGAGGAGAAGGTCGCCGCCCTGCGCGCGTTCCTCGCCGAGCTCGGCCTCGCGCTGCCCGGCGGCGAGATCCCCCAGCCGAAGGACTACGCGCAGCTCATCGAGAAGATCAAGGGCCGGCCCGACTTCAACCTGCTGCAGACGGTGCTTTTGCGCTCGCTCAAGCAGGCGATGTACACGCCGGAGAACGTCGGCCACTTCGGGCTCGCGTATGAAGCGTACGTGCACTTCACCTCGCCGATCCGGCGCTATCCGGACCTCCTCGTGCACCGGGCCATCAAGGCCCTTCTTGCCGGCAGGAAATATGGCACCGAGCTGGACTGGGAAGGCCTCGGCCGCCATTGCTCGGAGACCGAGCGCCGCGCCGACGACGCGAGCCGCGACGTGGAGAGCTGGCTGAAGTGCTACTACATGCGCGACCACGTGGGCGAGACCTTCGCCGGCACGATCACCGGCGTGGTGCCGTTCGGGCTCTTCGTCACGCTGGACGATTACTACGTCGACGGCCTCGTGCACATCTCCGAGCTCGGCCGCGACTACTTCCAGTACGACGGCGCGCGCCACATGCTGTTCGGCGAGCGCACGAAGAAGCGCTTCCGCCTCGCCGATCGGATGAGCGTGAAGCTCGTCAGGGTGGATGTCGACCAGCGCAAGATCGACCTGGTCCCGGCACAGGATGACGCGCGAAAAAGAACCTAGGGTGGTGCTGGGTTTCCACGCCGTGTTCGCGCGCCTGCGCGCGGACCCGGCGTCGGTAGTCGAAATCTTCCTCGACGAAGCGCGCAACGACGCCCGCGGACGCGACCTGATTGCGCTCGCCGGGCGTCACCACGTGCGCCTCATGCGGGTGCCGACGAAGCGGCTCGACGGCTTCGATGCCGGCGGCCGCCACCAGGGCGTCGTCGCGCGGGTGACGGTGAAGACGCTCGGCGACGACCTGGACGACGTGCTGCGCGATGTCGAGCATCCGCTGCTCCTCGTCCTCGACGGCGTGACCGACCCGCATAACCTCGGCGCCTGCCTGCGCGTGGCGAACGGGGCCGGCGCGCACGCCGTGATCGCGCCCAAGGATCGCTCGGCGGGCATCACGCCGACGGTGTCGAAGGTGGCGAGCGGCGCGGCGGAGGCGACGCCCTACCTCATGGTGACGAACCTCGCGCGCACGCTGGGCGAGCTGAAGGAACGCAACATCTGGATCGTCGGCGCCGACGAGCGTGCGGAGAGGACGCTCTACGAGGCGGACCTGCCGCAGTCGATCGCCTGGGTGCTGGGCGCCGAAGGCGAGGGCATGCGGCGCCTCACGCGCGAGAACTGCGACCTGCTGGTGCGAATCCCGATGGCGGGCGAGGTGGAGAGCCTCAACGTGTCGGTGTCGGCGGGGGTGTGCCTGTTCGAGTCGGTGCGGCGGCGGCAAAAATAAACGGGGTCAGAAGAAATAAATGGGGTCAGACCCCATTTACTGAAGCTTCGCGCGAAACCGTAAATGGGGTCTGACCCCATTTATTTTTTCAGCACGGCGATGCCCATCGCCGGCGAATCAGGCGACGGCGAGGAGGACGACGAGCCTGCGCCGCTCACCGAGTTCTTCAGGCTGGCGACGTTGTCGAGATTCAGCTTGCTCGCGAGCGCCTGCAGCGGGCCAAGCGGATCGCTGTTCTCCGTGAGCTGCTGGATGCGCGGCTGGCCGGCGGTCAGCGTATAGACCACCACGCCGTCCTTCATGAGAATCAGGCCGTTGAAGCGCCAGCCGGCGGTCTGCGTCTCGCGGTGGACCTTGATCACGTCGAGCGCCGCGTTGCCGATGCGCTTGCTTTGCGTCGAGACGTAGTTCACCTCATAAGCGGTGCA
>Ga0070681_10001553_pt1 | contig 20347 bp, 17 predicted proteins | sample KBSC83BmetaG_FD_65650 | JGI IMG/M metagenome (GOLD analysis project Ga0070681, IMG submission 65650) | Corn rhizosphere microbial communities from Kellogg Biological Station, Michigan, USA - KBS C8-3B metaG | ecosystem: Host-associated > Plants > Roots > Rhizosphere | place: USA: Michigan... | reverse complement strand
ATTACCCGTAGGTGCGGTGGACTTCGTCGGCGTGTTGGCGTACTCGATCAGGAGCTCCTCGATGCGGCCGAACACATCCTGCAGGAGTCGCGAATCGGGCAACGTGGTCACCCGGAAGTGATCCCGATAGGGCACGTTGAAGCTGACGCCCGGAACGATCAGAACGTGCTTCTTCTCCAGCAGATCGAGCGCGAACTGTTGATCATCGAAGTCCGGCAGCGCCTTCTTGTCCACGCCGATGAATGCGTACATTGAGCCCGCGGGCGGCTCGAGCTTCAGGAATCGGCTTGCCTTGGCCGCACTCACGATCGCTCGTCGCGATTCATAGAGGCGGCCCCCCGGCGAAATGAGTTCCTTGATGCTCTGATAGCCGCCCAGCGCGGTTTGCACCGCCCACTGACCGACAGCGTTGCTGCACAAGCGCAGGGAGCTCAGCAGCTCCAGCGCATTGAAATAATCGCTCGCGCCATGGGTTCGGCCCGAGAACACCGCCCAACCGACCCGGTAACCGCAAGCGCGGTAGACCTTGGACAATCCGGACATCGTGCAGCACAACGTATCGTTAACGAGCGTCGCCATCGGCACGTGCTCGATGCCGTCGTACGTCATCTGATCGTAAATCTCATCGCAGAGCACGATCAGGCTGTGCCGCTCCGCCACGCTTACGAGCGCTTCGAGGACGTGTCGCGGGTACACCGCGCCCGTCGGGTTGTTCGGGTTGATGACGACGATCGCGCGTGTGCGCGAAGTGATGAGCTTTTCGATCTCTTCCGGATCCGGAACGAAGTTGTTCTCGGGGCGGCAGGGATAGTGAACCGCGCGTCCCCGATTAAGGGTGACCGCCGCGGTCCAGAGCGGATAGTCAGGGCTCGGGACGAGCACTTCGTCCCCGTCGTTCAGCAACGCACGCAGCACGAGATCGATGAGCTCACTGACACCGTTGCCGAGAAATACCTCCTCGGCCGTGACTCCGGTAACACCACGCGCCTGCTGCTGCATCACGATCGCTTCGCGCGCGGGGAAGATCCCCTTCTGGTGGCAATAGCCCTCCGCCTCGGCGAGGTTCTCGATCATCGCCAGCCGCATGGTCTCCGGGGTGCGAAACCCGAATGCCTTCGGGTTGCCGATGTTCAACAGCGCGATCTCATAGCCCTGCCGCTCGAGCTCATGAGCCCGGCGGGCCAGGCGGCCGCGGATCTCATAGCGAACGTGGCGAAGAGACTCGCTCGGGCGGACATGCGATTCAGTTTTCATTGGCCGGCTTTGCAGGTCGGAAAGTGCGTCAGTACGGGCCCCCTGAGCATATCAAGGAGACGGTGCCGCGTCCCCGGCGGCTCCGCCAGCCTGAGATCCAGTGCCGTCACGGCGGGCGGCTCTCATTTGCGGCTCTACAGCTCTCGCCACCTGTGGCAGGCCACCTCTCCCTCGGCCCCTGTGGGCTCCCAGGAGGGCCGCTGATCCCTGCACACCTCGATGGCGTGGGGGCACCGGGTCCGGTACACGCAGCCGCTCGGGGGCGCCAGCGGCGACGGCGGTTCACCCAGAATGGATCGGGCGAAGCGTCCAGGCTGGATGTCGGGGTCCGAGACGGGCACGGCGTCCAGGAGGGCTCGGGAGTATGGGTGTCGCGGCCGCGTGTACAGCTGGGACGCCGCCGCCAGTTCCATCATGCGTCCCATGTACAGCACCAGAATCCTGTCACACAGGCGTCTGACAACAGCGAGGTTATGGCTGACGAACAGGAGCGAGGTGCCCGACTGCCGTTTGAGGTTCTGCAGCAGCGCAACGATCTGCGCCTGTACTGAGACGTCCAGAGCGCTTACCGGCTCATCACAAATCAGGACGCTTGGTTTCAGCACCATCGCGCGAGCGATGCCGACGCGCTGACACTGGCCTCCACTCAACTCGTGAGGGAAACGAGTCGCCATTTCCGAGCCCAGGCCGACGTTGCGCAGGGCCTCCATCACGGCGGCGCTCAGTTCACCTGGCCTTAGATCGCTGCGATGAACGAGCAACGGTTCAGCGATCGCCTCGCCCACGCTCATCCGTGGGTCGAGGCTCGCGAGAGGATCCTGAAAAACGATCTGCAGGTCGCGGCGCAGCGGTTTCAGTTGGTGCGACGACAGGCCCGCCACCTCGCGCCCCATCCACACAACCTGCCCGCCTTGGGGATGAATGAGCTGCAGCACCGCCCGAGCGAGGGTCGACTTCCCTGACCCGGACTCCCCAACGACACCAACCGCCTCCCCCGCGCGCAATTCGAAGGAAACATCGTCGACGGCCCGCAATTCGGCCCTTTTACCCAACAGCCCGCGTCGCACGGGAAAGCTGACACTGAGGCGCGAGACGCTCAGCGGTGGCTCCTTGGCCACCGCCGCGGCGCTTGCGGGCATCTCGCCCGGTCCCGGCTCATCAACCTTTGGCAGCGCCGCCAACAGCTCCTTCGTGTACGGAGTGCGCGGGTTCTTGAACACGGCGTCGACCGTGTTCATCTCCACGACGCAGCCGGCACGCATGACGGCGACGCGGTCGGCCACGCCCGCGATGACTCCAAGGTCGTGCGTTATCAACACCATCGCCATTGCCCGTTCGCGCTTGAGTTCGCCGAGCAGCGCCAGGATTTGCGCTTGGACGGTAACGTCGAGCGCGGTAGTGGGTTCGTCGGCGATCAAGAGACGCGGCTGACAGGCGAGCGCAATCGCAAGCATCACTCGCTGGCGCATGCCACCCGACAGCTCATGTGGGAATTCAGTCATTCTCCGCTCGGGATCCGTCATGCGGACCCGCCGCATGAGCGCGAGAGCTCTGAGCCGCGCTTCCTTCCAGGGCAGCCCGAGATGCACGACGAGCGGCTCGGCGATCTGATCGCCCACCGTGACGTGCGGCGTCAACGAAGTCATCGGGTCCTGAAAGACCATCCCGATGCTCAGGCCCCGAACCTTGTCCAGCTCCTTCGGACGCTGTTCCAACAGCGAAATCGACCCGAACGTCGCACGACCGCGCGCGCGTCCGTTGGGCGCAAGGAGTCCCATCGCCGCCATGAAGGCCTGGCTTTTGCCTGCGCCCGACTCTCCAACGATGCCCAGGCACTCGCCCGCCTTCACGCTCAGCGTCACACCCCGTACTGCGGCGATCTCTCCCTGGTCAGTCGTGAAGTCGACGGACAGGTTCTCCAGGCGTAACACCGCGTCGTCGGGCGGGGAGCTTTCGCTCACTGGCGCGCCTCCGTCCGGAGGCGTTCCTCACGTGGATCCAGCGCATCCCGCAGCCCATCCCCGACCGCATTGAAACAAAGGAGCAGCACCAGCAACACCGCCGCCGGGATCACCAGCATCCAGGGAGCGGATTGCATCTCCTGAGCGCCCTCATTGATGAGGCTGCCGAGGCTGGCGAGCGGCTCCTGCACACCCACTCCAAGGAAGCTCAGAAAGCTCTCGAAGAGAATCATCTGCGGGATGGTGAGCGTCGCGTAGATGGCGATCGGCCCGACGAGATTCGGGATGACATGCCGCGCGAGAATTCCCGGTGTGCTCACGCCGGTCGCTCGGGCAGCTTCTATGAACTCGCGGTTCTTCAGTGCGAGCGTTTGGCCACGGACAATGCGTGCGGTTGTCAGCCATCCGACGGCGCCGATCGCAACGAACAATCCCGTGAGGCTTGCGCCCCCGAACACCGTGGCGAAGATGATCACGATGAAAAGGTACGGCAAGGAATAAAGCACATCGACGAATCTCATCATGATCTCGTCCGCGCGTCCGCCCACGTACCCTGCAACCGACCCCCACACGACGCCGATGACGAGACTGACCGCCGTTGCAAGCAAACCGACGAGCAGCGAGATGCGCACGCCGAACAGCGTTCGCACGAAGAGGTCGCGCCCCAGGCGATCGGTGCCGAACCAGTGCGAGGATTGCGGAGCAGTCGCAAGGTGCCGCCAGTCGAGTGCGTCGTATGCGTACGGGCTCAACAACGGTCCGAGCACGGCGACGACGGCGATCAACGCGATGACACCCGCGGCGCCGATCGTTACCCAATCGCGTTGTAGGCGTCTGCGGGCACTGCTCCAGACGCTTTGTGCTCCAACGACGCTCTCAGTCATGCCGTACGCGCGGATCGAGCCAGCCGTAGAGCAGATCGGCAACGAGGTTGAGCACTAAAGTGAGCACGCCGTAGACGATGATCATCCCCATGATGAGTGTGTAGTCGCGATTGATGGCGCCCTGCACGAGGTAGCGACCGGTGCCGGGAAGGCCGAACACGGTCTCCACCACGAGTGAGCCGGTGATCACGAACGCGACGGCCGGGCCGAGGTAACTGACGACCGGAAGCAAGGCTGGCCGCAGCACATGTCGAAACAAAATCCGCAGTTCACCCAAACCACGCGCCCGCGCGGTGCGAACGAAATTTGCGCGCAGCACCTCGAGGACACTGCCGCGCATGAGTCGAGCCACGTAAGCGATGATAGGCAGGGCGAGCGTCAGCACGGGCAACACCAGGTATTGCGGCGCCCCGCTCTCCCACCCAGCCACGGGAAGCCAGTGCAGGTAGAGGCCGAAGACCAGCGCCAGCAAGGGGCCCACCACGAAGCTGGGAAGTGCGATGCCCAAGGCCACGAACCCGGCTATGCCGTAGTCGGTGGCGGTGTTGCGCCGCAAGGCAGCCAGCATCCCCAGGGGAACCCCCACGAGCACGGCGAGCAGCACGGCTGAGGCTCCAATCGTCAGGCTCACCGGCAGCCCCTGAGCGATCAATTCAGCCACGCTGAAATCCCGTTGCTTGAGGGAGGGCCCGAAGTCGCCTTGTAGCAAATGCCCCACATAGCGGAGGTACTGCTGCGCGAGCGGCTGATCGAACCCGTAAGCCCGGTCCAGATTGGCACGCACCTGAGGCGGCAGGGGGTGCTCGAGGTCGAACGGACCCCCGGGCGCTAATCGGACGATGAAGAAGGACGCGGTGACAATCACCGCCAGGGTAGGGACGATTCCGGCGATGCGACGAACGGTGTACCGAAGCATTGACAACGTCTCTCAGCGCCTCCCGCGACTTCTGCGCCGCAGTCTAGCGTCCCCCCGGCTCGAATGCTTACAGGCAAAAAGCGCGCCTTTTTGCCACCCGTTTGGGTGGACCCGGCCACTCCCTCCGCGCAAAGCGCCGCACGCGACTTTGCCCCGATCGACGAGAAACTAAAGATTAGTCAAGTACGGCCAAAACGCGGGGCGAAAACCGTACCTGCGCATTGCGCTTGCGCCGGAACACTTTCTAAACTGTCAACAGTGAACGCGGCATTCCCACACGAGCAGCAACGATCCATGGAATCGACTCGCCCGATCCGTGCCCTGGTGCGTGGCCTCGACGCTCTCACGATGCTGAATTTGCGCAACGGCGCGACGGTCTCCGAAATCGCCCAACAGATCCGGCTGCCGCGTACGACAACGTACCGCATCCTCGAGACTCTCACCCATGCCGGGTATGTTTATCGCGATCCGGCGGACGACCGCTACCGCCTGACCATCATGGTTCACCGTCTGGCCGATGGCTTTGACGATGACGCGTGGGTCACGCAGGTCGCGCGACCATGTATCGATGAACTGGGCAAAGAAGTTCTCTGGCCCGTTGCGGTCGTATCGCTTTCCGGCACGCAAATGCTGGTGCGCGAAACCACCGATCATCGCAGCCCGCTCGCCATCGAGCGCCTGTCCGCCGGCGTGCGCCTCCCGCTGCTGAGCACCGCAGCAGGCCGCGCGCATCTGGCCTTCTGTCCCGCCGCGCAGCGTGAATCGCTGTTGGAAATTCTGCGCCGGTCCACGGCTGAAGCCGACAAGCTCGCGCACAACCGGCCGGAGCTCGACAAGATTCTCGAAGACACCCGCGCCCGCGGCTTTGCAAGCGCCATTCACCCGCGACGGGTCTCGGATGAGGTGACCATGGCGGTGCCCGTCCTCCTCGAGGACCGCGTGCTCGCCTCCGTGGTGGTGCGCTTCGCCGAAACCGCTGTTCCGTTCAAGGTTGCCGTGGAGCGCTTCATTCCGAAGCTCCGCGAGACAGCCCACCGCATTCGCCAGGGGTTCACGGAGCAGCAGCGCAACCCGCCCTATCGCCAGCCCCAGGTCGCTCCGGTTCGCTAGCCACATTCGCTTGCGCGCGGCGGCTGCGATGCCGGCGCGCCCCAGGGCGCCCCCGGCAGCGCCCAACCGCCCTCCCCCGACCCGCTATACTGATGAGCTGGCTCTCAGCTTGGCGGAGTACCCATGAAGCGGATCCTTGTAGGGATCAAGCGAGTTGTCGATTACAACGTGCGCATACGCGTGAAGCCCGATAACTCGGGTGTGATCACGGATGGGGTGAAGATGAGCATCAACCCCTTCGACGAGATCGCGCTCGAAGAAGCCATTCGCATCAAGGAGCGCGGAGGCGCCGAGGAAGTGGTGGTCGCGACCATTGGCCCGGCCGACACACAGCAGCAATTGCGCACTGCACTCGCCATGGGCGCCGATCGCGCGATCCTCGTTCAGGCCGACGGGGTCATCGAGCCTCCGGTCGCCGCCCGCGTATTTCAGAAGCTCGCCGAGCGTGAGCAACCGCTGCTGGTGATCCTCGGCAAGCAGGCAATCGACGACGACAACAGCCAGACGGGACAGATGCTGGCTGCGCTTTGGAATCGGCCTCAAGCGACGTTCGCATCGAAGGTGGAGATCTCCGAGGGAAAGGCCCGCGTAACGCGCGAAGTCGACGCCGGGCTCGAAACTCTCGAAGTCGATCTGCCGGCGGTCGTGACGACTGATCTGCGCCTCAATGAGCCGCGCTACGTGAAGCTCCCGGAAATCATGAAGGCGAAGAAAAAGCCCTTGGACGCGCTTCCACTGGGCACGCTGGGCGTCGAAGCGAAACAGAGGCTCAAGCTTGTGAAGTTCGAGCCGCCCGCTCAACGCCAGAAAGGCGTGCGAGTTAAGGATGCCGCAGAGCTGGTCGAGGCGCTGCGTAAGAAAGGACTCGTCCGATGAGTGCCAAGATTCTGATCGTTGCAGAGCACGACGGCTCCAAGCTCAACCCAAGCACGGCGAAGTGCGTGACCTGCGCGCGCGCCATTCAGGGTGCGGAGATTACGGTCCTCGTGTGTGCGGCCGACTCTGCGGGGATCGCCGCGCAGGCTGCACAATTAAACGGCGTCAGTCGCGTAGTAAAGGTCGACAACGCGGCAAATGCGCATCTGCTTGCCGCGGTCCTCGCTCCGCAAATCGCGGCGCTGGCGCAGCCCTACTCGCACGTACTCGGCCCCTCGACGACCTTCGGCAAAGACCTGATGCCTCGAGTCGCCGCGCTTCTGGATACGGCCCAAATCAGCGACATCATGGCTGCGGAAAGCGCAACGCGCTTCCGTCGGCCGATCTATGCGGGCAATGCGATCGTCACTGTCGAGGTAGACCCCGGCACCAAAGTCGTCGGAACAGTGCGAATCGCATCGTTCGAGGCCTCGCCCGGGGGTGGGAGTGCGCCGGTTGAATCAGCCTCGCCGAACGTCGAGCTGCCCACCCACACCCGCTTCGTGTCGGTCTCGGCCGCACGCAGTGACCGGCCTGACCTGCAGACTGCAGCGCGGGTGGTTTCGGGCGGACGGGCATTGGGGAGCGCTGAGGGCTTTCAGACTCTCTACAAGCTGGCCGACAAGCTGGGCGCAGCCGTGGGAGCCTCCCGCGCTGCCGTAGACGCTGGGTACGCGCCTAATGAGCTTCAGGTGGGCCAGACCGGCAAGATCATCGCGCCGGAGCTGTACATCGCCATTGGCATCTCGGGGGCAATCCAGCACCTCACGGGAATCAAGGACGCCCGGACGATCGTGGCGATCAACAAAGATGGGGAAGCGCCAATATTCGAGGTTGCCGACATCGGGTTGGTCGGCGACCTGTTCCAGATCGTGCCGGAGCTTGAAAAACTGCTCGGCTAGTTAATGGGCGCGAAGTCGCCTTCGGCGCTTCGCGCGGAGTCAGGGCCGTCAGCTAGCTCACGCGGCGCGCAAAAAGCGTGGTTTTTGCGCGCGTGCCAACCGTCGGGGCGGCTCGTTCAGAGCTGCCCTAGGACATGTTCCGCCGATGACACTTTGAACTGCCCCGGCGCCTCGATGTTCACCTGCTTGGCGACGCCGTCCTGCACCAGAACGGAGAAGCGCTGGCCGCGGGTGCCCATGCCGAATTTGGTGCCATCGAGCTCCAGGCCCAACGCCTTGGCGTAATCGCCATTCCCGTCGGCGAGCATGAGGATCTTGTCGCCAACGTTGGACGCCTTGCCCCAGGCGTTCATGACGAACACGTCGTTCACCGCCATGCAGGCGAGCGTATCGACGCCCTTCGCCTTCAGTTGCTCGGCGAGTTGCACGAATCCCGGCAAGTGTTTGGCATCACACGTCGGAGTGAAAGCGCCCGGCACCGAGAACAGCACCACCTTCTTGCCCTTGAACAGCTCCTCGGTGGAGACATCCTTCGGGCCTTCCTTGGTCATCGTCTTCAGCGTGCCCGAAGGCATGCGATCGCCAGCCTTGATCGTCATGAGCGTCCCCTTTGCGGATCAGGCCTGTTTGGCGTGCAGCGACCAGAGATTTGCGATCCGCTCGAGATTCGGGTCGCCCTTGACCTGCTTGAAGGACTTCATCGCGTCGTCCTTCTTGCCGGACTTCAATTGCGCGATTCCCAGCAGCAGGCGCGCCTCGGCCTCGTTCTTCACGCTCCCCTTCTTCAGCCCCTTGTCCAGGAACTCAGCGGCCTTGTCGTACTGGCTGTAGCCGAGGTACGCGAGGCCCACCCCGACGTCTTTGTCACCCGTCGCCGCGGCATCGGCCTCGGTTCCCGCCTTGCCCAGCGACTGCTTGTCCGCTTCGGCAGCCTTCTGAGCGGACGCCAGCAGGCGCTTGTTCTTGTCCTGCGAGCGCGCATCCGTGAAGACATTCTTCTGGAAACCCTTCTCCAGGATCTTCTGCGCCTCACCCGGCGAACCCTGCTCGATCGCGAGCTGCGCCATCTCCGTGTAGTCCTCGGGTTTCTTGAGGACGTCCACCTCGGAGGCCAGGCGGTACGTGTTCATCAGGCTGCGATCGTTGATGTTCTGCGCTTGGAACATCGCGTACACGAGGTTCTGCCAGTATTCGGTCTTGGGGTGGTAGGTGACCAGCTTCTCGAGGGTCTTGGTCACGCACTCATCGTCCCCGAGCTTCAGGCATGAGCTCTGTTCCAGTAGGAGCGTGTCCTCCTTCGGAGCCTTGCCCGCCTTGATCTCGCTGTCGATGTACTGCTCGGTGAACTGCTTGGTGTTCTTGTAGTCGTTCTTCAGGTAGTACGCCTGCGCCACGATCGTGTAGATCGACTCCTCGTTCTCACCCGCTTTGATGGCCTTGTTGCCGAACTCGATGGCCTTGTCGTAATTCTTCAGCTGGTAGTTGACGCCGGCCAGCTGTTTCGCGCGGGCCCCGAGCTCGCTCTGCGGCACATACTGCGAGCCGATATTCGCTTCCCACGCCTTCTCGGCGGCCGCCAGATCGTTGGTATGGGCGTACGCGTAGGCCGACAGCTCATTGATCACGTACTCGTCGTACGGGGTTTTGGGATTGATGGCCTCGGCTTCCTTCAGCTTCGCCAGCGCCTCGGGGTACTTCTTGGCGTTGCTGGCGTCCTGGGCCGCCTTCAGCGGCTTGGCCAGTTTCGCGCTGACGTTGTTCTTGCCCTTGTCGTCTTTCTTGTCCTTTTCCTCATGCGCGGCGCGGCTCTCCTGGCCGTGCGCCGGCGGCGCCACCCACAGGAACGCGCCACCCGCCAGGCTCGCGCATACGCCCCAGGCCACCAACCGGCTCAGTCCACCCTTGATGCTGTTCATCTGCGTTCTCATCTCAGTCACCGAAATCCATGTTGACGAATCCGATCCGCTTCATGTGGTTGCGCTGCGCGGCCGCGAGGACCTTGGCCACGAAGTCGTATTTCACGCGCCGATCGGGTCGCAGGTGAATCTCAGGCTGTGGATCCTTCTGCGCTTCCGAGTGGAAATAGCCCTCCAGCGTGCTGAGGCTGGGTACCGTGGTGCCGTTCCACACCACCGTGCCGTCGAAGTCGATTTCCAGATCGATCACTTCCGGCTTGACCTGGTTCTCCGGCGGCTTCGCGTTGGGATTGGGCATGTCCAGCTTGACCGCGTGGGTCATGATCGGGAGGGACACGATCAGCGTCACCAGCAACACGAGCATCACGTCGATGAGCGGCGTCGTGTTGATGTCGCACATCTCCTTACCTTCGGCTGAGCCGACACTCATTGCCATGGTCGTGCCCTCCTACTGTCCCGCAGCCGCCGCGGCGGCCGCCGAGACGCCGATGCCGTGATCGGGTTCGGTAATGAAGCCCACCTTCTGGACGCCGCCGCGCTGGATGGTCCAGATCACCCGGCCGACCGCCTCGTACCGGGATTCCTTGTCCGCGCGGATGTGGATTTCCGGTTGCGGCTTGATCACCGCGACGGACTTCACCAGATCCAGCAGCTGCTGCTTGTTGGTCTTCCCTTCCTTCCAGTAGATGTTGCCGTCCTTGTCGACCGACACCACGATGTTCTCGGGCTTCGTCTGCGTGGGGATGTTGACCGCCTTGGGCAGGTCCACCTTCACGTTCTTGTTGATCACCGGAATCGTGATCAAAAAGATGATCAGGAGCACCAACATGACGTCGACCAGCGGCGTCGTGTTGATGGCTGCCATGACCGTCTGCTCTTCACCCGAGCCGGGTCCAACGCTCATCGACATAAATCAGTGCCTCGCTTCGAGAGTCCGGCTTACTTCCGCACCGCCGCCGCAGGGGCCGCCGCGGACCGGGCGCCACCCATCTCGTTGCTGCCGATGCGCGCGCCGCTCACCAGATAGGCATGCAGATCGCTGGCGAAGTTCCGGAGCGCGTCCTGGATGCCCTTGTTGCGTCCGAGGAGCCAGTTGTAGCCCATGACCGCGGGCACCGCGCACAGCAGGCCGAGCGCCGTCATGATGAGCGCCTCGCCGACGGGACCGGCGACCTTGTCGATGCTCGCCTGGCCGGCCAGACCGATGCTCTGCAGGGCGCCCAGAATGCCCCACACCGTGCCGAAGAGGCCGACGAACGGGGAGACCGAGCCGACGGTGGCCAGCAGGCCCAGCCCACCGGAGAGCTTGCTCTGCACCTGGTCGACCGAGCGCTGCAGGGACATGGTGATCCACTCGTGCAGGTCGATGCGGTCGGTCAGGCGGCCGTCGTGGTGCGATGCCGCGCGCAGCCCGTCCTCGGCGATATAGCGGAAGTCGTCGCCCTTCTTCAGGCGCTCGACGCCGTCCTTGATCGACGGGGCCGTCCAGAACTGCTTCTCCACGACACGGGAGGCCTGCTTCAGCTTTCTCTGATCCCAGAGCTTCGTGAAGATCACGTACCAGGAGGAGAGGGACATGAGCAGCAGCAGGATGAGCACTGCGCGGGAGACGAAGTCATGGGAGTTCCAGAGGGCTCCCAGACCGTATGGGTTGTCGACGGACTGTGCGGCTTGATTTTCCATAGTTTCCTCGAATCACAAAAAAGCCGGACTCTTGCGGGTCCGGCGTCTGAATCAGTGGTTAATGGAGCTCGAATTTGACCTTGAAGTTCAGGCACGACGTCACGGGCTGCCCGTCCTCGGTGCCGGGCGTGTAGTGCCCCGAACCCGCCTTGGCCAGTTTGACGGCGCCTTCATCCAGCCGGGCGTTCCCGGAAGTCTGGGCTACTGTCGGCTCTTCCGTGAGCTTCCCTTTACCATCGACGCAAGCGTGGACGGTAACCGAACCCTCCTCACCGAGGCGCTTCGACGAGGGGGGGTAGTAATCCTCGGAGTTCGGGAATCCTTTGCCGGGCTTCGCGCCGACCCGGTTGACCGCCTTGGGCGGTGGCGGTGGCGGCGGCGGCGCGACGATGTGTTTGTCGGTCACGTCCGTGATCGCGGTCGATTGCGTCTCGACGGGCAGATCGATCGTGACCTCGGGAGGCGGGACTTCCACCGGCGGGTGCTCCATCTGCGGCGGCGGCGGTGGCGGCGGTTCGTCGTGTTTCTGTACCTCTTCGACGATATCGGTCTGGATTGGCGGAGCGATCGCCTCCACCATCCGCCGAGCCAGTCCGGTAGCCAGAGCCCAGGCGAGGAACCCGTGGATGCCGACAATCAGCACGAAAACGGCTGCGCGGCGTGAGAAGAACGATGTGTCGTGAGATTGTGCGTAGGCCATTGTATGAAGACGATGTCTGTTACCTAACCGGAAACATCGGATCGAAAGTCAAGCGCCGCAAAGTAGCCGTCTTTAACTCTGCCCGCAAGTTATGGGATCCGGACTTGCATCGGCCGGGGCCCCGGGCGCTCACCGGCTCATCAACTTTTGTCACGTGCGCGCGCGGCGCGCAGCTAGTAGTGCGCGCTGGCAATCGTTTCCCCCTGACTAGTTCGTATACGACGCGCCCATCGAAACGCAGCGTCGCGCGCATCGTCGGATGCTGGACGAACTCTAACCGCTGACCAGTGCAACTGACAACTCCGCTCCAGCTCAAGAATTCGTTGGAGATGGCTGAATAGGTTCGGTGACCGCACCCGTCGAGGCGCTCCCGACGAGGCGTGCGTACTTCGCAAGGACGCCCGCGCTGGCGTACGCCTTCCGGGGTTTCCACGCGGCGCGGCGCTTGCGCAATTCAGCGGCGGAAACGTCAACTGAAATGCTGCGTTTCTCCGCGTCGATCGTGATTCTGTCGCCGTTTCGCAGCAGCCCTATCGGGCCGCCCACGGCGGCCTCCGGTGAGATATGGCCAACCACGAAACCGTGACTCCCTCCCGAGAAGCGCCCGTCCGTGATCAGCGCCACTTTATCGCCGAGGCCGCGTCCCATGATGGCGCCCGTCGGACTGAGCATTTCCCGCATGCCCGGTCCGCCCTTCGGTCCTTCATGTCGGATCACCACAACATCCCCGGCCCGTACCACGCCATCGAGGATCGCCTGCGTTGCGTGTTCCTCACCATCGAACACACGCGCGCGGCCCGAGAATGCGAGCCCTTCCTTGCCGGTGATCTTGGCAACCGCGCCCTCAGGGGCCACGTTCCCGTAGAGGACGACGAGGTGGCTGTCCTTCTTCACGGGATTCGACAGCGGTCGCACGATGTCCTGTCCAGCAAGATACATTCCTGTATTTGCAAGATTTTCCGCGAGCGTGGCGCCCGTGACGGTCAGACATTCCCCGTGCAGCAGCTGCGCCTCGAGCAGCATTTTCATGAGCGGGGCGATGCCGCCGATCGCCACGAGCTCGGACATCAGATAGCGCCCGCTGGGCTTGAGATCCGCGAGGACTGGAACACGTTTGCCGATCCGCGTGAAATCATCGAGAGACAGCTTCACGCGCGCTTCGTGGGCGATCGCCAACAAATGCAGCACTGCATTGGTGGAGCCGCCAAGCGCGATCGACACGGTGATGGCGTTCTCGAACGCCTTGCGGGTCAGGATGTCCCGCGGACGAATTCCTGACTGCACCAACTTGACGGCGGCCTCGCCCGCCCTTCTGCAGTCCCGTCGCTTGTCATCGCTCACGGCCTCCTGGGCCGAGCTGCCCGGAAGCGACAAGCCGAGGGCTTCGATCGCGGAAGCCATGGTGTTGGCCGTGTACATTCCGCCACAGCTGCCCGGTCCGGGGATCGCGGTTCGCTCGACCTCCGCCAACTCGGCGTCAGAAATCTTGCCGGCGGCGCGCGCGCCCACGGCCTCGAAGACTGCAACGATATCCCGGCGCTGCGCGCCCGGGCGGATCGTGCCGCCGTAGACGAAAACCGATGGCCGGTTCAGCCGGGCCATCGCCATGGCGCACGCCGGCATGTTCTTGTCACACCCACCGACGGCGACGAAACCATCGAATCCTTCAGCGCCGACCACTGTCTCGATCGAATCCGCGATCACTTCGCGCGAGACGAGCGAGTAGCGCATGCCCGGAGAGCCCATCGAAATGCCATCCGAGACCGTAATCGTGTTGAACAGCACGCTCTTGCCGCCGGCCGAATCCGCTCCGGCAGCCGCCTCGCGGGCCAGCTCCGCGATGTGCATATTGCAGGGGGTCACATTCGCCCAGGTGGAAGCGATGCCGATCTGGGGCTTTGCGAAGTCAGCGTCCTGGAACCCGACAGCTCGCAGCATCGCGCGCGAAGGCGCCTGCTTTACTCCGTCGACGACCTGACGAGAGAACTCACGTGGATCGGTGCCGTTCGACTTCTTCTTGGCCATCGGACTTATTACGGTTGCGCTTTCTCAAAGGGGGACGGAGATTAGCATCTGGCCGCGAGTCAACAAGTGGCGGGTACCACACCTAAGTGTGGAACCTTAAGGGAAAAGCTTAGTGCTTAAGGCTCGGGAATGCTTCCCGAGGTGAGCGCTCCGGAATGATCGACCGCTACCCGTATCGCGCGCGGATCAGCTTATAGAGCGCACGCACGCACTGAGCCTCGGCGCCCACGGGTCTTCCCGGGCGATCTTTGGTGTTCCAGGCATAGAGGTCGGCGTGCAGCCAGCGAGGACTGGCCGTCACGAAGCGTTTCAGAAACAGCGCACCGATGATCGAGCCGGCGAACGGCGCGGTGGAAACATTCGACAGGTCGGCGTTCTTGCTGGCCAGTTCCTCGTCGTAACCCAGCCACAGGGGCATCGGCCACACCGGGTCCGCCTCGGCGTCCCCGATGGCGCGCAGCTCGCTCAACAGTCCCTCGTCGTTTGAAAACACAGCGGGCAACTCGGGGCCGAGGGCCACGCGCGCGGCTCCCGTCAGGGTCGCAAGATCGACCAGAAGGTCCGGCGCCTCACTATCCGCCTCGGCCAGCGCATCGGCGAGCACCAGCCGGCCCTCCGCGTCGGTATTGCCGATCTCCACGGTCAGTCCCTTGCGGGAGCGCAGGATGTCACTTGGCCGGTACGCCCCACCGTCGATACTGTTCTCGACCGCGGGGATCAGCACACGCAGTTGCACGGGAGCATCGAGCTGCATGAGCAGTTGCGCCAGCGCCAGCACGCATGCGGCGCCTCCCATGTCTTTCTTCATCAGCAGCATGCCGGCGGAGGGCTTGAGGTCCAGCCCCCCGGTATCGAAGCAGACACCCTTGCCAACGAGGGTCACGCGAGGAGCGCTGGAATCGCCCCAACGCAAGTCGATCAAGCGCGGATTCCGGGGACTTCCGGCGCCGACGGCATGAATGAGCGGCGAGGTTTTCGCAAGATCCGGTCCGCTGATGATCGTCGATCGAGCGCCGAACCGGCTCGCGATCGCGAGCGCGGCATCTGCGAGCTCCGCGGGCCCGAGGTCGTTCGCGGGAGTGTTGATGAGATCGCGTGCTAGCGCCGAGGCCGCTGCCGCGGCTTCGGCATACGCGAGATCCGCGTTGAGTGGAGGAACCAGAGAAGCACGCCGAGCAGGCGTGGGTGCTGTTCGGTATCGCGAGAATCGATAGGCGCCCACCAGCCAGCCGAGTACGAAGTGCGTGGCTGCCGTTTCAGGCAAGTGGGTTTCGAGGTTGTATGTGTCAGGCGGGAGACGCTCGGCGAGGCCGGACACATGCCACAGGCGCAGATCCGCGTGCGAGCGCAACGCGCCGAGTCCCGCAACCGCCCCGCAGATACCCCCATTAGCCCCCGGGAAGGTCAGGACGCGATGGCGTTCCGCCACGAATCCGTTCGCTCGCGCCCAGGCCGCGATTGCCGGTGGTTGTTTCTCAAGCCAATCCGCGAGGTCCGACTCTGACACCAGCCACAGGGGGCGGGCCGGGCCGCCGGGCGATTTCGTCAAAAGACTGGAGGGTGAATCGCTGGACATCGGTGAAAGCTTAACGAATTACCGCTTTCCCGGGGCCTGAGCGCCGCCGGGGGGCGACTTGCGCCCGGGCCGGGGATATGATGACATCCTGAACAGCCTGAATTCTTTTACTTTTGTACCGTACCAGACCATGCTCGTGGGCCCCGACGTCATCCGCATTGTGAGCCCCGCCGCCGCCCGCGGCGCCCGGATCGCGCTCGGAGGTCTCGTAGTACGGCTTGCGCTGCTCCTTAGGAGCGCAAGGTGCGGGGCACTCGCTTAAGTCCTTACAAAAGATCAGGCACGAGCGAGCGAAGACACCGAAAACCCCGCACCGGCGAAAAAGCCGCTGCGGGGTTTTTTATGCTTGCCTTTTTTAGGCTTGGGAGACGGCCAAAGGCCGCTGGGAGACTCTGAGATGAAGTTGTATTCGCAGAAAGACGTCGATAAGAAAGCCCTCAAGGGGGCGCGGATCGCGATCCTCGGCTATGGCAGCCAGGGCCGCGCGCACGCGCTGAACCTGAAGGACAGCGGTTTCGACGTCGTCGTTGGGGTGCGCAAGAACGGCGCGAGCTGGAAGAAGGCCAGGAAAGACGGACTCGAAGTGGCAGAGCCCGCCGATGCCGCTGACGGAGCCGATCTGGTCGCCCTCCTCGTCCCGGACCTGGCGCAGCAGGCGCTCTACCACGATGTCGAGAAGAGCCTGAAGAAGGGCACGACGCTGCTGTTCGCCCACGGATTCAACATCCATTTCAAGCAGATCAAGCCACGCAAGGATCTCGACGTGGTGCTGATCGCCCCGAAGGGACCCGGCGGACTGGTACGCCGGCAGTATCAGGAAGGCCGCGGCGTGCCGTGCCTGATTGCAGTTGCCCAGGACGCGACCGGCAAAGCCCACGCGAAGGCCCTCGCCTACGCTCACGGAATCGGCGGCACCCGCGGGGGTGTTCTCGAGACCACCTTCGGCGAGGAGACCGAGACCGATCTGTTCGGCGAGCAAGCGGTGCTGTGCGGCGGAGCCACCGAGCTCGTGGTGAAGGGCTTCGAGACACTCGTCGAGGCGGGTTATCAGCCCGAGGTTGCCTACTACGAGTGCCTGCACGAGCTGAAGCTCATCGTAGACCTTCTGCACGAGGGTGGTCTGCGGAAAATGCACGAGTTCATCAGTGAGACCGCGAAATACGGCGACCTCACCCGCGGCCCGCGCATCGTCAACGACCGCGTGAAGAAGGAGATGGGCAAGGTGCTCAAGGAGATCCAGACCGGCAAGTTCGCTCGCCAGTGGATCGAAGAGAACGCCGAAGGACAGAAGAACTACAAGAAGATGCTCGCCGCCGACATCGATCACCAGATCGAGACGGTCGGCGCGGATCTGCGTTCGCGCATGCCCTGGCTCAACGAGCGCCGCGGCTGATCGCCTCCCGGCACGGCAGTCATCGATCTCCCAACCAAGGAAGACGAACATGGCCCCGAATCCCGATCGCGTTCTGATCTTCGATACCACGCTGCGTGACGGCGAGCAGTCGCCGGGCTGCAGCATGACCCAGCCCGAGAAGCTGCGTGTAGCGCGGGCCCTCGCGGATCTCGGTGTGGATGTGATCGAGGCGGGATTCCCGGCCGCCTCGCGGGGCGATTGGGAAAGCGTGAGCGCGGTCGCGCGCGAGGTGCAGGGGGCAACCATCTGCGGCCTCGCGCGCTGCAATCGTGATGACATCGAACTGGCCGCGAAGGCGTTGAAAGAGGCCCCCAGGCACCGAATCCACGTCTTCCTGGCCACCAGCGCCATCCATCGCCAGTACAAGCTCAACATGGCGCAGGAGGAGATTCTGCGCACTGCCGTCGAGGGCGTGCGCATCGCCAGGAACCTGTGCGAAGACGTCGAGTTCTCGCCGGAGGACGCTTCACGCACCGAGCTCGAATTCCTGGCGCAGGTCGTCGAGGCGGTGATCGAGGCCGGCGCGAGCACCGTCAATATTCCGGATACGGTCGGGTATACGGTGCCGGACGAGTTCGCGGAGTTGTTTCGGTACCTGCGCAAGAACGTCCGGGGCATCGACCGGGTGCGGCTCTCCGTTCACTGCCATGACGATCTGGGAATGGCCGTCGCCAACAGCTTGACGGCCGTCGTGGCCGGAGCGCGCCAGGTCGAGTGCACGATCAACGGAATCGGCGAGCGCGCGGGAAACTGCTCCCTGGAGGAAGTGGTGATGGCGCTGAAGACGCGCGGCGCATTCTTCAACGTCGAAACCGGCATACAGACCAATCGCCTCTACCCGACCTCGAGGCTCATTTCGAACATCACAGGCATGCCCATTCCACGCAACAAGGCGGTGGTCGGTGAGAATGCCTTCGCGCACGAAGCGGGCATTCACCAGCACGGCATGCTCAAACACCACTCGACGTACGAGATCCTGCGTCCAGAGGATGTAGGCCTGTCGCGCAGCAGCCTGGTCCTTGGCAAGCACAGCGGCCGGCATGCCTTCCGCGATCGGGTGAAGGAGCTGGGCTTCGAGCTCGACGATGCGGAATTCAATCGCGTCTTCGAGGAGTTCAAAGCGCTGGCGGACAAGAAAAAGGAGCTGTTCGATGGCGACATCGAGGCTCTGGTGCTGCGCGCCGAGAACAGCGCGACCGGTCCCTGGACCCTCCTCGATCTGAAGACGGTCGCCGATACGGCCTCGCCGGCACAGGCTTGCGTGCGACTGCAACATACCGATGGCCGGACCGTCGAGCGCACGGCCTGCGGCGATGGTCCGGTCGATGCGGCCTTCAAGGCCCTCGAAGCGGCGACCGGCCTCAACGTGATGCTGCGAAAGTTCGAAGTCCATAGCGTCTCCGAAGGTGAGGACGCGCAGGGCGAAGCAGTGATTTACGTGGAGTACAATCAACGCACCTATCGAGGCTCGAGCGTCAGCACGAACATCGTGGAGTCCAGCACCAAGGCTTTCCTCGAAGTTCTCAATCGTATCGAGCTCTCGCAGGCGAGCAGCCGGGCGCGCGACGAGCGCACCGGAGCCGCACGGATCGCGCAAGCCGCGGTCTGACGGATATCACCAGGAGTCCCCATGCCCATTCCAGCAACCCCCTTTATCTGGTTCAACGGCAAACTCGTCCCCTGGGAGAAGGCCACGGTACACGTGCTCTCGCACGCGCTGCACTACGGCTCCTCGGTATTCGAAGGCGTCCGTGCGTACGAGACGCCCAAGGGGGTTGCAATCTTCCGCCTGCGCGATCACACGCGCCGTCTGTACGACTCGGCCAAAATCTACCGCATCGCCATTCCCTACTCCGCCGAGCAGATCAACGATGCCTGCCGGCAGGTCATCTCCGCCAACACTCTCTCGCGGGGCGCCTACATTCGCCCCATCGTCTTCCGGGGTTACGGCGAGATCGGCGTGTCGCCGAAGAACGATCCTCCCGTGGACGTCGCCATTGCGGCGTGGGAATGGGGCAAGTACCTCGGACACGAGAGTGAGGAACTGGGCGTGGACGCCTGCGTGTCCTCCTGGAACCGGGTCGCTCCCAACACCATCCCCGCCCTCGCCAAGGCGGCCGGCAACTATCTTTCCAGTCAGCTCATCGGCGCGGAAGCGCGCCGGCTGGGCTTCGCGGAAGGGATCGGACTGGCGCCGGATGGCACCGTGAGTGAGGGATCGGGCGAGAATCTGTTCGTCATCAAGGACGGCGTTCTCATGACGCCGGCGCTCGTGCACTCGGTGCTGGGCGGCATCACGCGCGACAGCGTGATCCGCCTGGCGCGGGATCGCGGTCTGGAGATTCGCGAATGCGCGATTCCCCGCGAGCTGCTCTATCTCGCGGACGAGGCGTTCTTCACCGGCACCGCCGTCGAGATCACGCCGATCCGTTCGGTGGACCGCCTCCCGGTGGGCGCCGGCCGCCGCGGCCCGATCACCGAATCGCTGCAGGCCGCATTCTTCGGCTTGTTCTCGGGCAAGACACCGGACAAATGGGGTTGGCTGGACGCCGTGGACATGTCGGCTCCCCGGGCCATCGCGACGGGCTGAAGCCCGGCAAAGCCGGCCGACCGCCCAACCCTCGAGCCGACCGGCCACACCATCGAAGAGAATCATGACTTCCACTGCCCAAACGATGTTCGAGAAGGTCTGGAAGCGACACGAAGTCGTCGCCGAGACCGCCGATACCCCCGCAGTTCTGTTCATCGACCTGCATCTCATCCATGAGGTCACCTCGCCCCAGGCGTTCTCGGTGCTTCGCGCGCGTGGCCTTCCCGTGCGCCGTACCGATCTGACCCTCGCGACGATGGACCATTCGACGCCGACGCGGACGGAGCAGGTTTTTGGAGGCGCGCCCATCTCGGTCGAGTCCGCGGCCAAGCAGGTGCGGGAACTCGAAATCAACTGCGCCGCGTTCGGGGTGGAGCTGCTGGGGTTGCGCCACGACCAGCGCGGCATCGTGCATGTCATCGGCCCCGAGCTCGGCGCCACTCAGCCTGGCAAGACCGTCGTTTGCGGGGACAGTCACACCAGCACACACGGCGCTCTGGG
>Ga0070681_10001552_pt1 | contig 20347 bp, 17 predicted proteins | sample KBSC83BmetaG_FD_65650 | JGI IMG/M metagenome (GOLD analysis project Ga0070681, IMG submission 65650) | Corn rhizosphere microbial communities from Kellogg Biological Station, Michigan, USA - KBS C8-3B metaG | ecosystem: Host-associated > Plants > Roots > Rhizosphere | place: USA: Michigan... | reverse complement strand
CCGCCGTCGTGCCGGGAAACGACTTCTTCCGCTACGCCAATGGCGAGTGGATGAAGACCACGGAGATTCCTGCGGACCGGGCTTATTACGGCACCGGCTCGATCGTCGCCGAGCTGACTCTGCAACGCCTGCATTCGCTTCTGGAGGAGGCCGCGGCTCACGCCGCCCCCGGCTCCGAGGCCCACCGGATTGGCGATTACTACGCGAGCTTCATGGACGAGGCGGCAATCGAGCAGAAGGGTTTGCAGCCGCTGCAGCCGCGCCTCGCGCGAATCGCCGCGATCTCCGATCGTCACTCGCTTGCGCGCGAGCTGGGAAGTACGCTGCGAGCGGACGTCGACGCTCTGAACAACACCCAGTTCCACACTGACAATCTACTCGGTCTGTGGGTCGCGCAGGATCTGGACGATCCGAATCGATATGCGGCGATTCTGCTGCAGGGCGGTCTCGGCATGCCGGATCGGGAGTACTACCTGGATCCGTCCCCCCACATGGCGACGAACCGGGAGAAGTACCGCGCCCATATCGCGACCGTGTTGCGTTTGGCAAAGATTCCGGATGCCGATGCCAAGGCCGGTCGAATCTACGAGCTCGAGCACCGCATCGCGGCAGTCCATTGGAAGAGGGAAGACTCGGAGCAGGTCCGCAAAGCCGACAACCACTGGTCGCGCGCGGATCTCGACAAGCGTGCCCCGGGCCTGGATTGGGCGAGCTTTCTGGAAGCGGCCGGTCTGCAGAAGCAGACCGGCTTCCTGCTGTGGCAACCGAGCGCCATCGGGGGCATTGCCGCGCTCGCGGGGAGTGAGCCGCTCGACACCTGGAGGGACTACCTGACATTTCATGCGATCGAGCATGTCGCTACGTTTCTGCCGAAGGCTTTTGTCGATGAGCAGTTTGCGTTTTACGGCGGCGTGCTGACGGGCACCCCGCAGCTGCGCCTGAGATGGAAGCGCGCCGTGGATGCGACCGGTGACGCCCTCGGCGAGGCGGTTGGCAAAGTGTATGTGCAACACTACTTCCCCCCTGCAGAGAAAGTGCGGGCGGAGGCGATGGTGCACAACCTTCTTTCCGCCTTCAGCTCGCGCATCGATCACCTGCAGTGGATGTCTCCGGCGACGAAGCTGAAGGCCAAAGCGAAACTCGCCACCCTGAAGGTCGCGGTCGGCTATCCGGACAAGTGGCGCGACTATTCGGGGTTGCAGGTCGTGCGAGGCGACGCTCTCGGCAATTTCGAGCGCGCCGAACTCTTCGAATACCACCGCAATCTCGCCAAGCTGGGCGCGCCGGTAGATCGCAACGAGTGGGTGATGTATCCGCAGACGGTCAACGCAGTCAACCTGCCGGTGATGAATGCGATCAATATTCCCGCGGCGATGCTGCAGCCGCCGTTCTTCGATCCTCACCGGGCGATGGTGATGGACTACGGAGCTGTCGGCTCGACGATCGGACACGAGATCAGCCACAGCTTCGACGACCAGGGCGCCCTGTTCGATGCAAGCGGCAAACTGCAGAACTGGTGGACGCCGCAGGACCGCGCCCATTTCGAAGCTTCCGCCGCTCAACTCGCCGCGCAGTTCGACGCGTATCATCCGTTTCCCGACGCCCACGTCAACGGCAAACAGACGCTGAGCGAGAACGTCGCGGACGTCGCTGGGCTGGCAGCGGCCTATGACGCTTACCGTCTCGCGGCTCCTGCATCTGCCGCGCGTGGTGCGTCCGGGAAGTTCAGTGATGACCAGCTGTTTTATCTAAGCTTCGCGCAGAGCTGGCGGCAGAAGATTCGTGAGCCGGCGCTCAGGCAGCGACTTGTAACCGACGGGCATGCGCCCGCAGAGTATCGCGGCGATACGGTCAGGAACGAAGATCCCTGGTACGCCGCTTTCGACGTCAAGCCCGGACAGACCCTGTACCTCTCCCCGGAGAAACGTGTCCGGATGTGGTGAATCGTGTGTTCAACGAAGAAGGACAAACGCATGACACAGCCCTCATCGATGAGATTCCTCCGTCTCGCGGCCAGCGCACTCACGGCTATCGCGATGCTCGCCTTCGGGGCGAACGGCGCGCGCGCCGCCGACGCGGATAAACCTGTGCGCGTCGGCATCATCGGAACCGGAAAGATCGGCGGCACGCTAGCGGAGCTCTGGGTGCGCACCGGCCACGAAGTCATGATCTCCTCGCGGCATCCGGATGAGCTGAAATCCCTCGCCGCGAAGCTCGGACCCAAGGCGCATGTGGGGACGCCCGCGGAAGCGGCCGCATTCGGTCCCGTAGTCGTGGTGTCGGTTCCCTACGCGGCGACGCCTCAGGTCGGCCGCGACTACGCGAAGGAGCTGGCGGGCAAGGTCGTTCTCGATACGGGCAACCCGTATCCCAACCGCGATGGGCCGATGGCGGATCAGGCTCGCGCCAAAGGCGCCGGGCCGTCGTCGAAGGAGTTCCTCCCGGGTACGCGCCTCGTGCGCGCGTTCAACGCCATCAGCTACGTTGCTTTGGGCAAGGAGTCGAACCGTGCCGGCGAGAAGTACGCTATTCCGCTCGCGTCGGACGATGCCGATGCCTTGAAGGTGGCGTCCGGGCTCGTGCGCGATGCGGGGTTCGACCCTGTGGTGGTGGGGGATCTCTCGCAGGCTAAGCTTTTCGACGTCGGTACCAACGTGTATGTGAAGCTACTGACGGCGAAGGAGTTGAAGGCGGCGCTGGGGTTGCATTGATTTTTGTCCGTTGACCGGCTTGCTGTTTTTGCGGCAAAAAGGCGGAAATGCGGGATTGCGCGAGGTCCGGTCGTGTCTCAAGCTGATGCCATGAGCCTGTATTACGTCGACCTCGTTGCGATCAACTCCAAACTCGAGGAGCTTCGCACGGAGCCCGTGCGCGTCCTGGTGGACACCGGTGCGGAATGCAGTTGGCTACCCGCGCCGGTGCTTGCGAAGATCGGTATCCAGCCGCGCCGTAAAAGGGCCTTCAGATCCGCGGAAGGCCGCATCATGGTGCGCGATGTGGGGTACTGCATATTGGCGGCGGAGGGGTTCGAGACCAACGACGAGATCGTGTTCGCACAGCCGGGCGACATGCTCCTGCTCGGTGTGCGGACCTTGGAGGGGTTTTGCGTCACGGTGGACCCTGTGGGGCACCGCTTGACTGAGCGGCCAAGCATCGTAGCCGGGAATGTTTCGGGCGGGCGGCGCGCCGCCGAACTGGTGAGACAACACCCGTCCCCCTTACGACAGCATCCGAAGGGACCTATCCCGGTGTTCCCATAGACGGCGTAGTGCCGAAAGCCGCGGCGAGCCATGATCGTTGCTCTTCAGTATCCGGAACTGTTCTACCGCGCGCCGCTGTGGTACGCGTCCAAGCTTCATCGGGCGCGAGACCCAATTCCCGGATGGTCGCCGCTACGCCCGACGTCGCCGCGCCGAGGTTGCGCGTTTGGGTCCTCGACGGTGTGCGGACGCTCTGGCGGGCTGACGGCCCGAGCCCTTTCCGTTGCGCGATTCCAAGCTGCGCTTCAGCACCGACATTAGATCGATGACTTGCGCGCTCGGGCGAGTCTCACGCGGCGCCTTCTCCTTCGGCGTCAGGACGTGCGTCTCCTTCTTGCGGATCTTCTCCTGGATGCGGCCCATGAGGTCTTCGCGATAGGTATCGTGATAGTGCTCGGGTCGCCACGGAGCGCTCATCTCCGTCACGAGCCGCTCTGCCATGGCGACCTCGCGAGAGGACACCTGCGCCGACTTGGCGCCGGTCGAAGGTAGCTCGAGGTCGTCGTCGGATCTGATCTCGTCCGCGAATCGAAGCGTGATGAGCATAAGCGCACGCTTCTCACCCGTGATCATGCAAAGGTGCTGGCGACCTCGCATGACCAGACTCCCCAAGCCAACCTTGCCGGCCTTCTGAAGCGTCTCGCGGAGCAGCGTGTAACCCTTCTCGCCTCCCTTCGTCGGGGTGAGATAGTAGGGCGTCTCGTGGTACTCGGGTGCAATCTCGCTTGCGTCCGTGAAGCTCTCGATCTCGATCGTCTGCGACGCCTTCACGTTTGCCTGGCGGAAGTCCTCATCCGACAGCGCGACGTATTCGCCCTTCTTGTATTCGTAACCCTTGACGATGTCGCCCCAATCCACGGTCTTTCCCGTGCGCTTGTTGATCCTTTCGTACCCAACGGGGGCAAAGTCTCGACTGTCCAGCAGATGCAGCTCGAGCGTTCCGCTGCGGGCGGCCCCGTGCAGCTCCACCGGAATGTAAACGAGCCCGAAGGAGATCGCGCCTTTCCAGATCGCTCGCGGCATATCGGCTCCTGATACGTCAGTTTAGGGACGCGCTCGGCCAGCGCTGGTGCGCAGATCAGCCGGTGAGCTTGGCGATCGCATTCCTGAGCGAGCGCGCGCCGGACTTGTAGTCCGCCCACGCTTTGCTCTTCGCAAGTTGCGCGCCTGCGGTTCGAATCGTGAAGCTGCTCGGGCTGAGGCCCGCGCGCACGCTCGTCCAATTCAATGGCATCGAGACCGCGGCACCGGGGCGGGCCCGCGTCGACAGCGGTGCGACCGCGGTAGCCATGCGATCGTTGCGAAGGTAGTCCAGGAAGATGCGTCCGGTACGCACGTTCTTTGCCATGTTGACGACGTAGAGGTTCGGACTGTCGTTAGCCATCTGCGTACACACGGCCTGCGCGAACGTCTTGGCCAGCGGCCAGTCCGAGGGATTCTTTGCATCCTGGGCAAGCGGGGTCACCACGTGCAGGCCCTTGCCGCCAGTTGTTTTGCAGAACGTCTGCAGTCCGAGCGCCTCCAGGCGCTCACGCAATTCGCGCGCGGCGTTAATGGTCACGCTGAAATCAACTCCGGGGCCGGGGTCGAGATCGAACACGAGTCGACCGGGAATCTCCGGCGTGCCGGGCTGGCAGTTCCACGGATGAAGCTCCAGTCCCGCGATCTGCGCCACCGCAATCAACCCTTCGTGGCGGTCGATCTGCAGGTAAGGCTTGCGATCCCCGGAGACGCGCACCAGCTCGAGCAGCTCGGAAGTCCCTGGCATGGCGTGACGCTGAAAGAATACTTGATCCCCGATACCGTCCGGCGCGCGCACGATGGAGCAGGGGCGGCCGGTCAGGTGGGGCAGCATCCATGCACCTACTGCCTCGTAGTAGCGTGCGAGGTCGAGCTTGTCGACCGGCTTGCCGTCGCCGGCATCCGGCCAGAGGGGCTTGTTGGGGTGAGAGATCTTCACGCCCATGACGATGGGGGATGTTGCAGATGTCGCCGCCGCTGGCTGGATGTTAGGGGCGGGGGCAGCGGCCTTGCGTTTGGTACTCGTGCTTGAGCGCGCGCTTGCGCTTCGGGCTGCTTTGCCAGCGCGGCTACCGCGCGTGCCCGCGGTCCCACTAGCGCCACTAGCAGGCGCCCCCGCGCCGCGACTGGAACGCGAGGTGCCACTGCGAGCCGATTTGGCACGAGTGCTTCCAGCGCGCGTTGTCCGCGCCGCACGGGTACCTCCATTCCGCGTTGCCCGCGCCGGTGCCGCGGCGGGGGCGGTGCGTGCGGCGGGGGTGGCGCGTGCGGCGGGGGTGGCGCGTGCGGCGGGGGCGGCGCGTGCGGCGGGCGTGCCGCGCGCCGCGGGTGCCGCGGGCTTCGCACGAGTGCGCACGGCCTTCTCGACCTCTTCCACAGGCTCCGCCTCCTCGAGTTTCACGTCCCCGACCGGCTTGTCGCTTCGCAGGCCCTTGTAGGAACCTTGGCGTACGTTGCCGTCACCCGTCCAGCCGGCGAACTCGATCTCGGCGACGAGCTTCGGTTTGACCCAACGGATGTCCGGCTCGGTGCGAGGAGCACTCTCTCCACGAAACGGGCTCCTGTCGCTGTGGAGCGCCTCGAGCTTCGGCAGCAGCTCCTTCACCTTCGGCTGACTGAAGCCCGTTCCAACACGCCCGACATAAGCAAGCCGTCCGCCGCGATGCACGCCGACGAGGAGCGATCGCAGCTGTGCCTCAGTCGTCGTCCAACCGCCGATGATGACCTCCTGGCCGCCTCGGCATTTCGCCTTGGTCCAGGTGTCCGCGCGAGTCGACACGTAAGGGGCGTCGAGGCGCTTCGAGATGATGCCTTCGAGGCCCATGTTGCAGGCGGACTTCCAGACCGCCTCGCCTTCCGCTTCGACATGGGACACGTAGCGAATCTTTGACCGGCTCGCCGGGGACAACGACTCGAGCAGGTGCTCGAGTCCCTTCTTGCGCTCCGCGAGCGGCAGAGATCGCAGGTCCTCCCCGCCCAGAAACAACAGGTCGAACGCGAACAGGACGAAAACGTTCTGGTCGTCGGCAGACAGCGCGGCCTGCAACCCTGAGAACGTGGAATGGCCCTTGTCGTCGAGCACGGCGACCTCGCCATCGATGAGAGCGTCCGGCAGATCGCCGGCGGCTTCGGCGATCGAGGAAAACTTCGGTGTCCAGTCGAGTCCCGTGCGGGTTTTGAGCGTGGCGACGCCATCCACGATGCGCAGCTGCACGCGGTAGCCGTCCAGCTTCATCTCGTGGCCCCAGCCCTTACCGGCTGGCGGCCGGTCGACGAGCCGGGAAAGCTGCGGCTTGATGAAGTCGGGGATGGAACTCTTGCCTCGCTGGGCGCCCTTGCGCCGACTGCGGACCCCAGTCGCGCGGGATGGCGCGGCCGGCGCGGGCGCGGGCGCGGCTGGCGCGTCGCGGCCGTCGCCACGATTCGAATGCCACACGGCGTCGGCCTTTGCCGCCGCGCGCCCGGACAACATGAAGGGTTCCGGTGCGCGTCCCTTGCCCGCGGCGATGTCGGCCATCTTTCGTCCCGAAGCGACGGATCGATCTTCTTCCAGCACCGCTTCGGCCTGCGCGAGGGGTAGGGCGCTGTCATCCCGATGTTTGATCAACAGCCAGTTGGTTCGCTTGCCCCCGAAGCGATCCCCCTTCATGCGCACGAGGACCCAGCTTCCGTGCAGACGATCTCCGGCCAACTGGAATTTCAGCTCGCCAGCGTGCAGTTGCTGCGCGGGCGGGGCGTCGCCCTCGGCGACCCAGAAGCCGCGATCCCACAGCTGGACGGTGCCGCCGCCGTACTCTCCGCGTGGAATCGTCCCCTCGAAATCGCCGTAGTCGAGAGGATGATCCTCAACCTCGACCGCGAGACGCTTCTGTGCCGGGTCAAGGGACGGCCCTCGGGTGACCGCCCACGATTTGAATACCCCGTCGAGCTCGAGTCGGAGATCGTAGTGCAGGCGCCGCGCGGCGTGCTTCTGAATGACGAAGCGCAGCTGCGGCGAGCGGGAGACGCTCTGCTGGCCGCTGGGCTCGGGGGTCTTGGTGAAGTCCCGCTTGGATCGGTAGGTCGAGAGCTTTCGCGACGGCATATGCCCATCCACCGCAACAGGCGTACCCGAGAGTATCACCGTGGCCCTGGCGCAGCCCCGCTGTCACAATACGCCGCCATGGAAAGACATGCCTGATGCCGCGCCGACCGTCCCCTGGACGCGCGCCGCGGAGGTCTTCGAGAGCCCGTCGCCGTACCTTCCGATTCTCCAAGCTCTGGCCAAGTGCACGCCGGCGCCGACGCTGGCTGCGCGCGTTCCGGCGGGCTCCGAGGGGTACGCAGATCGTCCTGCTTTTGGCGATCCTGCTGGCGATCGCGCTCGCCATCAATTGGATCTACCAGGTCATTCGCAAGCCGACCGAGCTGTTCTTCCCCGTCAGCGGTACTCTGTTCAAGACGCCGCAACAGACCTGGCGAGAATATGGACCGATCTTCCGCAAGCATTCGACGGACGTCATTACGCCTGAGTTGCTCGCCGCGCTGGCACAGGTAGAGGGCTCCGGCAACCCCGTGGCGCGGACCTACTGGCGCTGGTCGTGGCGGCTGAGGCCCTTCGAGATCTACCGTCCCGCCACGAGCGCGGTCGGCATGTACCAGATCACCGATGGGACGTTCGAGGAGGCCAAGCATTATTGCGTTCACGACCACGTGGCTGTTGCGGAGGGACCCTGGAACGACTGGCATTCGTGTTGGTTCAACAGCCTTTATTTCCGTGTGATACCCAGTCACGCAGTCGAGCTGACGTCCGCCTACCTGGACGTGCACGTCAGGGACATTCTGATGCGCTATCGGTACGGGGCCGCGACGCAGCAGCAGAAGCAAAATCTCGCGGCGCTGATCCATCTGTGTGGTGCGGGCGCGGCCGTCGAGTACGCGCGCCGTGGGTTACGGTTGAGCGAAGGTCAGCGCTGCGGGGATCACGAAGCACGGGTCTACATCGCTCGTGTGGAAGCAATGAGGCGTGAGTTCTCAATGCTGGCCGCCGTGGAACCCGACGACCTGTGAGGGTCTTTCTGAGGCGACGACAATGACGAGGATGATTCCAAGACATGCATGATCCGCGACGGATTCTCAACTTCCCTTCTCTCAATAACGCTCGCGACCTCGGCGGCTATCCGACCTCGGACGGCGCCACGACGCGCTGGCGATCCGTGTTGCGCGCCGACGATGTGGTGCACCTGACGCCGACCGGATTGCAGGCGTTGCTGGACTTCGGCCTGCGCACCGTCATCGATCTGCGCTGGCCCGAGGAAGTCGCTGCCAAACCCAATCCGCTGACGCGGCCTCAAATCCACTATCGACACATCTCGCTGCTCACGCACAGCCAGCAGAATTGGGGTGAGCTGAGCGGTCCAACCACGCGCGAAGAGTGGAATCGCCTGGTACTCATCCATTCGCGCCCCCACTTGAAAGAAGTGCTGCAAGCCATCGCAGCGGCGCCCCCGGGCCCGCTGCTGTTCCATTGCGTCGCGGGCAAGGACCGCACGGGAGTCATTGCTGCGTTGCTGTTGGCGCTCGCCGATGTGACACCGGATGCGATTGCGTACGACTACGGGATGAGTGCGGAATGTCTGCGCGAGACCTATTTCATCCGCCATGCGCAGCGCGACCGTGCCGAGACCCTCGAGGCTTTGCGGTGTCCCCCGGAGGGCGCGCATAACGTGCTCGACTACGTCGCTCGCCAGGGCGGCATTCGCGCATTCCTGCAGCAGATCGGGCTCTCTCACGAGGAAATTGGGCGGTTGCGAGCCCTCCTCAGAGACTGAGAACCCGCGCACTGTTTTCCACGGGTATTGTCAAATGACCCGGCGTTCCCGCGCAGCGTTCCCGGAGCCCCTTCCGGTTTGGTGACGCACGTCCAGCCTGCCGCACGAGCGGCTCGTCAAGATCCCCGAGGACCCGCCGAAATAACGGATATTCAGCCACTTTCTGTTCGTTCATTCGTTCATGAGCCTAGGCAACTACTTCGACGCACTCCTCGGGCTCGCCCTGCTGTTTGCGATCGTCTGGACGCTGCGGCGGGGTCGCGCCGGCGCCGGCTTCCGCGCGCTTCCCGAGATCACCCCCGAGACGGCTCACCAGTGGGTTCCTTTGGTCGCCGAAGCCACCGGGTATGCGGTGACCATCAACGATGCGCAGCGCCACATCGTCTGGGCCAACGAAGCCTTCGCCGAGATGACGGGGTACACGCCCCAGGAAGCGGTGGGAAAGCGAGTCGGCGACCTGTTGTTCTTCGGGCGCACGGATCCTGAGACCGTACGCCGCATGCGCGGCTCATTTGCGAGCGGCCATGGCATCCGGTTCGAGATCGAAGTGCGCGGCAAGGATGGCCGCGAGTGGTGGTTAGATACGGACTCGCGGCCGTTGCGGGACGAGACGGGCAACATCAAAGGATGGGTCTGTCTGCACTCCGACGTGACGGCCGACGTGCGCAAGCGCGAAGCGTCGCTGCGGAACGAAAGCCGGGCGCAGATGATGATCGAGGGCGGGAAGATCGGAACGTGGGAGTGGGATGCGACGACCGACATGGTCGAAACCAACTCCGTGTTCCTCACGATGCTGGGCTATCCCGGCGATGACCGCATTCACGGTCTGGAGTGGCTGCGGGATCTGTGCCATCCGGACGACCGCGCGATCAGCGATAGCTCCGTCAAGGAGGTCATCGAAGGTCGCAGCGTCATGTTCCGAGGCCATCACCGGTTGCGCGCCCAGGACGGTCAGTGGCGCTGGGTTCTGGGTGCCGGCGGAGTGCTGGAGCGCAACTCGGACGGCAAGCCGCTGCGTCTGTACGGCGTCCAGTTCGACATCACCGAGCACAAGCTCTCCGAGGAACAGCGCCGCCTGGCGAGCGAACGCCTGGCAGTCATCGCTGAGTATGTGCCTGGCATGATCTTTCAGTGGCGCTTCGTTCCCGAAGGCAGCAAGGGCGAGTTCCTGTACGTGAGTCCTGGCGCACAAAGCGTCTACGGTCAGCCTCCGGAAGCACTGATGAACGATGGGGCGATTCTAAGAAAGGTCGCCCACGATGACGATCGCGAAGCCATCGCACAGGCGATGCATCGTTCCCGCGAGAGCCTTCAGCCTTGGCATGTCGAGCATCGCGTCGTGCACCCCGACGGGAGAGTCGGCTGGGTCGAGGGCGACGCCTTGCCGCGGCGGCTGGAGGATGGCAGCACCGTTTGGAACGGTTACGTGGCGGATGTCACCCTGAGCAAGCACGCCCAGGAGGAACTGCGGATCAGCGAAGCAAAGCTGCGCAGCCTGTACGACCTGTCGCCTCTGGGTATCGCGCTCAATGACATGGACGGGCGATTCCTGCAGATCAACCGCGCAGTGGAAATGATCACCGGTTATTCGCAGGAAGAGTTGCTCGCGCTGCGGTGGTCTCATTGGGAGATCACCGACCCCGATTCCGAACGCCCGTTGAGGATCGAATCGCTACTGCACGAGGGCCGCTTCGGTCCCCTTGAAATGAGCCTGAAGCGCAAGGATGGCTCGCGCGTCCCAGTGCAGATCACGGGCATCATAGTTCACTCCACCGACGGCACGCGACACATCTGGTCGATGGTGGAAGACATCAGTGTGCGCAAGCGCTCCGAGCAGCGCATCTCGTTTCTCGCTTATCACGATGCGTTGACCGGCCTCGAGAACCGCCTCGGATTGCGCTCGAAGCTGGAGGAGATGCTCGACAACTCGCTGGAGAGCGGTCGCTCGCTCGCCGTCGTGCTGATCGATCTGGACCGTTTCAAGTACGTCAACGATACCCTCGGCCACGACGTGGGCGATGAGTTGCTGGTGGAGATCGCGCGGCGCCTCAAATCGATGCTGCGCGACGGCGACGTCGTCGCCCGGTTGGGAGGCGACGAGTTTGTGTTGGTGCTGGGCGACCTGCCCGACGAGACGCAAGTGGAGCCGCTGGTGCAGAAGCTGCTGCGCCAACTGCGTGGCAATTTCAGGCTCTCCAGCCGTACGGTCTACACCACCTGCAGCATCGGCGTCAGCCTCGCACCCAAGGACGGCGCAGACAGCTCAACGTTGCTCAAGCACGCCGATCTCGCGATGTATTGCGCGAAGGCGCAGGGAGGCGACTCCTACCGGCTGTTCGACGCAGCGATGCGCCCCGGCACGGACCGCCTGACGATCGAAGTCGAGTTGCGAGAGGCGCTCGAGCGCAACGAGCTGGAGCTGTACTACCAACCTCGTGTCGACACGATTACGGGACGTCCGACCTCGCTCGAGGCGCTGATACGTTGGAATCACCCGATCCGCGGGCTGACGTTGCCCGGAATGTTCATCCACATAGCCGAGGAAACCGGTCTGATCGATGCGGTCGGGCAGTGGGTTCTCGAGCGTGCCTGTAAGGATGCGCGTGCGTGGCTGGATTCCGGCGGCGAGCCTCTGCAGTTCTCCATCAATCTCTCGCCGCTGCAGTTTGCGCGAGAAGAGCTGTCGGAACGCATTGCTGCCGCGCTGGCGGATTCGCGCCTGCCGCCGGAGACATTGGAACTGGAGATCACCGAGACGGTTGCGATGCGATCGCCCGAGCTGGCCGCCCGCCACCTCGCAAGATTGCGCGCCCTCGGCGTATCGCTGGCCATCGACGATTTCGGCACGGGACACTCGTCCCTGGCGCGTCTGAAACTGCTCAACGTGGACTGCGTGAAGATCGATCGCTCGCTCGTCAAAGATTGCACAGCCAATGCGCACGATGCCGCGTTGTGTCGCGCGGCCATCGCTCTGGGGCTCGCACTGGGCCTCGAAGTTGTCGCCGAAGGCGTGGAGACGCAGGAGCAGCGCCAGTTCCTGGCGCAGGAGCACTGCAGCACGATTCAGGGCTATCTGTTGGCACGACCCATGCCGGCGCGAGAGGCGTTTGCCCTGGTGCGCTCGCTGCTGGCCGTGCCGCGCTTGCGGGGCTCGATAGCGAAGTAAAGTCCCGCGCCCGGATGCCGATAACCGGGGTGGCTCACAGGAACCGGCATGCGTTATCACGAGACCAGAGATCGCAGCATCGAGATCCTCCGACAGGCTCTGCCGCTGATGAGCCGCCAGCGGGCGGCTTTTCATCCGTTGAGCTTCACGCTCTGGTACGAGCACATCGCCGGACTGAATCCTGAGCTGACCCGGATTCTGGAGGCGCGGCTGGCCTCGAACGTCGCCCTGACGGACGATGACGTGCAGCGCCTCTACTCGCAGCTCATCGCGGCTCGCGATGTCAAAGTGCTGGAAGCGCTGCAGCAGCGCCTGCGATCGGTGCTCGAAGAGGCTGCCCAGAGCACCGCAAACGCGAGCGCCGAGGCGGCCGAGTTCGACCGGAATCTGCAGGGGCACGTAGACCGCCTGGCGGCGGATCTCGACGGAGACGCGCTGCGCAAAATCGTGAGCGAGCTCGTGCGCGACGCTCAGCACATGCGGGCGGTGGCGCTGGATCTGTCCCAGAGACTCGACTCGAGCACGCGGGAGGTCGGGCTGTTGAGCGAGAGCCTGCAACGCACCCAGAGCGAGGCCTTGCTCGATTCGCTCACCGGTATGAAGAATCGCCGTGGCCTGGAGATCGCTCTCGAGGATCTGGCGCGAGACCACGCAGGCCTGGCGGGCAGCGCGCTGTTGCTGCTCGATATCGACGATTTCAAGCAGATCAACGATACCTTCGGGCATGTCCTGGGGGATAAGGTCATTCGGTCCGTGGCGCACGTGCTGCAGGCCAGCATCAAGGGCCGCGACGTGGCCGCGCGCTTCGGAGGCGACGAGTTCGCCGTACTGTTGCCGCAAACGACTCTCGCAGGCGCTGCGACTCTGGCAGAGCAGATCCGGGAGCAGGTGGCGCGCGGCAGGATACACCGTGCCGACGGACGCGAATCGGTTGGCGAGGTCACGCTGTCTGTCGGCGTAGCCGTCGCCAGCCAGGGCGAGGGCATGGAAGCGCTGATCGAGCGTGCCGACGCGGCGATGTATACCGCCAAGCGCTCGGGGCGCAATCGCGTCAGTCTGGCGGAGCAGGCGTCTCAGGCGAGCTGAGCGGTCCGCCGTCGTCCGCCGTGCTCCCAACGCTGCCTTTGCGCCGCTTCGTGAGCAGGTGCAGCACATTTGCCATCGCCTGCACGCCTCCGATGACCATGTACGTGAGCGGCTTCACCCGGCAGAACATCGGATGGGAGTTAGGTAGGCGTACCCATTCGTTCGCGATGCCGGCGCCGTAGAGCAGGCTCAGCTCCCGGTGGATGCCCAGCAGGTTGGCAACACGCTTCAACTGAGCCGCGTCCAGAACCTGCGTGTCGGGTGCACCCCGCAGGGCTGCGAACGTCTCGTTCGTCAGGCGCCCCAAGAGAACCCGCGCATCCTCGTCGGAGACTTCCCACTCGTTCATCAGGCTCAGGAATAACCGGAGCGCGAGGGGGCTGACACGCGCCCGCTCCTGGGGAGAGTGCAGATCGACGTAACGATCGCCGAGCCGAATTATTTTCACCTGTGAGCGCGGCAAGCAGTTGGCAGCGTCGCGCATGATAGGACGCAGTCGAAGGTTTGAGAATTACGTACAAGCCGGTATGGCAGCGCATCATCGCGCGCCGCTGTGGTGTCGGTCGCGCTGTGGACGCGCCGGAACCTTCTTCCTCCACTGTCATTGAGAAATGAGCGCACGCGGGCCCTCGCGCTCCAGGTAAGCGCCCCTTTCCCCGTTTTGAGGAGATGAGACATGACGACTGCAACTGGCCACACGTCCGCCATCCGCGCGAAGCGGGTCATCGGCACGAACGTTACGGATCCCGCCGGCAAGAAGATCGGCGAAGTCGAAGATCTCGTGCTCGACAAGCAATCGAACAGCATCCTGTTCGCGGTGGTGGGATTCGGAGGCTTCCTGGGGATGGCCGAGAAGTATCACCCGCTTCCCTGGTCCGCTCTCGACTACGATCCGAGCAGCGGCTCTTACGTGGTCGACTACACGCAAGATCAGCTCAAGGCGGCGCCGGCCGGCTCCATCGATGAGCTTACGCGCGATGACGGCTTGGCCTATCGCGATCGGGTATTCGACTACTACAAGGTCCAGGTGACGATGCCGCCGCGCAGGAGCTGAGCGACGGAGCCACCAGCCTCAGGGGCGGCGGGCGTGCGGTTCGCCCGCCGTCAGGGCCGGGAAACCTCCGTGCCCCCCGAGCGCTGACGTATCAGTCGACCCAGATTTCGGCCGCTCGCGGCGTTCGCGGGACAAAACATCAGCAGCCGCAGGTGCGCCGATCCTTCTATCGTGTAGGAGGTGTGCTCGAAGGCGATCTCCCCGACGCCGGGATAGGTCGTCGTATACACACCCTCGGAGCAGTTCACGATCTCCGAGCTGCGCCACAGGCGGTGAAAGATCGGACACGCGGCGGTCAACTCTTCGATGAGGCGGTCGAAAGCGGGATCGTCGGCCGACTGACTGTAGTCCAGGCGAACCTTCGCGAGCACCCGGCGCGCGATGTCTTCCTGCTCGCTCGGATCGCGCTGGAAGTCCGCCTCCGTCAGCAGGATCTTCAGCAGGTTGCGCTCATTCGCCGGGCGGGTGCCGAAGTCCGGGAAACAACGCGTCCACATCTGGTTCCAGGCGATCACGTCCCAACGGCGCGTGTGCACCAAACCCGGGACGTTGACTGCGTCGAGCATCCGGCGGACCGCCGGCCGGACCTCTTCGCCGACGACAGGGGCCAGCGGAGGCGGGCGCTTCTGGGTCAGCATGAAAAGGTAATCGCGCTCGGCCGGAGACAGCCCGAGCGCTCCGCTCAGTCTTTCCAGCACGCGCTCGGAAGGATGGACGTCCCGACCCTGCTCCAGCCACGTGTACCAGGTGGCGCTCAGGCCCGCGAGAGCCGCCACATCCTCACGCCTCAGCCCCTTCGAGCGGCGGCGCGCCGCCGGTGTCAGGCCGACGGCTGCAGGCGCTGTGCGCGCGCGGCAGCTCTTCAAGAAATCGGACAGTTGGACGCGCTGTAAGGTACTGCTCATGTGTCCGGCTACCCCCTTGCCCTCCGCTCACTATCCCGGATAAAACTGGTGTTCGCAATGCCATTATAAGCCCCTGCTCTACACGGGGGCGTCCAGGCTGACCATACTGCTTCGGCCTTGCCGCAGTGTAAATGAGCAGGCAGCCGCCGACGGGGCGATGACCACTTTTTCTGCGGCAGAACGAGGGGACTTCCATCATGCGTGAGCGGGGCCGGCTTCCGGTCGAGGATCGCATCGCGATCCAGGACCTCATTGCGCGTTATGCCTGGGCGCTGGACACCGGCGATATCGATTCGCTCGTGGCCTGTTTTACGCCGGACGCGGTCGTTATCGAGGAGGTATTCGAGGACCCGGATCGCTGGGAGGGCCATGAAGGCATTCGCGGGCTGGCCGAGCACTATGCCGCGTCGCCGGGATTTCCGGGACGCCAGCACCACGTGAGTCAGTCCATCGTCGAGGGCAGTGGCGAGCGCTGCTCGGTGAAGTCGTTCGCCTTCGTCACTGAGTGTCGGGGAGAGCCTCCCTACACGCTGCGCTTCACCGGCTATTACGACGACCGACTGGTGAAAATCGGGGGCGAGTGGCTCTTCCAAGAGCGGATCATCCGTCTGTGGGACGGGCCGGTGCTCGCTCGCTTCCCCGGTCGGGGCGAGCGAGTCGCGCGCAAGCGGCCCCCGGAACTGGTCGTGAAGAAGAAGACGCGGAGTTCCACGTGACAGAAGCCCCACGCCTGGAGTTTGCATTCGAGCTGCGCCTGCGCTTCACGCGAGTGCAGAACATTCAGTCGATGCCCACCGGGGCCGGTCGGGGCGCGGTCTATGTCGACAGCGGCGAGTTCGAAGGTCCCCGCCTGCGCGGCAAGGCAGTGCCTGGCAGCGGCGGCGACTACGCGCTGTTTCGCCCCGATGGGGTGCTGTCTTTCGACGCTCGCTACATGCTCCAGGAAGACGACGGCACGCTCATCCTGCTGCACAACAAGGGTTTCCTGTGGGGTCGCAATCCGGACACGATGCAGCGATTGCGTGAGATGGCCTTCGCCGGCGGCCCGACGGTCGACCCCGCCGAGTACTACCTCCGGGCTTCACCGACCTTCGAGGTGGAAACAGGTCGCCACGACTGGCTCATGCGCCACGTCTTCGTCGGGATCGGCGAGCGCAAGTCCGATGGCAATCTCGTCCGCTACTACGCGCTGCTGTAGGGAGAGCCTCATGTCGCAATCGACCGTGTTGCCCCCTGGCGTCAGCGCCGCGAACTTCAAGAGCGCCCTGCGGGCCTTCGCCGATGCGGTCGGCGAGCAATGGGTGCTGGTGTCGGAGGAGGATCGCCACACCTACCTGGATGCGTTTGCGCCGGGCGATGCCGACGAGCACGCGGCATCCGCCGGCGTCGCGCCGAAGTCCACTGAAGAAGTCCAGGCTGTCGTGAAAGTCGCGAGCCGTTACGGAATTCCTCTCTGGCCGGTGTCCTCCGGCCGCAATCTCGCCTACGGCGGCTCGGCGCCGGTGCTGCGGGGCAGCGTCGTTCTCGACTTGAAGCGGATGAACCGGGTGCTCGAGATCGACGAGCAACTCGGTTACGCACTGGTCGAGCCGGGCGTCAGCTTCTTCTCCCTGTTCGATGCCTTGCAGGCCGCAGGCGGGAAGCTGTGGATCTCGACACCCGCGCCGGGGTGGGGGAGTGTCATCGGCAACGCTCTCGAGCATGGCGTCGGCTATACACCCTACGGCGTTCACGCCGACACCATCTGCGGCATGGAGGTCGTGCTGGCGAACGGTGACGTTGTCCGCACCGGCATGGGAGGTGTGCAGGGCAGCCGTGAATGGCAGATCTTCAAATACGGGTACGGACCGGTGTGGGACGGTCTGTTCACGCAGTCGAACTTCGGGATCGTCACCAAGATGGGCGTGTGGCTGATGCCTCAGCCGGAGGGAATGGCGAATTACGCGATCAGCGTGCCCAACTACGGCGATCTCGCGGTATTCGTCGACACGCTGCGTCCGCTGCGGCTCAACGACACCATCAACGCGCCCTACACCATCCAGAACCCGTTCCGGTCCGTGATGGATGAGCTCTCGATGCAGGGTAAGACGCGCGAGAGCATCTACAGCGGAAACGGCAGCCTGCCATTGGATCTCATCACTCGTGAGTTGCAGGCGCGGGGCCGCGGCATGTGGAATGTCGGTTTCAACCTGTTCGATTCGGCCCAGGGACTGGATTTGCGCGAAGCCCGGATTCGCGAGGCATTCGCGCGAGTGCCGGGCTCGAAAGTCCAGACCCATCGCTGGCATCGCGGCGAGCCGATGGAGTCCTGGATGCGGGTGACGCCGGCCCTGGCACCCCTCGCCGGTGTCGACTGGTACGGCGGTCCCGGAGGCCACATCAACTTCGCTCCCGTATGCGCGCCGATAGGGGAGCGCGTGAGCCGGCTGTATGAGGCGATCTACAAGCGCTTTATCGAATACGGGATCGATTACTACTGCGGACTGCTCAACATCGGGGCACGGGCGCTGGTCGTCAATGCGGTGACTTTCTTCAACAGGGACAACACCGAGATGACGCGCAAGGGGCGCGAGCTGTATCGCGTGCTTGCCAAGGACGGCGCTGCCATGGGATTCGGCGACTATCGCGCGCACATTTCCTTCATGGACGACATCGCAGAGATGTACGCGTTCAACGGGCACGCGATGCGCAGACTCAATGAGCTCGCCAAGGACGCGCTGGACCCGAAGGGGATCCTGGCGCCGGGCAAGCAGGGCATCTGGCCGGCAAAGCTGCGAGACAAGCGGGGCACCCCAACATGATTGCCGTTCGCGGTGCGCTCATGCTGGCGGCGCTCGTCGCGTGTGCAAGCGCATACGCGGACGAGTTGACTCCCGTGCAAGCCCAGGGGAAGCAGGTGTATTCCCACTGGTGTATCTACTGCCATGCTCCGGGCGTGTGGGGCACGAATCGCCTGGCCCGTCGCATAGATAAAGACCACGCCGTGCTGGAGAACCGGACGGACCTGACCGCGGCCGGCATTCGAGCCGTCGTGAGAGCGGGGGTCGGCAGCATGCCGCCCCTGCGACGCACTGAGATTTCCGACGCCGACCTCGACGCGATCGCCGCCTACCTCACAAGACAGAGAGCAGCCCAATGATCACGAAGCGGCGCTTCCTGACAGGCATGGCCTCCACGGCGGCAGTCGCTGCCACTGTATCGCACAGCACGACGTCTTGGGCCGCCACACCGACGGCGGCTGCGGCGCCCTCCGCGGTCGAAACACCGCCAACGCCGGCTATACCGCCGTTTGACGCCGTTGTGTTCAACGAGCGCTATTCCGATGCCTGGCTGTTCGCTCAGGTATTGCGTGCGCAAGGCGTCCCGTTGATGCCGATCGCGGGAGATGCGGGGACGCTCTGGTATGGCGTGCTTCGCGCGCAAGTCCTGTCCGGGCGCGCGCGATTCGCCGGCATGGGCACTCCCATGGATCTGATGATTCTCGAGTCCTTGGGGCGGGAAGCCGACCTTCGGGTGCGGTTCCGGGCGCACCACGATGCGCGGGGACGCAAGACTCTGACGCACTCGATTTCCGGGACGCACGCGATTTCCCGGAGCGAGGGGCCTTCACTGGCAGCAGAACTCGGCGCGCAGGACTGGCCCGCCAGGTTGGCCGCCGCGTTGCCGCGCGCCGCGAGTGGCCTCATCGCCACCAACATACAACGTTCCGCCGATCACCCCGGGATGCTCGTCTCGTGGGTGCTTGCGCGGCGGGAGACCACGTGAGCATCGTCGTGACAGGCGCCTCCGGCGCGTTTGGAAAGATGGTGACCCAGGCCCTGCTTCAGAAAGTGCCGCCATCGGAGCTGATCCTGGTGACGCGGACGCCCGCGACTCTCGCGAGCTTCAAGGCGCGAGGCGCACAGGTGCGCTTCGGAGACTTCGACAACGGGGAGTCGCTGATGACGGCGTTCAAGGGCGCCGAGAAGATGCTGCTCATCAGCACGCTGGACGTCGGAGAGCGCCGCCAGCGGCAGCACAAGACTGCGATAGGGGCGGCGGTTGCGGCCGGCGTGGGCCACATCGTCTACACGTCGAGCGTCGGAATTCATCCCTTCAGCCCTGCGTTCGTCATCGCAGATCATCTGGCAACCGAGGAGATGTTGCGGGGCGCCGGGCTTACCTACACGTGCCTGCGCGACAGTCAGTACGCCGAGGTCCTCGCGACGATGATGGCTCCGATGGCGGTTGCTACCGGGCAGTGGGTCACGAGTGCGCCGGACGGCCATATGGCCTTCGTCTGTAAGCGCGACTGCGTAGATTCTGCCGCGGCGGTCTTGACGACCGCGGGACACGAGAACGCAACTTACGAGATCACCGGACCCGAGCTCTTGACGTTCCGTGACGCCGCGCGAATTGCGGCAGAAGTGACGGGCAAGCCGGTCGAATGCATCGCCGTCAGTCACGACGCGATGCAGGCAAGATTCGATGCGGCCGGAATTCCCCGACGCTTCGTCGAGGGAATGGCACCTGCGAACACCGGGCCGTGGGGAAGTGAAGAGATGATGTCGTATGAGCGCGCGATTCGTGAGGGTTACTTCGCCGTGTGCTCGCGCCATGTACAGCTGATCACCGGCAGGCCCGCGACCTCGCTGCGCGAGGTCTATATTGCCAACCGCGACGCGTTGATTGGGAGAGCCGCATGAATGCTCAGCCGGAGCAGCAGGATCCTGCCGCCCTGAAGGCCGGCTTGCGCAGTCGTCCGCAACAGTTACTCATCGGTGGGCAGTGGCGCACCGCGGTCGCCGGCAAGACGCTCGATGTGTTGGATCCAGCTACTGGAGATGTCTTTGCACAAGCGGCGGCGGGCGAGGCGGCGGATATCGATCTGGCCGTGAAGGCGGCCCGCAAGGCATTCGAGGAGGGGCCCTGGCGCTCGACGCCTCCGAACGAGCGCGCCCGGCTCCTATGGAAGCTGTCCGACGCGATCGAGGCGAATGCGGCGGGGCTGGCGATGCTGGAGACGCTCGATAACGGGATGCCGCTCTGGCTGGCGCAGATGTGGA
>Ga0070681_10001549_pt1 | contig 20357 bp, 18 predicted proteins | sample KBSC83BmetaG_FD_65650 | JGI IMG/M metagenome (GOLD analysis project Ga0070681, IMG submission 65650) | Corn rhizosphere microbial communities from Kellogg Biological Station, Michigan, USA - KBS C8-3B metaG | ecosystem: Host-associated > Plants > Roots > Rhizosphere | place: USA: Michigan... | reverse complement strand
GTCCGACCTCATAGGCATAGAGGTCGAGCGCCGAGCCGAGGCTGGCGATCTGAATCCTGGTCGCCTGCAGCTTGCCCGAGGCGAGATAACGCAGGAAGGGCGGCGCCGCGACGAAGGCGAGGACGCCCAGGATGGCGAGCACCACCATGAGCTCGAGCAAGGTGAAGCCGGCAGCGCCCCGGCCACGAACCGGCGCGCCGGCCGCCCGCACAGGCGAGTGGGCTGCCGCTCGATCAAGGTTGGGTGACATGGGAGAAGGTTTGCCGAACATACTTAACAGTTCGTATCTATGAGGCCTCGAGAGCAAGCCCCGCGCCGGCAAAAGCCGGCAATCCGGGCGCCAGGCCTGGGCGCGAAGCACCGCGGTCATAGAAAAGATTTTTGCGTTCGGCCGGGTTGAGAAGCGCGGGCCAGAGCCGGGTGCCGCGGCGCTCGCCACTCCACCCGGCCGGCTCCTCACCGTCCGGCTGGTCTATGACGCGCTACTGAAATACCTCCGTGGGACATCGCTCTCGCACAACTCCGAGAGCGCCGTCGCCGCCGCGGCGGGGCTCACATGGTGGACCATGTGGCCGGCGCCCGGAAGCCGGACGAGGCGACAGGCCGGCAGCTGGTCGGCCAGCCAAGCCGCATGATGATCGGCGCGCGCGATCGCATCCTTCTCGCCCGCAATGACGATCGTCCGACGCCGCACCGCCGCCGCACGGCGGCTGAGGATCGCCGCCGCGCGATTGAACCCGCGGAGCTCTGCCGCCATCGCCTGAACGGCACTCGCCTGCGCCGCGAGCCCGACCGGAAAATCGGCAAAATAGGACGGTACCGGATCCGGCTCGAAGGCTCTTCGCAGACAGTGGCCCGCCAGCCGCGGCGCGATGATCGGCAGCAGCCAGCGTCGCACCGGGCGCCCCAGCACCGGCGCGTTGGCGAGACGGAGCACCGGCCGCGGTCGCGGCATCGTCATGCGGCAGAAGGGTGCCAGGAGCAACATGCCGCCGAGATCGGCTTGGGCGAGCAAGGCGATCGGTGCCGAAATCGAATGCGCGACCAGGATCGGTCGCCTGATGCCCAAGCATCCCAGCACTTCCGCGAGCCATTCGGCTTGCCGATCGGCGCCCATCTCGGAGGCGGGCAAAGGATCGGTCCGCCCATAACCGGGGCGATCGATGGCGATAAGCCGATAGCGGTCGGCGAACGCAACGAAAGGCAGCAGGATTTCCTGCGCGAGGCCGCCGAGACCATGCAGCAGCAGCACCGTCCTTGGTCCCTCGCCCGCCTCGAGGAGATGCACGCGTCCGCGCGAAAGATGCAGGAACCGCCCGCGCTCGCCGCAAGATGGATGCGGCTGTTGAAAAGCCGTGCGGAACCGCTGCAAGCCTTCGGCAACGCAATGCGTCAAATCTGCGGGCATCAGGAGCGCTCGTGCAATGGCCGCCCCCTGTCGAGAAAACGGTCATGGACCGGCGGGGTTGCGCAAAGCCGCCGCGGCAGAATGGCGACCTAAGCGCCCCGGAATTCCGTCATAGTGCTGCCGCGAACCTCAGGAGCGGCCTCGAACTCCCGGAAAGAAGGCCGGCGTACGCTGCTGATAGGCGGCATAGGCGGCGCCATGCTTTGCCAGCATGTGGCGCTCGAGCGGCGGAACACCGGAGACGTGAGCCAGCAGCCAATACATGAAGGCGGGCGCCAGCAAGGCCGCCCAGCCCAACCCGTAATCGAGCCGCGGATCGATCGCCATCAGCGGGTAGGCCCACCAGCCGAGCCACTCGAAAAAATAGTTGGGATGCCGCGAGAAGCGCCACAATCCCGATTCGCATATGCCGGCGCCCCGCCGCTTGCAATCTGCGAGCTGCGCGTCCGACAGCGCTTCGCCGGCGATCGCCAGCAGGACGAGGGCGATGCCGGCGAGATCGAGCGGAGTCGGAAAGGGTGCCGGATTGTAGGCGGCGAGAAGAAGGGCGAGTGCCAGAAACACCGCCGTGACGCCCTGCAGCTGAAAGAACCAGAAGAAGCGCGATTGCGCGGCCTCGCCCCAGGCCGTGCGCAATTCATGGTAGCGCGGATCCTCGCGCGCCCCGGCGGTGCGGCGGGCGATATGCCCGGCGAGACGCAAGGCCCAGAGCCCGATCACGGCCGCAAGAACGATCTGCCGCGCGTTGGGCGGCCAATGCGCGACCGGCGCCAGGGCGAAGGCGATTCCCGCGAGGCCCGTGGCCAGCGGCCAGATGGCATCGACCCAGGATGCGTTGCCGGTCGCCCGCTGGATGAGCCATGCGCCGGTCATCAGCAAAGCGACGCCGCCGGCAACGGCGAGGACGAGCGTCACCAATGGGTTCAGCCTTGATGCCGCAATCTGTAGAAACCGACATCGAGGGCGCCGGTGACGAATCCGGCGCGGCAATAGGCGAGATAGTAGCTCCACAGGCGACGGAAGCGCTCCGTGAAGCCGAGGGCCGCGATGTTCGGCCACGCGGCGTCAAACCGCTCGCTCCACACCGCGAGGGTTCGCTCGTAGCCGGCGGCGAAAGTCTCGACCGTCTCGAGCGTCAAGCCCGCCCGCGCGGCTTCGCGCAGCATGACGCTCTTGGTCGGCAGCATGCCGCCGGGAAAGATATACTGCTGGATGAAATCCGTGCCGCTGCGGTAGGCGGCGAACCGCGGCTCGTCCAGCGTGATGGCCTGCAGCACCGCCGAGCCGCCCGGCTTCAGCCGGTCCTTCAGGCAACGGAAATAGGTCGACCAGTTCTGCTCGCCGACCGCCTCGATCATCTCGACCGAGACGATCCGGTCGTAGCTTCCCGGCACGTCACGGTAATCCTGCAGGCGCAAGGTCACCGAATCGCCGAAGCCGGTGAACCTGCGTCGCGCATGGTCGAGCTGGCGCGGCGACAAGGTGATGCCGGTCACGTCGGCGCCCTGGCGCACCATCGCTTCGGCGAGGCCGCCCCATCCGCAACCGATCTCGAGAACGCTTTCGCCGCCCGCGAGATCGAGCAGCTCGATGATGCGGGCCTGCTTGGCCCGCTGCGCCTCTTCCAGGCTCACGGCGGGGTCACGGTATATTGCCGAGGAATAGCTCATGTCCGAGTCGAGCCATTGGGCATAGAACTCGTTGCCGAGATCGTAATGCGCGCTGATGTTGCGGCGGCTGCCGCGGCGCGTGTTGGCTCGCCCGAGGTGACGCAGCCGCGCCAGCAGACGCAGCGGCGCAAGCCCCCGCATTCCGGCGAGGCTTGCATCGTTCCGGTCCATCAGCACGAGCAAGGCGGTGAGGTCGGGAGTCGACCAGTCGCCATCGGCATAGGCCTCGGCGAAGCCGATGTCGCCGCCGAAGAGCACGCGGCGCACGGCACGCCAATGATGCAGCCTCACGGTGGCCTGCGGCCATTCGACGGGACCAAGGGCCGGCTTGGAAAGCAGCATGCGCTCGCCGGACGGCAGTTCGATGGTGAGCTCGCCGCCGACCCATCGCCGTGATAGCTGACGCAGCACGCCGCGCCATAGAGCGCCCATGGGACGGGCGTCGACCAGCGACGGCAGATAAGAAAACGGACCGATATCGGAATCTTGGGAGCTCATGGTGCGAGGACCGGAGGGACATGAGTGACGGGTCGGGTGGGCGGTGCCGGCCGTGGCACCAGCGGGACGCCCTTGAGGAAGAGCTTCAGCGCTTCCCAATGGATCGCCCCGATGACCTTGAGAGTGAGCAACGGATAGGCGAAGAAGCTACGCAACAGCGCCCTATCCGTGAGCGGGCTGCGCCGGCCGGTGAGCGCCGCATGCAGCAGCGGTCCGGCCGAATCGAGAACCGAGATATTCACCAGCACAGTCTCGTCCGGCGGACGGACGCGGAACTCGTACTGGAGATCCATCGGCATGAAGGGCGATACGTAGAAGCTTTTATCGCATCGCTGGCGAATCGGCACCTCCTCTTGCGGGCCGACGGGGGCCAGATAGGAGTGGCGCTGCCCGAATGTGTTGGTCACCTCGTACAGCACGGCGCGCAAGGCACCGTCGCGCGTGCTGCAGAAATAGACGCTGAGGGGGTTGAACACGTGACCCAGGATCCGCGGCAGGGTGAGCAGTCGAATCGGACCGCCGGCGATATCGATTCCCGCCTTTGCAAGGTGCGCTTCGACCTGCGGCCTCAAAGGACCGGAGCCATCACCATAATCGGCGTCGTGAAAGCTGAACAGATTCCACCGATTATGCGAGAACCAACGAAAGCCGGACGAGAGGCCCGGCAGCTCGTCAAGATCGAGCAATATGGTAAACAATCGGTAAGCAAGGTGATGGCGGCGCGGCCTCAGGCGCCGGTGCATCATGCGGCCGAGATAGAGCGCGGAGTTCATGCCAGGACAGGCTCGCCCGACGCCAGCGGCGACGCATGACCGAGCGCAATGCGCCCCGACTCGTCCGCCACCGTCCATGGCCGACGCAGACCGCCGAGCTGCTCGGCGACGGCAAGGCCCGACTGCAGCCCGTCCTCGTGGAAGCCGGCGCCGAAATATGCGCCGCAGAACCAGGTGCGCCGACGCGCCTGGAGACGCCACAGCGCGCGCTGCGCCCGCAGGGCCGCGCAGTCGAAGATGGGGTGATGATAGGTGAAGCGGCCGAAAATGTCGGTCTCGGATGGTGTCTGCTGCGGGTTGAGCGTGACGAAAGCCTGAGTCGCTTCAGGCAGGCCTTGCAGGCGATTGAGCCAGTAGCTCACCGAGAGCTCGCGATCCTGGCCGCTATAGCCGACATAATTCCAGCTCGACCAAACCGCACGGCGCTTCGGCATCAAGGCCGGATCGCGATGCAGGATGGCCGAATTCTCCTGGTAGCGGAACGCGCCGAGCAGCCGGCGCTCCTCTTCATCGGCGTCGGCGAGCATGCCAAGCGCTTGATCGGCATGGGCCGCGACGACGATCTGGTCGAACCGCCGCGTCTTGCCGCTGCCATCCTCGACCAGCACCTCATGCTCCCGGCGCACAATCGCGCGGACGGGGCGCGAGAGGAGCAGCCGATCGGCATAAGGCGCGGTCAGACGCTCGGCATAGGTGCGGGCGCCGCCGACGACGGTTCGCCAGAGCGGACGTTCGCCGAGCGACAGCAAAGCATGATTTTCGCAGAAGCTGATGAAGCTCAAGGCCGGATAATGGCGCATGGTGGCGCGCGGCGCCGACCATATCGCGGCGGCCATGGGCAGCAGATGGTCCTCGATGAGCGCCGGCGAATAGCCGTGGCGCTCGAGATAGTCGCCGAGCGCGACCGATTCATCGGGGCGAGCGCCTAGTCTGGGCGCGTCCCGATAGAAGCGCCTGATCCCGCTCAGCATCGACCAGAAGCGTGGGCTGAGCAGATTGCGCTTCTGGGCGAAGAGGCCGGCCAGCCCGCTGCCGGAATATTCCAGCCTGCCGTCGTCGAGCGAGATGGCGAAGGACATCTCGCTGGCGCGGGTCGGGACCTCGAGATGTTCGAACAGCGCCGTCAGATTCGGGTAGGTCACCTCATTATAGACGATAAAGCCGGTATCCACGGGAAGCGAGCCGCCGGCGCATGGAACATCGACCGTGTTGGTGTGGCCGCCGATCCGGGAATCGCTTTCATAGACGGTGACGCGATGACGCTGGCTCAAAAGCCAGGCGGCGGCCATGCCGGCGATGCCGGTCCCGATGACCGCGATCTCGAGCGGACGGCCCTCGGCCGATCCCCGCCCCGTCTCCACCGTGCCATTTGCCATCTGGTTCCCTGTCCCCCCGTTCCTTATAGTACGCAAGGCATAGGCCATTGGATCACCGAGTGATCCAGCGCGTCCAGTCGGGCGTAATGGGCGGCATGTATGCGATCGCCAGGATGGCGGATGAGAGGGCGCGAGAGACCGCGCGACGGTTCGTGAGCGTCTCGGCCGAGGCCGGGACCCGAGAGGTGTCGCCGCATGCCCGGAACATCCTGGCGGTTGCGGAACGGCACGACCGGGCGGCTTTTGCTGCCCTCTTCACGCATTTCGCGCCGCGGGTAAAAAGCTATCTCATCCGCCACGGCGCGGCGCCCGAGGCGGCCGAAGATCTGGCGCAGGAGACCTTGCTGATCGTCTGGCGCAAGGCGGCGAGCTTCGATCCCGCCAAGGCCGACGCGCCGACCTGGATATTCACCATCGCACGAAACCTGCGGATCAGCGCCGTGCGGCGCGAGCGCCGGCCCGAGCCGATGGCTTGCGACGAGCTCGGCCGGGCTGATCCGGGCCTGCCCGCCGACGAGGCGATCGCCGTCACCGACCGCACCGCCGCGCTGCGCGCCGCTCTCGAGAGCCTGCCCCCGGAACAGGCGCGCATCGTCGAGCTGAATTTCCTGGAGGATGTTCCGCACCGCGAGCTCGAGACCCGCCTCGGCATCCCGCTCGGTACGGTCAAATCACGCCTCCGGCTGGCGATCGCCCGGCTGCGCGCCGCCTTGGGAGACCAGGAGTGACGCCGAACCGGCATCCCAGCGAGGCGATTCTCGCGGCCTATGCGGCCGGCAGCCTGACCGAGGGGCTGGCGCTCGTGACGGCGACGCATCTTTCCCTCTGCGCGTCCTGCCGAAGCGCCAATTCCGCGATCGAGGCGATCGGCGGCGCCGTTTTCGATTCCCTGCCCGGGGAAGCGATGCGCGAGGATGCCTTGGCACATGCGCTGGCGCGCATCGAGCGGCCCGATCCGGCCGGCCCCTCGCAAGCCGGCCTATCCGCCCCGCCCAACGGCCTTGCCGAGCTGAGCGCCACGCCGGCGCCTTTGCGCCACTATCTCGGCGGCAGAGGCTGGCGCGGCTGGGTACCCGGCCTCGCCGCGATGCGGATCATGCCGCGGGACCAGGAAGGGGGCAGCGTGTTTCTCGTCCGCGTGTCACCGGGCATGGCGCTCGCCCACCATGGACATGGCGGCCGGGAGCTTTCGCTGATCCTGAGCGGCGCCTATCGCGACGAGTTCGGCCGCTTCGGTCCGGGCGACCTGGCCGAGATCGACGAAACCATGTGCCACCGTCCGGTGGCGGAAGCCGGCGCTCCCTGCATTTGCGTCATCGCCACCGAACGGCCCTTGCGCTTCACCGGCCGGCTGGCGCGCGCCTTGCAGCCGATGTTGGGCCTATGATCCGGGTCCCGATGCGCCGCCTGGTGACGGAATATGCGGCCACCCTCGTCGTGATGCTGGCGCTCGACTCGGTTTGGCTCAGCCTCACCGTGCCGGCGCTCTACCAGCCGCGCCTCGCCGAGTTTCTGCGGCCGGACCCCGATCTTGTCGCGGCAATCCTCTTCTATCTTCTCTATGCGGCCGGCGCCGTCGTGTTTGCGGTGGGCCCGGCGCGCGACCGGTCCGCGATCGTCGCGCTTGGGCACGGCGCCTTCCTGGGCGTGGTCGCCTATGGCACCTACGATCTCACCAACCAGGCGACCCTGCGCGGCTGGCCGACCCTGATCACCGTCCTCGATATCGGTTGGGGCGCATTCCTCACCGGCACCGCCGCGGCCGCGGCAAGCTGGATCTCGGGGCGCTGGGCCGGCGGGCGCGGCTGACGCGGCAATGGCTCGTCAGCTGCGTTCGTAGCGGACGGTGGAGCCGTCGTCGGCCGTGAACAGCAGCGCCGTCCATTGGCGATCCTGACCGTACCAGAGCCGCAGCCGGGCATCGCCCGACAGATCGTAAGCCCGGCTCATGACCGTCCGCCCGCCGCCGATCGAGACAGGCTCGGTGCCGAGCGGCGTCACCACCGGCCGGAGCAGCTCGCCGTTTTGCGGATTGACCCACGGCGCCTCGAGCTCGGCGCTATTCCAATGGGTCGCCAGCAGCGCACCGGGCGGCGCGAGATAGCGGGCGGCCTTCGAGCCTTCCACCCACAAGCCGCCTTTGTCGCGGTCTGCTCGCATCCGGTTGGGGGTGCCGTCGTCATTGGTCGTCGCCTCGGCATGGACCATTTGACCGCCGCGCCATTGCTCGAGCCCGTCGAGCTTGTAGCGGAATACCGGGATAGGGCCAAAATGCACGACCATCTCGACCGCGATGCGGATATCGAAACCATCCGCGACCTGGGTGAGCGACAGCAGGTGATGGCCGATCTCGGTGTCTTTGCGGACCACCCGGAAGCCGATCCGGCCATCGGGCGGAAAAGGCGGCTTGCCCAAACCTGCCGGCGAATTAAGCTCTTGCGCAGCGACAGCCGGCATGATCGCCGCCGCCAGAGGTATGGTTGCGGCGGCGAGAAATCGGCGGCGGCAGATCGGCATCGCCCATGGCGAGGCAGCAGGGGGAACAGGCCATGCGCGCTCGTCATGACGCAAAAGCAAGCGGTCAGGCATACGTCTCTCGTCCAGGCTGCGGGTCATGCGCAAAAAATATCAAACTCCGCCGGCCCGGTCGACCGATCCAAAAGCATCGCGGGCGCGTATGAGTCGAGCCCGCCTGGCTGAGAACGGATGCTCCGCGTTGCTTTACCAATCCTGCTGCTGATGCTGCTCGAGGCCTGCTCCCCGGTTGCGCTCCTCAATGCGCTGGCCCCGCGTGCCGGGGTGACGATCCAGCGCGATATCTCCTATGGCCCGGGTCCTTATCGCGTGCTCGACGTCTACGCGCCGTCAGAGCCGCAGGCGGGGGCGCCGGTGGTCGTCTTTTTCTATGGCGGCAGCTGGGACAGCGGCGACCGCGGCATGTACCGTTTCCTCGGCGCTGCCCTCGCCGCGCGCGGCATCGTCGCCGTGATTCCCGACTATCGTCGCTATCCCGAGGTCGGCTTTCCGGCCTTCGTCGAGGATGGAGCGGCGGCCGTTGCCTGGGCCCGCACGCATGGCAGCCAGCTCGGCGGCGATCCCGGGCGCCTGTTCCTCATGGGCCATTCCGCCGGCGCGCAGATTGCCGCCCTCCTGGCGCTGGACCAGAGCTATCTCCAGGCCCAGGGCCTCGGGACTTGCGCGCTCAGCGGATTCATCGGATTGGCCGGGCCGTATGATTTCCTGCCGCTGCGGAGCAGCAGGCTGCAGACGATATTCGGCCCCGAGCAGGACTGGCCGCGCTCGCAGCCGATCAATTATGTGAGCGCGGCGGCGCCCCCGATGCTGCTGATCGCGGGCAGCGACGACACGATCGTCGATCCCGCGAATACGGTGCGGCTCGCCGCCCGCCTGCGCCAGGCGGGAGCCGAGGTCGAGGAGCATGTCTATCGCGGTGTCGGACACAAGGCCGTGATCGGTGCGTTTGCCCGGACGCTCGCCTTTCTCGCGCCGGTGCGTCGCGACCTGCTGAGCTTCATCGCCCGGCATAGCGCCGAGCCGCGATGCGCGGCGCGTTCGGGGGACCCCGGGGCGCATGCCGCCTCGCCTTTCAAACCTGCATTACAGGGATGGCAAAATTGAATCTGGTTGCTGCAGCGACGGGCGCCGTCGAGCGCTGGTCCCTTCCCGACCCCATCGCCCGGCTGGGAATCGCGCTGCTGGTCGACCGCACCAGCCGCTCGCTCGGACGGGGCGATCCGGACAGCGAAGGGCGTTTCGCGAAGTCGATGAGCGCCTGGCCGATCGCCTTCCATCCCGACGCCGCCAACGCCCAGCATTACGAGCTGCCTGCCGAATTCTTCGCTCTCGTGCTGGGACCGCGGCGCAAATACTCGTGCTGCCTGTACGAGGAGGGCGATTCGCTCGCGGCGGCCGAGGAACGCGCATTGCGCGATACGGTCGACCACGCCGATATCAGGAACGGCGACCGCATCCTCGAGCTCGGCTGCGGTTGGGGATCGCTGTCGCTGTGGCTGGCCGAGCACTTTCCCGATTCGTCCATTCTCGCCGTCTCCAACTCGCAAGGGCAGCGCGCCTTCATCGAGGGCGAAGCTGCCCGGCGCGGCTTGCGCGCGCTGCGCGTCGTCACGGCCGATATGAACGACTTCGACCCGGGCGAGCGGTTCGACCGCATCGTTTCGGTGGAAATGTGGGAGCACATGTCCAACTGGGCGGCGCTGCTCGCCCGCGTGCGGGGCTGGCTCGAGCCCCATGGAAAGCTGTTCCTGCACGTGTTCAGCCATCGCACCATGCCCTATCGGTTCGACCATGCGGACAAGTCGGACTGGATCGCGCAACATTTCTTCACGGGCGGCATCATGCCGAGCCACGGGCTGATTCGGCACCTCGACGCACCGATGGGCGTCGCTGCGGAATGGCGCTGGAATGGCCAGCATTACCGCCGGACGGCCGAGGACTGGCTCATCAATTACGACGCGAACGCGGCGGCGATCGACCCCATCCTGCGCGAGGTCTATGGGCCGGACGCGGCTCTCTGGAAGCGCCGCTGGCGGCTGTTCTTCCTGGCGACGGCCGGGCTGTTCGGGGCGCGGGCCGGCACCGAATGGGGCATCAGCCACTATCTGCTCAGCCCGCGATGAGGCTCGTCGCGGCAGTGCGCGCGTATGTGGCGCATGACGATCCCGCCACCGCTGCCGCCAATTTCGTCGCCCTCGTGGTCGGCTGGAACGGTCCCTTTTATCCGCTGTTCGTCGTCGCCCTCGTCGATCGCGGGGTGATCGCGCTATCGCTGCTGACCATGGTCGCGACTCCCTTCTTTCTGGCGATTCCCTGGCTCTCGCGCCTGTCGTCGACCGGGGCACGCGCCGCCCTACCCGTCGTCGGCACGCTCCACACGCTCTGGTGTACGAAGCTCCTCGGGCCCGGCACCGCGGTCGGGCTCTTCCTGTTCCCCTGCATCGCCCTTGCCGGGTTGCTGGCGCGCCGCGAGGAGCGGCGCCTGCTGCTTGTCGTCGCCGGCTTCCCGCTGGTTGCCACACTCCTGCCGGACCGGGCGTTCGGCCCGCCGCTGATGCCCTTGACCGCGGCCCAGACGGCCCATCTGGCGGGGCTGAATATCGGCAGCGTCGCGACCCTCACCTTCCTCCTGAGCCTGCTGTTCGCGGATCTGCTTCGCCGCGGTGCAGCAAATTAAACCATGCCGGCGGCGACAGCCCACCGCGACGGTCAAGTAGTCCTAGGAAGTCAGCGGCTTGTGGGTTAGCATTGAAGTGTCGATCATAGGCGGAGGACTGATGTGGCCAGGTGTTCTGCTTTCAGCAATAGCAGAGCTTGGCTTCTTGGAACGACCCAAGATTACTTGTTCTCGGCTGCAGGGCGGGCCGAAGAGGCCGGCCAGGGCAAATCGGCGAATTCCCCATGACAGTGCGTCGCGCCGAACGCGTGCTTGGTTTGTCCCAAGAGTAGCGATCCTGGGTGTCCCAACCTTCGAGCAGCGCGAGGAAAAGCATTTGGGCCGCAACCCCGAACTCGTCGGGTGCAAGCTTGATCACCTTGTCTGTCGCCTGCGCATTCTGACGTCCGAATAGGAAGCGACACAGAATGGCGCGCATCAACAAGGTCGAGGTGGCGACGGGCGTCTATTGGATCGAGATTCCCGACGCCGATCTCCGCATCCTCTGCAGTTGCCCCGCCGACAGCGTGAAGCATCTGATGCTGCGCAAGCTGATCCGCCCGGCCGAGGTGGCGGGCCTGGCGTCCGAAACGGGTCCCAACGCCATCCTGCTGTCCGACGCCATGCTGCAGAACGGCGCTCTCTGCAATCTCGCGGAGTTTCCCATTCTGCAGATGCTCTATCGGCAGGGCATGCTGATACCGGGCCATCCCAACAATACCGGCCGCAATCCGCTTCTCATCGGCGGCCGCGATCAGGTCCAGTCTCAGCTGCAATACATCTATCGCGGCAATTACGGATTGATCTCGGAAGAGGAGCTGATCGCGACCGGCGTGCCGCGCCAGCAGGCGCGCGACATGATGCGGCTGAAGCTCAAATTCGCCTTTGGCGCGATCCAGGATCCGGCCGATTTTCTCGACAGCCTCGTCGTTCCCGAAAGCGGGCGACCGGTCGAAGTTCGCGGCGGCGTGATGCTGCGGCGCCTGGGACATAACCGATTCGAGTTCGCTTTCGCGGACGAGCGGGTCGAGGTGGATCTCAACCTGGCGCACGAGCAGTTTTACGAATGCCCCTACACGCTCGGCTATCATCAGTTCCGTCGCGAGTATTTTGCCGTCGTCCATTCCGGCGAAGGCGACGGCTGGGACCAGCACCGTCCGGCCATGGGCAGCGTGCTGGTCTATCAGGGACGCATCTTCCTGATCGATGCCGGCCCCAACCTTCTTTATGTCCTGACCGCACTGGGAATCGGCGTGAACGAGGTGGATGGGATCTTCCATACCCATTCGCACGATGATCATTTCGCGGGGCTCACGACCTTGCTGCAAACCGATCATCGCATCCGCTACTTCGCCACCCCCTATGTGCGTGCGGCCGTCACCAAGAAGCTCGCCGCTCTGTTGCGCGTCGACGAGAGCGATTTCACGAACTATTTCGATGTCGTCGATCTCAAGCCCGACGAATGGAACGATATCGAGGGTCTCGGCGTCCGCCCGGTGCTTTCGCCGCACCCGGTCGAGACGACCGTCCTCTTCTTCCGCGCGCTGGCGGCCGGAGGCTGGCATACCTACGCGCATTTCGCCGACATCGTCGCGTTGCAGACCCTCGAGACGATGGTGAGCGACGATCCGGCAGAGCCCGGCATCTCGCGCGCCTGGAGGGATCGCGTCCATCAGCAGTATGCCGAGCCCGTCAACCTGAAAAAGGTCGATATCGGCGGCGGCATGATCCACGGAGACGCGGCCGATTTCCGCGACGACAAGTCGGGCAAGGTGATCCTCGCCCATACCGCGCTGAAGCTGACCAGGGAGCAGATGCGCATCGGTTCCGGCGCGTCCTTCGGAACGGTGGATGTGCTTGTCCCGACCTATCGCGATTTCTTGTTGCGCAACGCCTACAACTTCCTGCGGGCCTATTTCCCCAGCGTCACGCGCGAGCATATCAACGTGCTGCTCAATGGCGTGATCTGCAGCTTCAACCCCGAGACGATCCTGATCAAGGAAGGTCAGAAGCTGGATTTCATCTACATGCTCCTGACCGGCCAGGTCGAGTGGTTCGACAGCGATTCCGAGCGGCGCAAGAAATACAGCGCCGGCGTCCTCCTCGCCGAAGTCCCGGGGCTGCACCGCATCCCCGCGATGGGGACCTATCGGGCGACCAATTTCGTGCAAGTTCTTCCCATCGCCTGCGACCTCTACACGGCTTTCGTGAAGGAGCACCAGCTGCTGGACGAGATCGTCTCGCTGCACGACAAGCGGGACTTTCTGCGCCAGACCCTCTTGTGCGGCGGGATCATGTCCAACCGGACCCTCAACAGCATCGCCAAGGACATGGAACAGGCGAGCTTTGCCGCGAACGAGCCGATCGAGCTCGACAGCGATGTGGTTGCCATCCTGCAAAGCGGCCGCATTTCCCGGGTGCTCGACGAGGTACAGATCGAAATCCTCACCCCGGGAGAATTCTTCGGGGAGCGGCAGGCCATTTTCGGCCTGCCCGCCAGCAGCCGATTCGTTCCGCTCGAACCTGTCGAGATCGTCCTGATCAAAGGTGCGTTGCTGCAGGAAATTCCGAATGTCCGCTGGGCGCTGCTCGAGGCGTTCCAGCGGCGCGCCCGGGTCGAGTCGTTCGTGAACCGCTCCCTCGCGCTGGCTCGCGCGAAGGAGAACCAGCTCGCCCGCAATGCCTCATGAGCGGCGGCGCCGGCGGCGACGCCTAGTCCCGAGTCCGCAGATCCTCGCAAGCCCCGCCGAGAGGCCTTGCCGCCAGCCAGCGACAGCCCCCACAATGCGCGAGGGCAGATAAGCAGGGCGTGGTCATCAGGATGAGGCGGCATTGCCATTACGCGCCGGATCATGCCGCGCCCCTTGCGCCTGCGCGGGGCAGGCCTCCGCGTCAGTCGGCGCACCAAGCTTCGCGACGGCGGTGATGCGCGGCTCGGCGAGACTTTGGCTCCAGGGCTTGTCCGGTGCCGCGATCCTTGCGGCGTTTGCCGTCTGGGTCTACCTCGCCGTCGGGTCGCCCGGATTCTCGGCGCCCGCCGCACCCCCGCCGCCGCAGGCCAGCGCTGCCGCGACGCCGGCCGATCCCCCCGCCCATGACCGGAACGAGCTGGCGCTGGGGGCGGCACAGCTTGCGAAGGAGCTCGAAAGACGGCCACAGGATGCCGACGGCTGGCGGCTGCTCGCCCGGACCTACACCGCGCTCGGCCAGGACGAGGCCGCCGTGGCCGCCCTCCGCAAAGGGGCCCACGCCGTGCCGGGCAATCTCGATCTGCTCCTCGCCTTCGCCGATGCGCTGCTGGCGCATATCGATAGCGAGCCGCTGCCGCAAGAGTTCGTCGAGGTCATGTCCCGGATCAACGCCCTCGATCCCGATCAGGCCGATTCGCTGTGGTATCTCGGAACGGCGGCGGCGGGGGCGGGCGACAGCGCGCGCGCCCGGGCGCTGTGGGGCAGGCTGCTCACGCTGCTTCCCGCCGACCACCCGGCGCGGGCCGAGCTGCAGGCCCGCCTGGAGCGGCTGCGCTGATGCGCCGGCCCCCCCGTTCAGGCATAGTTGTGTTAAAAGCGAGCGTCGCCAACCGAGGGCCGTGGGCGCCCCAGCCAAGAGAGCTTCCCGACCGATGATGACAAATGCACTCAGCCGCTGGCTGATCGGAACCGGCACGATCCTCGTTGGGGCGATGGCCTTTACCGTCGGCGTGCTCGCACAGACCGCGCCGCAATATGCCGGCGACGTCCATCTCGGCGTGACGAGCTGCAGCGGCAACACCTGCCACGGGCTCGCCACGGACAAGAAGGTGAACCATGTGCTGCAGAACGAGTATCTGACCTGGCAGCGGCAGGATCAGCATGCCAAGGCCTACCAGGTGCTTACCACCAAGGAATCGGAACGCATCGCGAGAAATCTCGGGCTGCCGGACGCCAAGACCGCAGCCATCTGCCTCGATTGCCATGCCGACAATGTTCCCGCGGCGAAGCGCGGACCGCAGTTCCAGATCTCGGACGGCGTCGGTTGCGAATCCTGCCACGGCGGCGGCCAGCGCTGGCTCGGCCCGCACATCTCGGGAAGCTACACGGAGGCACAGCTGGTTCAGGTCGGGATGTATCCGACCGCGGATCCGGTGGCGCGCGCCCGCATGTGCCTGTCCTGTCACTTCGGCGACGACCACAAATTCGTCACCCATCGCATCATGGGAGCGGGCCATCCGCGGATGAGCTTCGAGCTCAACACCTTCACGCAGGTCCAGCCGGCCCACTACGTGGTCGATGACGACTACCGCAAGCGCAAGCAGGTGGCGAGCGGGGTAAAGACCTGGGCGATCGGCCAGGCGCTGGCGCTCGAGCAGACGATGGGACAGCTGCTCAATCCGGCGCACGCCTCGACGGGTGCGTTCCCCGAGCTGGTATTTTACGATTGCTATGCCTGCCACCACCCGATGAGCGACGTGCGCTGGTCGCCCCGGCCGGACGCCCCCACGGGCCCGGGCGTCCCGCATTTCAACGATGCCAATGCCCTGATGCTGCGCGCCGCCGCCGCGGTCGTGGCGCCCGATCTCGGTACCCAGCTCGAGAAAGCGGTGCAGGAGCTGCATGCGGCGATGTCCCTCGGCAAGGGACGGCCGCAGGCGATCGCGCCGCGGGTGCGCGACATTGCGCACCAACTCGCGGACCGCTTCGCGCGGCGCGAGTTCGGCCGTGACGAGATGCGCGGCGTCCTGCGCCAGCTGGTCCGTCTCGGCCAGAGAGGCGACGATATCGACTATACCGCCGCCGAACAGACGACGATGGCGATCGGCTCGATCGTCCAGACGATGTCCGCGGCCGGCCAAATCGACGACAAGCAGCTCGCCGCAATGCGCGCGGCCCTCGAGGGCTGCTATGCGGCGACGAGCAAGGACAATGCCTATCGGCCCGGCGCTTTCGTGAGCGCGCTGGGGGCTTTCAGCCAAACCATGGCACTCAACTGAGGAACGGATCCGGCCTCTACTGACGGCAGGACATCGCGATGCGGATCACGTTTTTCGGCACGAGAGGCTCGATCGCCACCCCGGGCGAGGCCACCCTGCGGTACGGCGGCAATACGTCTTGTGTCGAGGTGCAGTCGAAGGCCGGAACGCGGGTGATCATCGATGCCGGCACCGGCATGGCCGTGCTTGGCCGCAAATTGATGACCGGCGGCGGCCCGGTGCACGGCCATGTTCTGATCAGCCACATGCACTGGGACCATATCAACGGCATTCCGTTCTTCATTCCCTTCTTCGTGCCCGGCAACGAATGGCATGTCTATGGCCCGCACGGCCTCGATCGCGGCCTGCAGGACACGCTCGCCGGCCAAATGCAGTACACCTATTTCCCGGTCACCCTGGACCAGCTCGGCGCCGCGCTGACCTATCACGACCTCGTCGAGGGTAAGCTCCAGCTCGGTGACATCACGGTTACCGCGCACTACCTCAACCATACGGCTCTCACTCTCGGCTATAAGCTGGAGGCAGATGGCGTCGTCGTGGTTTATGCGTGCGACCACGAGCCGCACGATCGCACGCTCGCCGACGGCCAAGGCAAGATTTCCGGCAAGGACCTCAAGCATGCGGAGTTTATCGCGGGCGCCGATCTCGTGATCCATGACGCGCAATATCTGGCGAGCGAATACGAGGCGAAGATCGGTTGGGGCCACAGCACCGTGGAATATTCCGTGGCCATGGCGTGCTTCGCCGGGGTGAAGCGTCTCGCCCTCACCCATCACGACCCCTGCCGCGATGACGGGCAAATCGACCGGATCCTCGCGAAGCTGGCGCTCGAATTCTCGGGCAAGAGCGGACCGGAAATCTTCGCCGCGGCGGAGGGCCAGACCATCGACCTGGTCGCAGCACCGCCCGCGACGGCAGCGCCGGCCGCGCCCGATGCCTTGCAACCAATCGCCACCGCGCTGGTCGGGCGCTCGATTCTGCTGGTTACCAAAGATCCGACGCTGCGCAACGAGCTCACGAAATTGGCGGCGTCGGACCAGATCGCCGTGCTCGAGGCAGAGGAGGCGAAGGCGGCCCAGGCAGCGGCGCGCGAGCGGCCGAGCCTGGTCATGCTGGACGATCGCCTCGACGATGCGCGCGCCGTCTGCCGCTCGATCCGCGCCATCGCCGGCTATGGCGAGACTTTGCCGGTTGTGCTCGTCGTGAAGAGCGGATCGCCGCCCGAGAGCGAGGCGCCGTTCACCGATGTCCTCATCGACCCGGTGAAGGAAAGCTATGTGCGCACCAGGCTGCGGGCCTGGATCATGCGGGTCGCCGTCAGATGGGTGCCGGCCACGGTTCCGCCCGACGAGGAACGCCGACTGAGCGACACGCGGGCGCTCGGGCTGCTCGACACCGGGCGGGAGGAGCGCTTCGACCGGATAACGCGCCTGGCGTCCGCCTTGCTCGACATGCCCATAGCCCTGGTGTCCTTGATCGACGCCAACCGCCAATGGTTCAAATCGGCCTGTGGCCTCGACCTCTCGGAGACCCCGCGCAAGGAGGCATTCTGCGCCCATGTCGTCTACCAGCGGGCCCCCTTGGTGGTGCCGGACGCGCTGGCCGACGATCGGTTCGCCGATTATCCCGCGGTGACGGGCCCGGCGCATATTCGCGCCTATATGGGTTATCCTCTTTTTCTATCTACCGGATCGTGCGTCGGCACGCTCTGCCTGCTCGACCAGCGCCCGCGCCAATTCGATGCGAAAAAGATGGCGCTTCTCGGTGATCTCGCCGCGCTGGTCGTGCGCGAGCTCGAGCCGTCAAGGGAAAATTCGGCAGCGGGCACGATTGAAAATCGAGCGGTGCCTGTCTAGCCTCGGCCAGGATCGGGAGGAGAGCGGCAATGCGAGGGGCCTACAGCAGCGCGGCATGGCTGGTCGGCATGTGCGGCATCGCCGCGATGCTGGCTCTTGGAAGCGCCGAGAGCCGCGCCCAGACACCGCCGGCGGACGGTATTCATCTCGGCGTCGCATCCTGCGCCGGCAGCACCTGCCACGGCGCGGTGCAGCGGCTCAAAGGCTCCTCGGTCGCGCAAGACGAATACATAACCTGGTCGCGCAAGGATAAGCACGCCAAGGCCTACTCCATTCTCCTCGAGGATCAATCGATCCGTATCGCGCGCAATCTCGGGCTGCCTGACGCCAAGAGCGCGCAGGTCTGCCTCGACTGCCACGCCGACAACGTGCCCGAGGCAAAGCGCGGCCGTCAGTTCCAGATTTCCGACGGCGTCGGCTGCGAGAGCTGCCACGGCGGCGCCGAGACCTGGCTCGGCCCTCACATCGCCGGATCGAACCACCGCACCAATCTCGCTGCCGGGCTCTTTCCCACCGAAAATCCCGTGGCCCGCGCCGAGAAATGCCTGTCCTGTCATTTCGGCGACGACAAGCGCGTCATGACGCACAAGATCATGGGTGCCGGCCACCCGCAGCTCACTTTCGAGCTCGACACCTTCACGGCGCTCGAACCGGCGCATTTCCACGTCGACAAGACCTATATCGAGCGCAAAGGCGTCGTGAACGACGTGCAGGTCTGGGCGGTCGGCCAGGCGATGAGCCTGGTCAAATTCACCGACGCCGTCCTCGATCCGAAGAATGCGCCGAAAGGCATCGTTCCCGAGCTCTATCTGTTCGACTGCCAGGCCTGTCATCATGGGCTGACGCAGGTGCAATGGGAGCCGCGCAGCTCGACCGGGCTGCCGCCGGGAATGCCGCGGCTCTACGACGCCAATGCGGTGATGTTGCGCATCATCGCCGCGCGCATTGCGCCGGATGCGGCGAAGAGCCTGAGCGAGCACGTGCTTGCGATGCACAAGGCGAGCGCCGAGAGCTGGAGCGATGTGCAGCGCGAAGCCGGCGAGGTCCGCAAAGCCGCCCAAGAGCTCGTTCCGGTGCTTTCGCAGCACGAGTTCACGAAGGAGGACATGACGGCCCTCGCCCAAGGGCTCGTCGCCATGGGGGTGAGCGGCGATGATCTCGACTATGCCGGCGCCGAGCAGGCGACCATGGCTCTATCGGCCATCTCGACGGCGATGAAGGGGCTCGGCGACATCGGCGAGCAGCAGGCCAAGGGCATGGGCGACGCCATGAAGAAGCTCTACGATTCCGTCAGCAACAACGAAGCCTACAAGCCGGCGGCCTTCGTCCTGGCGCTCAAGGAGTTTCAGGGCACGCTCGCGCTCCGGTAGGCTCGTGCTTGCCGCCCGATTCCCTACGGGCGGCCCTTTTGTCTTTGCCTGCCGCAGCCCCCGACCGTAAGATCGGAGACTGCGGCTGCGCTTGCACATCATGCGAGGGCTTTGCAGGCCGTATTGCTCACCGCGGGCATGGCTCGAGCGCGAACGCGGCATTCGCTACCCAATCCGCTCATCCGTGCTTCCCGTTTTTCCCCAGCTTGTCGCATCCCTTTTGAAAGCAGGAGTATGAATGATGGTCGCAACGGAAAGCCGATTGAAGGCAACGGAAGGCAACCTGAAGGGTAAGGTCGCAATCGTTACGGGCTCGACGAGCGGCATCGGCCTCGGCATCGCGCAAGCGCTCGCCGCCAAGGGCGCGGACGTCATGCTCAACGGTTTCGGCGATGCCAAGGAAATCGAGCGCATTCGTGCCGACCTTGCAGCCGAATCCAAGGTCAAGGTCGTCTATGACGGCGCCGACATGAGCAAGCCCGACGCGATCGAGGCGATGGTGAAGAATGCCGAAAAGACCTTCGGCAAGGTCGACATCGTCGTCAACAATGCCGGCATCCAGTTCGTGTCGCCGATCGACGAGTTCCCGCTCGCCAAGTGGGACGCGATCATCGCGATCAACCTGTCGTCGGCGTTCCATACGACTCGTGCCGCCCTGCCCGGCATGAAGGCCCGCAAATGGGGCCGCATCGTCAACATCGCCTCGGCGCACGGCCTCGTCGCCTCGGCCTTCAAGTCGGCCTATGTCGCGGCCAAGCATGGCGTGGTCGGGCTGACCAAGGTCACGGCGCTCGAGGTGGCCGAGATCGGCATCACCTGCAACGCCGTCTGCCCCGGTTATGTCTGGACGCCGCTCGTCGAAGCCCAGCTCGACGGCCAGATGAAGGCCCATAACATGTCGCGCGAGCAGGTCATCAAGGACGTGCTGCTGGCGCAGCAGCCGAACAAGCGCTTTGCCAGTGTCGAGGAAATGGGCGCCGTCACCGCTTTCCTGTGCTCGGAAGCTGCCGCCGGCATCACCGGCGTGGCGTTGCCGGTCGACGGCGGCTGGGTGGCGCACTAAGGCAATATCGGCTGAGGTCGAGCCGTCCCGGCTCGACCTCAGCCGATGAAATTGCCCGCTCTTTTAAGAAGATCGAGCAGCTTCATCCGATCGAATGGGATCGCTTTGCGATGCCATTCGATCGGAAGCCGCTCCGGCAAACGGGCGGGAGCGACCGGCAATCCGGTCGGCTCCCGCCGACGC
>Ga0070681_10001547_pt1 | contig 20368 bp, 17 predicted proteins | sample KBSC83BmetaG_FD_65650 | JGI IMG/M metagenome (GOLD analysis project Ga0070681, IMG submission 65650) | Corn rhizosphere microbial communities from Kellogg Biological Station, Michigan, USA - KBS C8-3B metaG | ecosystem: Host-associated > Plants > Roots > Rhizosphere | place: USA: Michigan... | reverse complement strand
GCCTTCTTCATGACGAAGAACGGGAAGCTCATCTCGATGTGCCCGGCATCCGCCTCCAGTCGTGTGGTCATCGTCTCGAGCATCTTGCGAAACGATTCGACCGAGATTTCGCGTTCCGCATGCAGAATTTCAACGAACCGCGACATGTGCGTGCCCTTGAAGTCATGGGGCAGGCTCACGTACATGTTGAACGTCGCAATGGTGTGTTGCTCGCCCGCGGAGCGATCCTTCACCCGCACCGGGTGGCGGATTTCCTTGATCCCTACACGGTTGATCGGGATCTGGCGGGTATCGGCACGTCCCTGGACGTCCTCGACTTCACTGAGGACGGGGCGGGCGGCCTTGGCGGATGAGGGGGGCGGCGTCATAGGGGAAGCCTACAGCAAAAGCAAAGGGCGGTAATAAGGCCGCCCCGGCATAATGCAATAGCCGCGCGACTGCGTTCCCGTGTGTGCGGCCATCCCCGGAGCGGGTTCAGTAGGGGGCCGCATCCGGCGCTTCGCGCCTCACCGGCTGGCGGACCTCAGCCGTTCCCGGGGCTGGAGGCTCCACCACCGCTCAATGCTGCTCGTGAGCCCTCCGGCATCGATGCCGGCGGCTGCCAGGCCGCTCTCACGCGAACCGTGCTCGATGAACCGGTCGGGGATGCCCAATTGCAGCAAGGGCAGTTGCAGCCCTTCGGAGGCGAGTAATTCGGCGACCGCGGAGCCGGCGCCGCCAGCGACCGAGTTTTCCTCGATAGTTACGCAGGCGCGGTGACGGTTCACGAGTGAGAGGACGAGGTCGTCATCCAGCGGTTTGACAAATCGCATGTTGACCAGCGTCGCATCCAAACGGTCGGCGACGTTCTGGGCGGCCGCGACCATCGTGCCAAATGCCAGGATGGCCAGGCCGCTGCGCCCTTCGCGGCGCACCTCTGCGCGTCCAACCGGCAGCGGCGCCATCTCAGCTGCGATCAGCGCGCCGGGGCCTGTGCCGCGTGGATAGCGGATCGCCGAGGGTCCATCCAACGTGCTGGCCGTATATAACATCTGCCGGCACTCGTTCTCGTCCGCCGGAGCCATGATCACCAGGTTCGGCACGCATCGCAGATAGGACAGATCGTAACTGCCCTGATGCGTCGCGCCGTCGCTGCCCACGATTCCCGCCCGATCGATGGCGAAGATGACGGGGAGATTCTGCAGCGCGACGTCGTGAATCAACTGATCGTACGCGCGCTGCAGGAACGTGGAGTAGATGGCAACGACCGGCTTGAGACCTTCCGTAGCCAGCCCGGCGGCGAACGTCACCGCGTGCTGTTCAGCGATGGCGACGTCGAAATAACGATCCGGAAACCGTTTGGAGAATTCAACGAGACCCGAGCCCTCGCGCATCGCGGGCGTGATGACGATGAGGCGCGGCTCGCGTTCGGCCATATCGCATGCCCACTGGCCGAAGATCTGCGAGTAGGTCGGGCCGCTGCTCTTCTCCTTGAAGATGGTGCCGCTGGCCGGATCGAACGGGCCCGGACCGTGCCATTTGATCGGATCGGCCTCGGCGGGCGCGTAGCCCTTGCCCTTGCGCGTCACGACGTGCAGGAACTGCGGCCCGCGCAGCTTGCGTAAGTTTCGCAGCGTGCTGACGAGCGCCTTCACGTCATGGCCGTCGATCGGGCCGATGTAGTTGAATCCCATTTCCTCGAAGAGCGTCCCCGGCAGCACCATGCCCTTGAGGTGCTCTTCGGAACGCCGCGCCAACTCCCACACTGTGGGCATCTGACGCAGGACTTTCTTGCCGCCTTCGCGCAGATGCGCGTAGACACGGCCCGAGAGGGCCCGGGCGAAGTGATTCGACAGGGCGCCCACGTTCTCGGAAATCGACATGTCGTTGTCGTTCAGAATCACGAGCAGATTCGCGGGTAGCGAGCCGGCGTGATTGAGCGCTTCGAACGCCATGCCCGCGGTCATCGCGCCGTCGCCGATCACGGCGACGACCTTGCGATCCTGTCCCAGGCGTCCGGCGGCAACCGCCATGCCGAGCGCGGCGCTGATCGAGGTACTCGAGTGCCCGACGCCGAACGTGTCGTACTCGCTCTCAGAACGGGTAGGGAAGGGTGCGAGTCCGCCGTCCTGCTTGATGGTGTGCAGCCGATCGGCCCGTCCGGTGAGCACTTTGTGGGGATACGCCTGGTGGCCGACATCCCACACCAGACGGTCGTGAGGAGTGTCGAAGACGTAGTGCAGGGCGACCGTGAGCTCAACGGTTCCCAGCCCCGCCGCGAAGTGACCGCCGCGAGTGCTGACCGTGTGAATCAAGAACTCGCGTAGCTCCTTGGTCACTGCCGGAAGCCGGGCGACCGGCAGACGGCGCAGGTCCGCGGGAGTCTCAATAGCGCTCAGCAGGGGGTACTTATCGGGCGGCGGGGTCATTCGTTGCAGTCTACACTGGCCGGCCAGGACTCTAGTAACCGCGAGCTGTGCCGCCCGGGTCGCACTAGCTGACCCTGCTCACCACGAAATGTGCCAGCTCGGAGAGCATGTCCCCGCGCCTTCCAAGAGGCGCGAGTGCGGCCACCGCCAGGTCACGAAGCTCCCTCGCTCTCTCGCGAGCGCCAGTCAGCCCCACCGTGCTCGGATAAGTTGGTTTGCTGTGGGCGGCGTCCGCCCCTGTGGCCTTGCCGAGCACGGCGGCATCACCTTCCACATCGAGAATGTCGTCCTGTATCTGAAAGGCGAGTCCGATCTGTGCGCCGAACGCCCCCAATGCCGTCAGCTCCGGCCCTTCGGGAATACCGGCAGCGAGCGCTCCCAGCAAAACGCTTCCCTGAATGAGTGCGCCGGTCTTGCGACGGTGCATGTTCTCGACCTCCCCGACGCCCAATGTCTTGCCCACAGCCGCCAGGTCCACCGCTTGCCCGCCAGCCATGCCGCTCGTCCCGGCAGCCGCCGCCAGCGTGCGGATCATCGAGATCTGCACGTCCGGCTCGATCTGTCCCAGGGTGTCGCCGGCAAGCACCGCGAAGGCCAGGGCCTGCAGAGCGTCTCCGGCGAGAATCGCGGTCGCCTCGTCGAAAGCCTTGTGGCAGGTGGGCCGGCCGCGTCTGAGGTCGTCGTCGTCCATCGCCGGAAGGTCGTCGTGGACGAGGCTGTAGACGTGGATCAGCTCCACGGCCGCGGCGGGCGCGTCGAGCCGGTCCAGGGGGGCGCCAAGGGATTCGCCCGTCACATAAACGAGCACCGGCCGCAGACGCTTCCCGCCGCCCAGCGCGCTATAGCGCATGGCTTCCCGCAGGCGCGCTGTGCCCGGGTCCGGAAGCTCAAGGCACTCGTCGAGTACCCGCTCGATGCGGGACTGGTACGAGGCAAGGCGCTGCGAGAAATCGGCACTCTGGGTCATCGTAGCTTGGACGTCGGCAGGAACGTCATTCATCCGTTCGCGGGCTACCGGCCGATGCATCGTCTTCGGGCACGGCGAACGGCTCGACGCCCACGGTGCCGCCGCGCTTCAGCAGGATCTCGACCTTTTGCTGCGCATCCTTCAGCGCTGCCTGGCAGTGGCGCGTCAGCGTAACGCCGCGCTCGAAGGTCTTCAGCGCCTCATCCAGCGGCAGATCACCGCGTTCCAGGCGTTCGACCAGACGCTCGAGCTCGGCCAGCGCCTGCTCGAAGTCCGGCGGGGTGGGGGTGCCGGGGGTCATGCTCGTCGCCATGATGGATACGCTGGTGCAAGTGCGGGTGGCGGAAGGCGCGCAACCTTACACAGCGCTGCCGAATCGGGTCAAACCGTCATCGCGCGCGGTTGACGCCGCCGATCCGGAGGGCATACAGTTCCAGCCCTGTGTTAGACCCAGTCTAAGCGAGGAGACGGTCGTGAATCTCAAAGGCAGCAAGACGGAAAAGAATCTGAAAGACGCGTTCGCCGGTGAGTCTCAGGCGAATCGCCGCTATCTCTACTTCGCGGCCAAGGCCGATGTCGAGGGCTTCAATGACGTGTCCGCCGTATTCCGCTCTACCGCGGAAGGCGAGACGGGCCACGCTCATGGACACCTCGAGTATCTCGAGGCGGTCGGCGATCCGGCCACCGGTCTGCCCATCGGCGAGACGAAGCTTAACCTGAAGGCTGCCATCGCGGGCGAAACTCACGAGTACACCGACATGTACCCGGGCATGGCCAAGTCCGCGCGGGAAGAGGGTTTCTCCGAGATCGCGGACTGGTTCGAGACGCTGGCCAAGGCCGAGCGCTCTCATGCCAATCGTTTCCAGAAGGCCCTGGATTCGATCTGAGCACTCCGGGTCCGCAAAACCCCGTCGGACGCGAGGGCAGTCTCGAAGCCCCCACCCGCCATCCCATCGATTGGCGCAGTCCGGCGTTCTATGACGAAACCGCGCTCGAGAAAGAGCTCGAGCGCGTGTTCGACATTTGTCACGGCTGCCGCCGTTGCTTCAGCCTCTGCAACTCATTTCCGACACTGTTCGATGCCATCGACGAGTCCTCGACCGGCGAGCTGAACGGAGTCGACAGGAAAGTCTTCTGGAACGTCGTCGATCACTGTTACCTGTGTGACATGTGTTACATGACGAAGTGTCCGTATGTTCCACCGCACCCGTGGAACGTGGACTTTCCGCATTTGATGCTGCGCGCGAAAGCGGTGCACGCGCGCAAGGAAGGCTTGAGTTTCCGCAACCGGGCGCTCGCCGCGACGGACACTGTTGGATCGATCGCGGGCATTCCCGTGGTCGCCGAGATCGTCAACGCGGTGAACGGCTCTGCGGCGGGCCGTGCGTTGCTCGAGAAGACCCTCGGAGTGCATCGCGAGGCGCCCGTGCCGGAGTACCACTCGCGCACGGCGCGCAAGCGGCTGAAAGGCGAGTTGGGGACGAACGAACGCCCTGGGCCGGCGGCCGGCCGCAGGGCCGCGACGGCCAACACGCCCGCCGGCAGCGCGCCCGGTCCGGTCGCGACCGAACAAACGTCCGGCCAGGTCGCGATCTTCACCACCTGCTACGGCAACCGCAACGAGCCGGAGCTTGACGAGGACCTCGCCGCCATCTTCCGCCACAACGGCATCGGGGTGACCCTGATTGCCCAGGAGCGGTGCTGCGGCATGCCGCGTCTGGAGCTGGGGGATCTCGAGGCCGTCGCGCGGCTGAAGGAATTCAACGTCCCGCAGCTCAAGAAGGCCATCGATGCCGGATACGACATCGTGGCGCCGATCCCTTCCTGTGTATTGATGTTCAAGCAAGAGCTGCCGCTGATGTTTGCGCAGGACGCGGATCTCCAGCTGATCCGCAAGCGCATTTTTGACCCGTTCGAGTACCTGATGCTGCGTCATCGCGCGGGTCTGCTCAGGACCGATTTCAAGACGCGGCTGGGGAAGATCAGTTACCACGTCCCCTGTCACCTGCGTGTGCAGAACATCGGGCTGAAGACGCGCGATGTCCTGAAGCTGATCCCGGACACGACCATCGATGTCATCGAGCGATGCTCCGGTCACAACGGCACATACGCAGTGAAGAAGGAATTCCGCGCCGCCTCCGTCAAGATCGGCCGGCCGGTCATGCAACGCGTAGCCAGTGCGCATTCCGATCACTACGCGAGCGATTGCCCGATGGCCGGACATCAGATCGAGAGTGGCCTCGAGGGACACCCGGAGCCGGAACATCCGTTGAAGCTGTTGCGGATGGCCTACGGCATCTGATTGGATGGTTATGAACAAGCTCACCACCTCCGATCTGTACTCGCTCGAGCGGTACGCGCGCGATCGGCCTGCGATCCGCGCGACGGTCCTCGAGCACAAGCGCGATCGCCAGATCGCGGTCGGCCCCAATGCGACGTGGCTGTTTGAGGATCGGATCACCGTTCAGTATCAGGTGCAGGAAATGTTGCGCGCCGAGCGCATCTTCGAGCCAGAGGGCATCGCGGATGAGCTGGAGGCGTACAACCCGCTGATTCCGGACGGGACGAACTGGAAAGTGACGCTGCTCATCGAGTTTCCGGACGTGAGTGAGCGGCAGCTCCAGCTCGCTCAGTTGAGAGGCGTGGAAGACCGTTGCTGGGTGCAGGTGGCCGGACACGACCGGGTGTTCGCGATCGCCGACGAAGATCTCGACCGGGAAAATGATGAGAAGACCTCGTCAGTGCACTTCCTGCGATTTGAGCTGACGGCCGAGATGATCGCGACGCTCCGCTCGGGAGCGGCCCTCGGCGTCGGTATTGACCACCCGCACTATCGCCACTGCGTCACGGCCGTTCGCGAGCCGGTGCGCAAGTCGCTGATCAACGACTTGACCCCGGCCTAGCGGCCCGGACCTGCACCGCCGGGCGCGCAGCGCACGCGAAGGCTGATAAGATCCGCCCGGTTTTAAGCCGGGGGGCGCTTCCGGCGTCAGGTCATCCGATGAGTCAGTCCTATACCGCTTCCGACATTGAAGTCCTGAGCGGCCTGGAGCCCGTGAGGCGCAGGCCCGGGATGTACACGCACACCCAGCGCCCCAATCACCTGGCGCACGAAGTCATCGACAACAGCGTCGATGAGGCGTTGGCGGGATACTGCAAGGAAATCGCCGTCACGCTCTACAAAGACGGCTCGCTCGAAGTCGCGGACGATGGGCGCGGCATGCCCGTGGACATCCACCCGAAGGAAAAAGTGAGCGGGGTGGAGCTGATCCTCACCCGCCTGCACGCGGGCGGAAAGTTCTCGGACAAGACCTACCAGTTCTCCGGCGGCCTGCACGGAGTGGGTGTCTCCGTCGTGAACGCGCTCTCGAAGCATCTCGAGTGCTGGGTGAAGCGGGGCGGCAAGGAGTACAACATCAGCTTCAAGGACGGCAAAGTCTCCTCGAAGCTCGAAGTCGTCGGCTCCGTCGGGCAGCGCAATACCGGCACGACCGTGCGCTTCTGGCCCGACCCGAAGTTCTTCGATTCCGATAAATTCTCGGTCCCGCAGCTCAAGCACACGCTGAAGGCCAAGGCGGTACTGTGCCCCGGGCTGCGGGTCAAATTCACGAACGAGGCGACGGGCGAGCAGGACGAGTGGTTTTTCTCGGGAGATCTGGGAGCGTATCTCACCGAGGAATTGGGAAAGATCGATCGCCTGCCCGCCGAGCCGATCGCCGGCAAGAGCGAGCATGAGAACGACAACATCGACTATGCGCTGTGCTGGGCGCCCGATGCCGAAAACGTCGTCGCTGAGAGCTACGTCAACCTGATCCCCACGATCGAGGGTGGCACGCACGTCAACGGATTGAGGTCGGGTGTTACGCAGGCGGTGCGCGACTTCTGCGAGTTCCGCAATCTCGTTCCGCGCGGCATCAAGCTGACGCCGGAAGACGTGTGGAACAAGGTGTGCTTCGTGCTCTCGCTGAAGATTCACGAACCCCAGTTCGCCGGCCAGATGAAAGAGCGCCTCGCCTCCCGCGACGCGGCGCCGCTGGTGGAAACCTATGCGCGCGATTCCATGGCGTTGTGGCTGAATCGCCATCCGGACGCCGGCGAGAAGATCGCGCAGTTCGCAATCGAGAACGCACAGGAGCGGGCGAAGGCGGCGCAAAAGGTCGTGCGCAAGCGCATCGCCGCGGGGCCCGCCTTACCGGGGAAACTCGCGGACTGCGTGAGTCAGGACCCCAAGCGCGGCGAGCTGTTTCTCGTGGAGGGTGACTCGGCCGGCGGGTCCGCCAAGCAGGCGCGCGATCGCGAGTTTCAGGCGATCATGCCGCTGCGCGGCAAGATCCTGAATACCTGGGAAGTGGATTCGGGCGCCATCGCCTCCTCGCAGGAAGTTCACGACATCAGTGTGGCGCTGGGAATCGAGCCGGGCTCGAGCGACCTCTCGCAATTGAGATATCACAAGGTTTGCATCCTGGCGGATGCCGATTCGGACGGTCAGCACATCGCCACGCTGCTGTGTGCGTTGTTTCTGCGGCATTTCAGGCCTCTCGTGCTCAAAGGCCATGTGTACGTGGCGATGCCGCCGTTGTATCGCATCGATGCCGGAAAGCAGGTGCTCTACGCGCTGGACGACTCCGAGCGGGACAGCATGCTCAAGAAGATCGAGGCGCAGAACTCCCGCACCAAGCCGACGGTGACGCGCTTCAAGGGTCTGGGAGAGATGAATCCCTCCCAGCTTCGTGAGACCACCATCGACCCGACCACGCGCCGCCTGGTGCAACTGACGGTGGACGCCAAGGACGACACCGATCAGTTGATGGATAAGCTGCTCGCGAAGAAACGCGCCGCCGACCGGCGCGAATGGCTGGAAGAGAAAGGCAACCTCGCCGACGTTCAGGTCTGAGAGCGTCCGGGTACGGGTACAAAAGATGGATGAGCAGGAACTGAATTTCGAAGGCATCGAGCGGCAGCCGCTACGGACCTTCACCGAGAAGGCGTACCTCGACTACTCGATGTACGTGATCCTCGATCGTGCGCTGCCGGCACTTGGCGACGGGCTGAAGCCGGTCCAACGCCGCATCATCTATGCGATGAGCGAGTTGAGCCTTTCAGCGGCCAACAAGCACAAGAAATCGGCGCGTACCGTGGGCGATGTCATCGGTAAGTTCCACCCCCACGGGGACAGCGCCTGTTATGAGGCGATGGTGCTGATGGCGCAGCCGTTTGCCTATCGCTATCCGATCGTGGACGGCCAGGGAAACTGGGGCTCGCAGGACGATCCGAAGTCCTTCGCGGCCATGCGTTACACCGAGGCGAAGCTGACCCGGTACGCGGAAGTGCTGCTGTCGGAACTCGCACACGGCACGGTCAACTGGCAGCCGAACTTCGACGGCACGCTGGAGGAGCCGGTGATTCTCCCGGCCCGGCTGCCCAACCTGCTGCTCAACGGCACCTCCGGAATCGCTGTCGGCATGGCGACGGATATTCCGCCGCACAACCTGCGCGAAGTGGCCAACGCCTGCATTCATCTGCTGGAGGAGCCTGAGGCGACGACGCGCCAGCTGATGAAATTCGTGAAGGGCCCCGATCTGCCCACGGGCGCCGAGATCGTTTCGCCGCGCTCGGAGCTGGTCGAGTTCTACGACAAAGGCGTCGGCGCCTTCAAGGCGCGGGCGACCTACGAGATCGAGGACGGCAACGTAGTCATCACCGCACTGCCGTTCCAAGTGTCAGGCGGACGCATACAGGAGCAGGTCGCGGAGCAGATTCGCGCCAAAAAGCTGCCGATGGTCGATGACATCCGTGATGAGTCGGATCACGAGAATCCGACTCGCCTGGTCATCATTCCGCGTTCCAATCGGGTCGACATGGTGGAGGTGATGAATCACCTCTTCGCGACGACGGATCTGGAGCGCAGCTATCGCGTCAACCTCAACATCATCGGGCTGGACGGACGTCCGCGCGTGATGGGCCTGAAGGACATTCTGTCGGGCTGGCTCGAGTTCAGGATCGCAACCGTCACCCGCCGCCTGCAGCACCGGCTGGAGAAGGTCACCCGCCGCCTGCACATCCTCGCCGGCCTGCTGGCGGTGTATCTGAATCTCGACGAGGTGATCAAGATCATCCGCCGCGAGGATGAGCCCAAGCCGGTGCTGATGAAGCGCTTCAAGCTCTCGGACGAGCAGGCGGAGGCGATCCTGGAGACGAAGCTGCGCCATCTGGCGAAGCTCGAGGAAATGAAGATCCGCGAGGAGCAGAAGGAGCTCTCGCAGGAGCAGGAGGAGATTGAAGGACTGCTCAAGAGCAAGGCGAAGCTGCGCAAGCTGGTCGCCGAGGAAATCCGCTCGGACGCGGAAAAATACGGCGACGATCGCCGCACCAAAATCGTCGAGCGCGAAGCCGCAGTCGCCATCGACGAGACATCGTTGATACCGAACGAGCCGGTCACCGTGGTGCTCTCCACTGGCGGGTTCGTGCGTTCCGCGAAGGGACACGAAATCGATCCGCGCGCGCTCTCCTACAAAACAGGCGATGCCTTCCAGAGCGCCGCGCGCGGCAAGAGCCTGCAGAACTCGATATTCCTCGACAGTACGGGCCGTACCTACACATTGCCGGCGCACTCGCTGCCTTCGGCGCGCGGCAACGGCGAGCCTTTGTCCGGGCGGCTCAATCCACCGGATGGCGCCAAGTTCGCGGGCGTGATGATCGGCGAGCCGGAGGATCTGTGGCTGATCGCGAGCGATGCGGGCTATGGATTTACGGTGCGGCTGAAGGAGCTGATTACCGACAGGCGCGCGGGCAAGACGGTGCTGAATGTGCCCGAGGGCTCGCTGGTGCTGCCGCCGGCCTTCGTGCCGGGGCCGGACGCACTCGTGGTGGTCGCGGGCAGCGAAGGCAAGATGCTCTCATTCCCGGTCGCCGACGTGCCGGAGTTGCCACGCGGCAAGGGCAACAAGCTCTATGACCTGCAAAGCGGCAAGGGGAAGGAAAAGGAGATCGTCGCCGGACTCGCGGTGATTCCGAAGAACGGGACGCTCGTCGTGTGGTCGGGTGAGCGCACCATGAAGCTGAGCTTCGCGGAGCTGAAGGACTACAAGGGGCAGCGCGCCCAGCGTGGCTCAGTGTTGCCGCGCGGCTGGCGCACGGTGGACCGCCTGGAGTGCGAGTTGCCGCCGGAACCGGCCGAGGAGAAGAAGTAGCGTTCAGCGCTCGGCGCGAAGCACCACTTCCTCGGGCTGATTGATGAAGTAGCCCTGGATGTACTGCACGCCAATCTGCCACAGCACTGCCATGGTGTTGGCGTCCTCGACGCGCTCGGCTATTGTCTGAATCAGGCGTTTGGTCGCCGCTTCGACGAGCGTTCGCGTGCGGGCCTGGAGCTGCGGGTCCGAGGCGAGGCTCTGGACGAGCGCGCCGTCGATCTTGACGAAGTCCAGCGGCACATTATCCAACAGCCCCTGACTGTCACGACCCGAGCCGAACCCATCGATCGCGAAGCGAAAGCCGCGCTGACGCAACGCCGCCGAAAGCTCCTTGACCTGCGTAATCTGCGTCGCCGCGGTCGTCTCGTTCACCTGGAAGCACAGTCGCCCAGGCTCCGCCCGGCTCGAACGAACATGGTTGTCCAGCCAGCTCTGGAAGGTCGCATCCTTCACAGTGTCCCGGGACAGCCTCACGAACAGGCATCCGGGCTTGCGTTGCGCGGCGAACGACAGCGATGCGCCGACCACCCAACGATCGATGTTTTTCATCAGATCGTTACGCTCGGCGGCGGCCATGAACTCCGAGGGCAGCACTTCCTTGCCCTGAGCGTCGATCATTCGCACGAGCACGTCGAACATCGACGGGTCCTCGCCCTGGAGGCTCGCGACGGGCTGCTGTACCAGCCGGAAGCGGTTCTCCATCAGCGCAGCCTTGATGTGCTTCACCCAAACCTGGTCGTATGACTGGACACGCGTGTCGGCGTCCGCTTTGTCAGAAACCACCGCTTGATTGCCGCCGCGGGTGCCGCCGCGCCTGCACGCCTCGATGGCGTCTGCTACGGCAGCGTCGAGTTGTCCGGCAGACGGCACGACGGCGAGGCCGATCGTGCAGGTCACCGAGACGGCCTTGTCCTTGATGCGGGTGACATGTTTCTTCAGTCGCCCAAGAAGCTGCTCACTCCAGGCGTCCACATCGCGCTCGTTACCACGCTCGAGTAGCGCCAGAAACCTCACGCCCCCCATGCGGCCAATGATCTCTTTAGGGTGCAGAGACTCCCGCAGCACTTTGGAGAACTCGATCAGGATCTCTTCGCTCGCGGTGATGCCGACTTCCCGCTCCAGCGCGGCGAACTTGTCGATCTTGATCAGGGCGAGGTGGCGGACACCGCCGGCGGCGGGGGTCGAAAGCCGCTGGGCCAGTGCCTCCAGCAAGTCTCGCCGATGAAGAAAACCGGTTGAGGCGTCCGAGCGGATCGCATCGTTGAGATCCGCAGCCAGCTTGCGCTCGTCTCGCGGACGGGCCGGGACGACCAGCCGCACGGAGGGCTCTCCCTCGTGCTCGCCCAGCGCGAGGACGATTTCCACGGGCAGCCGGGTGCCGTCGGCCAGGATCGTATTGACCTTCAGGGTGTGATCGCTCCAACGGCCCTGCAGGCAGGCGGCCAGGGCGCCTTTGAGGGCGGCCTGATTCGATTCATCGACCCGATCCATGACCGGCGTCCCGACCAGTCCATCGGGGCTGCCGTAGAGCTCGAGCCAGGCCGGGTTCGCGTCCACGATGATGCCTTCCTGAACCTGGACGATCGCATCGTTCGATCGTTGCAGGACGGATTCCAGTTGCCGCCGGGCTTCGTGCGCGGATTTGACGGTCGTGCGCAGCGCGCGCTCGATCCGGAATGCCCGCAACTCGCGCACCATCACCGCATGGAGCCGGGCAGGGTTGCCCAGCGAGACCACGTCTTTGGCGCCGGCCCCCATCGCCTCGGCGATGAGCACTTCGGTCACCGCTTCAGCCAGGACGATGATCGGTACGCTTGGGGAGACTTGGTCGCGGACGGCAGCCGTTGATTTGAGCGCGATCGCCTCCGAGGCGACGTGAACCAGAAGCTCGGGGTTGATTTGCGGGAGCGCATCACCGAGATCGCGCAGATCAGAGATCCAGGTGCAATGGGCCGGGTGTCCCGCGCGGCGCAGAATGCTATTGACCATCTCGACAGGGTCGCGGACGGTGCTCAGGACGATCAGGGGGACCGCGTTCTGCTCGTTCAAACGGCCTCCTCGGACCGTGTGGGTGCGCCCAGCGGCGAAATTCTAGCATCCGCCCCCGTTTGAAAAGCGCGGCGCAAGGCTCACTTTGGCGGGCGCGCCATGAACCTCACGGACGAGCCGAGGGACCAGATAGCCGGGCAGTTGTGCGCTGACCTCGCCGACGATTCGTCGAGCGACCTCGTCTGGAACGTCGAAGTGCGCCGCTCCGCGCACGGGGTCCAGAACATGGAGGTAGTAGGGCAGAACCCCCGCGTCGAACAATCGATGCGACAACTGAACCAGCACGTCCGGCCGGTCATTGATGTCACGCAGCAGCACGGACTGGTTCAGAAGCGTGACTCCGGAACTTCGCAGTGCAGCGCAGGCCTCGCGAACCTCATCGTTGATCTCATTGGGATGGTTGGAGTGGAGCACGACCACCGTTGGCAGTCGTAACCCCTTCAACCAGGCCACGAGACCCGCATCGACGCGGGACGGGAGGACAATCGGCTGGCGCGTGTGGACCCGGAGCCTGCGCAGATGGGGCACCTTCGCGAGGGCGTCGGTGAGGGTCGTGAGCCGTGAATCGCTCAGCGACAGAGGGTCCCCGCCGCTCAGGATTACTTCCTCGATCGAGGCGTCGCGCGCTATCTCTTCCAGAGCTCCCCGCCAGCGTCGCACGTCGTCAAGGTGCTCGGTATACGGAAACTCGCGCCGGAAGCAGTAGCGGCAGTGAACGGCACAGGCGGATGTGGTGATAAGAAGCGCACGGCCCTCGTATTTCTTGAGCAGACCGGGCGCACGCATGGCGGCGCGTTCGCCAACGGGATCGGCCGTGAAACCGGCGAAATCCTCGTTCTCTCGTTCGCTCGGGAGCACCTGAAGCAGCAGCGGGTCGCGCGGGTCGCCGCGTCGCATCCGCCTGACGTAACTCGCCGGGACTAGCATGCGGAACGCCGAGGGGGACGCCGAACCGGTGCCGTCCGAGTGGGCCGCGACCGGTGACGCGTGCGCCGCCGCGGGCGCTTTGGCGGAGAGCCCCTGTAGCCCAAGGGTAGTCGGGTCAAGGTCCAACGCCTCGGCCAGTGCCGCCGGGCTCGTGTAGGCGGCCGCCAGCTCGGTCTGCCAGGAGGCAGGCCCCGGGTGGCGGGGGTGGGTGGTTGCCGTTATCATACGCGGCCCTTCAGGGGTCCCCCTAAGGCCCTCGGGAGGCCAAGCTCCTGACGAGGGTTCGAGGCAAGTTTTCGGGCCGCGCATTCTGCAGCCCTCGCTGTGAGAAATAAATGTCCAGCTATACGACGAGCGAAATTCGCGGTGGCATGAAGCTCCTTTTGGACGGCGATCCGTACTCGGTCATCGAGAACGAGTTCGTGAAGCCCGGCAAGGGCCAGGCGTTCAACCGCATCAAAGTCCGCAATCTGAAGACCGGACGCACCATTGAGCGCACCTTCCGCTCGGGCGAGTCGCTCGAGGCGGCCGACGTCGTCGACACCGAAATGCAGTATCTCTATCAGGATGGAGACTTCTGGCATTTCATGGTGCCGGACAACTTCGAACAGTACACCGCGGAGAAGGCGGCGGTGGGTGAAGCGGCCCAGTGGCTCAAGGACGGCGTGGTGTGCATCGTGACGCTGTGGAACAACGTTCCGCTCGTCGTGACCCCGCCCCCTCATATCGAGCTTAAGGTCATCGAGACCGACCCGGGCCTTCGCGGGGACACCGCGACGGGCGGTCAGAAGCCCGCGAAACTCGAGACCGGCGCCGTCGTGCGGGTCCCGCTCTTTATCAACGAGGGCGACGTACTGCGCATCGACACGCGGACCGGCGAGTACATCTCGCGCGGCAAGGCGTAAACCTCACTTGACCGCGGCGGCCCGCGCGCTCGGGGCGCCGCCGATTTCCCCCCTCGCTCGCGAGCGCCACAGCCCGTCGATGGCGTAGAGGGCCAGTCCGGCCCAGATCAACGTGAATCCCACCGCGCGGCTGTGCTCGAATGCCTCGCCAAACACGACCAGACCGCAGAGCAACTGCAGGCTCGGCGCGATGTATTGGATGAGGCCCACGGTCGATAGCGGGATCAGTCGGGCGCCATAGGCAAACAGGAAGAGGGGGACGGCCGTGAGCGGGCCGCTGCCCACCAGCAGGGCGTCAATCCCCCACCCGGCATGCCCCAAGGATCCGGCGCCGGTGTGCTCCAGCCACAGCAGGTAGCCGCCTGCCAGCGGCGCCAGGAGCAGAGTTTCGACCGCCAACCCCGGAAGCGCCTCCACCGCGATCGTTTTGCGCACGAACCCGTAGAGCGCGAAGCTCGTTGCGATGATCAACGAGATCCACGGCGGATGTCCCCCTACGAACGCCAGGTAGAGGACGGCAACAGCGGCCAGGCCCACCGACGTCCACTGAATGCGATTCAACCGCTCCGACAGGAGAACGACGCCCAGGACGACGTTGAGGAGCGGGTTGATGAAGTAGCCGAGACTTGCTTCCAGCACGTGTCCGTTCGTCACGGCGTAGACGTATAGAAGCCAATTGACGGAGATCAGCGCGGCGGTGCTCGCCAACCGCCACAGCAGGGCGGGGCTGACCAGCACCGCCTTCAGCTTCCCCAACTCCCCGCGCAACCCCATCAGGATCAGAATCAGAACGCAGGACCACACGATGCGGTGTGCGATGACTTCGACCGTGCCCACGGCGCGAAGCGGCAGAAAGTAAAGCGGAAACACGCCCCAGATGACGAATGCGACGATGCTGGCGGTGAGGCCCTTGCCGCTGATCCGCTGGCGATCGGCTGTAATCGCCGTTGTAATGGACGTGGATGTCGCCGACATCACGCGCCCCCATCGACTCGTGTGTGGGCCACGAAGATCCCGGCGATTCTCTCGAGACCTCGCTGGTCATCCGCGTCAAACCGTCCGGGCCGCGGGCTGTCGATGTCCAGAACGCCAAACACCCGCTGATTCGTCATCAGCGGAATGACAATTTCGGAACGGGACGCCGCGTCGCAGGCGATGTGGCCGGGAAACTCGTGCACGTCCGCCACTACGATTGTCTCGCGGCGCTGCACGGCGGTTCCGCACACTCCCTGGCCGACAGCGATGCGTACGCAGGCGGGTCTACCCTGAAACGGGCCCACGACGAGCTCGCTGCCCCGCAGAAAATAGAATCCGGCCCAGTTGATGTCCGGCAGGGCCCCGAAAAGCAGAGCCGAAGTGTTGGCAGCGTTGGCGATGAGATCGGACTCCCCCGTCAGCAGACCCGCCAGCTCCCCGGCCAGGAGCGTGTAGTCTCCCGCCTTGTTCTGGAACTCGTAACGCTGGCTCGTGTGGCTCATGACCCGTGAGACCATGGGGTGAGGTGAGGAAAGTATTGTCGCTCAGGCAGGCGCGCGGACGCTCTCTCCCATAAGAGCGACCCCCTACGCCCGTTCCGTAGGGAACGCCAGTACCTCGTCAATCCTGTCAGCTCCGGCAGCCAGCATGGCCACACGGTCAAAACCTACAGCGACGCCTGTGCAATCCGGCATCCCGGATTCCAACGCCGACAACAACCGCTCATCCGGCTCGTATGTTGGCAGGCCGCGTCGCCGGCGCTCTGCGACATCCTTCTCGAAACGCGAGCGCTGCTCGGCGGCGTTGGCGAGCTCGTGAAAGCCATTGGCGAGCTCGATGCCCTGGCAGTACAACTCGAATCGCAGGGCCGCGCGGGAGTCGACCGAATCGATCCGCGCCAGGGCCGCTTGCGTAGCCGGGTAGCCACGCACGAAGGTCAGGCGCTCGCGCCCGAGCCGCGGGCCGACGAAGGTCCCCATCAGGAACTCCAGCAGCTCGTCACGCAGGCCAGCCTCCTCGGGATGCGTGGGTCCCGGGGCGCCGGCCGCGAGCGAAGCGCCTGTTGCGGCTGGCGGGCGCCAGCCGAGCCTCCCGGCCGCTGTTGCCAACACTTCCATCCGCGCGGTGAACGGATCGAGCTGGAGCTCCCGCAGAAAGGCTTCGCGATACGTCAACCGCTCGCTCGTCCAGCTGCCCGCTCGGGCGCCGGCCAGCTCCCGAACCAGTGCATCGACTTCCAGCATGAGCTGGTCGAGCGAGAACCCGATCCGGTACCACTCGATCAAGGTGAATTCCGGGTTGTGCAGCCGCCCCCGCTCAAACCCACGCACCACGTGGCATATCTGATAAATGTCCCCGCTGCCAGCGGCCAACAGCCGCTTCATCGCGTACTCGGGTGAGGTGTGGAGGAAGTAAGTTCGGGCGGCCGGCTCGCCATCCGTCAGGTCAACTCGGGCCGAATGGATGTGTACGTCGGTGACGGGGGCGTTGACCACCGTCGGTGTATCGACCTCCAGGACTTTGCGATCAGCAAAGAAGCGGCGCGTTCGGGAAAGCAGCTGCGCGCGCTGCTCCAGCATCGCGCGAGTTCCCGTGGGACGCCAGTCGCTGCCGGCCGCGCTCATGTGAGAGTGCCCGCCGCCATGAGGGTCCCCAGCGCCTGGCCGTAACGAACGACGGTTCCCGGGGCGAAAGAGGGCAGCCACCGCGCCAATCCCGCCGGGAGCAGCACAATCACCGTGGAGCCCATGTTGAAGCGGCCCATTTCCGCGCCCTTCTGCAGATGCAGTGGCGCGGTTCCACCGTCGAGCGGCAACACACTCGGGCGACGCGGGCTGCAGGGAGTGACATCGCCGTGCCACACGGTGGCGATACTGCCGACGAACAAGGCCCCCACCAGGATCATCGCAAAGAGCTGGGGTTCACGGGTCGAGGTCGAGTCGGCTTCGAACACGCAAACCACGCGCTCATTCCGCGCGAACAGGTCAGGGACCGCGGCCGCGGTCGCCGCGTTGACGCTGAACAATTTGCCCGGGACGAACCAGGCGGCGCGCAGCGTGCCCGCGAGCGGCATGTGAATTCGATGATAATTGTAGGGCGCCAGGTACAGGGTCGCGAACGCTCCGCCGCGGAAGCCTTCGACCCACTCCGGCCGGGCGAGCAGCGAGTCGAGTGTGTAATCGTGTCCCTTCGCCTGCAGGATGCGTGAGCCGTCGAGTTGCCCGATCTGACTGACCGTCCCGTCCACAGGCGAAATGAGCGCTGCGGGATTCGCGTCCACCGGTCGCGCGTCAGCGCGCAGCGACCGCGTGAAGAACTCGTTGAAGCTCGCATAGGCCAGTGGATCGGGCTGCGCCGCCTCCCTCATGTTCGGGTGGAACCCGCGCACGAATCGCGAGATCAGGGCATTTTTGAACCCGGGAGAGCGGACCCGCGTGGCCCGCAACACCATGCGCGACAGGAAGTGCTGTGGGAGCGCGTGTTGCAGCGCTACGAACAGCCGATTGCGGAGCGTTGCTGAGCTCACAGGGCGCGACCGACGATGTTCTGCATCAGGATTTGGATACCAGGTGGGGTGCCGCCGTGCGCAGATCCTGCGACATGACCCGAGCGTCGAACGGCGGCGTGAAGAGAGCAACTTCGTGAGCGTGCTCATCGAGCAGGAAAACGACTGCAGAGTGGTCCATCGTGTAGTCGCCGCCGGGAAGATCGACGCGCTCGACCGCCACGCCAAACTCAGCGGCCATCTTCTTTATCGTCGCCGGATCGCCCGTCAACCCGATGAAGCTGGCGTCGAATGCATGCACGTAGTTCGACAGCAGCTCGGGGGTGTCGCGCTGGGGGTCGACCGTCACCAGAACCACCTGAAGTGCGGGCAGCGCACTCATTTTTTTCACCTGCGCGAGCTTGAGCAGCGTGGCCGGGCAGACATCGGGGCAATGCGTGAACCCGAAGAACACGAGCGTCGGATGTCCCTGGAGCTCGGAGAAAGCGAAGGGCTTGCCGGCGTCGTCCGTGAGATGAAAGTCAGAAAGCGTCCGCCCCTGGGGCAGCCACGTGCCGCTTGCAAGCTCGGGGGCCGACCTGTCAAGTTTGCTGGCCAGCCAGAATCCGGCCAGCGCGGCGGCCAGCGCCAGCACGGCAGCCGCGAGCCAGGACATTCGATTTGCCATGAGCGAAGTATCCCATAAGCAGCGAAGCACGGCCCTCAGGAGCGCCACGACCCACGCGCGAAAAGCGACTGCTCGTCCCGTCACGGTCGGCGAACTCATCGCCAGCGGCGCGCGCCGTTTGAAGCGGGGTAAGGTGTTTTTCGGACACGGAACGCAGAACGCCGTCGACGACGCGGCTGCGCTCGTGCTGCATGCGTTGAAACTTCGCCACGAGGCCGCCCCCGCCATCTACTCCAAGCGGGTGAGCCCCTCGGCGCAGAAGCGAGTCGAGGACCTGATCTCACGGCGAATCAAGGAGCGCATTCCGGCCGTGTACCTGACGGGCGTAACGTGGTTCGCGGGTCTTCCATTCTACGTAGACCCGCGTGTCCTGATCCCGCGCTCGCCCCTGGCTGAGCTCATCGAACGCCAGTTCACACCTTGGATCGACCCCAGTCGGGTACGGAGCATCGTGGATATCGGCACGGGCTCTGGATGTATCGCGATTGCCTGTGCGAAAGCGTTTCCGCGGGCTCGCGTGGATGCCGTGGACATCTCGCAGGACGCGCTCGAAGTGGCGCAGATCAACGTTCGCCGACACCGACTCGGGAAGCGTGTTCGGCTCATCAAATCGGACCATTTCAATGAGCTTGGGGGGAAGACCTACGATATCATCGTGGCCAACCCGCCTTACGTGGGCGCGCGTGAGTTGAAGAGCCTGCCACCTGAATATCGGCACGAGCCGCGGCTGGCGCTTGCCGCGGGTCCCGCCGGCCTCGATTCGGTCCGGACATTGCTGCGTCAGGCACTGCGTCATCTGCGTCCCGGTGGCATCCTGGTCGTCGAAGTCGGAAACACCGACCGGGCCGTGCGGCGCGCTTACCGGGACCTCCCGTTCATGTGGCTGGAGTTCGAGCGCGGGGGTGGAGGCGTTTTCTTACTGACGGCGGATCAGCTTCATGTCAGGTAACACGATCGGCAGGTTGTTCACGGTCACGACTTTCGGCGAGAGCCACGGGCCCGCCCTTGGTTGTATCGTGGATGGATGTCCTCCCGGGCTGGAGCTCGCGGAAGAGGATCTGCAGCGGGACGTCGACCGCCGTCGGACGGGCACTTCGCAATTCGTCAGCCAGCGCCGCGAGGGGGACCAGGTCCGCCTCCTGTCGGGTGTCTTCGAGGGCCGCACGACCGGAACTCCGATCGGCCTGCTCATCGAGAATACGGACGCGCGCTCGCGCGACTACGACAAGATCAAGGACCGGTTCCGCCCGGGGCACGCCGACTACACCTACCAGCAGAAGTACGGTTTTCGGGACTACCGGGGCGGCGGCCGCTCCTCAGCCCGCGAGACCGTGATGCGAGTCGCCGCCGGTGCGATCGCGCGTAAATACCTGTCCTCTAGACTCGGCGTACGCATCTACGGATACCTGAGCCAGGTCGGGCACTTGCGAATCGAGCCGGTCGATCCGCCGTTCGCCTATGAGAACCCGTTCTTCTGTCCGGATCCGGCCCGCGTCGCGGAGCTCGAGGCGCTGATCTGGAAGATTCGCGGCGAAGGGGATTCGGTGGGCGCCCGCGTGACGGTGGTCGCGGCGGGAGTTCCTCCGGGGTTGGGCGAGCCGGTGTTCGACCGGTTGGATGCGGACATCGCCTACGCGCTGATGAGCATCAATGCGGTCAAGGCTGTTGAGATCGGCGCGGGTACGCGTGCTGCGGAGCAAAAGGGTAGCGAGCACCGCGATGAGCTCACACCAACCGGGTTCAAGAGCAACCATGCGGGAGGTGTGTTGGG
>Ga0070681_10001545_pt1 | contig 20382 bp, 20 predicted proteins | sample KBSC83BmetaG_FD_65650 | JGI IMG/M metagenome (GOLD analysis project Ga0070681, IMG submission 65650) | Corn rhizosphere microbial communities from Kellogg Biological Station, Michigan, USA - KBS C8-3B metaG | ecosystem: Host-associated > Plants > Roots > Rhizosphere | place: USA: Michigan... | reverse complement strand
GCCTGAATAGTGCCGAGCGTCATCGCGTTGCGCACGCCGGCTTTGCTCTGGAAGGACCAGTACACGCACCCGGTGGCGGCGTCGAGGGAATAGACGAAGCCGGTGTCGGTGCCGACGAAGATGCGGCCGGCGACCACCGTCGGCTGGCCGAAAGCCGAAGTGCCGTCTGGATAGCCGAAGGCCCACTTGAGCTTCAGCCCCGGGATCGTCGCGGCGGTGAGGCCCGCCGCGGTCGCGGACTGAAAGCGGTTGTTGTCCAGTCCGTTGCCCCAGCCGTTCCATCCCGGGCCGCCCGGATCGCGCAGGGGCGGGTTGCTGGCGCACCGGTTCGGCATCGCGCTGGCATCGCCCCTCTGCGCGGAGCCGAGCAGCCTGCCGGCGACGGATTCCGCGACCAGGCGGCGCTGGGCCTCGGTGAGCGTGTCCCCAACCTGCTTCATCACTCCGCTGGTCAACGCGTCATAGATGCGCTCAGGAGGCATCGAACGCAGTGCGGCCGGTGTTGGCGCCCGCTCGTAGGCCGGGTTGCCATGGCAACCGATGCAGTGCGTCTCGAAGAGTCCGAATCCGAGCTCGGTGCTGTGCCGGTGCTCGGCGGGCGCATCCGCCGCCAGGCTGAGCTGCGTTGTGGCTCCAAGAGCCAGCAGGTACGTCAGTACAAGTCCGTTCGGGCGCCAGACTGAACGCTTCATCGAGTTACACCTCAACTTTGTAATCGAGCCCCACTGCATCGCCGGTCTGTCCGCGAAAACCCCAATTCTCACGCGGCGTCTCGGTGATCGTGATCTCCAGATCCGCGGGGGCGATACCCGCCTGCGCGTGCAGTTTCTCGAACAGCAGATGGATCAGATGGCGCTTGGCCTCGGGCGTGCGGCCCTCGAACATGCTGATCTCGATGATCGTGTATCGATCGGTACGTCCCTGACCTTCGGGTATGTAGAAATCGGACCGGTCGAGGGGGAAGAACCGGTGCGCTCGCTTGCCGGGCGGGAATCGCAGCGCCTCGACCACGCAGGCGTGGATGGCCGCGGACACTATCTCTTTGACCGGGTTCAACCGCTCGGCCAGACCGTAGATCTTGATTTGTGCCATGCAGTGATTGTAAGGCACCGATGCCGACGGTGCAGGCGTATGATGCTGGCGCGGGTTGACTCCAACACACTCAAATGCTCAAAAAGGAGATCCCCATGTCCATCAGACTTCGTCTTGCCGCGTGCGCGGCTCTCGCGGTTTGCACCTGCGGCGGCACCGCGGCCTTCGCCGATGATCATGCCTACACCGAGGGCGAGATCGTCAACGTCTCCCGCATCCGCACGGTCGACGGTCGGTTCGACGACTACATGAAATGGCTCGACACCGTCTGGAAGGCGGAGCAGGAAGCGGCGAAGAAGGCGGGCTACATCGTCGGCTACCAGGTGATCGCGGTCGATCCCCGGGGTCCGGACGATCCGGATATCCTGCTCGTGATCACGTACAAGAACTGGGCGGCGCTGGATGGAGGTCTGGAAAAAGGGGACGCCATCGCCAGGCAGATCGAGGGATCGGTGGAAGCCGCCAACAAGTCGCAGGCCGACCGCTCGAAGATCCGCCGGGTGTTGGGCACGCAGACCATGCAGATCATGAATCTGAAATAGAGCCGGGGATGTCCGCCGGCCGCCTGCCACGGGGGCGGCCGGCGGGAAACTATCGGGGCCGGCTGCTGTCGCATTGCGGATGCGGACAGCAACAACCAACAAAAAGCCGGCTCGCTCCCGCTATGTTGTTGTTTTTGCGGTGGCGGCCTCGCATGTCGCCCTCATCGCGCTCCTCGTTGCCGCCAGCCGGAGCCGTAGCGCAAGGCGCTCCGCTGGGCCGGCGACAGCGGTCGTTTTTTTCGTGCCGCAGCCCCAGGCGCAGCCGACACCACCGCCGACGCCGGGTCGCAGGGTGTCGGCTCCCCGCCCAGACCGGCCGCCCGGCCCCGAACGCACGTCAACACCACAAGTGTCTCCGCCAGTCCCGGAGGAGAATTCCTCGACGGCGATCCATCCCGAGGTCGACTGGTACCGGGAAGCGGGCCGGTCGGCCGCCAAAATGGCCCGGAGCGAGGCCGCGAAGCGTGGCACGAAGCTTGTTCCGGAAGAGCACGACACGCCATCGAAGCGGACGTGGTGGCCGAAAGGCGTGCATCAAGCGGGTGAGGAGGAGAACGACCGGGCCACCGGAGAGACGATCGAATGGATCAATGATCGCTGTTATGTCGCCGTAGAGCGGCCGCCGCCGGGGACGCCGGATTTCCTGGCGCGCGCGCGGACTTCGAAAATGGGATGCAGGGATCCGTCTGCAGGAGCCGCGCGGGGCGATCTGTTCGACAAGCTCCCTGCGTACAAGAAGCTGCACCCGGATGAGTAAGGCGGAGCGCCAGGTCGGGCTCGCGCCTGCGAATCTCACTTGCGTTCGCAGCGCTCGAAGCGTCCGTTGACTCGCTCGGCGTACCAGGCGGTCGTCAGCTTGCGGTTGATTTTCGGACCATGCAGGTCAATGCGTGGCACGATGGCCCGTGGCAGCGGCGAGCGTGAGGTCCGGTCGGCGAGATCGAAAACCGCGCGGTAGAGTTTGCTCTGCTCGAACTCCCGGGTGCGCTCGTCTTCCAGCGCGTTATGTATCTCTCTTTCGCTCAGGTGCAGCCGCGTAGACACGGCGCGCAGAGCCATCTCCGTCGCGCCGGCGCCCTTTGCGGCTGCGTCCCGGGGAAGGAGCGCCCCATCGCGTGTCAGCGCAATGCCCGATATCACAGTCACGGCGGCCTGAAACGCGGCGTTGCGGCTCGAATACTGCCCCGCGTTGAAATCCGCAAACCGGTACAGGTACCGGTTGTACGAGGCCGGATAAGCCAACAGGTGCGCGACTCCGAAATACACTCCGCCGCGGCGTGTGAACAACTCATCGGAGATGCTCACCTTCACGGGATACGGGTAGGGCCGAACGGCGGCGTACTGATTGGCGAAGGCGATGTTGACCTGCATCGGGCCACGGGTCCGGATGGGATTACGGTCCTCGAACAGCTTCTTTCCCAATGGCACCGCGCCGATGAAGTCCTCGTAGATATCGCTCAGATCCTTCTCGGTCCTGGCATCGTCTATGCGGTCGCTGTACGTACGGCCTGTCCGGGAGGTGACCTGCAGCGCGCCGTGAACGAGCAGCCGCGGCACGCCCGCATGCGCGGCGCGCGTGTCGATTTCTTTCCAGGCCATCGCTCCCAGACCCGGGATGGCGGGGTTGACGCGGAAGCTCGACTCCTGCTCGATGACCGCCATCACCGCGCAGACATTCGGCTGCGTGGTCTCGATGCCTTGTACGGCAAAGCTGGCGTAAATATCCGTTACCCAGCCTTCACGATCCCGAACGTACTCGGGGAGCAGGCGCCGTATCAGGGCGCGAGACTCCTCAGGGCTCGTGGCAGGAGCCCTCGCGACGGGCGGCTCACTCATGCAGCCCGTCAGCAAAACGGCGGCGACGGTGGCCAGCAAGCCGCCCGACAGGTGGGCGCGGCGCACGGGGCGGATTAGATCCATGGTCGCGATACTGCTACAACGTTCCCCGGTAAGGGGGCTCGAAGATGAATAGTAGAACGATTGTGCCAAAACGACGCGGCGCCGCGCTGTGGGGCCTGGCGGCGCTCACTGCCGTGCTGGTGAGCTGCGCGGACCACGAAATCGTCCAGGAACTGACGAGAGCACCCGCGAAGGGGCCCGCTGCCGTCACGGCGGCGCGCCTGGCGGGCGCCAATTCGGAGCCCGGCGTGTGGTTGTCCGTTGGTCGAACCTACGACGAGCAGCGCTTCAGCCCGCTTGCGCGGATCAATACCGAGAACGTGAGCAGGCTCGGCCTTGCCTGGTTCGCCGACTTCGACACGAACCGCGGGCAGGAGTCGACTGCGCTGGCGATCGACGGAGCGCTGTATGTTTCGACGGCCTGGAGCAAGGTCAAGGCGTTCGATGCCCGCACGGGCCGGCTGCTCTGGGCGTACGACCCGAAGGTTCCGGGTGAGTTTGCCGGCCGCGGATGTTGCGATGTCGTCAATCGCGGGCTCGCGGCCTGGCACGGGAAGATCTACGTCGCCAGTTACGACGGGCGGCTCATCGCACTGGATGCGAAGAACGGCGCGGTCCTGTGGTCCACGCTGACACTCGATCACGACAAGCCGGTTACGAGCACCGGCGCGCCCCGTGTCATCAAAGGCAAGGTCGTGATCGGCAATGCCGGTGGCGAGTTTGGTGTGCGGGGCTACCTTTCGGCCTACGACGCCGAGACCGGCAACTTTCTGTGGCGCTTCTACACCGTGCCCGGCAATCCCGCCGAGGGTTTCGAACAGCCGTATCTGGAGGCTGCCGCGAAGACCTGGAATGGCAAGTGGTGGGAGGTGGTCGGAGGCGGCGGGACCGTGTGGGACGGCATGGCCTATGACCCGGATCTCAACCTCCTTTATTTCGGTACGGGTAACGGGTCGCCCTGGAATCGCGCTTATCGCGGCACGGGCGGCGGCGACAACCTCTACCTCGCCTCCCTCTTCGCGATCAATCCGGATACCGGAAAATACGTGTGGCACTACCAGGAGGCTCCTGGAGAAGAGTGGGACTACGACGCCACCTCGCCACTGGTCGTGGCCGATCTGCAGATCGACGGCAAGCCACGCCGCGTGTTGATGCAGGCCTCGAAGGACGGGTTCTTCTACGTGCTCGATGCCAAAACCGGCAAAGTCATCTCCGCGAAGAATTTCGTGAAGACGACCTGGGCCTCCGGTGTCGACCTCGCAACGGGGCGACCTCTCATCAACGATGAGGCCCGGTACGACGTGACCGGACAGGCCGCGATCGTGCAGCCCGGCGGGCAAGGCGCCCACTCGTGGCACCCGATGTCATTCGATCCGCAGACGGGGCTCGTCTACTTCTCGGCCATCGAAACCGGCGGAATCATGAAGTCGGCGCCGACCTTCAAGGCGACGCCGATGGCCTCTAACACCGGACTGCAATTCACGACGACGGCCGCGCTGCCCGAGGAGCTCAAGTCGCGCGCCCCGCCGGCGCAGGCGCAATCGCAGTTGCTTGCCTGGGACCCGGTGCAGCAGCGCGAGGTCTGGCGCACGCCGGTTCTCGGCACCATCGGAGCAGGCGCGTTGTCGACGGCCGGCGGCCTCGTGTTCCACGGGACGACGCCTGGCCGCTTCGTGGCTTATCGTGCTACGGACGGCAAGGAGTTGTGGTCGATGGAGGCGCAGACCGGCGTGGTCGCGGCCGCTTCGAGTTTCGAGTTGGATGGAGAGCAGTACATTGCCGAGGAGGTTGGTTATGGCCTCGCGCCCTACGGAACGAGCAACCGGTCGCGTCTGCTGGTGTTCAAACTCGGCGGCACCGCAACACTGCCTCCCGCTCCGCCGCCACCTCCGCCGCCGGTGTTGAACCCGCCCCCTTCGACCGCCTCGCAGGAGACGATCGAAAAAGGTCACCAGCAGTTCGCGGCGCACTGTGGGATGTGCCACGACACTCAGTACGCCAATCGGGGCGTATTCCCCGATCTGCGCTACTCGCCGATGCTGGCGGCAGAAGAGCCCTTCGAGGCCGTAGTGCTGGGGGGCGCGCTGCAGGCGTCCGGCATGGCCTCATTCAAGGGCCGTGTGACGGCGGACGAGGTGCAGACGATCCGTGCCTATCTGATCGACCGGGCGAACCAACTCAAGAACGCCCCGCCGGCGCAGCGGCGCTGAGGCAGACGGGGCGAAACAGACCCCCGCGCTTGCAGGCAAGCGGGCCGCTCCACCGGCCCGCGGCGCCTTCCGGTTACGGTAGCCCGGCAAGCACCTTGCCCTGGCGCATCCGCCCCGCGTAGTACCCCATGAGAAGCGGGGAGTCGATCTGCGCAACGGCGCGGCCGACGGCAGTTTCGATACACCTGTCCACGCGTGCGATCGACTGCAGGCCATGTGGATCCGCGCACACATCCTCGGCAGCCCACTTGAGTCGCCAGTACAGCGCTACGGCTCCCGCCGTGGTGGTCAGATCGAGGTCGGCATAGTGCACCTTGTAGGACGGTGCCGGCGCTTGCCGATCGGCCGCGCGGGCGGTGTTCAGTGACAGCGCCAACGCGGCGACGAGTAACAGATTCAGCGTCCCGCCCAGGGACACTCCCAACGCACAACGAATTGCGGATTTCACGTTCTGGCCTCTCAGTGAAAGAAATAGGGATCGAGTACCCGGACTTCGGTGATCAGGCTCACCGGCAGGCCGTTGCGCTGCGCGGCACGGCGGATCGCCTCAGGCGAAGGGCCGTCGCAGATGCAGAACGCGCGCTTCCGGTCCTGACTCACGTAGGAATGCAGCCACGTAACACCTTCTTCGGTGTTGTTGTCGGTCACCGTGCGCCAGAGTCGGGAAGCGCAGTCGGTGCCCACGGGAGGCAGTCCTTCCGGAAACCTCTGCTCGACTACATAGCGGGGCATGCGCGATTCCTCGTTCCACCGGAGTCACTCCAGGCGCCGCACACGCTAAGCAGTACCGCGGGGGCGCAAATCGGGAGACTTCCCCAATTTCCTGCCCTGCCGCGGCGTTCCCGAAACCATTCGCGGATTCCAGGCAATAAGACGTGGATCCCCGGCAAAGAGCGGACATCGCTTTGCGCACCCCCCTGTGAGTACCATGGGTTCTCATGAGGTCTCGAGGTGGCGCGCTCCGGCGGCGCCTTTTCCAACATGGATCTGCTCGAACGCGAGTTGTATTTCGACGTGCTCGATGCAGCGCTGTCGGGCGTTGCGCGTGGCACGGGAGGCGCCATCGTCCTGGTGTGCGGCGAGGCCGGCATCGGCAAGACCTCCCTGATCCATGAATTCGCCGCCCGCCAGAGCGTGGCCCGTGTGCTCTGGGGAGGTTGTGAGGCGCTCTTCACGCCCCATCCCCTCGCGCCTGTCTATGACATCGCACGCCAGGCGGACGGGCTTTTGCGGGCCGCGCTGGCGGCTGCCGGCAGCCGCGAGGAGATCTTCAACGCGACGCTGGACTACCTGGGTCGCGGTGCGGCTCCGGCGATTCTCGTCTTCGAGGACGTTCACTGGGCCGATGAGGCGACGCTCGACTTTCTCAAATTCCTCGGGCGCAGGCTGGCGCGGTTGTCGGTGCTGCTCGTGCTCTCGTACCGGGATGACGAGCTCACGACACACCATCCGCTGCGATCCGTGATCGGCGACCTGCCATCCAACTTACTGCGCCGGCTGCTGTTGCCACCCTTCACGCGGGCGGCGGTCGCCACTTTGGCCGCGAATCGCGGGCAGTCTGCCGAGGAGCTTCACAGGGTCACCGGCGGCAATCCGTTCTTTGTGACGGAAGCGCTTGCCGTGCCGCAGAGGGGGGTGCCTGCCACGGTGCGCGATGCGGTCATGGCGCGGGTGGCGCGTTTGTCTGATTCCGGGCGGCGAATTGCCAATCTTGTCTCGCTGGTGTCGGTGGGAACCGAAAGACTCCTGCTGGAGAGGATGGTCCCTGTCGATCCGGGTGTCCTGGAGGAATGTCTGCGTGCCGGCATGGTGGCTCATGAAGACGGTGCGATTTCGTTTCGCCACGAGATTGCCCGCCGCGCTGTGGAGGAGAGTCTGCCGCTGCCGCTGCGGCGGGAGCTGCATGCCCGGATTCTTGCGGCGCTCCTGCAGCGTGGCGCGGCCGAGTCGAATCTCGAGCTCGTGATTCACCACGCCGACAAAGCGGGGGACGACGCAGCGGTCCTGAAGTTTGGCCCTACCGCGGCGAAGGAGGCCAGCTCGCTAGGCGCCCATCGCGAGGCGGCTGCGCAGCTCGCGACGGTGTTGGCGCATGCCGAATCGCTTGGCGGCGAAGACCGCGCCGAATTCCTGGAGCAGTATTCCTACGAGTGTTATCTCACCGAGCAGATTGCCAAAGCGACCGAAGCGCGGCTCGCGTCCCTGGCGCTGTGGCAGGCAGCCGGCCGGCGCGACAAAGAAGGGGACACCCTGCGTTGGTTGTCGCGATTGTCCTGGTTCACCGGGAACAAATCGGTCGCCGACGGGCTGGCGGTCCAGGCCGTCGAGATCCTTCAATCGCTGCCGCCGTCGCGGGAACTGGCGATGGCCTACAGCAACCGCTCGCAGCTGCACATGCTCGCCGGGGAAATTGAACAGACCCTGCTGTGGGGTGAGAAGGCAGTGGCGTTGGCGCGCGAGCTTCACGACATTGAGATCGAAAGCCATGCGCTCAACAACGTCGGCACAGCCCGTCTGAAGAAGCAAATTGCCAGCGGCCGGGCGGATCTCGAGCGCAGCCTGGAGCTCGCGCGGCTTGGTCGCCTCCAGGAACACGCCGCGCGTGCGCTCACCAATCTCGCAAGCTCGTTCGTAGAGCTGCGCGACTTCGCGCTCGCGAGGCGCTATCTCGGCGAAGGGATAGCGTATTGCGAGGAGCACGACCTTGGGTCGTGGGCCCGATACATGGTTGCTACACGCGCCATCGTCAGTCTGGCGGAAGGGGACTGGGCGAGCGCCGCGCTGGATGCCGAATCGGTGACGCGCCACCCCCAGGTGTCCGTGGTGAGCCGTATCCCGGCGCTGACGGTGTTGGGGCGCATCCGGACCCGACGGGGCGATCCGGGCGCTCAAGAGATTCTGGACGAAGCTTATGAGCTTGCTCTGGGGACGACCGAGCTGCAGCGGATTGCGCCCGTCGTTGTTTCCCGCGCCGAGTTGTACTGGTTGCAAGGTACGCCCGAACACGCAGCACCCGAACTCAGGAGCTGTTACGAGCTGGCGCTGCAGCACCCGGATGAGTGGAAGCGCGGGGAGCTCGCGTTCTGGATGTGGCGATCAGGCTGCCTTATCGAGGTGCCCACCGGACTCGCAAAGCCCTATGCGCTGCAGATAGCTGGAAACTGGGCGGCTGCCGCACACGCCTGGGAGGCGCTTGGCTGCCAACACGAGCGGGCCGTAGCCCTGGCGGAGGTTCGAAGCGAAGCTTCGCTGCGCAGCGCGCTGGCGATCTTCGAAGAACTGGGCGCCCGGCCATTTGCCGATCTCGTGCGGCGGCGCTTGCGCGCGAGTGGTGTTCGTCGAGTGCCGCGCGGCGCTCAGGAGCGTACCAGGCAGAATCCGCACGGGCTGACCCGGCGGGAGTTGGATGTGTTGAGCCTCGTCGCCGAGGGTCAGCGCAATGCGGAAATTGCGGGTCGGCTGTTCGTTTCCGAAAAGACAGTGGACCACCATGTCTCCGCGGTGCTTGCGAAGCTCAACGTTCGCTCGCGAGGCGAGGCGGCGGTGGTGGCGAACAGGCTGGGGTTGCGCGCGCGTGTAGGAAACGCAAGTTGACGCGTGCGCGGAAGTCATCGGGCTGAAGTGCGATCGCGCGCTCGAATTGGCGGGTCGCTTCAGCGACCCGGCACTCGAGCTCATAGGCAAAGCCCAGATTGTTGGCCGCTCTGGCATTGGCGGGTGAGCGTTCGAGCGCGTCCTGCCAGAAGGCGACCTCGGTTCGATAGATTGAATTTCGGGAATGCGCGGCGGCGCCCAGCACCAGTGTGAGCACCGCCAGCGCGGCCCATCGGTAGGCCGAATGGCCAAAGGTCGTGTGTGTGATGGCAACGGCGAGAATCCAGACCGGACCGATCAATGCCAGGTATAGCTGGCGGTCGTTGGCTGCATCCAGGCGCGGCAACAGGGAGTTGGTCGGCAGCAACCAGAGAAAAAACCAGAGCACGCCAAAGGTGAGCTGCGGCGAACGCTGGCGTGCTCTGCAGGCGACGATAGCCAGCGAGCTCCAGGTTATCGCCCACAATATGGCCGGGAGTCCCGCGCTCGATGCGACGTCCGCAAGCGGAGGATCGGCGTTCAGCCCTGCCAGCCGTATGAGTTCAAGGCTCAGGAATCCCCAAGCCTGCACCTGCAGTGAGAGATTGTCCTGGATGGAGCGCGTCGTGAGCGAGGTCTGGAGCAGGTGCCGGTAGGTCGGTGAGGCGAGGGCCACGACGGCGGCGATGAGGGCAACGGCGGCATAGGCGAGGAGCGCGTGACCTTCACTGCGGCGAATGGCGCGCGACGGGCTGGCGCCCGCGGGTGCAGTTGGCCCTGGACGGCGTTCGCGGTCGGGCGCCGCAGCAAGGGGTTGGCAGCGCGTGAAATGCCACAGCACGACTGCCACCGGCAATATCCACGCTGTTTCTTTTATCGCGAGCGCCAGTATGTAGCAGGTCACGCCGGCAGCATGGGTCCAGCGCGGGTTGGGTTGATCGAGCGCGAGCTCCCAACACCACAGGGCCGCGAGGCAGGGAAGCGCCACGAAAGAGCTGGAGCGCCCCGAGATGTACGTCACCGCCTCCGTCTGAACCGGATCGAGCGCGAAGACGGCCGCAACGAGCAGAGCGGCGAACAAGGGTCCCCGACGGCTCAACAGGCTAAAGACCAGCAACGTGTTGAGCAGATGAACGCCGATATTAAACAGGCGAAACCCGACGGCGCTCGTGCCGAGCTCGAAGTTCAACGCATAGCTGAGCTTGAGCACCGCGCGAATGCCTGGAAGGGAGTGCCACCAGGCCGACAGGCTGTGGACGCGCGTCTCATGGACGATGACGTTCCAATCGTCGAACTGGAAACTCGCGTTGAGGCTGCCGCTCCAGGTCGCTGCGATCGCGAGTACCAATGCGACGCAGGCGGGCAGCCTAGGGCATGAAGGTGTCACGGGCCACCATGACTGCTACCGCATCGCTGATGATCTGGTGGGCGCTCCACCACCTCTGCCTGGCGTCCAGCATCACGAGCCATACGCGGTGGCCGGACTGCTCGTCGAGCGCGATGAGGCAGTATCCGGCTTGCGCCGTGTAGCCGGTTTTCAGCCCAAGCACACCCTCAAGACGGCCCAGTAGCTGATTGGTGTTCGCGAACGAGACATCCATCCCCGAGTTGGTGCGCAAGACGCCGTGTGCCTGCCCGACGATTCTCGCGATCCGCGGCTCCGCGTAGGCCGCTCTTGCAAGCAACAGCAGATCGGCGGCGGTCGAATATTGCCCGGCCGCATCGAATCCACACGGGTTGACGAACGACGAGTCGCGCATCCCGAGTTGTCTTGCCCGCTGGTTCATCTCCCCTGCGAACTCGGTGACGCGGGTGGCGGCATGCTGGACGAGCGCAAGGCAAGCGTCGTTGGCTGATTGGACGAGCATCGCGTTGAGGGCGTCTGCGGCTCGCAGGCTGTCTCCAGTCCGGACGCCCAGCCGGGGCCGGGGTGCGCGCGCCGACTCATCGCTGACAGGAACAAGGGCGTCGGGATTCCAGTGAGAGTCGAGCAAGACCAGGGCGGTCAGGAGCTTGGTGAGAGAAGCCGGTGCGCGCCGGACGTGGAGGTTGCGGCCCCATAGCAACTCGTTGTCGACGGCGAGAGCGTAAGCGGTCGCGGCGGTTGGGTAGAGGTCCCGGACCCCAGAGGAGGCAACATGAGGCGCGCGCGTGTCGGCCGCCGCCGCGGTACCGGATCCAGCGAGGCGAGCATCAGGGGGACTAGCCGCTGCCGGGCCCGTTACCGCCGCGGCGGCTAACGCAAGCGAAAGCCAGCGCCGACACCGGTCTTGCACCGCCGCGGGGCGGCTAACGCAGGGGAAGGCCATCGCACGCGCAGGCCCGTCACACCCTCAATGGCCGAAGAGCCCTTTGAGGGCATTCTTCGCCTTGTCCTTGAGACCTTCCTTGGGCTGTTCGTCCGTGTTCTGCGGGTTGCCCGATGGGGCCGTCGCGCTGCCCGTCTGTCCATTGGCGTTGCCGCCGTTGGCATACGTGGCGCACAGGCCGCGATACTTCGTACTCACTGTCGTGTAGCTACGGCCGGCGCACTCGCGCGCTGCGAGAGTCTTCACTTGCGCGGGGCACTGCTTTGTCAGGAACTCGAAGGCGTCGTCCTTCTCAGCCGACCCGCAGAGCTTGTCATGCACGGTATCCGCGCTCAGTCCGCAGAGCTTCAGCGAGTCACTGAAAGGGGTGCCCATTGGGTTGGCGACGCCGCTGCGCGCCATCGACTGCTCCGTGTCCTTCTGGGACATGAACGGCTTATAGCTCTGGAAGTGCTCGCAGTAGGTGCGCTTCAAAGCAGGGTCCGTGCAGCGCACGGTGCCAGTCTTGAACGCGTCCACGAAGGAGTAGGGGCTGCCGGCTGCCTCGGCCTCGGCGCTGCATGCTTGCGACATGGCCTGCTTCGCCTGCTCGTTCTGCTGCAGGTACTGGTTCTTCATGGCCTCCACACGGGACTTGGCGGCGGGCCCGTTGGCCTCATCGCCCGTGCACGCACCGAGCTTGGTGCCTTCGAAATTCATATCCATCTCGCCGCGGGCCATTTTGACCGTGATCTTTCCGGTGTAGTGGCCGGGCCCGTAGCTGATCTCGCCGAGGCCGTCCATCGGCTCCTTGCCGGTGCAGTGCATGGAGTATTTGATCGTGCTGCCGGTGCGGGAGAGCACGGAGTAGCTGCACTCGTTGTTGCGGGACGGCGGTAGCGGCTGCTCCTGGTGCTCGCCCGTCGAGCAGATCTCGGTGGTCTGATTGGGCAGCGACATGCCCATGCCGTTCAGGGTGGTGACGACCCGCCATTGGGTGCCGGGAGTGCTCTGCGCATGGCCCATCGCCGCGGCCAGGAACAGGGGAAGCAGAACCGGCAGACGCCGGCACAGCGTGCGGATCATCGAAGTCCTCCCGGCGGCGGGCCGCCGATTGCTGCTCGTCACAGGGAGGTAAGCGGAATCGCGCGCCGGATCGGCTCACGCCTGGTGCGGGAGGCCGCGCGACCGGGCGCCGCTTGGGAGGCAGGCGGGTTAGTGGGGCGAACTGGCGCTGTCGGCGTGGCGGTGTACCAGCTTCCAGCCGCCGTCGGCGTACCGGAACAGCTCCGTGACACGCAGCTTCATGGTGACAGGCTCCGGGTTGTCGCCCAGGTGCGCCTCAACGTTCTGGAATCCGGTCCAGAAGGCAAGATCGCCTGCCGCTTCGGACTGGAGGACGTCCAGGCTGCTGGCGCCATCGGGCGAAAAAGCCTTGGCGTCGCGGTCGTATCGCGTCTGCACTTCGCCGGCCCCCGTTACATACCCGCCGCCCGGCCCGAAAAAGGTGGCCGGGCCCGAACGGGCCACGATCTCGTCGAGCGGCGCCGGATTCCCCTGGGCGTAGGCGTTCGCCACGGCCGAGCGCTGATCCATGAACTGCTCGAAATTGCGCTCCGCGCGACGGCCTGCTCCCGCCACCTCGACCCAGCGCGCGAACGCTTCCATGAAGGTGCGGAAGAATTCGCGGGTCTCGGCGGTTTTTGGCTGTCCCGACTCATCCAGGATCTCGCCCGCTGCGGCGATGTAGGCTTCCGGCTGCTGCATCACCGGCATGTTGATGTAGACGAGCGACTGCCGCAGGGCGTGGTTGGCGCCGAGGGCGCCCAGCTTGTAGGGCGTCACGCTGACAATCCCGGCGGGCAGAGCGTTGTAGACATTTTTCCCGGGGGGCCGCGAACCGACGTCGATGGCGTTCTTGAGACACCCGGGGATCGAGCGGTTGTACTCCGGAGTCAGGAACAGAACCCCGTCGGCGCCGGAGAGTTCCTGGCGAAGCCGCACCCAGGGCGCGGGAGGCCGGTCATCGAGATCTTCGTTGTACAGCGGCAAGTCCCCGATCTCGATCATTCTGAAGCTCAGCGACGCAGGCGCAACCGACATCAGCGCCTGCGCAATCCGGCGGGTGTGCGAGCCTTTGCGCAAACTCCCAACGATCACGGCAACGGTGGAATGCGCGCTCATGAAATCCTCCTTTTTACCAGGCAGGTGCCCATTAACGGCGGTCAGCCTCCAGCAAGCTGAGCCTTTCCAATCGCGGTGTGCGCAGGTATTTTGGCCGCGCGCATTTGCGCATGTCCGTAGGACGATTCCGATGCTGAAAAGGCTTTGCCTGACGTTCATTGGACTAGTACTCGGCCAAGGCGCCTGCGCGGGCGAGGTCTTGACTGTCTTTCCCGGCGTCCGCCTCATTGCGGGCCAGGCCTCACTCGCGGCGCAACCGGACGGCAACACGATTCTCATCGATGCTCCACAGGGGCTGATCGTTTTCGACACCGGCCGACATCCCGAGCACACTCAACAGATCCTGGAGGCGGCGGCGGCGAGTCGTCAGCCGGTCCGGGCGATCATCAACTCGCATTGGCACCTCGATCACATCGGCGGAAATGCGCTGCTGCGTGAGAAGTATCCCGAGGTCAGAATCTATGCGAGCTCCGCGCTGGAGCAGGCGCTGGGTGGGTTTCTCGCGGACTATCGCAAGCAACTCGCCGGAGCGCTCGATCACGCTGGTAGCGATGAGCGCAAGCAGGCGCCCCTGCGCCAGGAGATAGCCCTCATTGATGCGGGCAAGCGACTGCTGCCAACCGATGTGATCTCGGAATCGGGACTCAGGTCGATCGCGGGTCGAATGTTGGATGTCCAACTCGAGCGAGACGCTGTTACAGCGCACGATGTTTGGGTGTTCGACGTGCGAAGCCGCGTGCTGCTTGCCGGTGACCTCGTCACACTACCGGCACCGTTCCTCGACACCGCGTGTCCGACACGATGGCAAACCGCTCTGAACCACGTATCGGTCAAGCGGTTTCGACTCCTCGTGCCGGGTCACGGCGCGCCGATGGAACGCCATGCGTTCGAGATCTATCGTAAGGCGTTCGCTCGGTTCATCTCGTGCGGTAGCGGCACTAGTCCAAAGGGGGACTGCATCGATGGCTGGATGAACGACGGGGCCGAGTTGATACCGGAAAAGGACCGCGCGTACGCTCGGGCGCTTCTCGGCTACTACGTCGACAACGTCCTGCGGGGAGACCAACAGAGGTTGAGCAAGCTGTGCGCCGCGTGAGGCAGTCCGTGCAGGCCGTCGGAGTTGCGTTGTGCTCGATGGATCGCTACTCGCCCAGGTGCCTGAGCAGCGGCGCCTCGTCGGAAGGATCGGCGGTGTCGGCGCTCTGGCCCGGCTTGAATTTGAGCTTCTGGGCGTAGGCCTGCGGATCGTGCGTTTCCAGACCCCGGATCACCTGTGCATGGTAGGTGAGCGCCTCCTCCACATTGCGCTCGCCTTTCACGATGTCGTCGGCCAGGTTGAGTGTCAGCATGTTGTGCTCCTCGGAGTCACAGTGAACTGACAATTCGCCCAGCGTGCGGTCGACCACGAGGCTGCCGTTGTACTTCAGCAGGTCGCCGGCTTTTTCCGGCGGGACCCGGTAGTTGACCGTCTGCTCCAGGATGTCCTTGTGCGCCCGCGGAAAGTTGTGCGGGGGTTCGGCCCTGCGCAGGACGGTCCGTTTCCAGGGGGTGTTGCCGTACCAGGCGATTTGCCGGGAACCGGCCTCCTCGGGATGGCCGTACTTCTCTACGAGCTGAGTCGCGAGCGCCAGGGTGATCTTGGGCCAGCCTTCCAGGTTCTTCTGCACCCAGGCGGCGGCGTCTTCTTTGGTGGCAGGCATGGGAGAACAATAGCGCGGATCCCCACGGGGAGCATCCGTTGTACCGTAGCCGGATCATTGCGTGGATCGCGACGCTCCCAACCGGTGCGGATCATGCCCATCACGGGGGGCGGGGAGTACACTCGACGACCTTTGCTGTCTCACCCATCGAAGGAGCCGACCATGATCAGAGTCGCCGTCATCTATCCCGACAGCCCCGGCGCCCGTTTCGACATGAAGTACTACACCAGCCATCACATGCCGATGGTGCAGCGCCTGTGCGGCCCGGCCTGCAAGAGTATCGGCGCCGACCAGGGAGTCAGCGGCGGGCAGCCCGGCTCGAAACCCGCCAATCTCGCCATCGGCTATCTCACGTTCGATTCGGTGGAGGCCTTTCAGAAGTCCTTCGGTCCGAATGCCGGGGAGATCCTGGGCGACATTCCCAACTACACGAACATCCAGCCGATCGTGCAGATCAGTGAAGTCACCCTGTGAAGCGCTTCGGCCCATGCCGCCGGTCCACGTTGCGGACCCGACCAGGTTTTGTCTCCATGGTCGCGGCAACGCTCATGGTGGTAGCTCCGGCGGCTTCGATGGCTGACGGGAACCCGCACGAGCTCAGTTTCACGCGCATCTACTCCGACGCGAACGGGGTTTCCCACTTCAAGGTGGAGAAGCTCGACTTCAAAGCGCTCGGCGGCACCAACGGCGAAGCCAGCCTGAACCGGCCCGACCAACTGACGATGCACGTTCTCCAGGGTGCGCAGGGGGCGACTTTCCTGCGACTGCAGCGCGGTGCCTCGGAGGATTGGCACAAGGCGCCGCGGGTTCAGTATCTCATCGGAATCCGCGGCGAGTCCGAGGTGACGGTGAGCGACGGCAAGAAACTGCGAGTGAAGCCCGGCGATGTCGTACTGATGGCTGACACCACCGGCAAAGGCCACATCACGGCTTCCGTAGGGAAGGAGGATCACGTGGCCCTTGTCATCCCTGTCCCCGAAAATCCCTAGCGCTCCAGCGGCCAGACCACGTCGGTTCTCCAGTCCTTCGGGTCTGGATACCCGGCGGGGTCGGTCACGTAAACCTCCCAGGGTGCGCCGCCCGGCTGCAACCCGTTATCGGCGATCCACACTTGTACGGCCGCGTGCGCATCGGCCAGTCCTTCATACATGCCTGTGTGAACCGTGGTTGCAGCGGGGCCGCCCGGTAACGTGTCAGGCTTGATGTCGCCATCTCCCTTGGCGGGGGCTGCGACCTGCAGGCCCGCGTCGATCAGGAGCACGCCCGGTCCCCACTCCTGAATCCGCGTAAACGGCTGGCCCGCCAGCGCGATACCGTTACGCTGAGTGTGCTCGAAGATCCGCCCGAACAGCTGAGCGAGCTGGGCGGCGACTTGCGACCGTTTGACTCTCTTACGGATCACCAGGACGGGCTGCGGTTTGAGATTCCGGCGGGTGATGTTGTAGACCATGTTGTTTGTCCGGGGGCTGCTGGCCATGCGAAACAGACGGATGCAGGGGCTGATGCGGCGTATCAATGCGATGTGATCGACGGCTCTGCCCGCGATGCCCCGTCTGCGGTACGCGATTGGCGTGATCCCGAACCGTCGGCGGAACGCGCGGCTGAAGGTCTCGTGATTGCGAAAGCCGGTGGACAGAGCGATGGCGAGAATGGAATCGGCGCTTCCCAGGAGGCGGCTCGCACAGCTGTCGAGCCGCAGCCGTAACGCATATTGCTTGGCGGACTCGCCGGCGAAGTCCCGGAACAGCCGTTGCAGGTGAAAAGGGGACAGACCGGACTGTTCGGCCAATGCCGCCAGCGACAGGTCCCGGTCCAGATGTCGTACGGCGAAGCGCAGCAGAGGGCGCAGGCGAGCGTTCATTCGTGGGTGCGTGGGCTAATATGATGCGATCGCGGCCGGTCAGATGCAGAGGTAGACCATTATGAGTTCCGACGTCTTCGCAGTCATGCAGAGTCTGGGCACGGAACTGACGCCCACACTGATCGAAAAGACCCAGAGTTTGTTCGCGCCGTTGGTAGCACGACCGGAGCCGTCCGTTTGCAAAGTCGAGCGCGACATCGCCTATGGGCCGGATGCGCGACACCGGTTGGACGTCTTTCATCCACCCAGTGGTGTCAGTTCGCGGCCGGTCGTCGTATTCGTGCACGGCGGCGGGTTCGTGCGGGGCGACAAAGGCGGGCCCGAGGCCCCCTTCTATAACAACGTGGGCGTGTGGGCGGTCAAGAACGGGATGATCGGGGTCACCGTGACGTACCGATTGGCGCCCGCTGCCCGTTGGCCCTCCGGTGCGCAGGATCTGGCGTCGGCGCTGGGTTGGTTAGGCGTGAACATCGAGCGCTTCGGCGGCGACCCCGCGCAAATTTTCCTGATGGGACAATCCGCGGGCGGCGCCCATGTCGCGGGGTACCTGGCGGGGCACGGGAAGGCCGCCGGGCAGCGGGGCGCGCGCGCAGGCGCAGGCGCGGACCAGCGGCCACTGGCGGGAGCGATGCTGATCTCCGGGGTATACGACCTGCTCACCATGCGGCACAGTCCCTACGAGGAGGCTTACTTCGACTCCGACCCGAGCCGGTTCGCGGAGCGATCCTCCCTGGAGGGGGTCGTTCGAACGGAGGTTCCCTGTCTGTTCGCGGTCGCGGAGCTTGATTCAGCGGTGTTTCAGCAGCAGGCGGCCCGGGTTGTCGATGCTCATCGAGCGGCGCAGGGCGGGGTCTGGCCGCGCATGCTCTATCTTCAGGGGCACAACCACCTGTCGCCGGTGCTGCAACTGAGCGCGGAAGTGGATACTCTCGGCCCCGAGCTCGTTCGATTCATCCGTCGTTTCGCTGGTAAGAAGGGATAACCATGCACAGCTCGACAGCCAACATCCGTATCGTCCCTGCCCTCGTTCTGTTCGCGATACTCGGGGTCTGCGGACCTGCTGCGCACGGCGCGGACGCTTACGATGCAGCCGTACATCACTCCGGGCGCCCGGAAGCGGACGTCAAACGCGACAGCCTCGATCACCCGGCGGACGTGCTGCGCCTGGCAGGCATCAAGCCGGGAATGCAGGTCGTCGATTTCATGGCGGCGGACGGCTACTACAGCGAGTTGTTGAGTTATCTCGTGGGGCCGAGCGGACATGTCGTGCTGTTCAACAGTCCCCAGACCGAAAAATGGAGCGACAGCCCGGAGCCGCGCGTTGCCAACGGCCGCCTGCCGAATGTCGAGCATCGCGTGGCCGCGCTCGATGCCCTGGGGCTGCCTGCCGGCTCCGTTGACGCTGTGCTCATGATCAAGGTGTACCACGACCTGTACTGGGTCGATACGACAGGTAGCTGGCCCAAGGTCAACACGGGCGCGGTGCTGGATCAACTCGTGCGGACGCTGAAGCCGGGTGGCGTGCTGGTCATCGTCGACCATTCCGCCAAGCCGGGAACCGGCTCGTCGGATGCCTCTTCACTACATAGAATCGATGAGGCGTTCGCGCGCAAGGACTTCGAGTCACGGGGCCTGAAGCTTGTCGGTCACAGCGATGCGTTGCGCAGGGCGGATGACAAGCGGGATCAGATCTCGTACAAGCCGCCGGCGCTGGGCAAGACGGATCGCTTTGTGTTGGTATTCAGGAAATAGATGGCGCAACACTTCTCCAGGTGCTGCATAGCCGGTGGCGGGCCCGCCGGAATCGTTCTGGGGTATCTGCTGGCCCGCGCCGGCATCGAAACGCTGGTGCTGGAGAAGCACAAGGATTTCCTGCGCGACTTTCGCGGCGACACGGTTCATCCCTCGACCCTGGATGTCATCGACGAGCTCGGCCTGCTCGATGAGTTCCTGAAGCTGCCGCATCAGGAGGTGCGGCAACTGCAGGGCCGGATCGGCGACTCACGGATTACGATCGCCGATTTCTCCCGCGTTCCGACGCGCTGCAAGTTCATAGCGCTGATGCCTCAGTGGCACTTCCTGAATTTCCTTGCCGAGCGGGCCACCCGATTTCCGACCTTTCGTCTCATGATGGAGACCGAGGTTCAGGACCTTGTTGAGTCGGACGGCCGAATCGTCGGCGTCAAGGCGCATTCTGCGCAGGGTCCTCTGGAGATCAGGTCGGGCCTCGTGGTTGGCGCGGACGGCAGACACTCGGTCGTACGCGCCCGCGCGGGGCTCACAGTCGAAGACCTCGGAGCACCGATCGACGTCCTGTGGATGAGCCTGTCGCGTAAGCCGACCGACCCCGACCAGACCGGTGGCTATTTCAACTTCGGGCGCGTGTTCGTGACGCTCGATCGCGGCGACTACTGGCAGTGCGCCTTCGTGATTCGCAAGGGCGAATTCGAGGAGCTGAAAGCGCCGGGGATCGCCTTCCTGCGCAGCCGGATCGCCGGAATCGCACCGTTGCTGAGCGATCGCCTCGAGGAGCTCAGGAGTTGGGATGACGTCAAGCTGCTGACGGTCCGGGTGGATCGCCTGCGGCAATGGGCGCGACCGGGCCTGCTGTGCATCGGCGATGCCGCTCATGCGATGTCCCCCATCGGGGGCGTCGGGATCAACCTCGCCGTGCAGGATGCGGTGGCGGCGGCGAACCTGCTGGCGGAGCCGCTGGCCACGGGCGTGCCGGAGCTGAGCGATCTGGACAAGGTGCAGCAGCGCAGAATGTTTCCGACCCGTTTCATTCAACGACTGCAGGTCGCCATTCAGGACCGGATCATCAATCGCGTCCTGGAGAGCAATGAATCCCTGACGCCGCCCTGGCCGGTGCGACTGTTCAATGAGTGGCCCTGGTTGCGCCGGATCCCGGCGCGGGTGCTCGGGGTGGGCGTGCGGCCCGAGCACGTCCGAACGGGGGACCGGGTACATTGAGCTGCATGCGTTGATCGCGCGACCGCGATCGGCTCGCTGCGCTGCTCCTCAGCGCTTCTT
>Ga0070681_10001544_pt1 | contig 20388 bp, 17 predicted proteins | sample KBSC83BmetaG_FD_65650 | JGI IMG/M metagenome (GOLD analysis project Ga0070681, IMG submission 65650) | Corn rhizosphere microbial communities from Kellogg Biological Station, Michigan, USA - KBS C8-3B metaG | ecosystem: Host-associated > Plants > Roots > Rhizosphere | place: USA: Michigan... | reverse complement strand
TGCTCGAGGAATGCCGTCTGGCGCTCGACGATCGAGCGCGCCACCTTCATGAGCGTCTCGTGACGGATTTCCAGGCTCTTCAGCAGCCAGCGCGCCTCCTGCAGCTGCGCACGCATGGTGGCATGGCTGGCGTTGCGGCCGATGAGGCTGGCGTAGCTCTGGTTCAGCCGCACGCGCGGCAGCGTCGCGGGGTTGATCTCGACCCCCCAGCCGTGCTCGGTGCGGCGCACGAACACGTCCGGCACCACGTACTCGGCGCTGCCGGCGCTGACGGTGGAGCCGGGGCGCGGGTGGCAGGAGCGCACCAGGGCGAGCGCCGAGGCGATCTCCTCCTCGCTGGCGCGCAGCTCGCGGCGCAGCAGCGACAGCTCGCGCTCGGCGACCAGCTCCAGGTGATGACGCGCGATCTCCAGCGCGGTGGCGAAGCCGGGCGTGGCCGGATCGAGCTGCCGCAGCTGCAGCTCGATGCATTCGCCGACCGAGCGTGCCCCGACGCCCGGCGGGTCGAGCGCCTGCACGCCCTCGAGCACCTGGGCGATCTCCTCGGCGGAGGCCTCGATCTCGGGCTTGAGCGTCTGGGCGACTTCATCCAGCGACTCGGTGACGTAGCCGTCGTCGCTTATGGCATCGACGATGGCGCGCGCGATGGCCAGGTCGCGCGGTGCGAGGCTGGCGAGCTCGAGCTGCCACAGCAGGTGCTCCTGCAGCGACTGGCCGCTCGCGTCGGCGTACTCCTGCTGGCGTTCCTCGTCGTCGCCGCCGCTCCAGGGGGTCTCGGCCGGGCCGACGCTGTGCTCGCCCCAGCCCTCGTCGAGAACCTCGACGCCGTTCTCGGCGCTGCGTTCGGGGCTCTTGGGCTGCTCGGCCGCGGTCACGACCGCCTCGAAGGTGCCGGTGCCCTCGGCTTCCTCCATGGGCTCGAGCATCACGTTCGATTCGAGGAGTTCACGGATGTGAGCCTGCAGCTCGAGGGCGGGCAGCTGCAGCAGCCGGATTGCCTGCTGCAGCTGCGGGGTCATGGTCAGTTGCTGACCCAGCTTCAGCTGCAGAGAAGGTTTCAGCATGGCTTATCAGGCGTGGAGGCCCCAGGCCGGCCCCCGTGGATTCACTTCGTAACTAGTTGAAAAACAATGTTTTTAGCTTCCCGATCCCCGGGAGCTTCAAAGCCGGAACGACTCGCCCAAGTACACCTCACGGACTTGGGGGTTGGCAAGGACTTCTTCCGCAGTCCCGGCCGCGATCACCGTGCCCTGATTGACGATGTACGCGCGCGCGCACACGCCGAGTGTCTCGCGGACATTATGGTCAGTGATGAGCACGCCGATGCCGCGATGCGTGAGCTCGCGGATGATGCGCTGGATATCGAGCACCGAGAGCGGATCGACGCCGGCGAACGGCTCATCGAGCAGCATGAAGCGTGGCTCGGCCGCGAGCGCGCGCGCGATTTCGACGCGGCGCCGCTCGCCGCCCGACAGCGCCATGCCGAGCGTCTTGCGCACGTGGCCGATGCGCAGCTCCTCGAGCAGCGCCTCGAGGCGCTCCTGGCGCGCCGCCCGCTCGAGGTTCTCGCGCGTCTCGAGGATCGCCATGACGTTGTCCTCGACCGACAGCTTGCGGAACACCGAGGCTTCCTGCGGCAGATAGCCGAGCCCGAGCTGCGCGCGGCGGTGCATGGGCAGCAGCGTCAGGTCGGTGTCGCCGAGGTGAATGCGCCCGGCATCGCAGGGCACCAGCCCCACGATCATGTAGAAGGCGGTGGTCTTGCCGGCGCCGTTCGGCCCGAGCAGCCCCACCACCTCGCCGCTCTCGAGCTCGACCGACAGGTCCCGCACGACCTGGCGGGACTTGTAGCTCTTGGCCAGGCCGGTGGCTTTCAGTGCGGTCACTGCGGGGTTTCCGGCTTCGGCGTCGTCGGACTGCCGTCGGGCTTCGCGGGCTCGCCCTTGCCGGGGTTCTGGACCGCGCCAGTCGGGATCTTGATGTGCACGCGCGTATCGGTGCCGGGAGCGGCTCCGGCCTGCAGGCTCTGACCGCGGATGTTGTAGACCAGCAGCGACCCGGACACCTCGGTCTGGCCGTTGGTGAGCCAGGCATCGTTCGACAGGCGCACCGTGCCGTTGCTGACGTCGTACACGATCTCGTCGGCGTGGCCGCGCGCCGGCTGGCCGGAATCCGCGCGCTTCTGCTCGAACTCGGCCGGCTTGCCGGTGATGGTGGCGCGCGCGATGCGGTTGTCCTTGAACTCGACCACCGCCTCATCGGAGCGCAGGCTGCCGCGCTGCTCGGCGTCGATGTGCACGTTGCCGTCGAAGGTCCAGCGGCTATTGGCGAAGTTGAGGCCGGTGGCGTGGGCGTGGTCGGCCTGCACGCGCGTGCTGCACTGGGAGATCACCACCTGCCTGAAATCGATGGCGTTGTTCTTGTAGTCCATCTGCGAGGATTCCGCGTCGAGCGTGATCGGCTGGTGGCAGGAGCCCAGGCCCGTGGGCAGCGGCGCGGCCAGCGTGGGCGCAGCCGGCGCCGTGGCCGCCGCCGCGGCCCCGCGCGCTGCCGCCACGCCGGCAAGCACGGCCCCGAGCACGAACGACAGGGACTTAGGGCACGAAGGAGCCATGCACGGCCGATTCTAGCTGCACGTGACGCTCCTTCAAGCTCGCCACCAGCCCCTGCGCGTTCAGCTGCCGTCCGGACATGACGACCGTGACCGGGTCCTGGGTCGCGACCACCTGCGCCTTGGTGTCGAAGGCGAGGTGTGCGGTGGCGATCTCGGCCACCTCGCCGGTGCCCGGCAGCACGCCGCTGACGTGCACGTTGCCGCTGAGGCTGACGATGCCGCTGTTCTGCGCCAGCTGGCCGCGGTCGCCGCGCGCGTTCCACTCATCGCCGCTGGCGTCGCGGAAGCCGAGCCGCACCTGCTGCATTTCGACGGTGCCGGCGTCCGGCTGCTGCTGGATCTCGGCCGCATTGAGCGTGTAGACCGGGAGGCCGTCGGCGCCGGTTTGCACCAGGCGCGCCTGGCGGGCGGAGTAGCCCGGATCGTGCGGCGGCCCGACGCTGGTGGTGGCGACGGTCTCGCGCTGCGTGCCCGACAGCACCACCACGCCGACCACCAGGGCCGCCAGCGCCAGCAGCGCGAACAGGCGGCTCATCGCGGCCGCCGCCGCCGCCGCCGCGGCCGGCGCAGCGCCAGAAGATGATCGCACACCTCGCGCACCGCGCCGCGCCCGCCCGCAGCCTGCGTCACGATATCGGCGGCGCGCCGCACCTCGCGGTGCGCGTCGGCGACGGCGAACGACAGTGCCGCGGCGCGAATCAGCGGCAGGTCCTGCACGTCGTCGCCCACGCAGGCGCAGGCCGCCGGTGTCAGTTTGAGGCGCACGCACAGCCGCGCGAAGACCCCGAGCTTGTCCGCCACCCCCTGGTGCAGGTGGCGGATGCCGAGCTCGCGGCAGCGCACCGCCATCATGGGCGAGCGGCGTCCCGAGATCACCGCCACGTGCACCCCGGCGCGCTGCAGCTGCATGAGCCCGTAGCCGTCGCGCACGTCGAATACCTTCAGCACCTCGCCGCGCGGGCCGATGTAGACCCGGCCGTCGGTGAGCACCCCGTCGGCATCGAGCACCAGCAGGCGGATGGAGTTGGGCATGCGTGGAGGTGCGGCGTTACACCACGCCGGCGCGCATCAGATCGTGGACGTTGAGCGCGCCCACGAGGCGCCCCTGGGCATCGGCCACCGGCAGCGCCGTGATGCGATGCACCTCCATGAGGTGCACGGCCTCGGCCGCCAGCTCGCGCGGCCCGATGCTGCGCCCCGGCGCGGTCATGACCGCACGCATGGTGGTGGCATGCACGTCGATCTGCTTGTCCAGCGCGCGGCGCAGGTCGCCGTCGGTGAACACGCCGAGGATGTGGTCCGCGGCATCCGTCACCACGGTCATGCCGAGTCCCTTGCGCGACATCTCCAGCAGCCCCGCGCTCAGCGGCGCATCGGGCGCCACGCGCGGCACGGCCTCCCCGGTGCGCATCAGGTCCTCGACGTGCAGCAGCAGGCGGCGTCCGAGCGCGCCGCCCGGATGCGAGCGCGCAAAGTCATGGCGCGTGAAGCCGCGCGCCTCGAGCAACGCCACCGCCAGGGCATCGCCCATGGCGAGCATGGCGGTGGTGCTGGCGGTGGGGGCGAGATTGAGCGGGCAGGCCTCCTCGTCCACCCCCACGTCGAGCGTGACGCTGGCGGCACGGCCCAGGGTCGAGTCGCTCTTGCCGGTCATGACGATGAGCGGCACGGCGAGGCGCTTCAGGTGCGGCAGCAGCAGCACCAGCTCCGGGGTCTCGCCGGAGTTGGACAGCGCCAGCACCGTATCGGCGCGCGTGATCATGCCGAGATCGCCGTGGCCGGCCTCGGCCGGGTGCAGGAAGAAGGCCGGGGTGCCGGTACTGGCGAGCGTCGCGGCGATCTTGCCGCCGACGTGCCCCGACTTGCCCATGCCGGTGACTACCACGCGGCCGTGACAGTCGAGGCAGATGCGGCAGGCGGCGGCGAAGGCGGCCGTCAGGCGTGAGCTGAGCGCCTCCACGGCACGCGCCTCGATGCCGAGCGCGCGGCGCGCGGAGGCCAGAAGCGAGGCATCGTCGGGCGGGGCGCCGGGGGTGGCCGGGGCGGCCGGGTGCAACTCCATGGGGCATTATAGGCGCGTGCGCAATGGCCCCATGTAATATCCAAGCCATGAACCCCGAAGATGTTGCGCGGCTGATCCGCGCCGGCCTGCCCGGAGCCGAGGTGCGCGTCGAGTCCGACGACAACACCCATTTCGCCGCGCGCATCGTGGCGTGCGAGTTCGCCGGCAAGCGCAGCCTGGCGCGCCATCAGCTGGTGTACCGGGCGCTCGGCGAGCGCATGGGACGCGAGATCCACGCGCTGTCGATCGAGGCGCTGACGCCGGAAGAGTCGGGGCCGGGCTGAGCATGGACAAGCTGCAGATCCAGGGCGGCGTACCTCTCGAGGGGGAGGTGCGCATCTCCGGGGCCAAGAACGCCACGCTGCCGATCCTGGCCGCGGCACTGCTGGCCGAGGACCCGGTGGTGGTGGCCAACGTTCCGCACCTGAAGGACGTGACCACGACGGTGGAGCTGCTCGGGCGCATGGGCGCGACCGTCACCATCGACGAGCGCATGCGCATCGAGGTCGATGCGTCCACGGTCAAGGAGTGCTTCGCGCCCTACGAGCTGGTGAAGACGATGCGCGCCTCGATCCTGGTGCTCGGACCGCTGGTGGCGCGCTACGGGCGCGCCGACGTGTCGCTGCCCGGCGGCTGTGCCATCGGCGCGCGCCCGGTCAATATCCACGTCGCGGGGCTGCAGGCCATGGGCGCCGACATTACCATCGAGGGCGGCTACATCCGCGCCCGCGCCACGCGCCTGAAGGGCGCGCGCCTGGTGCTCGATACGGTGACCGTGACCGGCACGGAGAACCTCATGATGGCGGCCACGCTCGCCGACGGCGAGACCGTCATTGAGAACGCGGCGCGCGAGCCGGAGGTGGTGGACCTCGCCAACTTCCTGATCGCCATGGGCGCGAAGATCCAGGGCGCCGGCACCGACAAGATCGTGGTCACCGGCGTGGCGCGCCTGCGCGGCACCTCCTATGAGGTATTGCCGGACCGGATCGAGAGCGGCACCTATCTGGTGGCCGGGGCCATCACCGGTGGCCGCGTGCGCATCAAGAACACGCGCCCGGATCATCTGGATGCGGTGCTCGCCAAGCTGCAGGAGGCGGGCGCGCGGGTCGAGGCCGGCGACAGCTGGATCGAGGTGGACATGCGCGGCCGCCGGCTCAAGGCGGTGGACGTGCGCACCGCGCCGTACCCGGGCTTCCCGACCGACATGCAGGCGCAGTTTGCCGCGCTCAACACCGTGGCCGACGGCGTCGGCACCATCACCGAGACCATTTTCGAGAACCGCTTCATGCACATGCTGGAGATGCGGCGCCTGGGCGCGGAGATCCGCCTCGAGGGCAACACCGCCATCATCCACGGCGTGGAGAAGCTCACCGCCGCGCCGGTCATGGCCACCGACCTGCGCGCTTCGGCGAGCCTGGTGCTCGCCGGGCTGGTGGCGGAAGGGCGCACCGACGTGGAGCGTATCTACCACATCGACCGCGGCTACGAGGCGATCGAGGAGAAGCTGGCACAGCTGGGAGCCCAGATCCGGCGCGTGCCCAACTAGGACGAAAGGCGGCGACGATGCGCATAGGCATGATCGGACTCGGGCGCATGGGCGCCAACATGGTGCGACGCCTGCAGCAGGGCGGGCACGAGTGCATGGCTTACGACCGCTCGGCGGAGGCGGTCAAGGCGGTCGCGGCGCACGGCGCGCGCGGCGCGGCCTCGGTCGAGGAGCTGGTGCGGCAGCTGCCCGCGCCGCGCGTGGTGTGGATCATGGTGCCGGCGGCGATCGTCGACACCGTCATCGGCCAGCTGCGCCCGCTGCTTGAGCGCGGCGACGTGCTCATCGACGGCGGCAACTCCCACTACCACGATGACATCCGCCGCGCCGAGCAGCTCAAGGCCGCCGGCGTGCACTACCTCGACGTGGGCACGAGCGGCGGTGTGCTCGGCTTCGAGCAGGGCTACTGCCTGATGATCGGCGGGGAGCCCGAGGCAGTGGCGCTGGCGGAGCCGGCGCTGGCGACGCTGGCGCCCGGCGCCCGCATGCCGCAGGGCAAGGCGGGCGGCGCCGCCGGTGCGGCGGCCGCGGCGCTCGGTTACCTGCACTGCGGGCCGTCCGGCGCCGGGCACTTCGTCAAGATGGTGCACAACGGCATCGAGTACGGGCTGATGGCCGCCTACGCCGAGGGACTCAACGTGCTCGCGCACGCCGATGCCGGACTCGCCAGCCAGAGCGCGGACGCCGAGACCGCGCCGCTGTCCGACCCGCGCTACTTCCAGTACCGGCTCGACGTCGCCGCCATCACCGAGGTGTGGCGCCACGCCAGCATCATCGCCTCGCGCCTGCTCGATCTGACCGCGGCCGCACTCGCCAAGGACGGCCGCCTCGATTCCTTCGAAGGCCACGTGGCGGATTCGGGCGAGGGGCGCTGGACGGTGCAGGCGGCGATCGAGGTCGGCGTGCCGGCGCACGTGCTGTCGGCAGCGCTGTACGGTCGCTTCGAGTCGCGCGGCCGCGCCGAGTTTGCCAACAAGGTGCTGTCGGCCATGCGCCTGGGGTTCGGCGGCCACACCGAGCAGAAGCCGTGAGGCGCGCACGGCGTGCCCGGGACTGAAGTCCGAGGAGGTTCACATGGAACGTCGTGACTGCGATGCCATCGTGCTGTTCGGCGCGACCGGCGACCTGTGCTTCAAGAAGATCTACCCGGCCCTCTATCACCTGGTGCGCCGCGGCCTGCTCACCATCCCCGTCATCGGCGTCGCGCGACAGGGGTGCGACGTCAGGTGGCTGGCCACGCGGGTCCGCGACAGCGTCAAGGCGTCCGTCAAGGACCCGGACGAGGCGGTGACCACGCGCCTGACCGGCCTGCTGCGCTACGTCGACGGCGACTACAACGACCGCAGCACCTTCGAGGGGCTGAAGCAGGCGCTCGGCGATGCGCAGCGGCCGCTGTTTTACCTGGCGATCCCGCCGAGCATGTTCGAGCTGGTGGTCGAGCACCTGAGCGCCACCGGCGGGGCGCAGGCCGGGCGCGTCGTGATCGAGAAGCCCTTCGGCCACGACCTGGCCTCGGCGCGCGAGCTCAACCAGACGCTGCACGCGCACTTCCCCGAGTCGAGCATCTTTCGCATCGATCATTACCTCGGCAAGGAGGCGGTGCAGAACCTGCTGTTCTTCCGCTTCGCCAACTCGTTCCTCGAGCCGGTGTGGAACCGCAACTTCGTCGCCAGCGTGCAGGTCACCATGGCCGAGAGCATCGGCATCGCCGGCCGCGGCAGGTTCTACGAGGAGACCGGCGCGATCCGCGACGTCATCCAGAACCACCTGCTGCAGATCGTGGCGCTGCTCACCATGGAGCCGCCGGTCAACGCCGACGGCGAGTCGCTGCGCGACGAGAAGGTGAAGCTGCTGAAGGCGGTGCGCGCGGTGGCGCCGCAGGAGCTGGTACGCGGCCAGTTCCAGGGCTACCGCGAGGAGCCGGGCGTGGCGGCCGGCTCGCAGGTCGAGACCTACGCGGCGCTGGTGCTCGCCATCGACTCGTGGCGCTGGAGCGGGGTGCCGTTCTACCTGCGCGCCGGCAAGCGCCTGCCGGTGAGCGCCACCGAGGTGGTGGTGGAGCTGCGGCCCCCGCCGGCCAACGTGTTCGGCGATCTCGCCCCCGAGCAGCCCAATCACGTGCGCTTCCGCGTCGGCCCCGACGTCGCCATCGCGCTCGGGGCGCACACCAAGAAGCCGGGCCCGGTGATGACCGGGCGCGACGTCGAGCTGTACGTCGCCCAGCAGCAAGGCGACGACATGGACGCCTACGAAGTGCTCATCAGCTCCGCCCTGATCGGCGATACTTCGCACTTTGCCCGCGAGGACGAGGTCGAGGTCGCATGGAAAATCGTCGATCCGGTTCTGAACGCCGCCGCACCACCGCTGCAGTACCTGCCGGGCAGCTGGGGCCCGCCGCAGGCGGAAGCGCTCCTCAAGGGACCGTGCGGCTGGCACAACCCCGGCGCCAAGCCGCAGGACTGGACCCGCTCCTGCGGGCGCTGAGCGCCGCCGCCGCCCTCATCGGGCTGCTGCTGGCCGCGCCGCTCGCGGCGGCGCCGGCGGATGCCGCGCGCGTCGCGCGCGTACTGGCGCAGACCCCGCTCATCGACGGTCACAACGACCTGCCGTGGGAGATCCGCACCCGCTTCCACAGCGACCTGACCGCGATCGACCTGGCCGCTTCCACGGCCACGCTGCCGGTGGCCGCGGGCCCGCATGCCGCCTTCAACAGTTCCGACACGCCGCTCCCGCCGCTCATGACCGACATCCCTCGGCTGCGGCGCGGCGGGGTCGGCGGGCAGTTCTGGTCGGTGTTCGTCGATACCGGCATGAAGGGACCGGAAGCGGTGCAGGCGACCCTCGAGCAGATCGACATCGTCAAGGGCATGTGCGCGCGCTACCCGGCGGATTTCGGCATGGCCTACACGGCCGCGGACGTCATGCGGCTGCACAAGTCGCACCGCATCGCCTGCCTGATCGGGGTCGAGGGCGGCCACCAGATCAACGACTCGCTGGCGGTGCTGCGCGCCTATTACGACGACGGCGCCCGCTACATGACGCTCACGCACGCCATCAACACGGCGTGGGCGGACTCCGCCACCGACAACCCGGCACATCACGGGCTCACCGCCTTCGGGCGCGAGGTGGTGCGCGAGATGAACCGGCTCGGCATGCTGGTCGACCTGTCGCACGTGTCCGAGGACACCATGCGCGCCGCCCTCGAGGTGTCGGCAGCGCCGGTCATGTTCTCGCATTCCTCGGCGCGCGCGCTGGTGGATCACCCGCGTGACGTGCCCGACGAGGTGCTGCGCCTGGTGGCCAAGAACGGCGGTGTGGTGATGGTCAATTTTGCGACCATGTACGTCTCGGACGCGCGGCGGCGCTGGAGCGCCGAGCACGCCGCCGAGCAGGCGCGCAACAACACTCCGCCGTTCGGCGGCCTGTACATCGGCCAGCCCGAGCGTGCCGCCGCGGCCATGAAGGCCTGGGAGGCGGCCCATCCGCAACCCCCGGTGACCCTCAAGGACGTGGCCGACCATATCGACCATATCCGCCAGGTGGCCGGTGTCGATCACGTCGGCCTCGGCTCGGACTTTGACGGCATCCCCGACACGCCCGCCGGGCTCGATGGCGTCGACAAGTACCCGGCGCTGCTTGAGGAGCTGGCGCGCCGCGGCTGGAGCGATGCGGACCTCGCCAGGCTCGCCGGTGGCAACATCCTGCGCGTTCTCGGCCAGGCCGAGGCCGTGAGTGCGCGGCTGCGCGCGGCGCGGCCGCCCTCGGCGGCGACGCTCGCCAAGCTCGACGGCGCGGCGGCTCCGGCCGCACAGACCGACCACTAGCGCCAGCGGGTCGTGACCTCGGGCGCTGCGGCCGCGGCCGCCGCCTTCACTGCGCCGCGCCGGCCGGCGGCGCCGCCAGATCCCCCAGGGCCTCCTTGAGAGGGCCGAGCCACGGCTCGAAGTTGCGCCATTGATCGACCGCATCGGCGTAGAGGGGCTTGCGCACCTGGTCGGAACTCACCGTCTGAACCGCGCGCTCGGTCTGGTAGAAGCGCAGGCATTGATCCTCGAACGGCAGACCGCAGTAAGCGAGCAGTCGGCGTACCTCGCCCTCGAGATCGCCCACCAGAGCCTCGTATTGCACGCGATGGACGCGCCCCGGCAGCACGCTGTCGAAGTGCCGCATCAGCTGGACGTAGTCACGGTAGTAGTGGCCGAGATCCTCGAGGTTGTAGGTAAACCAGACGCCGGACTGAAAATGCTGCTTGAAGTTGGCGAAGCAGCAGGCGAGCGGCGCCCGGCGCACATCGATGATCTTTGCATTGGGCAGGAGCAGGTGAATCAGCCCGACGTGATTGAAGTTGGCCGGCATCTTGTCGACGAAGCGCAGCCTGCCGAGTACCCGGTGCGGACGGGTCTGCGCCAGGTAGCGGTCGCCGAGGGCGGTCAGCTGCGCTCGCTCGAGGCGCGCGACCGACGCCGGGTAGGCCGGCGGCTTGTCGGGGCGCTCCAGCGCGCCGAGCTCGAGGGCGAAGCCCGGGATGTCCGGAAGCTCGCGCGTACCTTCCACCTGCGAATGGCTGGCGAGGATCTGCTCGATGAGTGTCGAGCCGGAGCGCGGCAGTCCGACGACGAAGATCGGGTCCGGCGCGGGGTTGCCGCTGCCGGCGCGCGTTGCAAAGAACTCCGGCGTATACAGGGCGCACGAGCGCTGCACGAAACGCGTGAAGCCCTCGGCCTGGTACTGCACCATCGCGCGCCGCAGAGCGTTGCCGCGCGCATAGTGCTCGAAGGAGGTGGCAAAGATCCGCTGGTCCTCGAACGCCTTGCCGAGGGCGAACTCGAATTGCAGGCGGGTGTTGTCGTCCAGGTCGGCGCGCGCCGCCTGCGCCTGCATGGTGGCGGTGTCCTCGTCGCTGAAGCGCACGGTCTTCAGGTTTCCCAGGCTGAACCAGGCTTCGGCGAACTGCGGTTTCAGTTGCGCGCTCTTGCGATAGGCGGCGACCGCCTCCCCGAGCTGCCCGGCGATGCGCAGCGCGTGCCCGTAGTACAGCCACAGCAGCTCGTGGTCCGGGAACTCGGTGAGCATCTGCTCATAGATCTGGCGCGCGCGGAGGTTCTGTCCCAGCAAATTGAGCGCGGAGGCCTGCAGCGTGCGAAAGCGGAAACTGTCCGGTTCGAGCGCCAGCAGGCGCTCCAGCAGCGGCAGCATCGGCGCCGCCTTCTGCTGACTGTGCAGCACGCGAGCGAGATCGAGGCGTGCCTCACTGTAGCCCGGGGCGAGCGTCAGACATTCCCCGAGCAGCCGCTCGGCCTCGACGTAGTCCTCGCGCTCGGTCGCCACCTCGGCCAGCAGGCGCAGCGCGCCCACATCCCGCGGCGCCCGCGCCAGCCGCTCGCGCAGGCGCGCCTCCGCCGCCGGCAGGCGCCGCGCGGCGAGTGCCGCGGCGGCCTCGCTGAGGTGTCGCTCGGGGGGCGCCAGGCGCGTGAAGTTGGCGTACGCCGCGTCGCAGCCCTGCAGGTCGCCGCGGACGGCGTGCAGCGCGGCGAGTTCCGCCCACGCTTCGGCCAGATCGGGCTGCAGCTGTACCGCCTTGGAGAGCGCGCCGAAGGCCCGCTCGGCATCGCCCTGGGCCGCGAGCGTGCGTCCGAGTTCGAGCTGCACCGGTGCGGAGTCGGGCTGCGCGGCGGCGAGCGCGCCGAGCTCCGCAGCGGCGGCCTGCGCATCGCCGCTGGCGCGGTGCGCGGTGCCGAGCAGCAGCAGTGCCGCCGCATGCTGCGGGTGGCTGCGCACGATCTGTGCGGCTTCGCGGGCGGCCGCGGCAGGATTGCTCTCCAGCAGCGAGGCGATGCGGATCAGCCTGAGATCGACGTCGCTGGCAGCGGTCAACAGCCCTCCAAGCCTTGCGTGGCCGCGCTAGAATCTGAGCGCAAACCTCGACACCCTAGGGGAAGCTCTTGAGCGACGTCAATGCCACGGCCGGCACGCCGGCCCCGGACAACGCCACCGTGGTGCGGATGATCCAGGCCGCCAAGGCCGCGGGCGCCGCCGGCCGCATCGGCGAGGCCGATCAGTTGCTCGCGCGCGTGGCGCAGCTTGCGCCCGCCCACCCCGCGGTGCTGAATGAACTGGGCCTGCGCATGATGCAGCGGGGTGACGCCGCCCGGGCGCGCGAGCTGTTTCAGCGCGCGACCCAGGCCGATCCCGGCCATCCGAGCCTGTGGTCGAACCTCGCCCAGAGCCTGCACGAGCTGAACCTGCTGACGGACGAGCTCGACGCGATCGAGCGGGCGCTGGCGCTCGAGCCGCGGCACCTCGCGTCGCTCCTGCAGAAGGGGTCGCTGCTCGAGGCGACGGGCGATCCGCGCAACGCCGCGCGCGCCTATCGCAACGCCCTCGCCACCCTGCCCCCCGGGACGGCGGCGCCGCCAGAGGGGGTGGCGGCGATGATCGAGCACGCACGCGCAGCGATTGCCAAGGACGATGCGGCGCTGGCGGCCGCGGTCGAGGAGCGGCTCGCGGTGATACGCCAGCAGCATGGCGGCGGTTCGTACCGGCGGGTCGAGCACTGCCTCGATCTGTTGACCGGCCGGCGCACCCGCTTCACCCCGCTGCCGACCTTCATGTATTTTCCGGAGATCCCGGCCGTCGAGTTCTTCGAGCGCGGTGATTTTCCCTGGCTGGATGCGATCGAGGCCGCCACCGACGAGATCCGGGCGGAGCTCATGACCGTGCTGGTCTCCGATCGCGAGGGGCTCGAGCCCTACATTGCCTACCCGGACGGCGTGCCGCTCCGGCAGTGGAAGGAACTGAACAAGTCGCGGCGCTGGAGTGCGTACTTCCTGTGGAACCAGTCGGTGCCGCAGCCGGCGCATCTGGCCCGCTGCCCGCGCACCGCGCAGCTGCTCAAGGGCGCGCCACAATGCGACGTCGCGGCACGGGGCCCGACCGCGTTCTTCTCGATCCTCGAGCCAGGAACGCGCATTCCGCCGCACACCGGCGTCACGAACACGCGCCTGACCGTGCACCTGCCACTCATCGTGCCCCCGGGCTGCGGCTTCCGCGTCGGCAGCGAGACGCGCGAATGGGTCCCCGGCAAGGCCTGGGTGTTCGACGACACCATCGAGCACGAGGCCTGGAACCTCTCGGAGGTGCCGCGCGCGGTGCTGATATTCGACATCTGGAATCCGTTTCTCGCACCCGTGGAACGTGACCTGATCCGCGCCGCCACCGAGGTCGTCGGCACGTACTACGGCTCGGCCGCGCAGGAAGGCCTGTGAGCCGGGCACGGAACGGGCGCTCGCCGCCGCGCCTGGCGCTCGTGTCCCTGGCGACCCTTGGGCTGGCGGCCGCGGCGGCCCCAGTCCCGGGCACGGCAGCGCCGAGCACGCTCCAGGCCTGCGCGGGCATCGCGGCCGATGCCGAGCGGCTCGCGTGTTACGACCGGCTCGCCGACCGCGCCGTGCCGGCCGCGGCCGCGCAGACTCCGAAGGCCGCCCCGCCGGCCACGTCCGCCGCTGCGACGCCGCAGCCTGCCACCGCACCCTCCGCTGCGGCGAAGGCGGCCGCGGCGGCGCCGGCACCGCCGGCGGCGGCGACCTTCGGCAATTACGCCGCCGAGCACCCCAAGCCCAACGTCGCGGCCGATCCATCGCTCGAGGCCCGTGTCGCCGCGCTGGGGAACAGCGCCAGCGGCCGCATGACCGTCTTGCTCGAAGGCGGAGCGCTGTGGGAACTCGCCGACGGCGACCCGCTGCTGGCCGTGGGTGATACCGTGACCCTAAAGCGGGCGACGTTCGGCTCGTTCATCATGAACACACCCGGCCACCGCAGCCACCGCGTGCGCCGGCTGCGCTGACGCCGGACCGAAAAAAAACGGCGGGCCGCGAGGCCCGCCGTCTTTAACTCAACGAACTCCGACTTAGAACTGCGCCGTGACGGTAGCGAACAGGTACCGCCCCATCGCGTCGTAGACACCCGGGAAGGTGTTGCCGTTGCAGTTCGCGCCGGCCGGGCTGGCCGTGGAGCAGTCCACGCCGGTCACGATCGGCGGAGCCTTGTCGGCGAGGTTGTTGATGCCGAGCTCCATCCTGATGTTCTTGTAGAGGTTGAACGTCCCCGTCAGGTCGATATAGTTGTAAGCCGCAATGCGCGACAGCGGCAGGTACGGGGTCTTCTGCAGGAATGGATTGGTGGACGCCGACTCGGAACTGTCCGAACCGAAGTAACGCCACCGCAGGTTGACGTCCAGTCCATCCCACGGCGTCGACCACGTGGTATTGAACACGTGACGCCACTTCGGGTTGCCGCCGCCGCAGGTCGCGCCGAACAGCTGGAGGCAGTCGTACGAGCCACCCCCGGCGATGGGCTGCGTGATCAGGTCCTTGAGGTACGTGCCCTCGACCGAGAACAGCAGCGAGCCAAATCCCGCCAGGGCCTGGCGGTAGCTGCCCTTGAGGTCGATGCCCGAGCTCTTGAGCGAACCCTGGTTCACGTTGGGATCGTCGACAAACCCGTTGGCGGTCCTGAACAGCGAGCCGTTGGCGTCGCGGTGGATGGCACCGCAGCCCACCCCGGTCGCGATGCAGTTGTTGATGATGGCGTCGCCACCGACCGGGCCGATGCGGTTGTCGATCTTGATGTTGTAGTAGTCGATCGACACCGACAGGTTCGGTACGATCCGTGGCTGGAACAGCACTCCGACCGTGTACGTGTCGGCGGTCTCCGGCTGCAGGTTCGGATTGCCGTTGAACCGGCCGTTGTACTGGAACGCCGGGTTCGGCCCGATGTGACCGTACTGGATGGGGAGGACCCCGGTCAGCTCGCACTGAGGTAAGGTCGCCTGAGGTGTCGGGCCCGTGCACGGGTCGTGCGCACCGTCCAGACCCACCGCCTGTGCCGAGAACAGCTCGCCGATATTCGGCGCACGCACGGCGCGCTGGAAGCTGCCACGCAGGCGCACGTCACGTATCGGCGCCCACTCCAGACCCAGCTTGTAGGTATTGGTGTTGAAGCCGAGGCTGTACTTGGAGTAGCGGTAGCCACCTTCCACCGCCAGATCGTCCGCGCCCGCCACATGGTTGGCGAGCGGCAGGCGCATTTCCGTGAACGCCTCCCGCACGGTGAAGCCGCCGGTAACCGGCAGTGTCGAACCGCCGCTGCCGGCCGCGGAGCCCAGCTGCGACTCCAGGTCCGGCAGGAAGTTCGAGTTCTCCTGACGCCATTCCGCGCCGACGTTCAGCTGCAGGCCCGAGTCGGCCGTGGGCAGCTTGACGCCGTACTTGCCGAGGTCGCCCGTGACCGAGCCGTTCGCGACGTATTCCGTGACCTGACCGACCAGAATCAGCGGGATCGCGAGGAAGTTCGTCTGTGCCGCGGTGACCCCGTTCGGCCGCCAGATGTTCCACGGTACGCAGGCGGGATCCGGAGTGAACGCGGTCCCCACACCTACCAGCGGACCTGAGCCGAGCGCATTCGTGGGTCCGCCGCAGGCGGGCGCTCCGCCCGGGCCCACCGGCAGCACGTTCAACGCTTCCTCGATGGCCGTGTTGTTGAGGTAGTTCAGGTTGCCGTTCTGGTTGTCGACCGAGCCGCGCTGCGCGTAGACGTCGTACGTCCAGGCATCGCCGAAGTCACCCTTGACACCCAGCACCTGGCGTGCCGAGTTGGTGATGAAGGTGGCGATACGATTGCCGCCCTCGACGTTGCGCCGGCCGATGTACATGTTGAGGCCCGGGTAGGTCGTCGTCACCCCGTTAGCGTCTGTAAAGCTTTCCGTCGCGCCACCGTTGGCCGCGAGGTTGGCCGGGGTGCACATCGACGCCCTTTCCTGCGCGGTCATGAGCGGGTTGGCGCACGGTACGAACGAGGCAGCGAAGAAGTCGCCGCTGGGGGCGATCTGCGCCGACGAGTCGTTGCGCATGTACATCACTTCCGCATAGACGTTTACATGCGAATTGATGTCGTAGTTCACGAACGCGCCCGCGGTCCAGCGCTCATTCGGGGTCTGGTAGAAGTTCAGCGGACCGAAGTTATAAAGGTCGCCGCCCGGTCCGAAGTTGAACGGCCGCATCAGGCCGGTCGAGCCATCCACCGTATTGGTGAACAGTGCGCCCGAGGGTCCGTAAGCCTGGAAGTAGCCGCCCGCGCCATTCTTCGCCGAGGTGCCGGAACCCGCGCAGGCTATCGCCGTCAAGGCGCGGTTGGGGCCGATGGAGCAGGCGCTGTAGTCGAACTTGCCCTGCAGGGCGGCGCCCTGGTTGTCGTAGGTGATGTAGGCGGTCGCGTTGCCTTTGTTGTCGGCAAAGTTCGAGCCCATGAGCACCGAGACGTTCTTGCCGAAGCCGGTGTCGACGGTGCTGTCCGGCAGCGGGTACCCGGAGGCCGTTACGATCTTCCCGATGCCCGTCTGATCGTCGTTCGAGTGCCGGTTGAAGTGATAGCCCGCCGTGACCTTCACGCCCTCGAAGTGCGTGTTGAGGATGAAGTTCACCACGCCGGCGACGGCGTCCGCGCCGTACACTGCGGAGGCGCCGCCGGTGAGCACGTCGACGCGCTCAATGAGGGCGGCCGGAACCTGGTTGATGTCGGAAAAGTTGCGCCCGCCGAGTGACGAGCCGGGACCCAGACGTCTGCCGTTGACGAGGACCAGCGTGCGCTGCTGACCCAGACCGCGCAGGTCCACGGTGGCCGTGCCGTCGGCGCCGTTGGAGGTCGTCGAGTTCATGCCCGCAAACACCATGGGCAGGTTGTTGAGCACGTCCTCGACGCGCGTCAATCCGGTCTGCTGCAGGTCGACCGCCGAGACGGTCGTGATCGGACTGATCGAGGTCTCGTTTGGGGTCTGCAGACGCGAGCCGGTGACCACCACCTCTTCTACAGGGGCTGGTGCTGCGGCCGGTGCCGGGGCTTCCTGCGCGTGTAGCGCCGTTACGCCGGCTGCGGCCGTCGCCGTCGCCAGCGCGAAGCGCACCGCGTGTTGCAAGCTGCGACTTTTCGCCATTGTTTGGTTCCTCTGAAGAAATGTAATTCGCGAATTTAATCGTGAGTCCCGGCGCCCCGCGCTTCCGTTGCGCAAACACCCTCCCTCGGGTCCGCCGTTTGGACTTGGGGGCGCATTAGAGCACCTTCGTACAATGTTGCCAACCAGCCTCCCACGCAGGAACGCGCTTAATGCACGCTTTACCGCGCTCCGAAACCGCTTCGTCCCTACGTTGTTGCAAGCACGCAACAGCCATCCGGGGGCCGGTGCGCCCCCGGACACATTCGAAGGCGTTGTGGCGTTTCAGCCGAACCAGCAGTTGCTGGCGACGGTGATGCGGGTATCCCGACCGTAGAAGGGGGCGACCTCGTGGAAGACGAACGAGGGGAAGACGATGACCTGCCCCTCCTCGAGCAGCACTTCCCGGGGCTTGAGCGCAAAGCCCGGACGGAGGCGGCGGTTGGCGAGATCTAGGTAGGCGCCGGCACCCTGGCGTGGGTCCACGAACCGCAGCACGCCGCTGCCGGGGTGGTCGGCCGGGCGCTCGCCGGCGCGAACGCAGTACACCGCGGACCACGAGGCGAGGGGGTGATTGTGGGCCACGAATGACCCGGCATAGCGGGTGATGTGGAACCAGGTGTGATTCTGCAGACGCAGCCCGGCGGCTTCGGCGGGGTCCAGATCGGAGACCTGCAGGACGGTCTGAGCCACGCAATTGAGCATGAATACCCGCAGTTCCTGCACACAGGGCTCCGGCCACAGAAACAGGTTGAAGCGGCTCTCGAACATCTCCTGCTGCGGCAGGTGAGTCGGGGCGGGGTTGCGGTATTCGGCTGTCTCCCGGGCCAGGAACAGCGCCTCGAGCTCGCGGTTGAGCCGCGCGCAGCCGCTCAGTCGCCCCTCCCCGAAGGGCACCGCAAAGACCGAGCTGACGCGTATTGCCGGGTTCACCACGGGGGTACCGCCCCCGCCACGCCCTGATCCGCAAAGCGCAGGCGCGCGATGACCAGAATCAGATCGACGTGGGTGCGGTTCAGCGCCACTTCGTGCGGAATTGAGGCGGGAAAAACCGCCATCTGGCCTGGAACAGGACGCCAAACGTGGTGATCTGCGCTAAAAGGTATGCGCATGCGGTAATTACTCGCGTCCAGGAACATGGACGGATGCCGAACGGCATACAGGCGCAGAACCGCGCTGTCCATGCGCGCCGGCGTCGGTGCGGGGGCCGCCACGCAGTAGACGGCGCACCAGGAAGCCATGGGTGCCGTGGCTCCGGACAGGTGCCCGTCCGGGCGCACGATCACAAAACGCACGCGCGCCTGCACGCCCAGGGTCTCGCGCTCGGCTGCCGAGTACTGATTGGCCGCGATCACGACCTCGGATACGCCGGCCATGATGGCGCGTCCGAGTTGCGAGACCGCCGGTTCCGGCCATTCGAGGAGGTCCTCGCGGCTGCGGAAGCACAAGGGGTCGGGCGGCGCTGCCGGCTCACGGTAGTGCGTCATCGCCCGAGCAGCGAACAGGACCGCCAGGTCGGGATTGAGCTCGGCGGCCGCCGTGATCGGCACGACCCCGAATGGGGCCGCGAAGATCGGCATGAGGGAGGTTGCCGGTGCGTTCATGCGTCGTCGGGCTCCGCCAGGTACGTCGCGAGCGGCGCGAGCTCGCGTGCGTAGTGCCGCGCGCGTCCCGAGGCGTGGCGGTAGAGCGGCTCGCGCACCTGCCACACGCTCGCGGTGCGCACGCTGCCGCCGCGGCCGGCGAAGCTCAGCACCGCCTCATCCCAGGGCAGGCCGCAGAAGCCGAGCAGCCGCTGCGCCGCGGGGCGCGGATCGCGCACCAGGTCATCGTAGTTGAATTCCAGCAGGTCCTCACCGAGGAGGCTGTGCCAGTGACGCATCAGCCGCCGGTACTGCCGGTAGTAATGGCCGATATCCATGAGGTCGAGCGCGTAGCTCATGCGCTGGTCGAGGTGCAGGAAGAAGATGGACAAACAGGTGTCGAGCGCATCGCGCGTGCTGTGCACGATGCGCGCCGCCGGGAACAGCCTGCGGATGAGGCCCACGAGGAGGAAGTTGTCCAGGCGCTTGTCCGTGACCCAGCCGGCGGCCGGGAACAGCTGGCGCAGGCCCGCGAGGTACTCGCCGGCGAGCCGTGCGAGCGTCGCGGGCGAGACTGAGGCCATGGCGGCGGGGAAGGGCGTGAGGTGCGCCTGGACCAGGCGCGGCAGCAGGTCGAGCTCCCCGCCCGCGGCCAGCTGCGGGTGAGCGCTGAGCAGCCGCTCGGTGAGGGTCGATCCCGAGCGGAACATGCCGCAGATGAAGATCGGCCGCGGCACGGTGGACGCCGCTGGGGATCCCGCGCCCGACAGTGCCGGGAAGGCCCGGATCAGCTCATCGACCCGGCGCTCCTGCGCGGCGCGGTCGTAGCGCGGCGCCGGCGTCACGCTGCGCAGGCTCGCCGCGTTCGCGGTCTGCGCGGCGGCGAAGGCCTCGGCGTATTGCCCGCAGGCATCGAGCGCCCGCGCCAAGGCGAACCCGAGGCTGGCCTGATCGGCGGCAGTGGCGCGGCCGATGGCGGCGTGCAGCCGCTCGATGACCGGATCGCGCGGCCCGGAGATCTGCGTGAGGTTCGCGTAGCGCGCGAGGCTCACGGCGGCGTCGGGCTCCAGGCTGAGGATGCGCTCGTAGAGCGAGCGCGCCTCCTCGCGCCGCCCGAGATCCTCGTACAGGTTGGCGAGGTTCTGCAGGGCCGGCAGGTAGCGGGGATTGAGGGCGAGCGCGGCCTCGAGTTCGCGCTGCGCGGCCGGAGCGTCGTGCAGGCAGTCGGCGAAGACGACGCCGCGGTTCAAGTGCGCTTCCTCAGCGCCCTCGATGCCGTGGGCGAGCGCCTGCGCGTAGGAGGCGAGCGCGGCCTGGTAGCGGCCGGTGCGGCGCTGCAGCAGCGCAAGGTTGTACCAGCAGTCCGGCAAGGCCGGCGTGCGCGCCAGCAGCCGCTCGTAGGCGGCGATGGCCTCGGACAGCTGCCCGAGACGCTCGAGCTGCATCGCCTCGCGCACCGCGGCTGACTCGCTCGCCGCCACTCCTTATTTACCCTCCTGCAGCCACAGGCTCACCGCCGCGCAGCCCTGCACTGCGCGCCACGCGGTCAGCTGCGGGTCCTGGCCGAGGAGGGCCGCCACCGCGCTCTCCTTGCCGGGA
>Ga0070681_10001543_pt1 | contig 20396 bp, 17 predicted proteins | sample KBSC83BmetaG_FD_65650 | JGI IMG/M metagenome (GOLD analysis project Ga0070681, IMG submission 65650) | Corn rhizosphere microbial communities from Kellogg Biological Station, Michigan, USA - KBS C8-3B metaG | ecosystem: Host-associated > Plants > Roots > Rhizosphere | place: USA: Michigan... | reverse complement strand
GACAGAGTTACCAGCGCCTCGTTAGTGGAAGCCGCGGAAGAAGAGCCCGCGGATGTCACGGATTAACGCGGATCGTCAACCCAGACTTCGCCGTTTTCGAAGACTTCTTTCTTCCAGATCGGCACGGTGCGTTTGAGCTCTTTGATGGCCCACTCGCAGGCCTGAAAGGCGGCTTGGCGGTGTGGGGCACTGGCGGCGATGACGACGCTGGTTTCGCCAATCTCAAGGCGGCCAGTTCGATGAACGATCCCGAGATGAGCGATCTCGAAGCGCTTGTGTGCCTCGGCGCCGAGGCGCTGCATCTCCGTTAACGCCATCGAATCGTACGCTTCGTAGACCAGGTAAAGCGTGCGTTTACCTTTCGTCCACTCGCGTGCATACCCATCAAGCGTAACCGTGGCACCGCATTCCGGAAGAACGACGCGTCGCGCAACCGCACCAACATCGATCGGCTCAGTCGTTAATTCAAAAAAGTCATGCGACCCGCCACTCACCGGCGGAAACACTGCCAGCTCATCATTCTCTTTCAACGTCGTATCGGCCGTCGCGTATTCCTGGTTCACTGCAAACAACAACGATCGTCCAAACCGTTCAAGGTCGGGAAACTGCCCGATCAAACTGCGAAACGCACTCGCCACCGTCGCCGGCGCCCCGAGCGAGATCTCCATCGGATTCTTTTCAACAACATCCCGCGCTGCCCCGAAAAACAGCACCCGGACCCTCACCGCGTCACTCATTCGATCTCAATCTTTCTGCCGCCGTGCCCGTTACCCTTCGCCAGCTCATGAATGCGGGCTCGTTCTTCATAACCTTTCACCGCGATGTTGAGCATCGCGCGCAGCCGTTCCAAACGTTCCGAAGTTGAACGCAACTCGAGCATCTCCTGCTTCACTTCCGCATCGATCTCCATCGCCGCCGCCACGAGAAACGAGAGGCGCTGCGGCTCAGTGTTCGAGATATCGGGCAACGTGGCGCGCTCGTCGTTAATCGTCCGCACTGCCTGTGCGATGCGAGTAAACGTTTCCGCTACTTCTCTCGACGGCGCAGCGAGTATCGCTTCGTCTTCTTCGTCGTCTTCAAAGTAACTGACCTTCGCGACAAGATACGGATCGCCCCGTTCGACATACGACTCGATGCGATAACGAATCACACCCACGGTCAGTATGTTTGAACGCCCGTCGGGAAACGTCTGGACCTCAGTCACTTCAGCGACACAGCCGACGTGACCGGCAGGCGGAACTTCACTCTCTGCACTCGTTGGATCGAAATACGCGAGTCCGAAAAGATTCTTGCCGGCACGAATGTCCAGAAGCATTTGCCGGTAACGCGGCTCGAAAATGTGCAGCGGCAACGGCACGCCGGGAAACAGCACCACCGGGAGGGGAAAGAGTGGCAGCTCGTGCTGGCCACGCACTTTGTCGCTTGCTTCGCTCATTTGGAAAGAGGGATTATCGCAGAGCAGTGAGCAGAAGTCATTTTAGCCGCTAAAAACCGGCCCCCGCATTCGTGTTGGGCAACGTCAGCGGGGGCCCTCGAGCACACCGTCCGATGAAGAGGGTTTCATCTACGGTGCTTTTACGGACGCCAAAGGGAGTGGACGTCCGGATCTCACAAAGATCAGAGAATGTGTGCGAACAACTCGAGCCGGTGTACGGGAGTTAACTTGCAAATACTCGCAAGCATGTCTTCGAGCTCGAATGGTTTCGCGAAAAATCCATCGGCGCCCGCGGCGAAACACGCCTTGCGCACCTCGATGTCGCTGTTGGAACTCATGATCAAAACGCGCGACTGAGGCAAGTGGCCCTTGATGTATTCCAACAACCGCAAGCCGCTGGCGGGAGAGTTTTTGTCCGGCGGCATATGCAGATCGAGGATCGAAATATCCGGTTTGTAAAACGTGGCGCGCCGAATCGCAGTCTGCATGTCGTTCGCGGTTATCACGTCGTACTCGTCACACAACGTCCAGTAAAGCTGCTGGGTAATGGCCGAGTCGTCGTCAACTATCAAAATCCTGGGCTTCATTTCCGCGCTGGTTCCTGCCTTCCTGGGCTTAGCTTTGAGCAAAGCCTGTACCAGTTTGTCCACTAAAGTACGTACGTGGGAAACAAAGCGGATTCCGAGGTTTGCAACGAATTTTGCGTGTGGACAAATGTGAACAGTGGGACTGTTTGGCGTCCTCAGTTGTAGACAATTCTGCCGCGTTCATTTGCGGCTAAGGTTTTGGTGGCTTGACGGGCGGGTCGTCGTCTTCACCGACTTCATCGACGACTTTCAGTTCGGCGCCAAACTTCTGATAGCTACGGAAACGAACGTCATTCCGACTCTGCAACACAAACTTCGGACTAACGGTCGTCAGTAGTATTTCCGAGTGAGACGGCAAGAGGTACTTGTGTTCGTTGATTAAAACCCAGTCGTAGTCGATCAGACTGCTGGCGGCAGTGATCGGAAAATCGGGCGGGATCTCGGTCGCGATCTGTTCAAAGCGCAACACGCGATCCAATTCGCGATCGACCCAGAGGCGGCCACGAGATCCGACGACCGCACGCGCGCCAGTATCCGCGAGGGTCAGCGTCAACTGCGAATACTCTTTCTTGATCGTGTATTCGTAAACGACTGTGCGGCGCGATTGGATCGTGTCCGTGTCGACGACGCGAAACTCCGTTTTCGATTCCGGCTTGAAGAGGTCTGCGAGTGCCGAGATGTATTCGACGCCGCTCGACGACGCGCCTTTCGGCACATACTTACTGTAATCACCGCTTGCTTTGACGTCGTCAGGAACGGGCATTCCGTCAACAGTAAGGACTTTGTACTCTTCGCCCTGGTTCGCCCGATAACCCACCGCAATCGTGAGATTGTCCTGCGGTTTCCAGTTCGCCGTCTGGCCGTAAGCGATCGATCGCTTGATGATCTGTTTCACGAGAAAGTCGGGCATCGCGCCGGCTGCGGCGAGAGTCACGTTGCGTGTGCGCTCAAGCAGTTCGTTTGCTTCCGTTTCCGAAGGCAAGGCGGAGGCGGTTGGGTTAACACGACGCCGTTCAGCTTCTTCGAGCGTGCGTCGCAGCAGTGCATCGTTTCCGCTCTTCGTAGCCACGAGCCCGCGCATGCCGTCAGTCAAGGGAAAACCGATGCCACGTTTGCGTATCTGCTCGATGAGATCGTCGCGCGTGTCCGGGTTGCGCTGGAGTTGATATAGCAGGCTGACGAATTCCTGATTCGTAAGCGGCTTGGAGTCCTGTGCCAAAACTGCCACACACGAAACCAACAGAATAATTGCTAAAAAGGCTGTATTTATGCGGAGCATCGCACCTTCCGATGGACTTTCATTGCAAGCGGTTGCCTTACGGGGAGCAAAGTTGCGTGATGGATTGTCTCAGAATCTCGGCACAGCGCTCAAGTTCGTCCACGGGCACGAATTCGCCGGTGCGATGCGCCTCGCGAATGTCGCCGGGGCCGATGACGACCGCTTCACTTCCGAGCGCCATCATCTGCGCGGCTTCCGTGCCGAACGCGACTGTGCCCGATGCTTTGCCTGTGGCGTTTTCGAGGAGCTTGATCAACGGAGAATCGGGTGAAGTCTCGAAGCCTGTGTCCTGGCGGTTTGCATCGACTTCGCACTCGAAACCCAGATCGCTCGCTCGTTCTGCTTCGATTGCGGCGCGGAAGAGTTCGAGTACTCGCTCGGATGGTTGGGACGGAATCGGGCGCCACTCGAGTGTGAAGCGACACTCGCCGGCCAGTACATTTTTGGCAGAGCCGCCGTGGATCAAGCCGACGTTCAGGGTCGTGTACGGCGGATCGAAAGCCTCGTGCTGATCGTTTTTGAGTTGCTCCGCGATCGACTCTAGACGTCCAATCAGGCGCGCGGCGCGAAAAACCGCTGACGCGCCGAGCGCCGGATAAGCGCTGTGAGCCTCGCGTCCTTTTACGACAACTTCCGCGAGTGAATAACCTTTACCCGCGCGAATCGGTTTGAGTGAAGTCGGTTCGCCGACGATGCTGTAGCGCACGCGCAAAGGTTTTAGTTGGACCAACTGTTTTGCGCCGCGCAAACCGATTTCCTCGTCGGCAGTAAAGATCAGTGCGAGCGGTTTGGTTGGGTTGACGTTCTCGACGGCAGTCAGCGCAGCGGCAATGAACGCTTTCGTATCGCACGAGCCGCGCCCGTAGAGTTTACCGTCGCGTTCGGTGAGATTGGTTGCTTCACTCCAGTGCGGATCGTAAGGGACAGTGTCGGTGTGGCCCACCAGTGCCAGCTCGACTTCAGGCACTTCCGCACTCAGCGCAATTAAGTTGATCTTTTCAACGCCTTGCTCATCAAGGTATGGAAATCGCTGCGTGATCAGATTCAACGCCTCACAACGTCGCTCGAGATATTCGATAACCTCGACATTCGATCTCGATGATACTGAATCGATCGTCACCAGCTCAGAAAGTATTTGTCTAATATTTTCCATTTTCAACGATTCTTTTTCCGCCTACGATGACATCCCGCACCGCTCTTTGCGAAAGCGAAAACACGATGTTCGTGAGTAAGTCATCCACCGAAGCTTCCGCGATCGAGGGATCGTTTAGATCGACAGTAAAGAAGTCTGCCGGCGCACCGGGTTTTATCCGCCCACCATCAAACCCGATACTCGCCGCTCCATTCACGGTCGCGCAATCAAACAAGCGTTGAGCAAGCGCGGGCGCGAGTACATTCCGTTCCAGCTTTTGCAATCGCAAGTGATACTCGAGCTCTCGCGCGTCTTCGAGTAGATCGATCTGAATTTGACTGTCCGTGCCTAACGACACGCGCACGCCGGCGTCGAAGTAAGTATCAACCGGCACCACGCCATCGCCGAGGTTTCGTTCCGTTGTCGGACACGCGCAAACAAAAGCGCCGTTGCGCGCGAGTGCTGCAATCGCTTTCGGCGTCACGTGAATCGCGTGTACCGCGGTAAAACGTTTGCTCAGTAGCCCTTCAGTTTCGAGCAGCGCCACCGGCGAGCGACCGTATTCCGCAATGCACGCGCTTACTTCAGCTGGTTGCTCGGCCACGTGCATGTGTACCGGCAGCGCGCGCTCGTTGGCAAACGCGACGATCGTCTTCAGATAATCGAGCGGCACCGCACGCACGCTATGCGGCGCCACGCCAATCCACGCCATGTCGTCGTTCACGTCGAGCAGTTGTTCGAGATTCTTCAGGTAAAGATCTGGTGTGTCTTCAATGAAGCGAACCTGCTGCGGGTTGGGTTCGGTTTGATAACCCGCGCGCGCATAAGCGACACGCAACAGCGCGATGCGAATGCCGACATCGCGCGCCGCGCGAATGACTTCGCGTTCGAGCAGGTTTGGATCGGAATATGGCGAGCCGTCGCGCGAGTGATGAATGTAATGAAACTCGCCGACAGCAGTGATCCCGGTCAGCGCCATCTCGAGAAACGCGAGGCGCGACACGGTATAAATCTCGTCAGGCTCGAGCGAGTTCGCCGCCGCGTACATCTGCTCGCGCCACGTCCAGAAGCTGTCCGTCGTATGTTGTGAACGATGCTCGGTCCGCCCGCGAATAGCACGTTGAAACGCGTGGGAGTGCGCGTTAACCATCCCCGGCAACATCGCGCGCCCGCTGAGCCGAATCGCCTCCGTAGGATTCTCGGTGATCTCAACGATGTTGCCGCTAGCATCACACACGACCGCGTGACCAGACTGAAATCGTCCGTCGATGTAGATCAAATCCGGTAGCCACGCCTGGTGCGTTTGATTGTCAATAGACATGATTTACATGATTTTCAAAATTAACAGGATAATCATGTAAATCTTGAAAATCCTGTAATCCCATCTATCAGATCCTCGTTGCAAGCACTTCGCGCGCCGCCGTGCGATCTCCTGTGCAACTAATCCGTCTTGGACCATCAAGATATGTCAACTTAAACCCAAGCCTCTCATACAACTCGATGATGCGCGCCGTCGCCTGATTGGAAGTGGTTTCCATTCATATATAACATAGTAGACCTCAAGCATTCGAAGTCTTAATTAATCAGTTCGTTGATTCTTGGAAGCTCAGACTCGGTACGTTTGTACCGATTATTGCTATTGAAACCGCAAACGACTGTGTAAAATAGTCTCCGACTTAGAGCACATTTGGTTCAAGGGTGAATTCACTTTCGTTCAAATAACCTGATAACGTACGGGTCGTGTAAGTGGGCGACATCGTCCGCACAATTTAACAAATGAAGAATGGTTTAATATTAAACAACCTAAGCAGTAATGGTACTTCCGTTAGCGATGGCCCTCTAGAGCACCTCTCCCTCCCGCACGACTCCCTTGTTCAGCTTGTGTGTACTTTTAGAGATCAAGCGAACGGATTGTGGTTATATCGAGGTGACTGTTTAGAAACATTAGAAGCCGTTTCAGACAGGTATCCCGAGGGATGCTTCGATATGATTTTCGCTGACCCTCCATACTTTCTTTCAAATGGAGGTATAACGTGTCATTCGGGAAGAATGGTGAAAGTTGACAAGGGCGATTGGGATAGGTCGAAAGGCGTAGAAGAAAATCACAACTTTAATCTGGCATGGCTGGAACGCTGTCAAAAGGTATTAAGGCCAAACGGTACTATATGGGTTACGGGTACACATCACGTAATATTTTCGGTTGGGTATGCAATGCAGCAATTGGGATTTAAGATCCTAAATGACATTGCCTGGGAAAAACCTAATCCACCCCCAAATCTGTCGTGCCGCTATTTCACACACTCCACCGAAACAGTGATATGGGCGGCCAAAAACGAAAAGAGCAAGCACAAATTTAACTATAAAATGATGCGGGAACACGCCGATGGTAAGCAGATGAAAACCGTTTGGCGAATTTATCCTCCGCTGAACGGTGAGAAAGCCTTAGGTAAACACCCAACTCAAAAGCCAGTGTCTCTGGTTGAACGCTGTATCCTATCCTCTACAGACGAGGGCGATTTGGTGTTGGATCCATTTATGGGAGCTGGGACCACGGGAGTTGCGTGTATTCAGACGAAACGCCGCTTCGTAGGTGTGGAGTTGGATAAGCAGCACGTGAGATTAGCCACTCAACGTGTTGCTGATCATGCTTTTGCGCGAGGCTTGATTGCGTCCATTCAGACCAACGGAGACCCATCCGCAAAAAGGTACAAAAGCAGCATTCGCCAATGGCTTGTAGAAAACAAATATACAGACGTCGCCGAGTTGATCGATGAAGTCACTGCAAAATGGGCTCGACAAGGAAAGAAGACTCGAAGGAACTGGTGGGAGGTACTGGCTGGTGACAAGAATGGAAACGGAAGGGTTATCGAAGGAAGAGAATTCCCAGTACTGGCCGCTGCAAGGGCTAGGCAAGGTCTGCCTAAGTCAAAAGGAGCATTGTGTCGAAACAACAACGAGGTAACTCCCAGCATTCTTGAACAACTAAGATGGAAGGATCATGAAGCTCGGAAGAAGGAATAGAAAAAGAAAACCGAGTCCGGGCGTCGCCCTACAGCAAGCTGCCTTTGAGTTCCTGCGCGAAAAATACAACACGCAGGAACTTTTCAGTCTTGATCAGTTTCAGGCGGCTGCGGGATTCAAAGATGAATCAATTGGCACCTATATTTCAAAACAGTTTCGAGATTTGTTAGTCGAGGTATCACCTGACAAATATCGAGTCAGTTTGGCTTTTCGACTGTATGCCACTTGGCCCAAGTTTCGTGACAATGTTGTTACTCAGAATAGAATTCTGACACGTGAGTATTCCGGTTCATCCTATGAGAACGTGGTCATGTTTGAATTCTTCATGCCGTTGAGAAATGAGGAGTCATTGCGAGTGGCACTTGATGGTCTCTTCTTCAAGGATTCAATCACATTCCGGCTTCACGCAATAGATGAAGGTGAATTGAAACAACAGTTTCCGAAATTACCATCTGAAAGTGAGGAGCACTATTTTGAAAGGATCTGCTCCTGGCTGGCGGATCGATTTGTTGGCTATTCGATTAATCCGGTAAGTGGAAGATTTCGAATTGGGGAACTCAAGACTCATGCGGAGGTTCTCACCCAGGAGGCTAATACTCCTGATCGTTATCTTGCAGACGAAACGACGGCTGCTGTGAGATTCATTTTTCCATGTAAAGGCAAACCTCCATTAAAAGGAACACCTCTGCTGGGCGGCTTTGAGGAAGCTTTGCGTGAAGAAGCAGCATCAATTAGATGGTTCTTTAACCAACTTTTCGTTCAGAGTATTCTTGAAGTGGTAAATGGTGAAGATGAGATTTGGCTGCTAGAAAGCGGAATGCAGAATCAATTACATATCTATAAAGTGAAGGATTAGCCGATGGCAGGAAAAGGACGCGCCGTTGCAAGCGGAGATCAACTTACACGGGCAGTTGCGGAACTTGGAAATGAGCTCGGACTCGAAGTAAAACAGCAATTCCAGGTAGCACGGCGCATATGGGGTGCTGTTAGGAGAATCGATGTCGTATTAGTCGATCCCCAAACCCGCAAAACCTTAGGAATTGAATGTAAATATCAGGGCGGTGGCGGATCAGCCGAGGAAAAAATTCCTTCAACAATACAAGACATTCAAGCATGGCCGATTCCTGGAATTGTTGTATTTAGCGGTGATGGGTTCACACAGAATATGAGATCATTCCTCATCTCTACGGGAAAAGCTATACAGTTGAGTGATCTCAAGCCCTGGCTTTGTTTGTTTTTCGGTTTACCCCTCGAATAAATCCAACTCAGTATTTGTGAGGGCGAAGCCAGCGTTTGCCGCCGGCCCACTTCAAAGGCGGCTTAAGCATCGCGTCTCATTCTGCGCCAGAGTGAACTCGTGTAGACCTTGGATAGTCGCAGCGGGCGGAATGCGTAGTAAAGCAAGTGCAGCGGTGCGGGGAGGGCGAGCGCCTGCCAGTCGGGCAAAGTGGGAACGAAGATCGCGCGCAACGTGGAGACTAGTGCGTCGCGTTTGCGGTCCATGATGCGGAGGTTGTAGAGATTGGTTTCAGTTGAATCCGCGGCGCCGAACGTGTTGAAGAGTTGTTCGCGAACTTGTTCTGACATTCGCTGCATGGACGAGTCAGCGTCAACTTGGGCCAGCACGTGAGGTGGAATACTTACATCCGAGAACTTTTCTACCAGTCGCAAGCCGAGGGCGAGCATGCGTGTCGCGTGTGCTTGCTCTGCACGTTGGACCACGAGGTCCCAGTTGAGATTTGGAGTTGCGCGTAGCGATTCGGCTAGCGAGGCGATCCATTCCAGGCGCCGCCAGAGATGCTTGGCGCCGTGCATCGAAAGGTAGAGCACGAGATCTTCCGGGCTGAAGGTTTCCACTGCCGTTCCGGCCAGCGAGACTGTTTGCAACCGCGACATGATTTCGTCCGCGTGCAGATTAAAGACGAAACTGCGCGGCGCGAGATCCCAGTGCAGATCTACAACCGTGAACCACTCGTCGCGCATGAACTGTAGCTCGCAGTGGTTGCTCAGATGCGAAGCTAGTTGCGCGGGCGTTAAGCGCGGGCTCATTTCGTAGCCAAGTGACTCGAGCAACACTCTGGCGCGCTCGAAATCGCGTCGGTTGATGAGGATGTCGATATCACCGGCCTGCCGCAGCGAGATCTCGCCGTACGCCATCTGCGCGAGCAGCGGTCCTTTGAATAGAGCGATGGGGATGTTGCTCTCTTTAAAAAGTTTGTAGACGCGCAGTTGTTTCGCGATTAAGTGCAGGACGTTCTGCGAGTTTGCGACGGACTCGCGTTTCAGCCGTGACAATAAGTGATTAGGAATGAGATCGGCGGTGCTCGTGAGGTGTTTATGCAGCAGGGGCAGGAGTCCGTGTGCTTGCGCTGTTGCGAAGAGGTAGTCCCAGTTCAGCTCTCTTTGTACGAGGGGTCGCAGGTTACCGGCAAGATCGCGCCGGGCAACCATGAGGAGTAACTGGTTTTCAGAAACGTTATTCATTTTTTCACGCAGAGACCGCAGAGGAAATCTGTCGCGACCACGACTCGGCGTAGAGTCCACTCTGTTCCAACAATCGCTGATGACTGCCTGACTCAACAATCCGCCCGCGGTCCATGACGTGAATCACGTCAGCATGCATCGCAGTGGTGAAGCGATGTGTGATGATGATCGACGTGCGTCCAGCCGCGAGTTGTCGAAAACGTTCGAGCCAATCAGCTTCAGCCCACGGATCGAGCGCGCTCGTTGGCTCGTCGAGAATAATGATCGGAGCACGCCGCAGGAACGCACGCGCGAGTGCGATGCGTTGCCACTCGCCAACACTGAGCTCAGTCCCTCCTGCAAACCAGCGTCCCAATAACGTCTGCTCCTGCTGCGGCAAATGCGCAACGATCTCCTCCGCGCCCGCTGCTTTGATCGCGGCATTAAACTCGACACCGGACGGCTGTCGATTCAGATCTCCGTAAAGAATATTTTCCTGCACGGTAGTGTTGTAGTGAAACGGTTGCTGAAACAACACCGTGATCATTCGTCGCAGATCTCGGACAGCGATCTCCTTCAAGTCGTGGCTATCTATCTCAATGCTTCCGGCATCAGGGTCGTAAAAGCGACAGAGCAGCTTGAGCAGCGTAGTCTTCCCCGCGCCGTTTGGACCAACAATCGCGACGATCTTTCCCTTCGGAATCGTCATCGTAAAATCGTCGAGCGCCTTCCCACTCGCGTCAGGATAACTGAACGACACGCCGTTGAACTCAATCCCAACTTTGACCTCCGGCACCTGGCTGTGTTGACCATCCATTATCACCGGCTGCAGCGCGAGAAACTCAAACAGATTCCCGAGAAACAGACTGTTCCCGTAAAGTTGGCCCGCGTTCTCCAGCAACGTGCGCATCAGTCCCTGACCTTGATTGAACGCCGCATAAATCAGCGCCAGCTCACCCAACGTCACGAGACCGTGCAACGCTTTCCACACCATCCATCCGAGCGCCGCACCAACGATCAGCAGCGCGATCAAGCTGGCTGCCAATTCAGCGAAACCCTGACGACGCGTCAAATGCAAACGCTCGCCGCGTAATCGCTGGCGCAGTCCTTTGTAAATCGACTGAAAATGTTTGCCGAGTCCGAAGAGCCTGATTTCCGCGGCGGCCTCAGCGGTAGTCATGATCCAGTCGTAGTACCATGCGCGGCGGTCGTCGGCAGTCGTGCCTAGTCGCCACTGATACTCCGCGAGCGCGTAGTGAAGCACGACGTAGAATGCCGGCAACGTGCTCAGTACGAGCGCGACTGCGAGCCATGGTCCAAGCGGGATCAGGATTGCACCCATCGCGACCAGCGTGATGCTGTTTTGCAGCAACGCGCCGAGATTTCCGAGCAACGCCACCGGGCGATAGCGAGCTTCAGCACGCGCGCGATGCAGATGATCGTAGTAATCGGAAAGCTCGTAGAACGCGAGGTCGGCGTTCACTGACTTCTCGTGAATCAGCGCAGTGATGTGGTCTTGCAGAAGTTCGGCCTGGACGGCGCGCACCCAATTGACGGCATTGCGAACAAACTCCATCAGTAACAGCAAGCTGCCAAGCACTACGAGATGCATCAGAACCAGTCGCACGTCGGGCCACTGGCTACCGTTTCGCAGCGCGATCACAACGCCATCGACCACCAGTTTCGTCAGGTAGACTATCGCTGCCGGAACGAGCCCCTGCACGATCAGCAAAACGATCCACGCAGTCGTCCACGGCCGTGCGACTTCCCAGACGAGATTGAGGGCACGCGGAAGATACGGCAGTTGGGCCAGCGCCTTGCGAAGCTTGCTGCTGAGAATCTTGACGGAACTGAACATCGTTTATTGAGCTGACTGGCGCAACTGAGCCAGCGAAAGCGGCACGCCGTAGAAGGTTGACTGTTTGAAACTCGCTTTCACACCTGTTCCTGCAAAGAATGCGGTATCCCAACGCCAAACATAACCGTCCTGCACCAGATTGGCTGCCAGTCGCAGCTCGATACGTTCGCCTTCCATGATTTCGACAGGCTGTGACAACGGAAACAGGCCGACGCCGTAGATCATTTTCGGAGCCGCGGGATGATTCGAGAAGCTGACGTCGTCCGCGAGCTCGGAATCAAACCAGACCGCAATGCCGTGTGCGGTGCCGTTGCGCGCAGCTCGCCAGGAAATCTCAGCGCGTATGTCAGCGTTTTTGACTTCGTAGTAATCAATCGTGGTCCAACAGACCGGATCGACCAGCAACTGTTCGGGTTTCAAATACGACTTGCGCCAGGTGTTAGTGATTAGCCGCTCGCCTGCCGACAGATCCAGATCGAATCTCTTCCACGGTCCAACCAGATCTTCGTATTGCTCGGGTGCTTCGACGATCGCAGCCCAGAGAACGTCACGTCGCGGAATGAGCACGCCGCCGCGCGCCAACAGTCGCTCGCGAGCGTCGATGATCGAAGGGATGTGTTGCTCAAACCACGGCAACACGCCGCGCAAGTCCGAAATGATGACAGTCGGAAGTTGAGGCAGAGTGATGTCAGTCGACAAGCTTTCGAAGAACTCGATCCGATCGGCATAGCCATTCGCAACCGCCGCCTCACGCGCGATGCCGATCACGTTGTCCGGCTCGACTGCATAAACACGTCGTGCGCCAAACTTGCACGCCAGTAGCGCAAACACTCCCGGCCCACATCCGAGATCCAGCACGACTGAATCCGGCTTGACCGCACGGCGCAGCGCAGCCGTATACGCGTCCATCCGTGGTGCATCGGCAAGCATCTGGCCGTAGAAGTGCAGGCTATACATTTTGAAACAAGATTCATCCGCGTTCATCTGCGGCTGAAATCGTTTAAGATTCTGTCACACAGATCACCAATCCGTGCCGGGTCTGAGTGCGGTGTGACGCGTCGCACAGAAACGCTACCAACGACACGCGTCAACAACTCAAACTCACGCGCGCGCATCTGCTTGTCCATCAACTTCGTCGCGTAAGTATTTGCAACGAGCGCCATCAAAGCCTGCGATCGATCGAGCATCTCAACGTAAGGCGCGCGCGCATCGTGATGCCGTTCACCGAGATGATAAATCGCAGCGAGCGGCAACGGCTCTCCCTGAAACCGCTCACTAAGATCCAGGTAACACTTGTCCCAGTTTGGCGTGAGTCTCGGCAAATGGGTTTCGGATCCATAAAGCGCCTTCACCGCCGGCGGCCACAAACGAATGCACGGGTAACCCGGTCGCACGAGAAATCCACCGTGACGATCGTCAAGCGTCACCACATCTTCCGCGAGCACACTGCACCCGCGCTCCGCAAACGCTGCCGCAGTCGTCGACTTACCCGATCCAGCCGGACCGAGCAATGCGATCGCTTCGTTTCCGATCGCAATCGCGCTCGAGTGCAAACAGACAATGCCGCGCAGCAGCATCACAAAACCCAGCACTGGTCCAAGCAGATACGTAGCAGTATCTTCGAGGGTCAGCGGCACAGACCACTCAGCCCAAACTTCACTGCCGGATCGATCGATCACAAACTGCGTCTCGTCCGCGTAGTCGAACCTGAAATACTCGCCATCGAGCAAGCGAAAAACCCGCAGCGCCGGTTCGCCGCATTCACCCTTGTAGTCGGCGACGTAGCAGGCTTCGGCCTGCGCAGCGCTGAGTTCATGATGCCACGCGGGCAACGAGCCGAAAGATATGCGCAGGTCTTCCGATGCTATGGTTGAGGCGGGAACGCCGGGAATTATTCTATTGGTGACAATTCCAAGGCCATAGATCGAGCACCGGTAATCCATGAAAGCAAGTCATTGCCTGAAGTGAGATCAAACGCCGGTTTTGGGTCCGGCTGCTGAACCACCACCGCCATCGAGGTTACCCTTGGGACCAGCGTTGCGGGTTATCTCGCGAATGTTTCCATAAACGATCACTTCGGGCTTGTGATAAGGCTTTTTGGTTTCCTGTCCCGTTACCTGTTCAGCGGCTTCAGGTTTACGTTCCATGCATTGTCTCCATCTTCGGTTGGGAGTGCGTGAGCCAGTAATTCAACGCGAACACTCGAAGACTAGCCCAGAGGGCATCGGAAGATTTTTCTTCCGCAACTGGTCGTCGACGATTTAAGTTAACAAAAGCTCTGAGCTGCGGACTGACCTCAAAATTGTCGAGCCATCTTACACCACCGCGCTGCACCAATTGAAGAGCCGGATCGCCCATCAAACCTGTTTTTTGTCGGTTAAGTACGGCGGCAGGTAGTTTAGCCGACATCGCGCGCCGAAGAATGTGCTTGTCGACACACCACGGCACCGGCGGAATGGCCAACAAATACTCGATCAACCTGAGATCGAGAAAAGGATGACCAACTTCCAACTGTAGTTTCGTGGAACCCGGATCGTAACCTTCAAACAGCGACGTCCACATCTTCGAGTTGAGCGCTCTCATCGCCGCCGGCCTCTTCCCCCCTTGACCCCGATTCTCCCAAAACTGCTTCCAACGCTCCTGGAGATCCGTCCTGCGCGCAAACCCCTCATCGACCCACTCCGGCATCGAATCCGCTTTGCGAAGCATCCGTCTAATCCGCGTACGGATTTTCACGCGCGGCTCATGCATCAATGCATCCCCATCGTATCCCGTCAGCGCAACCGATCCGAACTGCGCGCATAACCGCAACAGCTCATTAAACTGCCCCGTCAACGCAGATATCAGAAACGGCTCCGCCTGATCCATTCTTCCGTCAAATAATGAAAATTGATCCGCACTCAAATGCGTAACCGGAATACCGAGATGCTGCGCCGCTAGATCGGAATAATGACGCTCTTCATCCGGAATCAAACTGTCATAAACAACCGCAAAACCCGCAACTTCCGCGTATTCAGACGCGATTGCCGCAAGGCTCGTCGAATCAAGCCCGCCGCTCATCGAAATCGCGACACGATCCGTCCGCAATCGATCCCGCACCGCATGTGACAACAGTTCCGAAAAACGTTCGACGTACGACGTCGGATCGCGAAACCGCACTTCCGCGGGCAACGACGGTGTCCAGTAGCGCTTAATCTTGATCTGATTATTCGCAACAGTGAGCGTATGACCCGGCGGCAGGCGTTGAATGTCTTTGAAGATCGTCGTCGAGTTATCCTGATTCACGCCAAACAACAGATAATCGCCGATCGCGATCTCGTTCAGCGTGTTCGAGTCGCTACGCAGTTCATTCAAAATGCTACTGAATTTGAAATCGCCGCCAACGTGTGTGTAGAAAAACGGCTTGACGCCGAAATGATCGCGGGCACAGAACAGACGCTGCAAACGCCCATCCCAAATCGCAAACGCAAAGTCGCCGATGAGGTGTTTGACGCAGTCTTCTTCCCAAGTTTCGTAAGCCTGGAGAATCAATTCTTCATCGCTAACGTTTAAATCTTTGCGATCATCGATGCGAGCGTTTGCCTGTAGCCGCAGATTGTCACGGATTAGCACCGGATCAGAATTCCTTGCTTCACGAGATCCTCGGCCAGTTCGAGCAGATCTTGTCGCAGGCCGTCAGCATCAACGTCATATTCGTCGCGCAGCACTTCGTATGCGGCTTCTATAGAATCAGACGTGTTGAGGACGGAGAGGAATCGTGTGCCCACGTTGTCGAGACCGTAGTAACGCTCGCTATCGAGGTTCAGAATCACTGATTCTTCCTGCAGACTCGAGATCAGAACGTCTTCGGCCATGCGCACGCGATCCGAGAATGAAATTGCCATGGCCGCGCATTCTAGCAGAACCGGACGATTCTGTTATTCTGTCAATCAAAGGAGCCCACAAGCATGCGAGCATTAACGAAGCTTCTTGCTGTTTTACTCGCAAGTTCTTTGGTCGTTTCCGCGCAAACGGATCTTTCTAAACAGCCGACACTTTACGTCGTCGCTTACGCACATCTCGACACGCAGTGGCGCTGGGAATATCCGCGTGTCATCAACGAATACATCCCGAAGACGATGCACGACAACTTCGCGCTCTTCGAGAAGTATCCGAACTACATCTTCAACTTCAGCGGCGCGAATCGTTATCGCATGATGAAAGAGTACTGGCCCGCGGACTTTGCGCGCGTGAAGCAGTACGTAGCCGCCGGTCGCTGGTTTCCCGCAGGCTCGTCGATGGAAGAGAGTGACGTGAACGTGCCGTCAGCGGAGTCGATCTTCCGGCAAATCCTTTACGGCAATCGGTTCTTTCAACGTGAGTTTGGCAAGACGAGCGCTGAGTACATGTTGCCGGACTGTTTTGGTTTTCCCGCTTCGTTGCCGAGCATACTCGCGCACGCGGGCATGAAGGGATTTTCGACGCAGAAGCTCACCTGGAATTCCGCAGCGCGCGCCGGTGGTCCAGGTTCGATCGAAGAAACACCGCGCGGAATTCCGTGGAACGTCGGCTACTGGCAAGGTCCGGACGGTCGCGGTGTGATCGCGGCGCTGAATCCCGGAAGTTACGGCGGTCAGATCAAAGACGACATCAGCAGAAGTCCTACGATCGCGGATCCGAGTGCGCGAAACAATCCGGTTGATTGGCCGCGCCGCGTAAACCTGAACGGGAAAGTCAGCGGTGTTTTTACTGACTATCACTACTACGGCACCGGCGACACCGGCGGCTCGCCACCTGAAGATTCGGTGCGCAGGTTGAATGACATCGTCGCAAAGAACGATGGACCATTGAAGATTGTTTCCGCGACCGCGGAACAGATGTTTCTCAACATTCGTCCCGAACAGATCAAAGGACTGCCGCGCTATGAAGGCGATCTGTTGTTGACCGATCACTCCGCCGGTTCGATCACTTCCGAGGCTTATCAAAAACGTTGGAATCGCAAGAACGAGCTGCTCGCTGATGCCGCGGAGAAGGCGTCAATCGGCGCGATGTGGCTGGGCAGTCGCACTTATCCGCAGGAGCGTTTGAACAACGCGTGGACGCTCGTGATGGGTGGGCAGTTTCACGATATCCTGCCGGGTACGGCAACGCCGCGAGCGTTTAACTTTTCCTGGAACGACGACGTGATCGCGATGAATCAGTTTGCCGGTGTGCTGACGAGCGCGACCGAAGGTATCGCGGAAGGTTTGGACACGCAGGCGAACGGGCGTGCGATCGTTGTCTACAATCCGCTGAACATCGAGCGCGAAGACGTGGTGGAGACGACGGTGTCGCTGCCGGTAGGACTGAACGAGGCTATAGCAGTCTTTGATCCGGCCGGACACCCTGTGCCGACCCAAATAATTGGTAAAGAAAATGGCGCAACGAGAATCTTGTTTCTGGCGCGAGTGCCTTCGGTTGGGTATGCCGTCTACAAAGCCAATTTAACTCTCGCCGGTGGCGAGGACACGAGCTTGAGAGTTAGCGAGTCGTCGCTTGAAAATCACCGGTATCGAATCGCATTAAATCGCGACGGAGACGTGGCGAGTATCTTTGACAAGATACTCAATCGTGAATTGCTCGAGGCGCCGATCCGGCTTGCCATTAAGAACGACACGCCCGCGCAGTGGCCTGCGTGGAACATGGATTGGACCGACCAACAACGAGCGCCACGCGCTTACGTGAGTGGCGCCGCGCAGATTCGCGTGGTTGAGAACGGCCCGGTGCGAGTTGCGGTGGAAGTGGTGCGCGAAACGGAAGGTTCGAAGTTTCGACAAACCGTGCGCTTATCAACGGGCAATCGCATCGAGTTCGGCAACGTGATCGATTGGAAAACCGCGAACGCGAACCTCAAGGCGACGTTTACACTCACTGCCGCAAACGATAAGGCGACTTACAACTGGGATGTCGGCACGATTGAGCGTGGCAACAACGATGAGCGAAAGTTTGAAGTGCCGTCACATCAGTGGTTCGACCTCACGGATCGCAGCGGAAAGTTTGGAGTTACCGTCCTTACCGATTGCAAGTACGGTTCTGACAAACCCGATGACAAGACGTTGCGATTGACGCTGTTGCGCACGCCGGGAATTGGACCACGCGCGGGTTATGCGGATCAGTCGTCGCAAGACTGGGGACGTCACGAGATCATTTATGGCCTGGTGTCGCATGGTGGTGACTGGCGTCGCGACCAAACTGACTGGGAAGCGCAGCGGCTGAATCAGCCGCTGATCGCGTTTGAGAGTTCCACACATCCGGGCCGGCTCGGAAAGACCTTTTCGATTCTGCGCATCAACAATAGTCGTGTGCGTGTGCTGGCGCTCAAGAAGGCGGAAGATAGTGAGGAAGTGATCGTGCGGATCGTCGAACTCGATGGCCGCGAGCAGCCCGATGTTCGCATCAGTTTTCCGGGGCCGGTGATTGCGGCGCGTGAAGTAAACGGGCAGGAGCATCCGGTTGGGAAGGCCACGATCGTGCGCGGCGAGTTGGTGACGAGCCTGGGAAAATTTCAGCCGCGCACGTTTGCAGTGAAGTTAGCGAAGCCTCGGGCGGAACTGTTGCTGCCGCAATCGCAGCCGATCGAGTTGCCGTACGATCGCGCGGTCGCGGACCGTGATGGCGAACGGATGAAGGCTGGATTCGACGGTGAAGGATATGCGTTGCCGGCGGAGATGTTGCCTCGCGTTGTGACGTTTGGCGGCGTAGCATTTCATCTGGGGCCGGGGGATCGCGCGGATGCAGTTGTGCCGCGTGGGCAGCAACTCGCAGTGCCGCGCGGGATGAAGCGTTTGTACGTGCTCGCTGCGTCGGCAAGTGGAGATCAGAACGTTGCGTTTCGCGTGGGTGGTGAAGAGGTGAACGTTACGGTTCAGGAATGGAGCGGGTTTGTTGGGCAGTGGGACAATCGGCAATGGAAGGAGACAGAAGTTGTGCAGCAGCCACGCGCGATGCCGCCTGACGTGCCTGCGGATATCGCAGCGCTGTTGCAACGCTCGCGAACGCGGCGCGACCCGTATGGCCAGATGCTCGGGATAACTCCGGGTTTCATCAAGCGCGCGCCGATCGCGTGGTTCGCCTCGCATCGCCACACGCCGAGGGGTGAGAATGAGGCTTACGCGTATTCGTACCTGTTTGCCTACACGATCGACCTACCCGCGGGTGCAACGACCCTGACACTGCCGAACAACGACAACGTCCGCATCCTGGCGATCACCGCCTCGAACGAACGCAACAGCGTGAAACCGGCGCAGCCGCTCTACGACTAGGTTTGAACGGGCCGCCAATACAAACAAGATGCTAGCCCTTAAGTTATCGAACATTTCTAAATCGTTTGGTCCAACAGTCGCGCTCGATGGCGTTGATCTCGAGCTGCGCGAGGGCGAGGTGCATGCGCTCATCGGCGAGAACGGCGCGGGCAAGAGCACGCTGATGAACGTGATCGCCGGTTCACTTCAGCCGGATCGAGGCACTATGGAGATCAACGGCCAACCTTACTCACCATCCAATCCACTCGACGCACGCACGCACGGCATCGCATTGATTCACCAGGAACTGTCTCTCTGCCCGCATCTCACCGTCGCGGAAAATGTGTTGATGGGAATCGAGTCGTCACATCTCGGCTGGCTCGATCGCGACAATCTCATTACACGGACAAACGAAGTGCTCAAGACGTTTCATCACGCAGACATTCGCCCCGAAAAACGCGTCGGCGATCTCTCAGTCGCTGCACGCCAGATCGTCGAGATCTCGCGCGCACTCGCCGCGCGCGCACGCATCATTTTGATGGACGAACCCACCAGCAGTCTGCAACGCGAAGACGTCCAGCAGTTGTTCGCGTTGATCCGAAACTTGAGCGCCGAAGGAATCTCAGTGATCTACATCAGTCACTTTCTCGAAGAAGTGCGCCAGGTTTCGGATCGGTTCACCGTGCTGCGCGACGGTCGCAGCGTCGCCACCGGCGAGATCGCAAACACGACTGACGACGAACTGATCGCGAAGATGGTCGGACGCGCGCAACAACATCTGTTCCCCGTTCGTAGCAAACCGACTGGATCGCGTGAGACGATCCTCGAAGTGCAAAACCTTGCATCGCCACCGTTATTGAAAAGCGCGACGTTCGAACTTCGTCGCGGCGAGATTCTCGGCATCGCGGGTTTGATGGGTTCGGGACGCACGCCTCTGCTGCGTACAATTTTCGGTCTCGAACACCAGCAAAATGGATCGATCATCGTGAATAAAAAAGCGTTGCCGAGCGGGCGCAGCACACCCGCGATGCGTCTAATCGAGGGTCTCGGTTATCTCAGCGAGGATCGCAAGGGCGACGGCTTAACACTGAGCCAATCCATCGCCGATAATGTCACCGTCACCAGGTTTGACTCCTGCTCGCGCTTCGGCTGGCTCGATCTCAGTGCGCAACGCAAACAAGCTGCACGGCTCGTGAACGCATTAAAGATCAGGGCGCAGGGTGTGCAGCAAAACGTCGGATCTCTGTCGGGCGGCAATCAACAGAAGGTGATCGTCGCGCGTCTGTTGCATCAGGACGCGGACGTGCTTCTGCTCGATGAGCCGACACGCGGCATCGACATCGGGAGCAAAGCGCAGGTTTA
>Ga0070681_10001542_pt1 | contig 20408 bp, 19 predicted proteins | sample KBSC83BmetaG_FD_65650 | JGI IMG/M metagenome (GOLD analysis project Ga0070681, IMG submission 65650) | Corn rhizosphere microbial communities from Kellogg Biological Station, Michigan, USA - KBS C8-3B metaG | ecosystem: Host-associated > Plants > Roots > Rhizosphere | place: USA: Michigan... | reverse complement strand
CGGGTGTCCGGCAACGAGAATCCCGGCTGAAGAAGTGGTCCTGAGGGCGCACCAAAATAGAAAGCAACATTGCACCATTACGGTGCATCCACAGGAGCACGTGCCGGGATGGATTGCGCTAACCTGTTGATTTAGCATCCATTGACGGCGAGTCCAATTTTTGTGTCTCCGCACATCCACCCCGCACCGGTAACGTCAATCCGCGCTTACGACGAGATGCGCGAGCCGAACGGCGAGGTGCGCCCGCATTACCGGCCGTTTGCCGACTGGCTTGCGCGTACCCCGCCCGCTCGCGTCGTTCAGAAGAAGGACGAGGCCGAGCGCGCGTTCCATCGCGTCGGCATCACGTTCGCGGTGTACGGTGCAGACGAGGGCACCGAGCGCCTGATCCCGTTCGACATCGTGCCGCGGATCATCCCGCTGTCGGAATGGACGATGCTCGAGCGCGGGCTCAAGCAACGCGTCGCCGCGCTCAACGCCTTCCTCGCCGACATCTACGGGCCGGGACGCATCCTCGAGGCGGGCGTCGTGCCGCGCGATCGCGTGCTCGGCAACAGCCAGTACCGCGCCGAGATGGCCGGCACGACGGTCCGCAACGGCATCTACGCGCACGTTGCGGGCATCGACCTCGTGCGGGCCGACGACGGGCTTTGGTGCGTGCTCGAGGACAACCTGCGCGTGCCGTCGGGCGTGTCGTACATGCTCGAGAACCGCAAGATGATGATGCGGCTCTTCCCGGAGCTCTTCGCCACGCAGTCGATCCACCCGGTCCAGCATTACCCGGACATGCTGCTCGAGAACCTGCGCGCCGTCGCGCCGGCGGGCGAGGACGCGCCGACGGTCGCGGTGCTGACGCCGGGCCCTTACAACTCGGCGTACTTCGAGCACAGCTTCCTCGCACAGCAGATGGGCGTCGAGCTCGTCGAGGGCCAGGACCTCTTCGTCCGCGACGACACCGTGTTCATGCGCACCACGCGCGGCCCGCAGCGCGTGCACGTGCTCTATCGCCGGGTCGACGACGACTTCATCGATCCGATGGCGTTCCGGCCCGATTCGCGGCTCGGCGTGCGCGGCCTCTTCGCCGCCTACCGCGCGGGACGGGTGACGCTCGCGAACGCGATCGGCACCGGCGTCGCCGACGACAAGTCGATCTACCCGTGGGTGCCCGACATGATCCGCTATTACCTTGGCGAGGACCCGATCCTCGCCAACGTGCCGACCTGGCGCCTCGCGGATGCCGCCGAGCGCGAGCACGTGCTCGCGCACCTCCCCGAGCTCGTCGTCAAGGAGGTGCACGGCGCCGGCGGCTACGGCATGCTGATCGGTCCCATGTCGACCAGGGCCGAGCAGGAGGAGTTCCGCGCGCGCATCCTCGCCCGGCCCGACAACTACATCGCGCAGCCGACGCTCGCGCTGTCGACGTGCCCGACGCTCGTCGACGCGGGCATCGCCCCGCGGCACATCGACCTTCGCCCTTACGTGCTGACCGGCAAGACGTCCGAGGTGGTGCCGGGCGGCCTGACGCGCGTCGCGCTGCCCGAGGGCTCGCTGGTGGTCAACTCCTCGCAGGGCGGGGGCACGAAGGACACCTGGGTGGTGAGCGACTGATGCTCTCGCGCGCGGCAAGCGAGCTCTACTGGACGGCGCGCCACATCGAGCGCGCCGAGAACACGGCGCGCCTCCTCGACGTGACGTGGCGGACGTCGCTTCTGCCCTACGACGTCCAGGAGGTCGAGGCGCATAGGGCGGAGCCATGGGCGGTGCCGCTCGTGACGACCGGCACCGCGACCGCGTTCTACGCGACGCACGAGGTGCTGTCGGCGCGCGCGGTGCTCGAATTCCTCGTCTTCGACCCGTACAACCCCTCGTCCATCATGAGCTGCCTCAAGGCGGCGCGCGAGTCGGCGCGCACGGTGCGCGGCGCGATCAGCTCGGAGATGTACGAAGACCTCAACGCCGCGTGGCTCGAGATGCGCGACCGCGACGCCGCGTCGCTCGACCAATCGGCGGTGCAGGCGCTGCTCGAATGGGTGAAGATGCGCTCGCACACGTTTCGCGGCGTGACCTTCGGCACGATGCTGCGTGGCGAGGAATACGACTTCATCCGCCTCGGCACGCACATCGAGCGCGCCGACTACACGGCGCGCATCCTCGACACCAAGTACCACATCCTGCTGCCGTCGGCGGCCGACGTCGGGGGCGTGGTCGACTATTACCAGTGGGCGTCGCTGTTGCAGTCGGTCTCCGGGCTCGAGGCCTACCGCAAGATCTACAGCGACGTGATCACGCCGCGGCGCGTGGCCGAGATGCTGGTGCTGCGCGACGATATGCCGCGCTCGCTGCACAGCTGCATGAACATGATCGACTCGACGCTGGGCGACCTGATCGACACGCGCCACGACGAACTCCTGCGCCTCACCGGCGAATTGCACGCGCACCTCCACTTCGGGCGTACCGAGGACATCATCAGCCTCGGGCTGCACGAATACCTGATGGACTTCCTCGAGCGGATCTCGCACCTCGCCGACGAGATCGACCGGCGCTTCTTCGTGCCGACACGCTAGAAGATGCGGTCTCGCGCAGGGCGGCAAGTCGCGGCGCGCGCATCCGCTAGAATCGGGCCGATGGACGTGCACGGGCGCCGCCGTCGATGACCTATTGCGTGGCGATGGCGCTCGACGCCGGGATGATCTTCGCCTCCGATTCGCGCACCAACGCGGGCATGGACCAGGTGGCGCGATTCTCCAAGATGCGCGTGTTCGCGCGCCCGGGCGACCGCGTCGTGGTGATGCTGTCGTCGGGCAACCTGTCGCTGACGCAGAGCGCCGTCAACATCCTGGAGCTGCGCAACCGCGAGGGCGATGCCGGGCCGAACGTGATGAACGCGCGCTCGCTGTTCGACATCGCGCGCATGCTCGGCGACGCGCTGCGCGAGGTGCGCGGGCGCGACGCGGGCTACCTCGAGCAGAACAACATCGATTCGTCCGCCAATTTCATCGTCGGCGGGCAGGTCGCCGGCGAGGATCCGCGGCTGTTCCACGTCTACGGCGAGGGCAACTTCATCGAGGCGACGTCGGAGACCAGCTACTTTCAGATCGGCGAGAGCAAGTACGGCAAGCCGGTGATCGACCGCGTCGTCACGCGCGACACCTCGCTGATCGACGCCACCAAGTGCGTGCTCGTATCGTTCGACTCGACGATGCGCTCCAACATCTCGGTCGGCCTGCCGATCGACCTGCTGGTCTACGAGACCGGCTCGCTCGAGGTGCGGGTACGCAAGCGCCTCGACGAGGACGACCCGTATTTCCGCATGGTGCACACCCAATGGGGCGAGGGGCTGCGCCGGGTGTTCGGCGAGCTGCCCGACCCCGACTGGATGTGATCGGCATGGCCGCTGGCACGCGATTCCGCCTCGAGCACCGCACGCGCTACGCGTTCGACCGCGCGGTGCTCCTCGCGCCGCACGAGGTGCGCCTCAAGCCCGCGCCGCATGCGCGCCTCGCGGTCGCGCATTACGCGTTGCGCGTCGAGGAGCCCGCGCACACGCTGCACTGGCAACAGGACCCGCACAACAACTGGGTGGCGCGGCTGACGTTTCCGGAGCGCAGCGCGGGCCTTGTCATCGACGTCGAGCTCGAAGGGACGCTTGCCGACGTCGACCCGTTCGACTTCTTCGTCGACCCGTCGGCGTCGACGTGGCCGTTCGCCTACGCGCCGGGTATCGCAGTGGCGCTCGGCCCGTACCTCGCGTCTTCCGATGGGGGGCCGCGCTTCGCGGCATGGTGCGCGGCGTTCCGCGCGTCGATCGCGGCCGACGAGCCGACGATCGCCCTGCTCGTGCGCCTCAACCGGAGGCTACGCGAGGACGTCGACTATCGCGTCCGCGACGAGGCCGGCGTGCAGTCGTCCGAAGCGACGCTCGTTACGCGCTCCGGATCGTGCCGTGACTCGGCGTGGCTCCTCGCAGCGATCCTGCGCGACCTGGGCTTCGCGGCGCGCTTCGTGTCGGGCTATCTTGCCGAGATCGCGACCGGCAGCGGCACGCGCGACCGCGCGAGCCTGCATGCCTGGGTCGAGGCCTACGTGCCGGGCGCCGGCTGGATCGGCCTCGATCCGACGTCGGGACTGCTCGCCACGGCGGGCCACATCCCGCTGGCCGCGGCCGTCGATCCGGCGATGGCGGCGCCGGTGTCGGGCACGACCGAGCCGTGCAGGACCACGCTCGACGTTGCGATGACACTGACACGCCTCGACGTGACTGGCGCGTGATCCCCGTCGGGGCGCGCGCATCGGTTACGGCCCATGAGCGCCTCGCGCAGATGCACCGCGTCCGGCACGCAACGCACGAGCGGATCTTTGATAGGCGCGCTCCGCTAGAATCGAGCGCTGTTCACCGCTTTCCGGAGTCCCATCGGTGTCGGTCCGCACCCGCTTCGCGCCCAGCCCCACGGGCTTCCTGCACCTCGGCAACATCCGCTCGGCGCTCTTTCCGTGGGCATTCGCGCGCCGCCACGGCGGCACGTTCATCCTGCGCATCGAGGACACCGACACCGAGCGCTCGACGCCGGAAGCGGAGCGCGCGATCGTCGACGCGATGGCCTGGCTCGGCCTCGACTACGACGAGGGCCCGTTCCACCAGATGCAGCGGATGGACCGCTACCGCGCGGTGCTCGACGACATGCTCGCGCGCGGCCTCGCCTACCACTGCTACTGCTCGCCGGCCGAGCTCGAGGCAATGCGCGCGGCGCAGATGGCCGCCGGCCAGAAGCCGCGCTACGACGGCCGCTGGCGGCCGGAGAACGCGATGGGCAAGCCACCGCCGGCCGGCGTGCCGCCGGTGGTCCGCTTCCGCAACGCCGACGACGGCGTCGTGCAGTGGGACGATGCGGTCAAGGGGCCGATCGCGATCGCCAACGCCGAGCTCGACGACCTCGTGATCGCGCGCGCCGACGGCACGCCGACCTACAACTTCTGCGTCGTCGTCGACGACCTCGACATGCGCATCACGCACGTGATCCGCGGCGACGACCATGTCAACAACACGCCGCGCCAGATCAACATCATGCGCGCGCTCGGCGCGACGCCGCCGGTGTTCGCGCACCTGCCCACCGTGCTGACGCCGGAGGGCGACAAGCTCTCGAAGCGCCACGGCGCGCGCGGCGTGCTGCAATATCGCGACGACGGCTACCTGCCCGAGGCTGTCGTCAATTACCTCGCGCGCCTCGGCTGGTCGCACGGCGATGCCGAGGTGTTCGGCGTCGACGAATTCGTGCAGTGGTTCGACCTCGCGGGCCTGCATTCGGCGCCGGCGCGCTTCGACCCCGACAAGTTGAAGTGGCTCAACCACGAGCACCTCAAACGCCTCGACGATGCGACGCTGGGCGCGCGCCTACGCCCGTTCCTCGAGGGCGCCGGGCTCGACGTCGCCAAGGGGCCACCGGCGGCGGCCGTGGCGGGGCTGCTGCGCGAGCGTGCGGCGACGCTCGCCGAGATGGCGGAGCAGGCGGTGTATTTCTACCGTGCACCCGCGTCGAGTGCGGAGATCGCCGCGCAGGTGACGGCGAAAAACCGCGCGGCGCTCGAGGACGTGGCGCTTCGCCTGCGCGAGGCCGCCTGGACGCGCGAGGCGATCGGTGCCGCGCTGAAGGCGGTCGCCGCCGAGCACAAGCTCAAGGCGGGCGAGGTGATGATGCCGGTGCGCTGGCTCGTCAGCGGCACGTCGCACACGCCCGCGATCGACGCGGTGCTGGAAGTCATCGGCCGCGACGAGGTCGTTGCGCGCCTCGACCGCGGCTTGCGCCCGGCCTGAGGCCAGCTCATCCGTCATCCCCGCGGATGCGGGGATCCAGCTCTGACGAATCGGTGGAGGCGGCGACGTGGCCTTTCACGGCGCCAAGGCTGGATTCCCGCGTGCGCGGGAATGACGAGGTCAACGATGCCGCGTTTCCACGGGTTCACGCATCCGGCGCCACTTCGCCGAGCACCAGGCGCGCACCGCGCTCGCCGATCATCAACGACGCAGCATTTGTATTCGCCGACGTGACGGTCGGCATCACACTCGCGTCGATGACGCGCAACCCCTCCACGCTGTGTACGCGCAAGTCCGGCGCGACGACCGCATCGCCATCGGTCCCGATCCGGCAGGTGCCGACGCAATGGAACACCGTGCCGCCCTGTCGCCGCGCGAAATCGAGCAGCGCGGCGTCGCCGTCGCACCCGGGTCCCGGCAGCACTTCGGCGCCGACGAGCTCGCGCATTGGCGATTGCGCCTGGATGTCGCGCAGGAGCCGCATGCCGGCGACGATCGCGCGACGGTCGCGCCCTTCGCTGAGGTAATTCGTCTCGATCCGCGGCGCCGCGCGCGGGTCTGCGCTGGCGATGTCGACGCGGCCGCGCGATTCGGGATGGCATTGCCAGACCGCCGCGGTGAATCCCGAGTAGCGATGGAGCGGCGTGCCCGGCTTGTCGACCGACAGCGGCATCACGTTGAACTGCACGTCGGGCCGGCCGCGGACGGCTTCGGGTGTGCAGGCGGCGCCACCGACCTGGCCCGCGCCGACGGTCAGCGGGCCCGCGTTCGCGAACAGCCAGCGCGCGCCCATCGCCGCGAGCTTCAGCGGATTGCGCACGTCGTCGTTGAGCGAGCGCCGCTCGCGCATCCGCAGGATCGTGCGCGCCTGGTAGTGGTCCTGCAGGTTGCCGCCGACGCCCGGCAGGTCGGCGACGATGTCGATGCCATGGCGGCGGAGCAGGGAGGCAGGCCCGATGCCGGACAGCTGCAGGAGCTGCGGCGACTGCAGCGCGCCCGCGGCGAGGATCACCTCGCGTGCCGCGGTCGCGTGGCGGCTCGTCGCGCCCTCGAGCCACTCGACGCCGCGCGCACGCCGGCCGTCGAAGCGGATGCGCGAGACAAGCGCGCCGGTGCGAAGCGTCAGGTTGGGTCGCGCAAGCGCCGGACGCAGGAACGCGCGCGACGCGCTTTCGCGCCAGCCGCCGTGGATCGACAGGTTGTAGGCACCGACGCCGAGCGTCGATGCGCCGTTGAAATCGGGATTGCGCGGAAGTCCCGCCGCGACGGCGGCGTCGACCCACGCATCGCACCACGGATGCTCGTTGCGAAGACGCGACACGTGGAGCTCGCCTTCGCCGCCACGCCACTCGCTCGCGCCGCCCTCGAAAGCCTCGAAGCGGCGGAAATCCGCCAGTACGTCGGCAAACGCCCAGCCGGAGGCGCCGGCGCGCGCCCAGTCGTCGAAATCCTCGTGCTGGCCGCGGATGAAGATGAGGCCGTTGATCGACGACGAGCCGCCGACGATGCGGCCGCGTGGCCACACGACGTTGCGCCCGGCCGTGCCCTCGCAGGGCTCGGTGTCGAAGAGCCGCGCGTAGCGCGGGTCGTAGATCGTGCGGAAATAGCCGACGGGCAGGCGCACCCAGAAGCCGCGGTCAGGTCCACCCGCCTCGAGCAACAGCACGCGTACCGCCGGATCGGCCGACAGCCGGTTGGCGAGCACCGAGCCCGCCGAACCGGCGCCGACGATCACGTAGTCGTAGGCATCGGCCTCCGCCATTCGCGTCAGGCCTTGATCGTCTTCGTGTAGAGAGACGGGTCGAAGTACTTCGACGCCGGCACCGCGTTCTGGATGTTGCCGAAGCGCACGAAGAAGTCGGTGACCTGCTGCAGCCAGCCGGTGACCGTGCCGTCGGCGTACATCTTGTGCCATTGCGCCGCCGTGAACATTTTCTGGCAGCGGTACTGCTCCTCGAGGTCGGCGAGCGGCACCTCGGCGTAGCGCTTCGATTGCAGCGCGCCGAGCGCTTCCTTCGGCTGCGCGATCATGTAGTCGTTGGCTTCGGCCCAGCCGCGGATGATGTTGGCGCACGTCGCCTGGTTCTTCGCGTAGAAGTCGTCGCGAGCCGCCCAGCCGCCGACGATCGCCGCCTTCGGGTAATACGCCGACGCGTCGACCAGCATCTTGGCGCCCGGCACCTTCTCCTTGACGGTGATGTTGAAGGGCACCCACAGCGCGACCGCCGGCACGGCGCCGGAGATGAACGACGTCACGGCTTCCGACATCCGCTGGTTGACGATCTCGACGTCGCCCGGATGGTCGAGCCCGTTCGCGCGGAGCGCGTTGTCGAGGAACACGTGCGCGGTGGTGCCCGTGGTCGTCGAGATCTTCTTGCCCTTCAAATCGGCGAAGCTCTTGATGCCCTGGTCGGCGCGCACCCAGAGCTGCGCGGTGGCGAACTCGACGTCGTTGACGAGGAACATCTTGCCCTGGCCGCGCGCCGGGAAATTGGAGATGACGGCGCCGGTCGCGAGCATGTCGATGCTGCCGCCGATCATCGCCTGGAAGAGCTCGAGGCCGGTCGTGAACTTGGCGAGCTCGAACTCGATGCCGTGCTTCGCGAAGTTGCCGCGGTCGATGCCGGTCCAGATCTGGCCGTCGACGGCGAGCGTGTGCAGGTAGCCGAGCTTGACCTTGGTGCGCGACTGCGCGATCGCCGGGGCGGCGAGCGCGGCGCCGGCAAGCGCGGCGGACTTGAGGATGGTGCGACGGGTGACGTTCATGGCGGATCTCCTCCTTTCGTGGAAGGGCTCGTTTGCCGCGCCTGCGCGGCGTATTCCAGCATCACGAGCTCGCGCACGTGCGAGCGCAGCTCGTTGAACAACGACGATTCGTGCAGCGCCTCGTGGCGCGGGTACGGGAACGGGACGTCGACGATCTCGCGGATGCGTGTCGGCCGCGCGCTCATCACCACGATCCGCGACGCGAGGTAGATCGCCTCCTCGACGGAGTGCGTGATCAGCATCACCGTCTTGCCCTCGGCGGCGAGGACGTCGAGCAGGAGATTCTGCATCGCGCCGCGCGTCTGCGCGTCGAGCGCGCCGAACGGCTCGTCCATCAGCAGGAACTCGGGCCGCACGGCGTAAGCGCGCGCGAGCGCCAGGCGCTGGCGCATGCCCCCCGACAGCGTCTTCGGCCAGGCATCCGCGAACTCGGCGAGGCCCATGAGGCGCATGTAGCGCTCGACGATCTGGCGGCGCTCGGCGTCGGGCACGCGGTTGGCGCGCAGCGTCAGGCCGAACGCGATGTTGTCGCGCACGCTCAACCACGGGAACACGCCGTACTCCTGGAACATGACGCCGCGGTCAGGTCCCGGTCCCGGCACCGGGCGGCCGTCGAGCAGCACGTGCCCGGCGGTCGGCTTCACGAACCCGGCGACGATGTTCATCATCGTCGTCTTGCCGCAGCCGGACGGGCCGATCACCGCGACGAACTCGCGGTCGCGGATCTCATAGCTCACGTCGTCGACGACGCGCATCGTGCCGTGCGGCGTCGCGAACTCGACGCTGACGTGCTCGAAAGCGATGCGCGTACGCGCCGGCGCGGCGGCGGCGGCGCTCGTCATGCGATGCGCTCCTGCCAGGCCACGAGGCGCCGCGACAGCGCGCGCAGCACGAGGTCCATCGCGAGCGCGATGAGGCCGATGCAGATGATGCCGACGTAGATGATGTCGAGCTGGAAGAACGACGATGCGTTCTGGATCAGCGCGCCCAGGCCCTGCTGCGCGGCGATCAGCTCGGAGGCCACCAGCGTCGCCCAGGCGACGCCGAGCGCGACGCGCAGTGCGGTGAGCATGTGCGGCACCGTCAAAGGCACGATCACCTTGCGGAAGATCTCGCCGTCGCTCGCGCCGAGCGTGCGCGACACGCGCACGTACAACGGGCTGATTTGCGCGATCCCCTCGTACATGACGATGACGCCGGCGAAGAACGACGCGTAGAACAGGATGACGATCTTGGCCGGCTCGCCGATGCCGAAGTAGACGATGACGAGCGGGATCAGCGCGATCGGCGGCAGCGCGCGGAAGAAGTTGAGGAGCGGATCGACGAACGTGCGCACGGTGCGGTACCAGCCCAGCACGAAGCCCACGGGCACCGCCGCGGCGATGCCGAGCGCGACGCCGGCGAACACGCGGCCGGTCGAGATCAGTATGTCGAAGCCCAGCGTGCCATGCGCGAGCAGCTGCCAGAAGCGCACCGCAACCTGAGCGGGCGAGGGCACCAACGCCGGATTGATGAGGCCCGAGGCGGCCACGGCCCACCACAGGGTGACGACGACGAGCCACGGCGTGGCGATGAGGGCGGCTCGGTGCAGCATCGATGCGAGGCGGGAAGGGAAACGGGAAAGGGCAGCTGCGTTCGCGCGCTTCCGCACGCCCGGCTTCAAAGGTACTATAGATGGAACCTTATGCACAAGCCTTCCCTGTGACGCGCGACGATACGCTGTTCGGCGACAGCCCGGTGCCGCGCTATGCGCAGCTCGCCGGGCTGTTTCGCCGGCGCATCGAGCGGGGGGTCTGGCCGCCCGGCGCGCAGTTGCCCACGCTCGAGCGCCTGACCGCGGAGTTCGGCGTCGCGCGCGTCACCGTGCGCCAGGCGGTCCAGCGACTCGTGCAGGAAGGCCTCGTGTCGGCGCAGCGCGGCCGCGGCACGTTCGTCACCGCGCATCCGGGACGCGGGTCGGAGCTCAGGCTCGCGACGTCGCTCGCGTCGCTCGCCGACATGTACCGCGACGACGAGCCCAAGCTCACGCTCATCGAGGAAACCCACGCGATGCCGCGGCTCGACGCCGCCGACGGCACGCCGGCGCCACGCTACCGGCACCTGAAGCGCGTGCACACTCGAGACGGCGTCGCGTACTGCGTGATCTCGATCTACCTTGACGAGCGCGTGTTCCGGCAGGCGCCGCAGCGCTTCCGCCGGCACACGGTGATCCCGGTCCTGCTCGACCTGCCGCGCGTGACGATCGCGCGGGCGTGGCAGACGCTGTCGATCGGCGCCGCCGACGTCGAGGTTGCGCGGCTCGTCGGCATGGTGGTCAACGCGCCGGTCGCCGAAGTGAGGCGCGTCTGCCGCGACGGCGACGGCGTCGTCATCTACCTGGGCGAAGTCACCTACCGCGGCGACTACATCCATCTCGAGATGGACCTCAAGCCGTGACGACGCGCGCCCGGCGATGAGCACGCCCGCGCTGCGGGCGCTGACGGCGCACGTGTTCCGCGCGCCGCTCGAGCGGCCCGTCGTGACGTCGTTCGGCGCGATGCACGACCGGCCGATGCTGATCGTGCGCGCCGAGGACCGCGACGGCGCCGTGGGCTTCGGCGAGGTGTGGTGCAACTTCCCGGCGGTCGGCGCCGAGCATCGCGCGCGGATAATCGAGACGGTGCTCGCGCCGCTGTGCGTCGGCCACGCGTTCGACGATCCTGCGCGGGCCTTCGCGCGGCTGACGGAAGCCACGGCCGTGCTGGCGCTGCAGTCGGGCGAGCCGGGCCCGTTCGCGCAGGCGATCGCCGGCGTGGACATCGCGCTGTGGGACCTGGCCGCGCGGCGCGCCGGCGTGCCGTTGTGGAAGCTCTTGGGCGGCACGTCGGCACGCATCCGCGTCTATGCGAGCGGCCTCAATCCCGACGCGCCCGAGCGGCTCGCAGCGCGCTGTTTCGCCGCCGGCCATCGCGCGTTCAAGTTGAAGGTCGGCTTCGGCCGGGAGCGCGATCTCGCGAATCTCGCGTCGATGCGCGAAGCGGTGGGCGAGGCGGACCTGATGGCCGACGCCAACCAGGCATGGACGTCGGCAGAGGCCGCGGCGCATGCGACGGCCATCGCGCCGTTTCGCGTGCGCTGGCTCGAGGAGCCGCTCCGCTGCGACCGCCCGTGGCCGGAATGGCAGGCGCTCGCGCGTACGGCGCCGATGCCGCTCGCGGCCGGCGAGAACATCGCGGGCGACGCGGCGTTCGACGCGGCGATCGCCTCGCGCGCGCTCGGCGTCGTGCAGCCCGACCTCGGCAAATGGGGCGGCTTCAGCGCGGTGGTCGGCGTCGCGAGGCGCACGCTTGCGAGCGGCGCGCGCTTCTGCCCGCACTGGCTCGGTGGCGGGGTCGGCCTCCTCGCGTCGGCGCAACTCCTCGCAGCGGTCGGTGGCGACGGTCTCCTCGAGGTCGACGCCAACCCGAACCCGCTGCGCGAGATGACCTGTGGCGCGCTGGCGTCGATCGACGACGGCAGCGCAGACCTGGGCGATGCGCCCGGGCTGGGCGCGGTGCCCGACTTCGCTGCGCTCGCGCGCTTCGTGGTCCCCTGATGCGCGTTTGCAACGCCGCCGGCGCGTGCGCGGCGCGGCGACACCGCGACGAATCGCGGCGATTCCGGTAAAATGGCAATTTCCAAGAGAGACCTTGGGCCATGACGAAGTTCGTCTTCGTGACCGGCGGCGTCGTTTCCTCGCTCGGGAAAGGCATCGCCGCCGCGTCTCTCGCCGCGCTGCTCGCGTCGCGCGGCGTCCGCGTCACCAACCTCAAGCTCGATCCGTACATCAACGTCGATCCCGGCACGATGTCGCCGTTCCAGCACGGCGAGGTGTTCGTGACCGAGGACGGCGCCGAGACCGACCTGGACCTCGGTCATTACGAGCGCTTCACCGACGTGCGGATGGGGAAGCGCAACAACTTCACCACCGGCCAGATCTACGAGAGCGTCATCCGCAAGGAGCGCCGCGGCGACTACCTCGGCGGCACCGTGCAGGTGATCCCGCACATCACCGACGAGATCAAGAGCTGGATCGCCGCGGGCGCCGGCGATGCCGAAGTCGCGGTGGTCGAGGTCGGCGGCACGGTCGGCGACATCGAGTCGCTGCCGTTCCTCGAGGCGATCCGGCAGATGGGCATCACGCAGGGCCGCGACAACGTCTGCTTCATCCACCTGACGCTGTTGCCGTACATCCCGACCGCCGGCGAGATGAAGACCAAGCCGACGCAGCACTCGGTCAAGGAGCTGCGCGAGATCGGCATCCAGCCCGACGTCGTGCTGTGCCGCGCCGACCGGCCGGTGCCGGAAAGCGACCGGCGCAAGATCGCGCTCTTCACCAACGTGCCGTTCGAGGCGGTGATCCCGGCGCTCGACAAGGACTCGATCTACAAGATTCCCGCCGCGCTGCACCGCGAGGGCCTCGACGACATCGTCTGCCGGAAGCTGGCGCTCGATCCGCCGCCCGCCGACCTCGCGATGTGGGACAAGCTCACGCACGCGCTCGACCATCCGCAGCGCGAGGTCGACATCGCGATGGTCGGCAAGTACGTCGACCTGACCGAGTCGTACAAGTCGCTGTCCGAAGCGCTGGTGCACGCCGGCATCCACACGCAGTCGAAGGTGCGCATCCACTACGTCGACTCCGAGACGATCGAGCGCGACGGCCTCGACATGCTCGCCGACATGGACGCGATCCTCGTGCCGGGCGGCTTCGGCAAGCGCGGCGTCGAGGGCAAGATCGCGGCGATCCGCCATGCGCGCGAGAACGACGTGCCCTATCTCGGCATCTGCCTCGGCATGCAGCTCGCGGTGATCGAGACGGCGCGCCACAAGGCGGGGCTCGACCGCGCCAACAGCACCGAGTTCGATCCCGCGACTCCGCATCCCGTCGTCGCGCTGATCACCGAGTGGCAGGACCACGACGGCACGATCCAGAAGCGCGATGCGCTATCCGACATGGGCGGCACGATGCGCCTCGGCGCACAGCCGTGCGAGGTCGTGCCGGGATCGCTGGCGCATCGCATCTACGGCAGCACGGTGGTCTCGGAGCGCCATCGCCACCGCTACGAGGTCAACAATCATTACCTGCCGCGCATCGAGGCGGCGGGCATGGCGGTTGGCGCGCGTGCGCGCAGCGCCAACGCCGGCGACTTGTGCGAAATGATCGAGCTGCCCGGCCACCGCTGGTTCTTCGGCTGCCAGTTCCACCCGGAGTTCACGTCGAACCCCCGGCGCGGCCATCCGCTGTTCGTGAGCTTCGTGCGCGCGGCGCTCGAGTCGCGCGCGCTGCGCACGCGTGGCGCCGGCATCGCCAGCGGCGAGCTCGTCGCGACGATTTGAGGCGTCGATGAAGCTGTGCGGATTCGACGTCGGCCTCGACCGGCCGATGTTCCTGATCGCCGGTCCCTGCGTCGTCGAGTCGATGCAGCTGCAGCTCGACGCCGCGGGCTCGCTCAAGGAAACCTGCGCGGCGCTCGGCGTGCCTTTCGTCTTCAAGTCGTCGTACGACAAGGCCAACCGCAGTTCGCATGCGAGCTTTCGCGGGCCCGGCATCGACGAGGGATTGCACGTGCTGGCCGAGGTCAAGCGCCAGCTCGGCGTGCCGGTGCTGACCGACGTGCACGCGATCGACGAGATCGGCGCCGCCGCGAACGTCGTCGACGTGCTGCAGACGCCCGCCTTCCTGTGCCGCCAGACCGACTTCATCCAGGCGGTGGCGAGCGCCGGCCGGCCGGTCAACATCAAGAAGGGCCAGTTCCTCGCGCCCGAGGACATGGCGCAGGTCGTCGGCAAGGCGAAGGCGGCGAGCGGCGCCGACAACGTCATGGTGTGCGAGCGCGGCGCCTCGTTCGGCTATCACAACCTCGTGTCCGACATGCGCGCGCTCGCGATCATGCGCGCGACCGGCTGCCCCGTGGTGTTCGACGCGACGCATTCGGTGCAGCTGCCCGGCGGCAAGGGCACGTCGTCGGATGGCCAGCGCGAGTTCGTGCCGGTGCTCGCGCGCGCGGCGGTCGCCGCGGGCGTCGCCGGCGTGTTCATGGAGACGCATCCCGATCCTGCGAAGGCGCTGTCCGACGGGCCCAACGCGTGGCCGCTCGGCCGGATGCGCGAGCTCCTCGAGACGCTGGTGGAGCTCGACCACGCGGTGAAGCGTCGCCCGCTGCCCGAGACATCGCTGATGCCCAGTTGATCCACGACGCGTGGCGCGCCGTCGTCGGCGCGCTGACCGCATCGCATTCGGACAATTCCCTGACACCGATCCCCGACAACCGAGAAAAATGAGCGCCATCGTCGACGTCATCGCCCGCGAGATCCTCGATTCCCGCGGCAATCCCACCATCGAAGCCGATGTCGTGCTCGAGTCCGGCGCGTCCGGCCGTGCCGCGGTGCCGTCCGGCGCGTCGACCGGCTCGAAGGAGGCGCTCGAGTTGCGCGACGGCGACAAGTCGCGCTATCTCGGCAAGGGCGTGCGCAAGGCGGTCGACAACGTCAACACCGAGATTTGCGAGGCGATCCTCGGCCTCGACGCCACCGAGCAGAGCCTGATCGACAAGACGATCATCGCGCTCGACGGCACCGACAACAAGGGCCGCCTCGGCGCGAACGCGCTGCTGGCGGTGTCGTGCGCGGTCGCCAAGGCCGCCGCCGAGGAGACGTCGCTGCCGCTGTACCGCTACATCGGCGGCGCGGGGCCGATGCAGCTGCCGGTGCCGCTGATGAACGTCATCAACGGCGGCGCGCATGCGTCGAACAAGCTCGACCTGCAGGAATTCATGATCGTGCCGATCGGCGCGCCGACGTTCGGCGAGGCGCTGCGCTACGGCGCCGAGGTGTTCCATACGCTGAAGAAGCTGCTCACCGACCGCAAGCTGCCGACGACGGTTGGCGACGAGGGCGGCTTCGCCCCGGATCTTGCGAGCAACGAGGCGGCGCTGCAGCTCCTCGTCGAGGCGATCGACAAGGCGGGCTATACGCCGGGCACCGACATCGCGCTCGGCATGGATTGCGCCGCCAGCGAGTATTTCGTCGATGGCGCGTACCGGCTCGAGGGCGAGGGCCGCGTGCTGACCTCCGCGCAGATGGTCGACGTGCTGGCGGCGTGGTGCGACAAATACCCGATCGTCAGCATCGAGGACGGCATGTCCGAGCACGACTGGGACGGCTGGAAGAAGCTCACCGAGCGGCTCGGCCGCGACGTGCAGCTCGTCGGCGACGACATCTTCGTCACCAACACCGCGATCCTCAAGGAGGGGATCGCGAAGGGCATCGCCAATTCGGTGCTGATCAAGATCAACCAGATCGGCACACTGACCGAGACGTTCGCGGCGATCGCGATGGCCAATCGCGCGCGCTACACGGCGGTGGTCTCGCACCGCTCGGGCGAGACCGAGGACAGCATGATCGCCGACATCGCCGTGGGCACCAACGCCGGGCAGATCAAGACGGGATCGCTGTCGCGCTCCGATCGCGTCGCCAAGTACAACCAGCTCTTGCGCATCGAGGAAGACCTGGGCGACGCGGCGAGCTACCCCGGCCGCAGCGCGTTCTTCAACCTCGCCTGACACTCCCTTGCGCTGGCTGGCCGTCGTCTTCGTCGTGCTGATCGCCGCGCTCCAGTATCCGCTGTGGTTCGGCAAGGGTGGCTGGCTTGCCGCCGGCGCGCTCGACCGGCAGGTCGCCGCGCAACGCGCCGCGAACGAGAAGCTCAAGCTGCGCAACGACACGCTCGAGGCCGACGTACGCGACCTCAAGACCGGCTCCGAGGCGATCGAGGAGCGCGCGCGCGCGGAGCTCGGCATGATCAAGCACGACGAGGTGCTGTTCCAGCTGCAGCCCTCGGGCGTGGGCGCCAGACCGTCGGTGAAACCCGCTGCGCCGGCCGAGGGCGCTGCGCCTTCGCCATCCGCCGCACCCTCCCAGCCGGCCGCTGCGCCTTCGCCATCCGCCGCTTCCGCCCCACCGCACCCTCCGTACGAATCCTCGCCCTCCGCTGCAGCCGCTTCCGCGACGAAGCCGCCACCGCCCGCACGGCCGTGATTCGCGTCAGCTCACCCAACAACCCGCGGGTGCGCGAGGCGCTGCGGTTGATGGCGTCGTCGCACGAGCGGCGCCGCACCGCTCGCTGCGTGCTCGAGGGCGCGCATCTCGTCCTGGTCTACCGCGCGACGTTCGGACTACCGGACACGATCATCGCCACCGACGAGGCACTCGCGCGCGACGAGGTGCGCGCGCTCGTCGCCGGCGACGCGGACGCGCGCACGATCGTCGTGCCGGCGTCGCTGCTGGCCGAGCATTCGGCGATGCCGGCCGACATCGGCGTGCTCGCCGTCGTGCCGGCGCCGCGCGCGCTCGCGCCGCGCGACGATGCGGGGTTCACGCTTTTGCTCGAGGACGTGCAGGATCCCGGCAATGTCGGCTCGATCGTGCGCACCGCGGCGGCGGCCGGCGTCGATCAGGTGCTGCTGTCGAAGACCTGTGCATTCGCGTGGTCGCCGAAGGTGCTGCGCGCGGGGCAGGGCGCGCATTTCCTGACGCGCGTCGTCGAGGACGTCGACCTCGTTGCGTGGGCGGCGCGCTTTCGCGCCACGGGCGGCGCGGTCGCCGCGCTGGTCGTCGACGGCGGCGCGTCGCTCTACGACGCCAGGTTGCCGGCGCGACTCGCGCTCGCGATCGGTAACGAAGGGGCTGGACTCTCCGCGGCACTTGTCGATGCCGCGGACCTGCAAGTGACGATCCCCATGGCCGCGGGCAACGAATCGCTCAATGCCGCGGCGGCCGCAGCCGTCGCGTTGTTCGACGTCGTGCGGCGGCGCGTCGCGACGAAGTCCCGGCGCTGAGCGCCGTCAGGGAAGCGTGTCGGCGAGCGCGGCGATGGCGTCGCGCCGCGGCAGCGCTGCCTGCGCGCCGGTTGCAGTGCACGCGAGCGCGCCGGCGGCAACCGCCTCGCGCATCGCGCGCGGCACATCGGCGCCGCGGTCGAGCGCCGCGGCCAGCGCGCCGGTGAACGCGTCACCGGCGCCGACGGAGTCGACGACGTCGACGCGTGGCGATGTCACACGGCCCGTCTTGCCGCGATGTGCATAGCGCGCGCCTTCGCTGCCCAGCGTGACGACCACGAGGCGAACGCCGCCGCCGAGCGCCTCGCAGAGCGCGGGCTCGCCGTCGAGGCCGAGCCCGGCGGCGACCTGCCGCGCCTCATTCTGGTTGACGACGAGCACGTCGAGCGCATCGACGAGCTCACGCGGCAACGATGCCGCGGGCGCGGCGTTGAGCAACACCCGTGCGCCACGTTGGCGAGCGCGCGCCGCAAGCGTGATGACTTCGGCCAGCGGCACCTCGAGCTGCATGACGAGCGTCGTGCGATTCGTCAGCATGCCATCGTCGACCTGCGCGGCATTTGTCGCGGCGTTGGCGCCCGGCACGACGCCGATCGTGTTCTCGCCTGCGGCGTCGACCTCTATCAGCGCGATGCCGGTTGGATGTGGCGCGATGCCGACGTTGCGGACATCGACGCCCGCGTCTGACAACGGCGAGATCGCGCTTTGTGCAAGCGCATCGCTGCCGACGTGGCCAATCATCGCCACGTCGGCGCCGGCACGGCGTGCGGCCAGCGCCTGGTTGGCGCCCTTGCCACCGCCCAGCATTCGCCAGTCGCGTGCCGGGACTGTTTCGCCGGGTGCCGGCAGCCGTGCCATTCGCACGACGATGTCGACGTTCAACGAGCCGAAGACGACGATCATTGCAGCGCCCTCACCCTGACCCTCTCCCGCAGGCGTGGGGGGGGATCGGACGCGGCACCCTCATCCCGACCTTCTCCCGCAGGCGGGAGAATCGGCGGCGGCGTCAGCCACCCTTGACGCCGCCATGGGTGAGGCCCGCCACGATCTCCTTCTGGATGAAGATCGTCAGCACGAGCACCGGCAGCGTGACGACGATCGCAGCGGCCGCGAGCGGGCCCCAGGCGAGCTGCTCGAAGGTCAGCACGTTGTACACGGCGGCCGGCAGCGTGCGCGTGGCGCGGCTGCCGAGCACCGCGCCGAAGATGAAGTTGTTCCACGAGAAGATGAACGCGAGGATCGTGCCGACGACAACGCCGGGGCGCGCCAGCGGCAGCGCCACGTAACGGAACGTCGTCCATACGCTCCCGCCGTCGATCAGCGCCGCCTCCTCGAGCTCGCGCGGCAGCGTCTCGAAGTAGCCGGCCATGATGTAGACGACGATCGGCACGGTGATGACCAGGTGCGTGACGACGAGCGCCGTGCGCGTGTTGTTGAGGCCGAGGAACTGGAACAGCGTGAACAGCGGAATCAGGAACGACAGCGCCGGCGTCATCCGCGCGATCAGGATCAGCACCGTGGTGCGGTGCGCGGCGAGCCGCGCGATGCCATAGCCGGCCGGCACGCCGACCGCCAGCGCGATCAGCGTCGCGAAGCCCGACACGATCAGGCTGTTGAGGAAGTACAGCCCCATCGAATTGTCGGCGAACACGTGCGCGAAGTTGGCGAGCGTCGGCGGGCGCGGAAAGAACACCGGCGGATAGGCGAGGTTGTCGAGCTCCTTCTTGAGCGACAGCGACAGCATCCACAGGAAGACCAGGATCGCCGGCGACACGATAACGGCGACGGCGAAGGCGAATGCCGCCTTCCGCGCAAGCCGGCGCAGGCGCGACACCGCGGCACGTGCCGCGGGGATTCGCGAAGGGGCGAGCGCGGTGGCGTCGGCCATCACCCGGTCCACTTGAGCCGCTGCCGCACGTGCAGCAGCAACAGCGCCAGCGCGACGATGATCGCGAAGAACACGACGACCATCGCCGACGCCTTGCCCATGTTGTAGAACGCGAACGCCTGCAGGTAGAGGTAGATGTTGATCGTCTCCGACGCCGTGCCCGGCCCGCCCTGGCTGATGACGAAGATCGTGTCGAATGCCTTGACGGCGTCGATCGTGCGGATCACCGCCGCCATCATGAGGAACGGCGCGATCAGCGGCAGCGTCACGTAGGTGAAGAGTTGCCATTCGCCGGCGCCGTCGATGCGCGCCGACTCGAACGGCTCGGTCGGCAGCGACGCCAGGCCGCCCAGCACGATCAGCATCACGAGCGGTGTCCAGTGCCAGGCCTCGACCATGACGAGGCTCGGGATCACCCACGTAGGCGAATACACCCATTGCGACGGCGGCAGGCCGACGCTCGTCAAGAGGTAGTTGAGCACGCCCTGCTGCGGATGGAACATCATCGTCCAAACCAGCGCGACCGCGACCGGCGTCGCCATCATCGGCATCGTGAACACGGCGCGCAGCACGCCGCGGCCACGGAACTGCCGATGGAAGACGAGCGCAGCGAGCGTGCCCGCCACGAGCGGGATCACCACCGCCAGCAGCGTGAAGTAGAACGTGTGGACGATCGCCTCGAGGAAGCGGCGGTCGACGGCGAGGTTGGCGAAGTTGGCGAGGCCGACGAAGTGCGCGGCCTCGCCGATCTTCCAGTCGAACGCGCTCATGTAGAGCGTGAACAGCCAAGGGAACACGATCACCGCCGCGACGACGACCAGTGCCGGCAGCGTGAGCAGCCGGTAGCCGCGCCGGCGGCGCCGCAGGAACCCGGCGCCGGGCGCGGCGAGCGTCGCCGCGCTCATGACGTCAACGTGTCATAAAGGGCGGACGGCTCCCTCTCCCGCTTTGCGGGAGAGGGTTGGTGTGAGGGCCGTCGTCACGCCTTCTCGCTCTTGTCGAGTACCGGCTGGAACTCGACGGTCGCCTTTTTCAACTCGGTGGCCGCATCCGCGCCGTTGATCATGTTGGTGAGCGCGATGCCGAA
>Ga0070681_10001540_pt1 | contig 20418 bp, 18 predicted proteins | sample KBSC83BmetaG_FD_65650 | JGI IMG/M metagenome (GOLD analysis project Ga0070681, IMG submission 65650) | Corn rhizosphere microbial communities from Kellogg Biological Station, Michigan, USA - KBS C8-3B metaG | ecosystem: Host-associated > Plants > Roots > Rhizosphere | place: USA: Michigan... | reverse complement strand
GTCCACGGACAGTCGAATGGACCGCTGCTCCACCTCGCCGCGCACCATGTCCACGGCTGTGGCGATGATCGAACCCAGCGCGGCGGGCTGGCGGTCCACCGACAACCGGCCGGCTTCGATGGCCGAGACGTCGAGGAGATCGCGGATCATCCCCTGCATCCACACTGTCGCCTCGGTGATCGCCGTGAGCATCTTGTCGCGCTCGGCCAGGTCGGTTGGCGGTGCCTCGCGGAGAATCCGCGCGCACATGGCGATCGCGCTGATAGGGTTCCGCAGATCGTGCGAGACCACCGCGAGCACCTCGTCGCGCGCGCTCGTCGCACGCTTCGCCGCCGCGTAGAGCCTCGCGTTCTCGAGCGCCAGCGCCGCCGCGAGCGCGAACCGCTGCGCGAGTGTGCGCATCTCAGGCGTGAACCGATTCCCGCTTTTCGCATCGACGAGCGTGAGGGAGGCAATCGTGCGGTCACCCACCACGAGCGGCACGATGTACAGCGAACGCGCGCCGACTTCCTGCCAGAGGGCGATCGCCTCGGCGTACTCCTCGGTCCGGCTCAACCAGTCGTCATCGATCCCCTCCACAAGCTCCGGGCGGCCGCGCCTCAGGACATCGACGACCGGTGACGGCGAGTCCCACGTCCGAGGGAACTCCGCCGCGAGGCGGCTCATCAGTCGATGCCGCTCTGGGTCGACCGCCCGAGCCACTCGCCGAATCGTGGTGTCTTCCACCACATCGATGACGCACGCGTCCCCGAGCATCGGGAGCGCCAGGTCGCCGATCGCGTCGAGAACGGCCTCACGCTGCAGCGACCGCGACAACCGCGTACCCGAGTCGGTAAGAAACCGATCGGTGTCCTCGATCCATTTTCGCTCGGTGACGTCGCGGAGCACCACCGTGTAGATGCGCTCCCCTGTCGGCAGATCGAGCCTCGAAATCGAGGCTTCAGCGGGAAACTCGTCGCCGTTCTTCCGTCGCCCGGCAACGGCCCGGCGATGCCCCATGCGCCGCGCGGTCTCGCCACTCTCGCCAAACGCACGGATCTGCGCGTCGTGCGTTCCTCGGAAACGCTGAGGAAGCAGGATAGAGAGCGGCTGGCCGATCGCTTCGTCCGCCGCGTAGCCGAAAATCTCTTCAGCGCCGCGGTTGAAATGGATGATGCGATGCGTGTCGTCGATGGTGATGATGGCGTCGGCAGCAATCGCCAGGATTCCGGCGAACTTTGCTTCCGACGCGCGGAGCTCTTCGTCACTCCGCCAGCGGTCCGCGCGCAGCTCGGTCATGGCGTTAGGCTTTGCCGCTCAGCTCCGGGTTGGAGACTGAGCCGTTCCGAGGATCCCGACCTTCAGGGCGAAGTCCACGTACTCCGAGCGGTGGGAGATCCCGAGCTTTTCGTTGATGCGCTGCTTGTACGTATCGACGGTCTTGGGGCTGATGAACAGCTGCTCGCCAATCTCCGGCGCCGAGTAGCCCTGCGCAACGAGACGGAGCACGTCTCGTTCTCGCTGGGTCAACGAGTTGTAACGCTCATGGTCCGCCTGTGCGGGATCTTTCTTCGTGAGTCCTTTGATGAGCACGTGCGACGCCGACGAGCTCACATACGGATCACCGTGCGCCACGGCGCGCACCGCGGTCACGAGCTCCGTGTCCGCAGCGCTCTTTACCAGATACCCGGACGCGCCCGCCTCGAGCAGCGGCAGCAGATACTCCTCCTCTGCATGCATGGTCAGCACGAGCACGCGCGTGGTCGTCTCCCTGGCGAGGATTGCTTTCGTCGCCGCGGCGCCATCCATATCGGGCATCGTCAGGTCCATTATCACGACATCCGGATTGAACCGCTCGGCCAACGCGACGGCTTCCTTCCCATTCGTGGCTTCGCCAATCACGGAGATGTCCTTCGCGGGGCTCAGCACGGCGCGCAACCCAGCGCGCACGACCGCGTGGTCGTCCGCGAGTATCACACGAATCACGTCACCTGGCATGTTGATTCTCCATTTCGTTCGCCTCGAGACGCGGAACGGCACGTCGACCCAGGCTGACGGGAACGCGCACTCGCACGTCCGTGCCCTGTTGCGGTGCCGACACAATCTCGACCTTTCCGTTCAGTAACGCGATTCGCTCCCGCATCTGAAAGAGACCCATCGCCCGTCCGTCCTTCTCGGCACTTGCGGGATCGAAGCCGTTTCCATCGTCTGCAACGTGCATGATGAGCTCGTCGCCGGCGAGCCCGACACGGATGTCTATCGTAGCCGGTGCACCATGGCGGAGCGCGTTCGCCACGGACTCCCGCGCGACGTGGTAGACAGCCACCCCGACGTCGACCGGAAGATCGCGAAGCTGGGACTCGACTTCCGGCGTGACGGTCACCGAGATCACAGCGCGATCCGTCGTCGTGCGCGCCAACTGACGCAGCGCCGCGACGAGCCCGAGGTCATTCAGGATCTGCGGGTGGACCGCCAGCGAGAGCAGGCGCACCTGCTCGAGCACTTCGCCAGCCGACTGCCTGACGGCGCGTAGCTTCTCGGCCAGATCGGGATCGTTTGCTTCCCGCTCGATCGCGATCAACTGGTACCTGAGCGCCGCGAGTGATTGGGCGATCGAGTCGTGAAGCTCCTTGCCAACACGCGACCGCTCGCGGTCGCCGCTGCGCACGACTTCCTGCGCCAGCGTCCGTACGCGTGCGCGATCCTCCGAGAGCGCGGTCAGGAGGACGTTCAGCATCCCGCCAACCTGGGCGAGCTCGGCGTCCGCGACTGCGGAACGCGGCACGCGCGTCTCGAGGTCGCCCGCCCACACGCGCGTCGCCGTTTCCTCGAGATCGCGAATCGGCCGCAGGGCGATCGAAACGAGCAGGAGATTCACGGCGAGACCGAGCGCCAGCGCGATAGCCATCACCGACAGCATTCGCCAGTCCGCTGCCGGGCCGTGGTATGCGGCAAGGGCGCCCCATGCCGCCAGCGCTACGCCCAAGTTCGCGCCGGTCAGCTTGTAGGCGAGCGGCACGCGCAGGACGCGATGCACCCAGTCGCCTCCGGCCGATAGCCGGCGGACTTCCTTGGCACGAATGGCCGTGTCTGCGCGTGGAATCACAATCGCCTCTCTACTTCTGCACTACGAGCGCCGTCACCATCCCGTACATGCCGTGCTCCGACTCGGCGTGCGGGAGCATGTGGCAGTGAAACGCCCACGTGCCGGGATTCTTGCAATCGACGGTGACGTCCCATCGCTCGAGTGGTACATGTGCGAGCCACGTGTCGTGTCGGACATGATCATCCTCAGGGAGTCGTGTATCGAGTCGTACTGAGGATCGCCTCACGCATGCCCACATTGTGTCGGGAGTGGCGCGCAAGTTCGGTCGGGAAAGGGGGCTCGCCGTGTAGGGGAACACCCGACAACGCCGCCTGCATTCACGGGAACAGGGAACCGTGGCTCCTCGGGAGTCCGGTTCCCTGTTCCCTGTTCCCTGTTCCCTGTTCCCTGTTCCCTGTTCCCTGTTCCCTGTTGCCTGTTGCCGGTTCCCTGCTCCCGACTCTGACCACTTGATATCCGCTCCTACCCGTCGCGCGAGCTCGCGGAGCGGCCGCGGATTTCGGTGATGTGGAGCTTGAGGATGACCTGACGCGTGGGCGTTGGGTCTCGATGGGTGAGCGCCGCGGGGACGAGCTGCCGAATGCGGTCGAGGGCGACGCGGTAGGTCTCCCGCGCGATCTCGCCACCAGTGTCTTGCAGCACGTACACCGTGCCGTGTACCACGACGCTCCACCAGTCGAACTGGTCCTTCACCTCGTCGACCTCGAACGCCACCCACGGTGAATGGGCGAGCGTCTCGAGCTTGGACCCGGGTGCCGTACGGAGGTAGATCGCGCCGTCCGCGAAGACGTAGCTCAGCGGCTCGATGTCGACGCGGTCGTGAAAGCTGAACGCGATCCGGCCGATGTGGTTGCGCGCGAGCAGCTCAGCCGCCTCGTCCGCAGCGAGGTCGCGGAACGTTGGCTCACGTGTGCGTGTCATGGGACGCTCCCGCGTGTCGGTCGTGCGTGAAAAGTAGCGGGTCCGTGGAAACCGGGTGTCAGGCATTGCAGGGCGAATCGTGGGTAAGCCCCCGACAGCCACGCACGACTCTCGGTGCTAGCGTGAGCTCATCCCTAACGATTGAGCGATCCGATGTCTCCGACCCTATCACCCGCTCCTCTCGGTGGAGTCGACGCGGAAGCCCGACACCGGGCAGTGCTGCGCAATCCCGCTCTTGCGGGTCCGATCCTGCTCGCGACCGATGGGACGAGCCAGAGCGGCGCTGCGGTCGTTGCGGCTCGTCTGCTCGCCGAACAGTTGGACGTTCCATTCGAGGTTGTGACCGTGCTCGAGCCGGATCCAGCCTACGGCGTCGCGCTCGGCGGTACGCCGCTGTATCTGCCAGACGTCGATGAGGCGCGGCGCGCAAGACGCATCTCCGAGGTGCTCGGCTACGTCACCCGGTTCGCTGGAGGCGCAGCGCCGCCCCCCATGCACGTGCGGTTCGGCGCGATTGCCGAGGAGACCGCTGACGTGGCGCTCGCCCGGTCGGCCACGATGGTCGTAATGGGGTCGGCGCCGCATCAGCGGGTGAACCGTGTGATCGCCGGCGAACGCGCGGTGCACGTACTGCGTGCCTCTCCCGTTCCGGTGCTGTCGGTGCCGCCCGGATTCTCCGCGCTGCCACGGAACATCCTGGTGGGAGTCGATTTTGCGCCTGCGAGCGTTCACGCCGCGCAGGTCGCGCTGCTGCTGCTCGCCAATGGCGGCACGTTGACGCTGCTTCACATGCTCTCGCCGTTGTTAGGCGACGCACCGATCCGAGACGCTACGGGACGCGACCCCGCCGACGCGGTTCAAACGTTGCTCGAGCGCGTTCGCACCGAGCTCGGACCGTACGTTCCGGACGGGGTCACGGTCGAGACGCGTATGCGAACGGGTGACGATGCCGATGGCATCGTGCAGTGCGCCACCGCCATGGGTGCCGATCTCGTCGTCGTTGGAACACACGGCCCGCGTCTGCTCGAGCGCGTGTTCCTCGGGAGCGTCGCATCGAGCGTCGTCCGCAGCGCGGCACAGACCGTGTTGGCCGTGCCGCCGCCGTCGTCTGGTGACGCACTGGAGCTCTGGCTTCGCATCACCGGCACGGCGACGTCAGCCGAGCCGCGAGACTGGACCGTCGCGCTGAACGACTTCACGCGACGAAACGTCGGACGCGGAGCGACGATCGAGGTCGACGATCCCGAGATCGGCGCGCAAATGCTCGGGCGCGGCGCGCTCGTGGGCGTGACCTACGACCCGCACGACCGCCGCGTCGAGATCATGGTTGGCGACGCGCATCGCGCCCGGCGTCATCTCATGCACTCGATCCCCAAGGTCGAGTCGATCGCGATGACCACGGACGAGTACACCGCGACCGAAGCGCTCGAGCTGCGACATGGTCGCGGGCACACGCTCGTGCTCATCAAACGATAGCGACGTTCACGCTGACGGTGCACACGTACATCACGAAGGAAGGAACCCATGCTTCACACTCCTGAAAGCGCCGCTCCAATGCCCGTCGAGCCGCTTGTCACCAATTCGGGCAACCTCGTCGTCGCCACCGACGGCACACGCGATTCCGACGGTGCGGTGCGCGTCGCTGTCGCGCTCGCGCGGCGCGACGGCGCAAAAGCGGACGTCTTCAGCGTGGTCGAGGCACCACAGGTCGTCGATCTCGACGGCGCGCCGGTGGCGGACCTCGAGCAGTTGGTGGAGATCGCCGTCGAGGAGCGAGGCATCATGCTGTTGGCGCAGCGCGACCGTACGCATCCCGGAATTCACGAGTGGCCGTATGAGCTCGCGGTCGGTTCCCGCGTCGATAAGATTGTCGACCGCGCGCGTACCACCGGCGCCTCGTTCATTCTCCTTGGCCTCGGCGCGCATGGAATAGGTGCTCGCGTGAGTCTGCGTGAGACGGCGCTCCGTGTCATTCGCGTCGCCGGACTGCCCGTGCTCGCGCTGCCGAGCGACGCGTGGGGCGTGCCGCACAGCGCGCTCGCGGCGGTGGACTTCACGGCATCGAGCGAGCACGCAGTACGTGCCGCGCTCGATCTGCTCGGGGATGACGGCACGCTCTACGTCGCACACGTCACGCCGCGGCTGCCGATTCCACAAGGCGACTCCAGAACATGGGGTGAGATCACGAGGGGCGCGGTCATCCCGAAGCTCGAGGAGGTCCTGCGGCGACTGAATCCGTCGCCAGGTATTCGTGTCGAGTACGTGCACCTCCACGGCGACCCTGCTCACGAGGTCATCGCTTTCGCGGAGCAGATGGGCATCGACATGATCGCCGCCGGGACGCACGGGCGCTCGGCGCTGGGACGGTTGGTGTTGGGAAGCGTTTCCACGACGCTGGTGCGCACCGCGAAATGCTGGGTGCTCGTCGCGCCGCCGCACCGGGACGCCCCAAATTCGGCCGATCGCCCCGCGGCACCTAACGACTGGTCCTGACGCGGATGCGCGCCGCAGCTCTGCGCGCGGCGTGGCGGCCGCTGTTTGCGACGGTCGTCATCGTCGCGGGGTTGGTCGCACGCGCCGCCGCGCCGGCGGCCAGGTATGATCGAACGATCTGGTATGCGGGTCTGGTGGTCGCCGGCAGCCTCGTGGTCTGGCGCACCGTGCAGGGCGCGATGCGCGGCCAGTTTGCTTCGGACGTCGTCGCGACGCTCGCCATCGTAGCGTCGGCGCTTCTCGGCCAGCCGTTCGTCGGCCTCGTGATCGTGATCATGCAGACGGGCGGCGAGGCGCTCGAGCGGTACGCCGAAGGGCGCGCGTCGGACGCCGTACGTGCGTTGGAGTCCGTCGCGCCTCGCATTGCGCACCGCATGCGGGACGCGCGCTCGATCGAGGACGTACCGGTCGACGCGGTTGCGCCTGACGATGTACTGCTCGTTCGGCCAGGTGAGCTCGTACCCTGCGATGCGATCGTCGTCGACGGCAGCGCGCACGTCGACGTGTCCATGCTCACTGGCGAGCCGCTTCCGCTATTCGCCTCGCGCGACACGAAGCTCATGAGCGGGAGCGCCAATCTCGATGGCGCGCTCACCATTCGCGCACTCGCGCCCGCGCGCGAGAGTCAGTACGCGCGTATCGTCGCGCTCGTGAGGTCGGCCCAGGCGAGCAAGGCGCCACTCCAACGTATCGCGGATCGGTATGCCGTCTGGTTCACGCCCGCGACGCTCGCCGTCTGTGCTATCGCGTACGTGACCAGCGGTGACTGGCTGCGCGTGCTCGCCGTGCTGGCCGTCGCGACGCCCTGCCCGCTCATTCTCGCAACGCCGGTCGCGGTGATCGGCGGGATCAACCGTGCGGCGCGCCGTCACATCATCATGCGGAATGGCACAGCGCTCGAGCGGCTGGGTACCGCGACCATTGCCGTCTTCGACAAGACGGGCACGATCACGATCGGCCAGCCGCGCGTCAGGCACGTGATCGAGACCAACGGCAGGCCGCCGGCCGCGGTGCTTCAGATGGCTGGCGCGGTCGAGCGTTCGTCGGGGCACCTACTGGCGCGGACTCTCGTCAACGCAGCCGAAGCGACGGGCCTAACGCTGCCGCCGGCGAGCGAGGTAGTCGAGTCGCCGGGGCGCGGGGTCTCGGGTACGGTCGATGGCCACCGGGTCGTCGTCGGCGCGCGGTCGTTCGTGCTCGACGAGACGTCGATCGACGACGATCGGCTCCGCGCACTCGAGCCGAAGGATGCCGGACTTCGCGCCTATGTCGCGATCGATGGCGAGGTTGCGGGGATCGTCGAGTACGCGGACGCACTCAGGCCGGGCGTGGCCGACGTCTTTCGCGATCTGACTGGTTTGGGCGTTCGGCGTATCATGCTGCTGTCCGGTGATCATGCAGCCAACGCGCGCACGGTCGCGGCTTCCGTAGGTCTCGTCGACGTACAGGGTGACCTGCTGCCTGAGGGCAAGGTTGGCGTCGTTCGGGAGCTGGTGCGCAGCGGCGAGTCGGTGCTGATGGTTGGCGATGGCACGAATGACGCGCCCGCCCTGAGCGCCGCGACCGTCGGGGTCGCGCTCGCGGGGCACGGCGGCGGCATCACGGCCGAGGCGGCCGATGTCGTGATTCTGATCGACGAGCTGTCGCGCGTCGTGGAAGCGATGCGAATCAGTCGGCGCACAATGCACATCGCGCGTCAATGCATCGCCGTGGGCCTCGGCCTCAGTGGCGTCGCCATGGTCGCGGCGGCGATGGGCGCGGTGGCTCCTACGGCCGGGGCTCTGCTACAGGAGGCCATTGATCTCGCCGTCATCGTGAACGCGCTGCGAGCGAGTCGTGGCGAGCGTGGGAAATATCATGAGTGACCGAGCTCGAGTCGCGGTGGCTGCGGCCGTCGCGCTCGCGGCCGTTGGCGGCGCCGTCGCGTTAGGCTCGTGGGCGTGGAACCGGACGACCAGCCGGTTGGTGGGTCGTCTGAAAGACGCCGCGCCAGCGACCGCCAATGAGCCAGTGGTATTCGACGTCGCACGCCTCGAAGGTCTGCCGCCTCCGGTGGCTCGCTACTTCACGTTCGCCCTACCGCCCGGACAGCGGATCATTGCCGGCGTCCATCTGCGGTTCACCGGCACGTTCGCGGCGAAGCCTAACGCGTGGGCGCCCTTCACCGCCGAGCAGAATGTCCGCGCCACGCCACCGGGATTCGTGTGGGATGCGCGAATCGCCATGATGCCGGTCGTGCCCGTCCGTGTGCGCGACAGCTACGTCGGCGGCGCGGGCGCCATGCGTGGCGCGGCCGCCGCGGTCATCCCGGTCGTCAACCAGCATGACACCCCCGAGATGGCTGCCGCTTCGCTCCAGCGCTTCCTGGCGGAGGCGGTGTGGTACCCGACGGCGTTGCTGCCGAGGGAGGGTCTGTCGTGGTCGGCGATCGACGACACGACTGCGCGCGTGACACTCACCGATGGACCGACGACGGTCTCGCTCGATGTGACCGTCGGCGCGCGCGGCGAGATCGAGCGTGTTTCCACCATGCGCTACCGCGATGTCAAAGGCACGCCGGTGCTCACGCTCTGGGTTGGCCATCACGCCGACTACCAACGGGTTGGCGGCATGATGATCCCGACCTCCGGCGAGGTGGCGTGGGTAACGCCGACGGGATCCGAGCCGTATTGGCGAGGTCGGCTTTTAGCTGCGACGTTCGAGCTCCGCTAGCGGAATTGGGGTCAGACCCCAATTCCCGTCGATCCGCGCAAACCCCGTTCGTATAAAGGTTGGGTCGCTGGCACCGGGCCGGCGCCGAACCTGAGGGAGACGCTCATGCGCAAGATCAACGTGACCAACAACGTGACGCTCGACGGCGTCATGCAGGCCCCCGGCAGCGCGAATGAAGACACCAGGAACGGCTTCACCCGCGGCGGCTGGGCAGCGCCCTACCATGATGAAGTAAAGATGAAGATCATGGGGCGCGGTATGGCCAGGCGCGGCGCCCTGCTGTTCGGGCGCCACACGTACGAACATTTCTTCAAGGTCTGGCCCGGACGCACCGACAACCCGTACACCGAAGTGCTCGACAACACGCAGAAGTACGTGGTCTCGAGAACGTTGAAGGAGCCGCTGCCCTGGAAGAACTCCACGCTCCTCGCGGGAGACGCCGAAGACACGGTCGCCGCGCTCAAGAACGACCCCGGCGTCGACCTCACGATCCTCGGCAGCGGTGAGCTGGTGCGGTCACTCGTGCGATGCAACCTGATCGATCAGTTCATACTGCTCATCCACCCGCTCGTCCTCGGCAGCGGACAGCGCATGTTCGGCGACGACGGCACGCTGGCGAAGTTCACGCTCACCGAGAGCGTCCCGACCACCACCGGCGTGATCATCGCGACGTACGAGCGCGCCTAACGAGGACACGACCATGGCACTATACCTGTTGAGCATCTACCAGCCCGACGGCCCGATCCCGCCGCCCGAAGTGCTCGGCCCGATCATGGAGGACCTCGCGGCGTTGAATCGTCAGCTCAAGGCGTCTGGCAGCTGGGTGTTCGCCGGCGGGCTGCATCCGCCGAGCACGGCGACGGTGATCCGCGTAAAGGATGGTGAGACACTCATGACCGACGGACCGTTCGTGGAAAGCAAGGAGCACCTCGGCGGCTTCACGATCATCAATGCGGCCGATCTCGACGAGGCGTTGGCGTGGGGTGCCCGGCTGTCCGAGGCGACCACGCTTCCAGTGGAGGTGCGCCCGTTCCACCACGACGGGACGAGCTGACGCGCCTGTGGCCGACGTACCGTCATCGGAGATCGAGCGCGTTTTCCGCGAGCACTATGGTCGCGTCGTATCGGTCCTCGTTCGCGCCTGCGGCGACATCGACACGGCCGAGGAGGCGGTTCAGGATGCATTCGCTGCGGCGGTGGAGCGGTGGCCGAGCGTGGGCGTTCCGCCGAACCCCGCCGCGTGGATCATCACGACCGCTCGCAACCGCGCGATCGACCGGTTTCGACGAGAGTCGACGCGCGACGACCGTCACGCCGAGGCGATGCGGCTGTACGATGCGGGCGAGTCAGAGATGGAGGAGGAAAGCGCCGTGCGTGACGACCAACTGCGACTGATTTTCACCTGCTGCCATCCGGCGCTGGCGACCAGCGTCCAGGTCGCGCTCACGCTGCGCCTGCTCGGCGGGCTCACGACCCCGGAGATCGCGCGGGCGTTTCTGGTGCCCGAGGCGACGATGGCGCAGCGGCTGGTGCGGGCCAAGGCGAAGATCCGTGACGCGCGGATCCCGTACCGCGTACCTAACGCGTCGGAGCTGCCGGGCCGGTTGCGGGCGGTGTTGGCCGTCGTCTATCTCATCTTCAACGAGGGCTACACCGCGAGCTCGGGGGATCGCCTCATTCGCGAGGACCTCTGTGCCGACGCCATCCGGCTCGGCCGACTTCTCGCGGAGCTCCTGCCCGACGAGTCCGAGGTCCAGGGCCTGCTCGCACTCATGCTGCTCTCGGAGTCGCGCCGGGCCGCGCGCACGACCGCGGACGGCGCGCTGGTGCTGCTGGCGGATCAGGACCGCGGGCTGTGGGATCGCCGGCTCATTGCCGAGGGCCACGAGATCGTTAGGTGGTGTCTTGCCCGCAACGAGCCCGGCCCCTACCAGATCCAGGCGGCGATCAGCGCCGTGCACAGCGATGCGCCGCGGGCCGAGGCGACGGACTGGCGCCAGATCGTCGCGCTGTACGACCAACATCTGGCGATCGCGCCGAGTCCTGTGGTGGCGGTGAACCGTGCCGTCGCGGTGGCGGAAGTGGAGGGACCCGAAGCAGGTCTCGCGGTCGTCGAAAGTCTGGACTTGGATGGCTATCGATTCTACCACGCGATTCGCGCCGATCTGCTGCGTCGGCTCGGTCGCAAAGCCGAGGCGTCGCTCGCCTATAGCGCGGCGATTGCGCTCGCCGAGAACCAGACTGAGCGTGATTTTCTCGAAAGCAGGCGCCGCTCACTGTTGGATGTCCGATGATATAGAATGACTCGAGTCCGTCGTACAACCCGAGCCATCAACGTCACCCGGATGTAGACGCGCGCTCGTCACACCCCGTCTGTATTGAACGCGCGTCCACTAACCTCTTTCACCGCGGCTCTCGCCACGCGTCGCGACAAAAGCCGCTTTCTCCCGAGATCCATGAAGTCGTCATCGCACCCACCAGCGCCACGCAGGTCCCCACCTTCGCCACGGACGACCGAGAGCGCTCTCAATATTCCCACCTTGCGCCTGGTCCGGGTGCTGTTCTGGAGGCTTCTGCGCCTACGCTGTCCACATTGTGGTGTTGGTGCCGTGCTCGGACGACGCGGCGCGGTGCTCGAGCGGTGCACTGGCTGCAACTTTCGCTACAAACGGGGCGATGAGAATTACTTCAGCGGCGCAATGTTCTTCGCGTTCATGATCGGAGCCGGCTCGTTCGTCGTCACATTCCTCCTGGTGATCGCGCTCACGACGCCGAACGTCCCCTGGGATGCCCTCCAGTACGGCGCGCCGGTGGTGCTTGGCACGGGTATGGTGCTGTTCTATCCGATCGCGAGGGCGGTGTGGCTCTTCGTGGACGTGATGATGCGTCCGGTGACGAGCGCAGAGCTGGAGTAGTCGGCTCACCCACCCGCCGCTAACGATCACGCCCCACGGGCGATCGCCCCTCCACTCCGTCGCGGAGGAACTTCAGGAGCGCCGCGTTGAATCCCGCGGGCTGCTCGATATTCGACAGATGCGCCGCGTCCGGGATCATGACGAGCTCACTGCCCTCGATCGAAGCGTGCAGCTCACGCGAGAGGTCCGGCGGCGTCGACTGATCGCGCTCGCTGCCGACGATCAGCACGGACACACGGACCCTGCTCGCATCCGCGCGAAGGTCCGTCGCGCGCAGCGCCTCGCACGCGGCGATATACCCCTCATCGCTGGTCGTCTCGATCATCTCCGCGATCATCGCCGTGGTGTCGGGGTCGCGCGACCGAAACTCCGGCGTGAGAAAGCGGCCGACGACCTGATCGCGCACCGCGGCGGTGCCGCCAGCACGCACCGCCGCGGTGCGCGCGTCCCAGCTCTCGTTCGTGCCGATTTTTGCGCCAGTATTCGCGAGCACCACGCCCGTTAGGCGCTCCGGACGGTTCACCGCCAGCCACAATGCGATCACGCCTCCGAGCGAACACCCGCAGACCACGGCGCGCTCGATCTCGAGATGATCGAGCAGCGTCGTGAGACCCTGCGCGAGCCGCTCGATCGTCACAGGACGCCGAGGTAGATCGGAGACGCCGTGACCACACGCCTCGTATCGCACAACGCGAAAGCGCCCGGCCACCGCTGGCATCTGCCGGTCCCACAACCGATGGTCCGTGCCCAGCGAGTTGCTGAACACGAGCGCAGGACCGTCATGGGGGCCATCGACGCGATACGCGATCCCCGTGTCGCCAATGGCCCCGCGGATCATTCGCCTCTCGCCTCTCGCACCTCGCGCCACGAGCGTAGCGCGCGGTCGATGAGCGCGTTCGTGCTGCCGAGGTAGGCGGCCGGATCGAGTGCGCGATCGAGCTCCCACCCCTGGAGGAGCGCCGACACGTGCGTGTCGCGACTCACCGCTTCGCGCAGAGTCATCCGCGCACGGAACGCCTGCTCCACGACATTGGCCGTCAGTCGCATCGCCTCGGGCCGACCCACGTGTGCCGCGAGCGCCGTCGATAGCGACTCGGCCATCAACGTCCCGGACGCCTCCTCGAGATTCACGCGCATGCGATCCGCCCGCACGTCGAGCGTGTCGAGCGAACACCGGAGATGCATCGCGGCGCGCATCGTGTGCCGGAAAGCGTCGGGGACAGCTGTCCATTCCGTCTGCCACCCGCCGGCACCGCGTTCGTGCTCCTGGGCCATGGCGGAGAGGACGACCGGGACGGTTCCGATCGCGAGCTGGGCGGCGGCGATGGCGTTTGTTGCGTCGACCGGGTTTCGCTTCTGTGGCATCGCCGACGACGTTCCCTTTCCCGGCGCCGCACCCTCCGCCAGCTCGGCTACTTCCGTCTGGGCCATGAGCACGAGGTCGCGCGCGATCTTCGCGATGATGCCGGCCGTGACGCCTAACGCCGCGACGACGCGTGCCGGGCGATCGCGCTCCGCGTGCCACGGCAGGTCGGGCAGCGGCAGCGCGAGCTCGGCGGCGAGCAGCTCGGCCACCTCCTGCCCGTGTTTGCCGAGGGCAGCGAGCGTCCCGGCGGCGCCGCCGAACTGGAGGACGAGCGCGTCATGACGGAGCGCCCGGAGCATGCTGATCTGACGTGACACTGCACCCAGCCAGCGCGCGGCTTTGAGCCCGAACGTGATCGGCACCGCCTGCTGCAGCAGCGTGCGTCCCGGCATCACGGACAGTCGGTGCGATTCGGCGAGCGTCGCGAGGACGTCGCTCGCGCCGACCAGATCCGCGACGAGGACGTCGAGCCCTTCGCGCATCTGCAGCACCCGCGCCGTATCGATCGCGTCCTGGCTCGTTGCGCCCCAGTGCACGTACGGTCTGGCCGCGACGGGGACAAGGGCGATCAGCTGCTGCACGAGCGGGATCGCGAGCGTGCCGGCATGGAGTCCGTCACGCTCGAGCGTCGCGAGGTCGAACAGATCGACGCGGCATGTGTCGGCAATCGCGCGGGCCGCCTCGTTAGGGATGATCCCGGCGCGCGCCTCCGCTCGCGCGAGGCCCGCCTCGAAGCGGAGGATGTGGGCGACGTGCGCGCCAGTGCTGAAGATCCGTTCGCCTTCGCCGACGGTCGATGCGCTCACGAGGCGGGCGGCCTGAAGTCGAAGAACACGGTCTCGCCGGCGCCTTGCAGCACAACGTCGAAACGATAGAGCGGCGTCAGGCTCTCGCCTTGATCGCGTTTGGCGATCAGCGTCGCTCGTCGCGCCTCTGGCACGAGACGGAGGATGGGATCGCTTTCGGTCGACGGGTCGTCGTCGAAGTAGATGCGCGTGAGCAGATGGTTCATGAGCCCGCGCGCGAACACCGCGATGGAGAGGTGTGGCGCCTGCATCGTTCCGCGCTCGAACTCGACGCGCTTCGGTCGCGTCGTGGAGAAGGAGAACCGGCCCTTTGCATCCGTTCCGATCCGCGCGAACCCGGCAGCGTGCCACACCTCGATCACGGCGTCCGGTACGGCAGCGCCATCGCCATCGATGACTCGGCCTTCGACGCGGATGTGCGCGCCACCCTCGTCGCCGGCGGTCCCGTCACAGCGGTCCTCGCGCAGCAGGCAGTCGTGAAAGAACGGCCCGACCGTCTGCGACGGCGTGACGGGATGCACGCTCACGCGGCGCTCTGCTCCCGTGCCTCGAACGCCGTGGCGCGTGGCCCGGCGAGCACGATATCCCAGCGCCAGCCGAGTGCCCAGTGAGGTTCCGTTATGTCGTGGGCGTATGCCGCGACGAGCCGTGATCGCGCGCCTTCGGGTACTGCACTCAGGATCGGGTCGAGCGCGAGGAGTGGGTCGTCCGGGAAGTACATCTGGGTAACGAGCCGCTGCGACCACGATGGCGCGAGCACGGAGAAGTGGATGTGCGCCGGGCGCCACGCGTTCTCGTGATTGCCCCACGGGTACGCGCCCGGTCGCACCGTCAGGAACCGGTACTCGCCCGCGGCATTCGTTAGGCACCGGCCGATCCCGAGGAAGTTGGGATCGAGCGGCCCCGGCCAGTCGTCGCGCTTGTGGATGTAGCGGCCGGCGGCGTTCGCCTGCCACACCTCGAGCAGCGCGCCGGGTACCGGCAACCCATCTTCGTCCATCACCCGACCCGTGACGATGATCCGCTGACCCAGCGCCTCGCGTCCAGTGCCGGCGTTGCGCGTGAGGTCGGCGTCTTCGGCAGTCACGCGGCTCACGTCCAGGCGCGGTCGCGTGAGCTCGGACGCGGTGAGCGGCACTTCGACCATTGGCAGCCGCGGCGCGCGGCGCATCGTCGACCGGTACGCCTCGTACAGGTACGGCGGAAACACGGTCGCGTCACCGCGCACGATCTCGCCGATGGTAGTGATCATCGCGAGTTACCCGCCGCGTCGGTTGGCGCTGACTCACCCTCCGCGAGAACGCGCCGCGCAAGCGCAAAAGCGGTATTGGCAGCCGGGACGCCGGCGTAGACCGCCACATGCAGCAGCGCCTCACGAATTTCCTCCGGCGTGGCCCCGGTGTTCCGCGTCGCGCGGATGTGCTGCTCGAGCTGCTCCCACCGACCTAACGCGGCCAGCAGCGCGATCGTGATGAGACTTCGCGTCCTGAGATCGAGCTCCTCTCGCGCCCACACGGACCCCCATGCCATCTCGGCCACGAAGCGCTGGAACGGCGCGTCGAAGTCCGTCTGCGCCGCCATCACGCGGTCGACGTACTCGGCTCCCAGGACCGCGCGGCGGACTTGCATGCCGGCGTCGAAGCGCGCGGCGGAGTCGGATGGATCGTTAGGCATGCTCGTACCCGACGTAATTCTCGGCCAGGCTCGTGGCCGCCGCTCGTGACTCGACGGTGTATCGCAACTGGGCGAGCTGCAGCTTGTGGTGAAAGGCGTCGGCGTCTGGAACGCGATGCAGCATCGAGGTCATCCACCAGGAAAAGTGTTCCGCGCGCCAGACTCGCTCGAGACAGGTGCGCGAATACCCATCGAGCAGCGACCGTTCACCCGTACGATACCACTCGGCTATCGCCGTGCCGAGTGCCCGAACGTCCGAGACGGCGAGGTTCATCCCCTTGGCGCCCGTGGGAGGAACGACGTGAGCGGCATCGCCGGCGATGAACAACCGCCCCCACTGCATCGGCTCCATCACCGAGCTGCGCATGGTGGTAATGCCCTTTTCGAGCACCGGCCCGGATTCGAGAGTCCACCCATCCGAGGTCCCGAGGCGCGTGCGCAGCTCGGCCCAGACGCGGTCGTCGGGCCACGCGTCGAGCGGGTCGTCAGGCGCACACTGCACGTAGAGCCGAGTGATCGAGGGCGTCCGCATACTGTGCAGCGCGAAGCCGCGGGCGTGATGCGCGTAGATCAGCTCATCGAGCGATGGCGACACGGCTGCGAGAATCCCGAGCCACGCGAACGGGTACGTTCGCTCGAACACGCCATACGCATCCTGTGGGATCGCGGCGCGAGAGACGCCGTGGGATCCGTCGCACCCGGCAACGATGTCGCACTCGATCTCTCGCGCGGAACCCTCGCACCGATAGCGAACGCGAGGCCGCTCGGAGTCGACATCATGCAGGCTCACGTCGTCGGCCTCGAAGCAGATCTCGCGCCCGGCGGCGAGGCGCGCGGCTATCAGATCCTTCACGACCTCGTGCTGTCCGTACACCGTGATCGAGCGGCCGCCGGCGAGCTCGGTGAGCGGGAGGCGATGGCGTTCGCCGTCGAACTGCAGGTGAATGCCATGGTGGACGAGTCCTTCGCGGTCCATCCGCTCTCCGACGCCCATGGAACGAAAGAGATCCACGGTGCCCTGCTCGAGCACGCCTGCGCGCTGCCGTCGCTCGACGTACGCGCGGTCGCGGTGCTCGATGATGACCGAGTCGATGCCGGAACAATGGAGCAGGTGGCCGAGTGTGAGCCCTGCCGGTCCGGCGCCGATGATGGCGACCTGCGTGCGAGTCCGTTCGAGTCCCGTCACGCCGAGAGAAGCTAGCGAACTAGCTGCCATGTGTTGATAGCAGGCGGGCAGGATTGCGTTTAGTACATTCCTGCGCGCCATGCTGGCATCGCGCGGCCGGGCCGGCTTGGCAAACAAGGGAACGCAGAATGACGCAGACCACCCGCCGACGCGGGAGGCCGCGGCGGGACGCAGCTTGCTCCGTGTCAGGGCCGAGTCCTCTCACGACGAGCCGGTTTTTTTTGAGGGAACTGCCTCGGTCAGCTCATGGCCTTACCGAGGCTGTTCCATTTTCAAAATGACTCTCGTGTGATGAACTGTGGATGTGAGAGGAGCCCGCTGCGTCATTCTGCGTCCGGCGCGAAGCGCCGCTCTGCGTCAATCTGTGTCTCCTTGTTGGTAAAGCCGGCCCGCTCGTGATGCGTGCGACCTCGGACGTCGACACCAGGATCAACAGGGTCAGAGTCGTTTGAATTCCAGGGGATCGGCCTTTCGAGATCTCGAATTCAAACGACTCTGACCCCTTTGATCCCCGACGCTCACCGGGATAGACTTCCAGTAGTCGACCGGGGTGCCTGTGCCGATCTACGGCACGAGAGGCTGAGAGAGTCCCGTAGAACCTGATCCGGTTTGTACCGGCGTAGGGAGTCGCGAGTGAGCGAATGCCACGAGTTGGGGCGCGCTAGGCGCGCTGTCGTGCGCACGTGCCAGCCACGCGCCCTCGAGTCCGTGCGCCGCCAGGGAACGGCTCGGTCGACCGACCCGAACCTGACGGTTTACCGTGTCATCTCGTCGACTTCATTCCGTCGCGACGTTCGCGGCCCTCGTGCTCGCCGCGAGCGTCACGGCGCAAACGCCGCGCACTCCGACCGCCGCTGATTCAGCGGCACGCGACAGCACGCGCCGAGCGCAGTCGCTGGAAGGGCTCACGATCACGACGACGCGAGCGAGCGCCGACGCGCCGTATGCTCAGACGACGCTCGAGCGTCCTCGGCTCGCGCGCGACTACGCCGGGCAGGACGTGCCGCTATCGCTCAGGAGCGCGCCGTCGGTGACGGCCTACTCAGAGAGTGGCTCGCTCTCCAACTACTCGTACTTCCGGCTGCGCGGCATCGACCAGTCTCGCATCAACATCACGCTCGATGGCGTGCCACTCAACGAGCCGGAAGATCAGCAGATCTACTTCGCCGATTTCCCCGATCTCACGAGCTCGATCGAGAGCGCGCAGTTGCAGCGGGGCGTGGGCACGAGCAGCTACGGTCAGGCGGCGTACGGCGGCTCGCTCAATCTCGCGTCGCGCTCGCTCACTGGCTCGGAAAAAGGTGCCGCACTGCAGTTAGGCGGCGGATCGTTCGGCGCCGCGCGGGGAACGCTGGAGCTCGAGACCGGGCTCATGCCCAGTCGCTGGGCGTTCTCCGGACGATTCTCCGGTCTGCGGTCCGACGGCTATCGACGTGGCGCGTCCAATGCGGCGAACGGTGGACTCGTGAGCGGCGGCTACTTCGGCGATCGCGATATCGTGAAGGTCATGGTGTCCACTGGCCTCGAGCAGAACGGCCAGGCGTACACGGCGGTTCCGGACAGCGTGCTGCGCGTCGATCCTCGGAACAACCCGCTCGACGGCGTCGGCGACCATTACCGCGAGAGCTTCGCGACCGTGAACTACACTCGGCTGCTGTCTCCGCGCACGTCGGCGGGGCTCACGGCGTACGGGTTCGATACGCGCGGTTACTACGACTATCCGTCGGGTGTGGAAGAGCCGCTGCGTTATCGCTCCAGCTCCCGATGGGGAGGGCTCATCGCGGCAGCGCACGCGACGCGTGGCGATCTCACGCTCGATGCCGGCGCGCATGCCATGACGTACTCGAAGGACCACGAGTTCGACGGGCGGCCGGACCTCGACTATGCGCCATACTCGAATACAGGCTTCAAGTCGGAGGCAAGCGCTTTCGCGAAGGCGAGCTACGCGTTCGGCATCGTGACACTCTACGGTGACCTGCAGGTCCGCACAGCGGAGTTCCGCTACAAGCCGACGGAGGGCTATGGGCTGACCGAGGCGAGCCAGCGCTGGAGCTTCGTGAACCCCAAGGCCGGCCTAACGGTCCGCGCGGCCAACGGGCTTCTGCTGTACGGATCGTTCGGGACGACGGGACGCGAGCCGACCCGCACCGATCTCTTCGCCGGCGCAGACGACGTGACGCCGGAGGATGCGCCGGCGCTTTTGCCACTCACGCGCGTGAAGCCCGAGCACGTGAACGACCTCGAGCTCGGCGCACAGCTCACCCGAGGCCCGGTGGTGCTCTCGGCCGGCCTCTTCGACATGCGCTTCCGCGATGAGATCGCGCGTACCGGCGCCACGACGCCGTTAGGCTACGAGCTGCGCGCGAACGTCGGACGGAGTTATCGTCAAGGCGTCGAGGCGGACGTGCAGTGGACGGTGACGCGGACGTTCGACCTGGGCTTCAATGCCACGGTGAGCAAGAACCGCATCGACAGCTACACCGATGAGGCGACGGGTACGACGTACACCGGCGTCCAACCGATTCTGACTCCCACGGTTCTCGGTGGTCATCGTGCGACATGGCACGCGACGCCGTGGCTCGCGCTCAACGCGGATGGGCGCTACCAGTCTCGCAGTTTCCTCGCTCCAACGGGTGATGACCGCCTGACGGCGGGGGCATTTTACATCCTGGATGCGGGCGTGACGCTGTTCGGCGATCGAGCACGCAACGTCGCGTCGTGGGCGGGGCGGACGACGGTGGTGGTGACGGGTCGGAACTTGCTCGACCGTCATGCGTATCCGACGGGTGACGTGAGTGATGGTGTGCCGCGCTACATCATCCTCGCGCCGAACAGCGTCGATGTGACGCTCCGGGTTCGGTTCTAGCGAAAAGCGCAATCACGAACGCTGGGAACGCAGACGGCGCTGCGCGCCGCCGCCGCCGCCGCTGAGGTTCTTGATGAACGTTATTGGGCGACCGTGAACCTCCCCGGGGCAGTTGTCAATAGTTCCAGCCGCTGACAAATCGGTGCCGACATCACGAGCAGTACAGCGACCCTAGCGCCCGGCGCGCAGCGCCGTTTGCGGCGTCAGCGTTCGTGTTATTAGTCGGACCTCGCTTAGAATATGGAATCCCTCACGGGCGACAGAGACTGAATGGACGATCAAAACGTCGGGGGTCCACTGTCGCGGTCAACGACCCGCCGCGAGGCGGTCGCGTCAGCCCTCGCGCTCGGCGCGTCGCTCGCGTGGCCGTTCCGTGGGGAAGGGCGCTCGTTAG
>Ga0070681_10001539_pt1 | contig 20421 bp, 13 predicted proteins | sample KBSC83BmetaG_FD_65650 | JGI IMG/M metagenome (GOLD analysis project Ga0070681, IMG submission 65650) | Corn rhizosphere microbial communities from Kellogg Biological Station, Michigan, USA - KBS C8-3B metaG | ecosystem: Host-associated > Plants > Roots > Rhizosphere | place: USA: Michigan... | reverse complement strand
GGAAGGGGCGCTAGGTGGCGGTCACCCAGTTCGTGATCGATCTCAGGGCCCCCAGCGACAAGCTCGCGGGTGATCTCGGCAAAGCCGTCCGCCTCGTCAGTTCCTTTTCTGATTCCATCAAAACCGTAGGGGCGACGGCCCTCGGGTTCGCCGCCGCGCAGGTTGGGCTCGCGACACTCGGCACGGCGTTCGATGTGGCGAAGCGGGCGATGGTCGACTTCAACTCGACGATGGACGCGGCGAGGCTGAGCTTCACGTTCCTCATGGGCTCGGCCGACGAGGCGAAGGCCCATATCGCGGATCTCTCGCGGGTTGCCGAGGATACCCCGTTTCCGACGGCCGATTTCCTTCAGGCTTCTCGGGTCCTCCAGGGCCTCGGCGCGAACGCCGCGGCGATCCCCGACCTGATGCGCCAGATCGCGAACGCGGCGGCCGTGGCTAAGGTCCCGCTCGCCGACGCGACGCAGGCGATCGGGCGGTTCCTCTCGAATATCTCCTCGGGGCAGGGCAACGCGACGCAGGGGGCGCGAGCGCTTCAAGCCCAGGGCCTTATTAGCGGGGCGCTCAAGGGCGAGATCGCGAACCTTGAGGCCCAGGGCGCTTCGGCCGAAGCCCTGATCGCGAAGTTCCTCTCGAGCCTCGGCAAGTTCGACGGGGCCGCCAAGGCCGCCGCGAACAACTGGGAGGGCCTGATTGTCCGGATCAAGGACTCCTTGAGCGATGCGGCCGGCATCGCGCTTCAACCCTTCTTCCGCGCGTTCGAGGAACTCGGCCGTGTCTTCCTCAAGGCTATCAATACGGACGAAGCGAAACGGGCCTTCGCCGAGTTTGGGAAGTCGTTGTTTAATAGTACGGAGACCCTGGTCCTCGCGCTCCTCCAGCTCTGGGAGCCGCTCGCGGAAGTCTTCCGCGGCTTTCAGGACCAAGCGACGAAGACGGCGCAACTCTTTACGAACATCGCCAACAGCGCAGAAGCCCTCAAGCGCGGGATGTCCGTCAAGGACTGGATCTTTTCCGGCCCTGCCGATATTCAAAAGTTCCTAGGCGAGAACCCGATTCTAGGGCCTGCGAACGAGAACTCCGCCGTTGAGCGCGCCCGCGCGACCTTCAAGAAGATTCGTGACGCCATCGAGGCCGAGGCGGCCGCGACCGGCGGGACCGGGGGCGCGGTCGGCGGGAGCCTCTTCGAGAAGGCGCGGCCGACGCCGGATCAGCTCGCGGCGATCGCGGAGGCCGAACGGCTCCTCGCAAGCCTTGGGCCTGAGGCGGATGTAGTCCAGAAGGCCGTCGACGCCGTCGGCCGGCAGTTCGACGCCCTCGCCAAGGCCGCGGGCCCGGCGGGGGATCAGGTCCGGGCGTTGGGCGAGCAGGCGAAGAAGCTCGTTTCACTGACCACGAATACCGAGTTCATCAAGAAGTGGACGGACGAGTTCGATCAGATGACGCCAACTCTGGATACGATCGGGCGACAGATCGACGCCGTCCGGCTCAAGGCCGAGGCCTTTGCCAAGCAGGCGCCCGTTGAGCAGCGCAACTCGATCAAGAGCCGGGCGGACGAGGTCGCTGAGGCGATCCTCCAGTTTGATCGCGCGAAGAAGGCCCTCGATGCCCTGACCGAAAGCTGGAATACCGATGCGGCGGCTGCCCGCGACTGGTCGCGGCTCGAGACCGAGCTCCGAAAGCCGATCGACGACCTCGACGACGCGATTCGCGAGCATATCGTCGAGATTGACGCCCTCGCCGTCGCGATGGGCGCGTTGAGCGGCTCCGGGATCCCTGGGCAAGCGACGTTCGGGCAGGGGCAGGCGTCGGCCTTAGAGGCACAGATCCAGCGGATCGCCCGGAGTCGAGCCCAGCTCAATGCGGCGCTCGCGGATATCGAGCCGGGGACGCAGTTCGATGAGTTGACGGCCGCGATCGAGCGGGCTGACGCCGAGTTGATTCGCCTCGGCAGCGATCTACGTGACACGGTCGAAGCCAATCGAATCGAAGAGTTCCTCAAGGACTTCGATCTCCTTAGTCGGCAGTTTCAGGTCTTCGGGGGGGAATTCGATCTACTAGGTGGGCAAATTACGCGCACGGTCTCGGAGATCAATCGGCTCCTCTCCGTCGGCGCCGCTGCCAACGATGAGTCCATCCGGGCGCTCAAGGCCCAGCTCGACTCGCTGCAAAATACGAAGCGCGTCGTCGATTTCATTATCTCCTCCGTCGAACTCGGGATGACGCGGATCGCCGATACGATGATCGACGCCTTCTTCGCGGGGGAGGCGGCCGCGATCAAGTGGGGCGACGTCGTTACGAATATCCTCCGCGACATTACGAAAGAGCTCTTCAAGGTCTTCGTGATCGAGACGGCGCTCAAGGCGATTCGAGGAATCGCGACGAGCGCGTTTAGCGGCGGCGGTGGGGACGGAGGCGAGATCGCCCTGATGGCGGGCGGCATCGTCACGGGCCCCACCCATGCGCTGATCGGCGAGGGCGGGCCCGAGGCCGTGATCCCGCTCGACCGACTCGGCAAGGGCGGCGGCGGCGACGTGACGATCAACATTCACCCGCCGACCGGGACGGAGTCGACGGCGCAGGAGAGCCGCGACGGGCAGGGGAACCGGACGATCGACGTCTTCATCACGAAGGTGGTGGAGAAGGGGATCAGTCAGGGGACGTTCGACCGGTCCTTCGGGTCCTCCTTTGGCCTGACGCGCCAGGGGTCGCGCCGGTAATGGCGACCTGGCCCGGGACGCTCCCGCCGGTCCCGCAGCTCCGGGGCTACGAAGAGAAGACCCCGATGAACCTGATCCGGACCGATATGGAGTTGGGGCCCGCCAAGGCGCGGCGGCGGACAACGGCGGCGGTTCGCCCGCAGAAGTGGCTCTTTCACATGACGCAGGCGCAGGTCGAAATCTTCGACCAGTTCCTCGGCGTCGTCCTCGCCGACGGTGCCATCCCGTTCGACTACACGCACCCGCGGACTGGCGACTCGGTCCGCGTCCGGATTATTCCGCCCGCGACCTATACGGTCGAGCGGACGTCGGCGGGCGGGACCGAAGGGGTCTGGTTCGTCGCCCTCGACGTCGAGCAGCTTCCGGCATGAGGCCCCTCAGCCTCGCGGCCCGGCAGGCGATCTTTTCGCAGGAGACCGACGAGGTCTTCCTCGTCCTCCTCGCGATCTCGGGGATCGGGCTCGCGACGCCGCTCCGCTTCGTCAACAATAGCGCCGATCTCGTGAGCCGGGGGAATACCTACCTAGCCTATCCGTTCCGGATTTCCCTCCCGGACGAGCGCGAGGACTCGCCGGCGCAGGTCTCGCTCTCGATCGACAATATCGACCAGTCGATTGTCACCGCCGTCCGCCTCCTCACGCAGCCGCCGACGATCCGCCTCGAGGTCGTCCTCGCGAGTTCACCCGATACCCTCGAGGCCGGCCCGTTCGACTTCGCCCTCCGCGGCGTCGAATACGACGCGATGCTCGTCCGCGGGACGCTCGCCTTTGAAGACTTTCTCAGCGAGAGCTATCCGGCCGATTCGTTCGACCCCACGCGCTACGCGGGGCTCTTCGCCGCATGATCGCGCCCTGGGCGGCGGCCTATATCGGGATCCCCTTCCGGACGGGCGGACGGTCGCGCGACGGCGCCGATTGCTGGGGCCTCTATTCACTCGTCTATCGCGAGGTCTTCGGGATCGAGCTTCCCTCCTACGCCGACGAATACGAGACCGTGCGCGATGGCGCGCAGCTCGCGCGCGTCGTCGGGACAAACCTCCCGCGGTCGCCCTGGCGGCTTGTCCCTGACGCCGTGATCGCCCCCGGTGATGGCCTCCTTCTCCGCGTCGCGGGGCAACCCGTTCATGTCGGATGCGCGGTCGGGGACGAACGGTTTCTGCATGTCCTCAGTTCGATGACGGAGAGCTGTATTGAGCGCCTGGCTTCGCCGCGCTGGAATCGCCGCCTGCTCGGCGTATACCGCTATGCACACTAACCTCGCGCAGCGCGATCCGGCGGTCGAGGTCCTGGCGCTCAAGAACCCCTTCACGTCGCAGCGGACGCGCCTCGTCGTCCGAGGGAACGAGACGATCACCGAGATCCTCGCCAAGCTCGAGATCCCGACCTGGGCCGACTGCTGGGTGGAACTCGACGGCCATCACGTCGCGCCGACGCTCTGGCCGCGTACGCGTCCGAAGCCTGGCCACCGCGTGGTGGTACGGTTGATCCCGCGCGGCGGCGACGGGGGCGACGACAACAAGACGATCCGCCTCGTCTTGATCTTGGTGATCCTCATCGCCGTCGTCATCACGATCGCCACGTACGGCGCCGGCTCCCCGCTCCTCGTCGCGGCGATCGGCGCGGCGGGCACGCTGGCGATCATGGGCGTCAATATGCTCCTCGCCCCCCCGCCGCCTAACCTCGGCAAGCTCGCCGCCACCAACGGATCATTCGGTCGGCCGCAGGAAAGCCCGACGCTCTCGATCTCCGGCTCGCGGAACCGGGCGAACCCCTACGGGCCGGTTCCGAAAATCTTCGGGCGCCACCGGGTCTTTCCGCCCCTCGGGGCCGTGACGTATACGGAGCAGGTGGGGAATGATCAGTACCTACGGCAGCTCTTCGCGGTCGGGTACGGCCCGCTCGAACTCAGCGAACTCAAGATCGGCGAGACCCCGATCGAGGAGTTCGACGGGGTCGAGCTTGAGATCCGACCCGGCGCCCTCGACGACGACCCGTTGACGCTCTACTCGCAGGACGTCGCAGAGGAGCCGTTGACGATTGCCCTCACCGCGGCAGGGGGCGCGCAAGTCCGGGTCGGGACGCAGCCGGCCGACGAACTGAGCGTCGACGTCGTCTTCCCGAATGGGCTCGTGCAATACCTCAACTCCGGGGAGCAGATCGAAGTCACGGTCACGATCAAGATTGAGTACCGGAAGGTCGGAACGTCGACGTGGATCGAGCCGCCTCTGACCCCGCTGGTCGTCACCGACAACCGGAGTTCCCAGGTCCGCAGGGGCTTTCGGTGGACCCCGGCCGAGACGGGGCAACCGGAGCGGTACGAGGTCCGCCTGACCCGGATCACGGCGGATGCCGGCGACGTCTTGACGCATGACCAAGCGGTCTGGTCCTCGCTCCGTACGATCCGCTGGGCCCCGCCGATTACGATGCCGGGCCTGTGTCAGGTCGCGCTGCGGATCAAGGCGACGGATCAACTCAACGGCGTCGTCGATCAGTTTAACTGTATCGCCCAGGCGGTGCTGCCGGACTGGGACGTCCCGACGCAGACGTGGATCGAGCGCGCCACGCGCAACCCCGCCTCGGCCTACCGGGAAGTCTTGCAGGGCCGGGGGAACGCGCGCCCGATCGCCGACGCCCGGATCGACCTCGACAACCTCGCGGCGTGGTCGGAGGAGGCCGCGCTCCAGGGGTACTACTACGACCAGGTGATCGACTTCCGGACGACCATCTTCGAGCAGCTGCGGGTGATCGCGGCGGCCGGCCGGGCGGCGTTTACGTTAATCGACGGCAAGCACGGCGTCGTCCAGGATATCCCGCAGACCGTGCCGGTCCAGCACTTCTCGCCGCGCAATAGCTGGGGGTTCAAGAGCAGCAAGATCCTGCCGGACCCCGTGCACGCGTGGAAAGTCCACTTTGTCAATCCCGACGCGGACTGGCAGCAGGACGAGCTAATCGTCTATGGCGACGGCTTCAGCGCGGCGAACGCGACGAAGTTCGAGGTCTTCGAGTTGATGGGCGTGACGGACCGGAGCCAAGCCGAGCGGCTCGGGCGCTATCACCTCGCGGCGTTGAAGCTCCGCCCCGAGGTCTACGAGATCAACGTCGACGTCGAGAACCTGATTTGTACGCGCGGCGACCTCGTCCGGATCACGCACGACGTCCCGCGCTGGGGCTACGGCGCCGCGCGGATTACCGGCGTCACGGTCGTGAGCGGCTCGGCCACGGGGATCACCCTCGACGAAATCTTCCCGATGACCCTCGGCGTCGCCTACGTCGTCCGGATCCGCCTAGCCGACGGGACGAGCGTCCTCCGCCCCGTCGAGGCGATCGGAGGGAGCACCAAGGCCGTGACGTTCCTCTCGCCGATGGCCGCCCCGCTCCCCGACGTCGGCGACCTCGTTCTCTTCGGCGAGCTCGGCCAGGAGAGCGTCGAGTGTATCGTGCGGCAGATCGAGCACGATCACGACTTCGTCGCCAAGGTCACGCTCCTCGACGCCGCCCCGGCGATACACCTGGCGACCGAGGGGCCGATCCCCGAGTTCGACACGCATATGACGCGCCCGCCGGAACTGGCCCAAACGCCGCCGGTCCCGGTGATGGACGACGTCCGGTCCGACGAGACCGTGCTCGCTCGCTCGCCGGACGGGTCGCTCGATCCGCGGATCGTGATGTCGATGCGGTACGTCGCGAACTCCGGCCTCCGCGCCGACTGGATCGAAGTCCAGTACCGGCGGATCGACTCCGAGAGCCCGTATATCGGCCTTCCGCACGTCCCGCCGAATACGCCGGTGATCAGCGTCTTCCCGGTCGAGGAGCGCGTGACCTACGATATCCGCGTCCGGACCGTGGCGGCCGGTTTCAATGTCGCCTCGGCGTGGATCACGGCCCGGCACACCGTGGTCGGGAAGACGTCCTCGCCCCCGGACGTGATCAGCCTCGTCCTCGAGGGCAGCCTCCTGACCTGGACGTACCCCGTCCGCCCGGCCGACTTCGCCGGGTTCGAGGTCCGGCAGATTACCGGGTCCGTGGCGAACTGGGAACAGGGCCTCCGGCTTCACGACGGGGTCCTGACGGCGACGAGCTTCACCCTCCCGACGCTGATGGGGGTCCGGACGCTAATGGTCCGGGCGCTGGACAACGCGGGCAACAGCTCGGCGGGGACGGCGACGCTCACGCACGACTTCGGGGCGGCGGCCCTACACAACATCGTCGAGACACGCGACGAGCACGCGCTCGGGTTCCCCGGGACCATTGTCAACGGGACGGTGAGCGGCATCACCGGGGACCTCGAGGCCGATCAGGAGGCCGCCCTGTTCTGGGGGCCCGACGATTCGCCCTTCTGGTCGAACGACGCCGCCCTCTTCTGGACGAGCCCCTACAAGCAGCTCCGCTATACATGGACGTACGTCACCGGCGCGACGGCTGCGGCGACGACCCTCCTTCTTGACCTCGCCGCCCAGGGCTCGGCTGTCTTGGAGTACAAGCAGTCCGCCGACGCGGTCTGGCTCCCCTTTGCTGGCCTCGTCTCCGGGATCGAGGCGTCGACCTCGTACGATCTCCGCGTGACGGTGGCCGGCGGGCCGACGCAGGGGATCATCTCGACCCTGACGCTCTTCCTCGACGCCCCGGACCTCACGGAGGGCCTCTCGAACGTGGCGGTCGCGGTTACGACGGGCTCGCGTCTGCCGATTACGCTCCCGTTTCGCGTGATAAAAACGGTCAGTTTAACGGTCCTCGCCTCGGGAGCCGAGACGGCGATCACGGCGAGAACCCAGGATAAGAACGCGACGCTCGGGCCACTCGTGCAGGCACTCGACGCGGCTGGAGCTGTAGTCGCCGGGCACCTAGACGCTCAGCTCCGAGGTTACTGATGACGACTCTTCCTTCGGCCGGGTATCTCTCCGACGCGCTGAGGACTCAGGCCGAGGTCAAGACCGCGCTCGAGGCGTTCCTCGCGGGGACGCGGCAGCTTATCGGGGCTGGCGGCGCCGTCACGACCCTCACTATCGCGAGCGGGAGTATTACGCCGACGACGGGCGCGCATATCGTCGGGACGGAGGGCGCGGCGGTCGCGGACGATCTCGCGAACATTGCCCAGACCAACCTGCCGGACGGATCACTCCTGTTCCTGAGTGCGCTCTCGAGCCTCCAGGTCGTGATCTTGAAGCACGGTGCGGGCGGGACGGGGCAGCTCGCCCTCGCGGATGCCGCCGACCTCTCGCTGATCGACCCGACGATGGTCGTGCTCTTCCGGCGGATGGGCACGCTCTGGGCTGAGGTCGACCGGTTCTACGGCAACCAGGCCGCGGCCCTCCGGATCCGGTACGACCTCGCGACGCTCACGGCGGGGGCGAATACGTTCACCAAGACGCAGCAGTGGGCGCAGGGGGCGAACATCGCCTCGGCCTCGACCCTCACGCTCGGGACGGACGGCAATCGCTTCGTCGTCACGGGGGCGGTCGGGATTACGGGGATGTCGAACAAGCCCGTGGGGACGCGGATCCTCCTCGAGTTCGCCTCGACCCCGCAGCTCACGCACCACGCAACGAACCTCAAGCTCCAGAACGGGCAGCCCTTTACGGCAGCGGCGGGAGACGAGCTCGAACTGGTTAGCATCGGGACCGGGCAGTGGAAGGAGATCAACCGCCAGCTCGCGACGCAGCCGGTCGGGTTTCAGGGCTCCCCGGTCACGCACCTGCCGACCTACTGGGAAGACTTCCTCGGCGGCAGCGACGGCGTGACGTATACGCCCCCGTCCTGGGCGCCCGGCCCGACGTGGGTGACGAACCAGGGCTCGGGCTTCAATACCGTGGCCAACTATCGCGGCGTCGTCCGGCTCCTCGGCGATACCCTCGGGATCGCGCCGTTCACGACCGGCAACGCCCAGTTCGCCGCGGCCCATAACCCGACAGTTTACGTCCGCTGGGCCCAGACGGGCGCGGCGGCGGCGACGCGTAAGATCGGCGGCAACGGCGGGGTCGCGGGCAGTGCCGACCCGTCGGACGGGATCTACTTCCGGCACGCCGCAGCCGGGAATATCATCGCGGTCTGCCGGACCACGAACGTCGAATCGGTCCTCGATACGGCCGTCCCGGCGGCCGACGGGGTCTTTCACACCGGGCGGTTCGTCGTGACGGGGACGACGTCCGTCGCCGTCTATATCGACGAGATCCTCAAGGGGACGATCACGAGCAATATCCCCTCCGCCAGCCTGACCCCCTGGTTCGCGTCGACCGCCAACGCCAACATCGGCCTCGACGTCGACTACTTCGTCGTGGGGAGGCCGCGGTAATGCGCCGGAAGGAGATCGGCCTCGTGCACTGGACCCGGTGTCCGGCCTGCCAAGATGAGCTCGCCGTCGGGTGGCTCGGTGATCGCCCCGTCCCCTACCTCGTCGACCCGGCCAAGCGGCCGGCCTATCGGCCCGACCGGCAGGGGATGGTTCTGGGGCCCGTGGCGTGCGGCTGTGGAGCGATCCGGCTCCAGCTCCACCCGGAGGCCCCGGGGCGGGTCGTCGTCGAATGGCAGGGCGCCGAGGAGCCCGTGGTGGCCTCCCAGACCGTCCACGGCAACCTCCGGGACCTCGCGCGATGACGCGATTCGGCGTAGTAATTCACGACCCGAATGGACTAGCGTACGGCGTATGAGCGGATAGCAAACGACGACGAACGCCCAGCGCGGGCCTGATCAGTCCGCGTGGCGAAAGCTGGAAAGAGGCGGCGGTCCTGGTGCACCAGCCAGGGTCGCCGCCTCTTTTTTGGGCGGTTTGAAAGGGAGACGGCCTATGGACGCGATGGACATCAAGGAGTCGCTCGGCGCGCACCACGTCAAGGCCCCCGCGCCCCCGGTCGGGGCGACGAAGGCCGCCCGGCTCGCCGAAGCCCAGGTCCACGTCGGCGAGGCGAATATCCAGATCCCCGGGGTCACCCAGGTCGGCCCTGGCCTCCAGGTGCAGACGTTCAGGGACCCGCAGTACGGGCACATGGTCGAAGAGTACCGTCTGCCGCTCCAGGCCCCGGCGCTCGGCCAGCTCCCCTCGGTACCCCCCGCGAACCCGCGCGTGGTCGCCCCGACCGTCGTCCAGCGCGACCTCGCGAAAAAGGACGACCCGGGGAATACCGCCATGAAGGGCGTCCTCACCAACGACCGCCAGCAGCCGAAGGCGAAGAAGTAAGCCCACCCCCTCACCGGAGGAGCATACGACGATGAACGCACACAAGGGTCACGAGGGCCTGATGGTTTCGGGCGCGCTCGCCGCGCTCGCCTTCTCGGCGGATGGGCTGCCGCGGCGCGCGCGCGGGGACGTCGGCCTCGTGGCGCGCCGAAGTGCGGCCCACGTCGGCGGGCAGGTGGAGCACCGGCTCTCGGCGCTGGCGGCGCGGGTGCCGTACGCGCGGAGCCGAGAGGAGCAGATCGACCTGCGGATCAAGGCACTCCGCGCCGAGCAGATCGGCCTCCGCTTCGGGCCGGATCGCATCGAGGCCCACCTCCGGGATCTCCTCCGCGAGCACCCGCAGGCCGACCACTTCAAGGCCGGCGCCTTCGGCCCGAACCTCATCGTCAATACCGGCGAAGGCTATCTCGTCGACGCCTGGCAGAACCTCGTCCCCCTGACGAACATGCGCTATCACGGCGTCGGCACCGGGACGAACGCGGCGGCCGAGACCGACGCGGATCTCCAGACCGCGTCGACGACGGCGCTCAACCCGGATAGCATGCGCGCCACTGGCTCCATCGGGGAAGCCTCGCAGAGCGTCTTCCGGACTGCCGGGACCCTCACGTTCGACGCCGTCACCAACGTCACGGAGTGGGGCCTGTTCAGTCAGCAGGCGATTCCCGGCGGTGTCATCTGGAGTCGGATCGTATTCGCGTCTATCCCGGCTGGCGTCGGGGACAGCGTGTTGTTCACGTATGATTTGACGGTCGAGTAGGCGGGCCCCCGTCATGGCGATCGTCCTCGACGTCGTCACGCACAAGAACGTAGACGGGTCCAGCAAGGACGTCGTCGTCCTCCGGGATACGACGAACAACCGGAATTTCACCGTCGGGGCCCTCTCGTTGGCTGACGGGAACCCGGTCGATGACACGCACGCGCTGCCGGTCAAGATTATGGCGGACGTCGCCGGGACCAGCGCGCTCGACGGCGACCTTGAGACCTTCACGCAATCCTCAGCGGTGAAACTCGCGCTCGCTGCGGCTGTCCTATTCGGCGCCGATGGGGTAACGCCGTCGTCTGCGGCGCGGCTGATCGGCTATATCTTTTCCGGCGCGCACGCGGTCTCCGAGGTCGGGACGAAGGGGGCGGCGACCACCACGACGGTGACCGTCGACGCGACGACGGCGAACGGCGTGCAGTTGATCGCCGCGAACGGGGGCGGGCTCCGGCGGCGCGTGATCATCACGCAACGGGGGACGACGCCGGTCGAGGTCGCGCCGGGCAACATTACCGCGGCGTCCGGCGTCGGCCGGTACCTCCCCGGCGTGCCGGGGGCGGAGCAGACGTGGTTCATCCAAGGGGCCCTCCGCGCGACGGTGGCGTCGGGGACCCAGGTCGTGAGCGTCTCGACGGAGATTCTGGCCTAACCCGGGCCGGTTCGCCTGATGGCGATTACCGAAGTCGGCAGCGGGAGCCAACGGGCCTCGACCTCCGTCGACAACGTCGATTCGACCACGCTCGCCTTCCCCGCCAACGTCACCAGCGGGAGCCTCCTGCTCGTCGCGGGGTCGTGCTGGCAAACCGGCGCGGGCAACTCTGGCATCACCGTCACGGATACGCGCAGCACCAGCTACACCGTCCTGATGAAAGCCGGGTTCGCCTCAGACGGTGGCCAGATGGTGCCGTTCATCGCCTATGGCATCGCGGCCTCGTCGGGGGCCTGCACGGTGACGGTGGATCCATCCGGGACTGGGAATTATCTCGCCTTCACGATCGACGAGCTTGCCGGGGTCCACGCCACGCCGCTCGACGTGGATGGCGGGCAATCGACGGGGACCAGTACGGCACCAGCGGATGGCTTGACGACGGCCGCGGCCGGCACACTCCTGGTGTCATTGGCGGTGGTCAACTGGTCCGCGTCGATCACGTTCACGGAACCCGCGGGATCCACCCTCCTGGCCAAGCGCGAGAGCGCGACGCCCACGGGGGCCCCCTACTACGACCTGACGATCATCGCGGGCGGGGCCGCGGGGGCAAAGACCCTGACCTACGGTTTGGCGAACTCGATGCCCTGGGCCGTGCAAACCCTCGCCTTCGCCTCGGCGGCGGCCGCCGCGTCCTCGATCTCGGCGACGCGGGTGGGCCGCGTCATGCAAATTGACGTCACGAACGGGAACCTAGCGGCTCACGACTGGGTGGCCGTCTTCGCGGCCGGGGCCACGCCGAGCATCAACACCCTGCGGGCCTGGGCGTATCTCAACGATACGAAAACCGCCCCAGGGTCGCCGGTGGCCGCCGTCACGTTGACGCATGTCCCGATCCCTTGCGATGGCAACACCTACGACGTGCACCTGCTCGCGGACGATACCTACGTCCCGCTCGCCTCGACCACCTTCACGCACGCCGCGGTCAGTCCCGGGGGCGGGGCCCACGTCTGGTTTCACCCTGCGTTTACGGGCGACCTCGTGGACCTCTTCGTCGACCCGCCGGGCGGCCTCGACCAATGGTCCCTCGCCCGGAGCCAGGTGGACGTGGTCAAGTTCTGGTCACAGATCGGCCTCGACGCCGGGCAGGTGACCCAGGAGCAGGCGTGGTTTCTCTCGAAGTTTGGCGTAACGTGGCCGGGCAACGCGACGCAGAATGCCGCACTCGTCAGTAACAACGCCTTCGCCAAGCTGACGGGGTGGGGGATTGCCACGGCGATCGAGGTCAAGGTCGCCTATCCAGCCCCGGACTTCACGCCGGCGGAGTATATCGGGATCGCGCTCGCCGGGATCGCGTTCGTCGAATCCAATGGCGGCAGCGTGAAGTACCTGGTGCTCGATGAGCCGCTCTTCCAGGGCGCGCGGGTGAACAGCGCGCGGTCCGACGATGCGGCGGCCGACCTGGTGATCGCGTTCGTTTCGGCCATCCTGGCGGCGCACCCGGCGATTCAGATCGGCCTGATCGAGCCCTTCGGGACGACCTCGGGCTTGACGGTGAGTGATCTCGAGGGATGGATCAGCCTGTTGATTACGAAGGGCTTCCGCCCGGCGTTCTTCCACCTCGACGTCCATCCGCATACCACGCCGGTCGCGAACTGGGCCCCCCTCGTGACCTGGTGTGAGGGGCAGGGCATCGACTTCGGGATGATCTACTGGTACGACGGCGTGGCGACCGACGCGGACTATCGGACCGGCGTCCTCGCCAAGGCGGCCCTCGTGCAGGCTGCCGCGCAGCGGACGGATCACATCGTCGTCTCGAGCTGGGGGCTGCGGACCTCGACGAGCACCTGGGATATCCCCCTGGCCCTCCCGGAGCCGACCCCGAGTTCCCATGCCCAGCTCCTGGTCGATGTGCTCGCGGGCCTCGCGCCCTATCGGAGCGCCATCGACGCGGAGGTGCTCGCGGGCGTCCTGACCGTCACGGTCGTCGACGATGCGCCGAATACCCACAACTGGGTCGGGGTCTTCCCGCACGGCGCGACGCCAGGCGTCGGGACACGGCTCGCCTGGGTCTACTTGAACGATACGCAGACGGCGCCGGGGACCGCGCGCTCGGCCGCGACGCTGGTCACGCTGCCGGTCCCGACCGAGGACGTCGACGTCCTCCTGCTTGCGAACGATACCTATACGGTGCTGGCCACCGCTGCGATCATCTTGGCCGCCGCGCCCCCGGCGCCGCGCTTTTCCATTAGCGCGAATACGCAGATGGCCAACGAGGCGGCGATCAGCCCGACGCTCGCCTACTGGCCGGATAGCGGGCAGGGGATCATCAACAATCTCGACGGCACGTATACCTTCCTCGGCTCCTGTGGCGGCGGCCTTCCGGGCGTATTCGGGAAGGCCGTGGGGACGTTCTCCAATCCGCTGAGTGTGTCGTCGGCCAACGTGGCGCTCTCGGGCCAGAAGGATACGCCGGACGCCCTCGCGGGGGCGATTCACTACGCGGCGGGCGGGCCGGTCTACGTCGACCCGGTCTCCGGCATGTGGATTGCCCTCGTGCACTACGAGACGCTCGTCCACCCGGGGAGCGGCTTCTACGGCACGCAGTACTACTCGCAGATCGGGATCGCGAAGTCGACGAATCAGGGCGGGACGTGGACGGATTGCGGCATCATCATCACGCCCTATCACACGCGCGCCGAGATGGACGCGGTGTGGGCGGCCAACAACGGCGCCGCGGGGAACTTCTACAACGCCGAGGTCGGCTGGGGGCCGTATCTCCTCGTCGGCCCCTACATGTACGTCTACTACATCTACGTCGACGGCGAGATCCAGGCCGGCGGCGGCGTGACCTACCAGGAAGGCATGGGCGTCGCGCGCGCCCTCTTGGCCGACGTCCTTACGGCGGCCGCGACCAACACGGTCCCGGTCTTCCACAAGTACAGCGCCGGGGGGTGGACGGAGCTCGGGATTCACGGCTTTGGCAGCAAGGTGATCCCGCGCTACGTCGGGCTGACCTATAGCGTCACCCGCAATCGCTTTATCGGCTTTCGCATCACCGATTTCACGGGCGGCGGCAAGATCGAGTTCGGCTACTACGAGTCCACTGACGGCGTGACGTGGTCCGCAACGCCCGAGATCGTCCAGACCACGGACACGCTCGTCACCCCAGCGAGCTACTGGTACTGGACGCCGATTGACCCCGACACCGCGGCGCCCGTGGTCTCCGATGATGTGTTCTACCTCTGCGCCCTGGGGCGCGACCCGGGCAACGTGAACTACCGCCGGTGGACGGTGACGCTCGATCCCGTCCCGCTGCCGGATCCGTCCACCGCGGAACGGCTGCTCGTCCTCTCCGCGAGCGGGGGTGACCGTGGCGACTAGCACCGGCTGGGTGCAGGCCCCGTCCGTGGCCCTCTGCGTCGAGCGCTGTCGCGCCGCCTGCTGTCGCGCCCCGGGCAGCGTGGTCCTGTCGCACCACGAGGCGAACCGGATGGCGCTGCGGTCGCCGACCCCGTTGCACCTCTACGACGAAGGCGGCAACCGCCTCCGCCTCAACTTCTCTGACCACGACGGCCACTGCCCGATGCTCGAGGCCGACGCCCGGTGTCGGATCTACAGCGACCGCCCGGTCGCGTGCCACCGCTACCCCTCACAGCCTGAGCTGCGCTGCGCGGTCTGGCCCGGCTAAGGAGCGACCCCTATGGCGGCTGTCAATATCACGGATTCTACGGGCAACCCGATCGAGTCGGACAATCTCACGAACGGCCGCGGCCTGCGGGTCGTCAACCTCGCCGATGCCGCCGTGAAGGGGCGCGTGGCCATGGGCGCGGATCTCTCGAGCGAGCGCCCGGTCTTCATCGGCGTCTGGGCCTCCACGAGTATCGCCAACCCGGCTCCCGCGACCGAGGGGCAGCTCATCGCCCTCAAAGCGGCGGCGGATGGGCGGCTGATTACCGTGCCGTTTACGGGCCCGGAGGACGTGATCCAAACGCCCCCGGTCCTGATGGCCAATGACACGTCGCTGCACGAGCTCGTGCCGGCGATTAGCGGTTTTAAGCTCGCGCTCGTCGGCCTGATCGTGAGCACGACCGGCACGCTGGTGCATTGCGCGATCACCGACGGCGCGGCGGTTGGGATGGTGCGGATCCCGCTCGTCAATGAGCCGAACCCATTCCCGGTCCCGTTCAAGACCTCCGCCGTGAGCCTCGCGATCGACTACCAACTCTCGGCGCCGCCAGGTGCGAATACCGCCTGGGTGACCCCGCTCGTCTACAAGACGAAGCTCTAAGGGCTCAACGATGGCGGTTCGCTGGCAACGGACGAACGTCCTCGCGAACGGAGAAGGCTTCGACGCGAACAAGTCGCTCCGGACGTTCCTCCGTCCGCTTGGATCTGGCGACGGCAATGCCGAGGTCGTCGTCGAGGGCTATTGGAACTTTACGGTCCCGTTTGCGAATTCCTTTGCGGGGGCCACCGCGCTGAGTCTCGCGGTGACGCTCAAACCCGAGGCGGTCTTTTCTCCCCTCCCGACCGGGACGCCCGGGCGGACCGGGGCGGAGCAACAGGTCCTCGCCCCCGATTCCGAGATCATGGGCTGCTGGGCGGACGTCGGCACGTATCAAATGTTCCGCCTCTGGCACGACGGGGCCGGGATGCTGGGGTTCGCCGTCCACCAAGAGACCGGCGCGACGATGCAATGCTATAGCGATTACCGGGTCTTGCGGCCGAGTGTCTGGAATCGGATCGTCGCGCGGTGGGCAGGTAGTCCCCCACGGTTGAGCATTTGGGTCGACGGGGTTGATCGGACGAACCCAGCGTCAATCTTCGGGTCTGTGACCTCCCTGCTGAATTATGGCCCGGTCGCCGATTACAGGCCAGTAGCCGTCGGCGCGTGCGACATCGCCGACTGGGCCCCGGCCTCGGGGGATTTTGCGGAAGCCGCGTTCTGGACGGCCTACAAGTCGGATGCTGATGCGGTCCTCTATGGCCGCGGCGCCTCGCCGGCGTTGCTTGATCCGGCGGGGCGGCAGCACTACGTCAAGCTCGACGATACCGGCGCGCGGGTGAGCACCCTTAACGGGCTCGTCGGCGACGTCTTCGATACGTGGACGAATCATACCTACGGGAACGGGGACCTCTACGACCACTACAATTTTGACCCGGCGCACAATCCGGACTACACCGCGCCCCATACGGGGTATTTCGGTGGCTTCGGGACGAACAACGTCACGCATCCCGCGGTCTTCTATTCGATCCCCGCGAACTACCTACCGGTCGCGGACTTCGGCTACGCCCAGTCGACGTATCAGACCGACGTCGCGACGATCGCGTTTACGGACCGCTCAGCCGGGGCGACGTCTTGGCTCTGGAATTTCGGCGACGGCGCGACGAGTACGGCGCAGAACCCGACGCACAACTTTCCGGATATCGACGATATCTATGAAGTGACGTTGACGGCCTCGGGTCCGGGCGGGACGTCGAATCCCATCACGCGCTGGGTACAACCAGTCTTCCAGATCGCGGCCCGCTTCGCGTGGCACCAAGACACGGGGACCCTCACCATCCGCGTGATGGATTGCTCGCGCGGCCTTGAATTTGATCGCTACTCGAATCCGACCCCCACGCGGGACTGGGACTGGGGCGACGGCTCGCCGCAATCAACCGGGAGTTGGGCGGCGCATACCTACGCCACGCCGGGAAACAAGGTCATCACGCTCACGATCTCCGGGGTGAGCGGGACGAGTACCTTCCACCGCACGGCCCAGCTGCATGATCCGATCAACGACGCCGCCCCTATGCCAGCAACGGACGCGCCGCTCCTGCCGATCCGGAGCCTCGAACTCGGCGAACGGACGGCGGAGAATATCGGGCAGCGATCGGGCGTTGTCATTACCGCCGCGAATAATACCCAGTTGTTCAACGCAATGCAGACGGTCCAGTATGGCGCCACGATCCGGATTGCGCACGGCCTCGCCAACGAATTTGACCTCGGCGGGTCGATGCAGATGCCCGATATCCGGACCTGGACCCTCGACGACACGACGCCCCGGATGCCGCCGATGGCGCAGCGGGCCGCGCTCACCTCGACGCCTCTCTCCGCATCAGGCGCGCCGACCGCATCCGGGGCGCCGCTCGCATCAGGGTGCTTGCCGTCCTACGTCTTGGTTGAAAGCGACGGGACGCTGCCGCCGGTCCCGGTGATCCGGATCGCGATCGAAGGCAACGACAACTACCCCATCCTCGACGCGTCCGCCACGGCCAAGGCCAGCATGTTCGAGCAGATGGCGACGATGCGGTTGAACGGCAACACCATCATGGGCTCCGTCTACTCGCGACACATACCGATCGGGTATTACTATTTTAAGGGGCTCAGGTTCATTCCCAAAAACGATCAGTTGCAATACGGCTTTTTTGAGGATCTCTCGGGTGGAGGCTCGGGGAGTTACGGGTACGAGAACAACGCCAATTTCGATCCGGATCATCTGGTCTTTCAGCAATGCGTCTTTGACTGTGATCCCGAGAAAATCGGCCGCAGTGGCGGCTTTATGGGGGCGTGGACTGGCTACCACGTGGCCTTTATCAACTGCCTACTGGACAATTTCTTCATTCCAAGTGGCGGGGGCGACCCGCATCTCCTCTTTAGCGTCAGTTCCCCGGGGCCGCATCTTCTCGAGAATAATGTCGTCTACTCGATGTGCGCGATGTGGTTTGTCGGCGGCTCAGGGACCGGGCAGATCACGTGTACCACCCAGGACTGGGAAGCCCGGCGAAATATCATCGGGCCCAAGGCCGAATGGCTCAATTCGGAATGTAATTCCGCCCTTGGGTCGGCGTCGGGTACCGTTCTCTCCCTCGGCAGCGACGGATTGGTCAGCCCGCGCCCGGCATGGGTCGACGCGATGCTGGGACCCAAGAGCGGCGATCTCCTCGTCGATCGCGCGACCGGGATCGCCAGACCGGTAATTGCCAACGACGGGGACTTTAATAACAAGCTCAACGTCTGCTACGTTCCCTCGTGGCCGACCCTCCCAGCCCCGAACCTCAGTGTGTTCTGGCAGCGGTGGAGTCTCAATCCAGAGACCTCGCCGGCGCTCTATAATAGCGGCCTCTACGACGTGATGCCGGTCGCGCATACGTGGGCCGGCGGGGACCAGACGCGCGTTACCTTCACGGCCTCGTCCGTCGATAGCACCCCGTTTGCCATCCCCCAGGACATCGCCGACCGCGTGGCGGCGGGGGAGCGGCTCTGGTTCTATCTCAACGATACGTACTTTCGCGGGATCAACATCGGCAATCCGGTGCAGATCACCGACGCGGACCCTCTCAGCACCACGTGGGGCATGTTGAGTAACCGGCTCGGGGAGCAGTATTCGGCCCGCAAGCGAATCGTCTCGGTCGACGTGGATCGTTGTGGCCTCACGCTTGCCGGGAACTACACGGCGAACGGGGCGGCCAAGACCTTTCCGTTTAGCATCGTACGGTTCAGCGGGCTCTATTGCGACTCCTACGCGCACTACAAGGGCTCCTACGAGAACAAGTGCGGCAAGCGGTTTTTGCTCGAAGGCAACGTGTGGACGGACTCGGGCGCCCGCATCTACAACACCAACCAGGATGCCCAGTGGTCCGGGCTTGCGGAGTTCTGCCATGCGCGCGTGACGCGGACGAAAGTCATCCTCCTCGACCAGGTCTGGCCGATCAATCCGACCTACAACGTCTCCTCGGTCCAAGAGGACCGCTACGCCATGGGAACCCCGGGCGGCTGGACGAGCATCATCACCGGCTTCCTGGGTGCTGAATACGCTGGCTACGCCCGGCCGATCTCCCACAAAACCGGCGACAGTACCGGCGTCCTCTGGCCGCCGTGGGCGTCGGCGGCGTCCGACAATCAGCTCACGCGGTACTGGGGCAAGGTCGGGATGCTGAATCAGAATACGCCCTTTACCACGCTGCGTGACTTCGTGATCCGCTACTCGCTCCTCGATCGAGGGGGTACGAGCATCTGGATTGGGACGGGGCATTACTCCGGGCCGACGGTTCCTGGCGGCTACTACTCCCAGCACGATAACCTCGCACTCGCATACGGTGACAACTCGCTGGTCAACGGCGTCCCGCGGACCCTTGGGCTGGATATGCCCCAGAACGGGGTCGATATCAGCCCGCAGTTAGCGTTCGGGCTCGGGACGCCGAACTACGACCAGGCGCCGCGCCGGAACGATGCGTCGCTCACCCGATACACCCACAATTCGCTCTTGCGTCATTCACCGATCTTCAAGGGCGGGGGCGTGTTCGTCTGGGCTGGTCAGCAGCCGATTTATCCGAAGGCCCACGGCCTGATCCTCGATGACAACGTCATCATGATGGAGCGTGGCGGGAGCGCGTCGATCACGGGGACGCCGGACCCGCGTCAGGCGTGGGGAGACTATACCAGTTCGCGTGGGAACGTCATCGGCGGTCCGGCCGTCGCCTCGATCAAGGAAACAGATTATTTCCCCTACTATCCCGACAACGCCGCGGTGTCGGATGCCGAGGGCGTGGGGTTTGTCGACTACCACGGCCCGCTCTATCGGTTGGCGAACTATGTTCTGAAGGATATTCTCACCGGCAGCACGTGCTCCTTCGCCTCCGACGGCCTCTCGGCCACCGTGGATAGTGGCGTCCTTCCGCTCACGATCACCGGCGGGCAGATCTTCTACACGCCGAGCGCGCCCACGGCTCGGAAGCGGCTCACCACGGCGGGCCCGGACTTCGGGCTCGAGATTACCGAGAGCTGGGAGATCCCCGCGCAGGCCAGCCTCGATACCGGCGCCGCGACGTGGACGCAGCAGTCGACCGCGCAACGGTGGCAAACGACGGGCTGGGGCGCGGCCCTCTTCGCGCAGTTTCCCTCCGAGCAGCCGCTTGGGTCGCAGTTCTGGGTGCGATGCAATACCTCGCTTGGCGGCATTGATCAGGAAGTGCAGGCGACCTTCTACGACGGCGCCTACTACCAGAACCGGGTGAATAACGCGTGGTATGTCATCACGCGCAAGAATGCCGACCAGGTCCAGTCGTATTATTTCGTCGGCACCATCAACCGGGACAACGCATATCTGCGCGTTGGCCTCATGCTCAACGGCGTCATC